>Ga0126312_10003107_pt1 | contig 11165 bp, 15 predicted proteins | sample Plot104A_FD_92537 | JGI IMG/M metagenome (GOLD analysis project Ga0126312, IMG submission 92537) | Serpentine soil microbial communities from UC McLaughlin Reserve, CA, USA - Plot104A | ecosystem: Environmental > Terrestrial > Soil > Grasslands | place: USA: UC McLaughlin Reserve, Lake County... | reverse complement strand
TCAGGCGGAACGTGCGCACGCCCTTGAACAGCCCGAGCGGCATCCCGCCGCTCCAGACCATCCGCTCGCCGGGGGCGAACTCGGTCACCTTCACGGGGAAGGCGCGCTTCGGGTTGGCCTCCGAGACGACCTTGATCTTCTCCTGCGGCGCGATCGTCCCCTCGACGCGGACGACGCCGGAGTCCCAGTCCGCGTAGGCCGGGGCGTCGGTGAGGACGGTCCAGATCGCTTCGGGGCTCGCGTCGATGACGGCGGTCGATTCGTAGTGCTCCATCCGTAACCGGCAAGTTACCATCTTCGTCGATGAACCCGTTCGAGGCACTCGGCGACCCCAACCGGCGGGCGATCGTGGAGCTGCTCCACGAAGGCGACCGCTCGGTGCAAGAGCTCGCCGACGCGCTGCCGATCAGCCGTCCCGCCGTCTCCCGCCACCTGCGGCTGCTCAAGGAGGCGGGGCTGGTGACGGACCGCCCGGAGGGGACGCGGCGGCTCTACCGCCTGCACGACGAGGGCATCGAGGCCGTGCGCGCGTATCTCGTGCAGGTCTGGGGCGACGTGGCGACCCGCTTCCGGATCGCCGCGGAGAACACCGGGTGAAGCCGCTCGTCCACGAGTTCACGGTCGCCTGCGCGGCCAAGCACGCCTGGACGGTGTGGGCGGAGCGGACCTCGCTGTGGTGGCCGGCCACGCACTCGGTCTCCGGAGCGCCGGAGGCGGTCACGATCGAACCGCGCGCGGGCGGGCGGATGTACGAGCGCGCGCCCGGCGGCGAGGAGCACGAGTGGGGCCGGGTGATCGCCTGGGAGCCGCCGCGCCGGCTCGTCTACTCCTGGCACCTGCGCCAGGACGCCGCCGACGCGACCGAGGTCGAGATCACCTTCGCGGCCGTCCGCGACAGCGGGACCACGGTGCGGATCGAGCATCGCGGCTGGGAGCGGCTGGGGTCGCGCGGTGCGGAGCTGCGCGAGCGCAACGTCCGCGGCTGGGCGGCGCTGCTGCCGGCGTACGTCAGCGCGACGGATCGATGACGAGCTTGCCCGTGGTGCGGCGGGCGGCAAGGTCCTCGTGCAGGCTGCGGACCTCGGAGATGCCGTAGGTCTCGCCCTCGACGACGCGCAGGTCGCCGCTGGCGACGAGCTGGCCGAGCTCGCGCAGCGGGCCGGTGACCATGTCCGGCTCGCGCAGGCAGTGCATCAGCCAGAAGCCCACGACCGCGTGGCTGCGGCGCATCAGCGAGCCCGTGCGCAGCTCGTTCTGCTCGCGCGACGCGATCCCGTAGGTCACGAGCCGCCCGAACGGAGCGAGCGCCTCCATCGACTTCTCGAACACGCGCCCGCCGGCCATCTCGAACACCGCGTCGACGCGCTCGCCGCCGTTGGCCTCGATCAGCGCGTGCGCGAGCTCCTCCGCGTTGACGTCGACCGCGGCGTCGGCTCCGAGCTCGAGGGCGAGCGCGCGCTTCTTCTCCGTCGAGGCGGTGGCGATCACGCGCCCGGCGCCCATGTGGCGCCCCAGCTGCACCGCGAGCGAGCCGACCCCGCCCGCCGCCGCGTGCACCACGACGCTCTCGCCGGGGGCGAGCTTCGCAGAGGTCCGGTACAGGTGCCAGGCCGTCAGCCCCTGCAGCAGCAGGGCGAGCGCGGTGGCGTCGGAGACGCCGTCCTCGATCGGGAAGACCGTGGACTCGTCGGCGGCCACGTACTCGGCGTAGCCGCCGGTCCCGACGAGCGCCACCACGCGCTGACCGGTGTCCTCGCGCAGGCCGGCGACCTCGGCCCCGGGCGTCAGCGGCAGCTCGTACTTCGCCAGGTAGGAGTTCTCCCGCGCGTGGGTGTCGGCGAAGTTCACGCCGGCCCGCGCGACGCGGATCAGGACCTGGCCGTCGCCGGGCTCTGGGAGGGGCGCGTCCTCGACGAGCTCGAGCACCTCCGGGCCGCCCCATTCGCTGATCCGGATCGCCCGCACGGCGGCGGACGATACCCTGCTCGCCCGCATGAGCCTGACCGTTGTCGGATCGATCGCCTTCGACGCCGTCGAGACCCAGACCGCCAAGCGCGACCGCCTGCTGGGCGGCGCCGCGGTGCACTTCTCGCTGGCCTCCTCCTTCCTCGCCGAGACCCGCGTGATCGGGCCGGTCGGCGACGACTTCGGCGACGCCGAGTACGAGGTACTGCGCGGCCGCGGCGTCATCACCGACGACATCGAGCACGTCCCGGGCGGCAAGACGTTCTTCTGGGCCGGCCGCTACGAGCGCGACGTCAACGTCCGCCACACGCTGCAGACCGACCTCAACGTCTTCGAGCACTTCCAGCCCAAGCTCTCCGACGCCGCGAAGGCCTCGGACACGCTGTTCCTGGCCAACATCCAGCCCGACCTGCAGCGCGCCGTGCGCGCGCAGTGCGAGGCCAGCCACTTCTCGGCGCTGGACTCGATGAACCTCTGGATCGACATCGCCCACGAGTCGCTGCTGAAGACGATCGCGACGGTCGACTGCGTGATCCTCAACGACGGCGAGGTGCGCCAGCTCACCGACGAGCCGAACCTCGTGCGCGCCGCGCGCAAGGTCCTCGAGATGGGCCCACGGGTGGTCGTGGCCAAGCAGGGCGAGTACGGCTCGGCGATGTTCACCGCCGACGGCGCGTTCGGCATCCCCGCCTTCCCGACCGAGGACGTCGTCGACCCGACCGGCGCCGGCGACACGTTCGCGGGCGGCTTCATGGGCTACGTCGCCGCGCACGCCGGCGAGGAGATCACCGACGAGATGCTGCGCACGGCGATGGCGTACGGGACCGCGCTCGCGTCGTTCAACGTCGAGGCGTTCGGCACGGAGCGGATGACGTCGCTGACCGGCGAGGAGATCACCGCCCGCGTCGCCGAGCTGCAGCGCATCAGCGCGTTCGAGCCCGACCCGCTCGAGCTGCGGGCTTGACGCCACCGGGCGCGCAGGCGCGCGTGACCGGAGTAGCATCCCCCAGGTGGAGTGGGCGATGCTCTACCTGTTCCTCGGGTTGAAGATCCCGCTGCTGCTCCTCTACGCGCTCGTGTACTGGGCGATCAAGGCGGAGCCGGAGCCGGAGGACGCCGGAGGCGACGGCGGCGCTCGCAAGGAGCGGCCGCACCCGGTCCCGACGCTGCCGCGCCATCCGCGGCGCGGCCCGCACGGCGACCCGCTGCCGCTACCGCCGCCGCGCGTGCGCCCGCTCAACGCGCGGGCGCGCGAGACCGAGTCTCAGTAGGGGTCGAGCCCGACGATCCGGCGTCCGAGCGGCGTCAGCCGGGCCTGCCCGTTGTCGCGCCACTGCTCGACGTGCGCGTCGCGCGACTCGCCCCAGGCGCCGCGCGGGAACATCGAGACGTACTGGACCACGCGCGGGGCGTCCGCCAGGTTCTCGCCGTTGGCGTGCGGCAGCCGCACGTCCCAGATCACCAGGTCGCCGGCCCGGCCGGGCACCGCGACCACGTCATGGCCCTCGGTGTCGACGACGTCGATGCCGGCGCCCGGATGGCGCTCGAGCCAGCCCGCCATGTCGCGGAACACGCCCGGCACGCAGCGGAACGCGCCCCGCTCCGGCGGCGTGTCGGTCAGGTAGACGAGCCCGCCGAAGACCCTCGGCGGCGCGTGCGGGTCGACGTCGTGGTGGATGCGCATGCCCCGCCGCCCGGGCACCTTGACGCCGAGCCGGTCGCGGCTGACTCCCAGGTCGCGCTCGTCGTAGGCGCCGACGAAGGCCTCATACAGCGGCGGGTGCTGGCGCAGGTCCCACTGCGCCTGGTCGTCCCACAGCTCCAGCAGCTCGCCGGCGTCGGGATCCCATGTCGACGGGTCGTCGAGCACGACGCCCGAGGCCGCCTGCGCGAGCGCGAGCAGCGGCTCGATCTGCTCGGGCCCCGCCACCCCCTCCACGACCGTGTAGCCGTCCCGCCGCAGCTGCGCCAGATCCATCGCGCGCACGCTATCGGCCACGCCTGTCAGGATTGCCGCCATGCCGACGTCCGTCCTCTCCGACGGCACGATCCGCCGCCTCGTCGACGAGGGCCGGATCGTGCTGGAGCCGTGGGACGCGGGGCTCGTCCAGCCCGCCTCGGTCGACCTGCGCCTCGGCGACTCCTTCCGCGTCTTTCACAACCACCGCGCGGCGGCGATCGACCTGCGCGACCCGCCCACGAACCTCACCGAGGAGGTCGTCGTCGAGGGCGGCGAGCCGTTCGTGATCCACCCCGGCGAGTTCGTGCTCGGCCGCACGCTGGAGCGCGTCGAGCTGCCCGACGACATCGTGGCCCGGATCGAGGGCAAGTCGAGCATCGGCCGGCTCGGGCTGATCGTTCACGCCACGGCCGGCTTCGTCGACCCGGGCTTCAGGGGCACCCTCACGCTCGAGATCACCAACCTCACGCGGATCCCGATCAAGCTCTACGCCGGGCTGCTGATCGCGCAGCTGTCGTTCATGACGCTCGACGCGCCCGCGGAGGTGCCCTACGGCTCCGAGGAGCTCGGATCGCACTACCAGGGCCAGCTGGCGGCCACCGAGAGCCGCTACATGCGGTAGGTTGCCGCCCGTGCTCGACGCGCTGATCGTGTTCGCGTCCACGGAGGGCGGCGAGGAGTCCTCCAAGACGCTCTTCTACCTGACCGGCGGCCTGCTCGCCGTCTTCGCCGTCGTGATCTCCGTGATCGGGATCCGCGGCATCGGCTCGTTCCCTGCAGGCAAGAGCCAGGCGCGCGGCGTCATCGGCCTCGCCGCGCTGCTCGTGCTGTTCGCGGCGGCGAGCGCGGTCATCACCGCCTGACGCAGCCTTCATCCGCGCGAGAGGTCGTACCCGTCATCATTGCGGGTAGACGAGGACGACCAAGCTTCGACCGGGAGATCGCGCATGGGCACCGAGGAACAGAGCAGCAACGGAGGGGGTGTCGCCACGGCCTCCGAGACGCTGACCATCACCGACAACCGCACGGGCAAGACGTACGAGGTGCCGGTGGAGGACGGGACGGTGCGCGCCACCGCCTTGCGCGACATCAAGGTCAACGAGGACGACTTCGGGGTCATGTCCTACGACCCCGCGTTCATGAACACCGCGTCGTGTCGCAGCGCCATCACGTTCCTCGACGGCGAGGCCGGGGTGCTCGAGTACCGGGGCTATCCGATCGAGCAGCTCGCCGAGCAGTCGACCTACCTCGAGGTCGCCTACCTGCTCGTGCACGGTGACCTCCCCGACCAGGCGCAGCTCGACGAGTGGACGCACCAGATCACGATCCACACGTTCGTGCACGAGAACGTCAAGAGCTTCATGCAGGGCTTCCGCTACGACGCGCACCCGATGGGGATGCTGCTCGCGTCGACAGGCGCCCTCTCGACGTTCTATCCCGACGCGAACGAGATCCACGACGAGGAGCTGCGCTACCTCCACATGATCCGGCTGATCGCGAAGATGCCGACGCTGGCGGCCTTCGCCTTCCGCCACGCGATGGGGCAGCCGTACGTCTATCCGGACAACGACCTGCGCTACCCCGGCAACTTCCTGAACATGCTCTACAAGATGACCGAGCTCAAGTACCAGCCGGACCCCCGGCTGGAGCGGGCCCTGGACATCCTCTTCATCCTGCACGCCGATCACGAGCAGAACTGCTCGACGAACGCGGTGCGCGCGGTCGGCTCCTCGCAGGTCGATCCGTACTCGGCGGTCGCCGCCGGGGTCGCGGCGCTCTACGGCCCGCTGCACGGCGGCGCCAACGAGGCGGTCCTGCGGATGCTGCGGCGGATCGGCTCCAAGGACAACGTCGGCGACTTCATCACCGGGGTCAAGGAGGGCAAGGAGCGCCTGATGGGCTTCGGGCACCGGGTCTACAAGAACTACGACCCGCGCGCGAAGATCATCAAGAAGGCCACCGACGACGTCTTCGAGGTCACCGGCATCAACCCGCTGCTGGAGATCGCGCTCGAGCTCGAGAAGATCGCGCTCGAGGACGAGTACTTCGTCAAGCGCAAGCTCTATCCGAACGTCGACTTCTACTCCGGCCTGATCTACGAGGCGCTGGGCATGCCGGTCGGCATGTTCCCGGTGCTGTTCGCGATCCCGCGCACGAGCGGCTGGATCAGCCAGTGGCTGGAGATGATCGACGACAAGGAGCAGAAGATCGCCCGCCCGCGCCAGATCTACACGGGCGAGCGCAGCCGCGACTACGTCCCCGTCGGGGAGCGCTAGGCACGCGTAGGTAGCATTCCGGCGGGCGCCGATGGTCGGCGTCCGCACGGATGCCTGCCAAGCGCACCACCTCGCCCCCGCCCGAGCGCCTGTTGGAAGGTGCAAGCGACGCCGCGCTCCGTGAGCTCGAGGAGCGCCTGGAGGAGGCCGAGGCCGAGCTCCGCCGGCTCGCCTTCCACGACCCGCTGACCGGGCTGCCGAACCGCTCGCAGCTCGACGTGCGGCTGCGCTCCGCGGTCGCCCGCGCGCGCCGGCGCGAGCGCGCCGTGGCGCTGCTGTTCGTCGACCTCGACAACTTCAAGCTCGTCAACGACTCGTTCGGGCACGTGGCCGGCGACCGGCTGCTGCGGCGCGTGGCGACGCGCCTGGGCGGGATCGGGGAGCCGGGCGGGCTGCTCGCGCGCCACGGCGGCGACGAGTTCCTCGTGCTGCTCGACGACCTCGACCCCGGCGGCGCCGCGACGGCGGCGCGAGCGGCCGCCGACGACATCGCCGCGCGGCTCGCCAAGCCGTTCCAGATCGCGGGCGCCGAGTTCCACGTCGAGGCCAGCGTCGGCATCTCGCTGTTCCCCGGCGACGCCGACGGCGCGCACTCGCTGCTCCAGCACGCCGACACCGCGATGTACCAGAGCAAGGGCCGCGGCCGCGCGGCATCGACGGTCTACGCGCCCATGGCGCACGACCCGCTCGAGCGGCTCTCGCTGTCCTCCCGGCTGCGGCGCGCGATCGCCAACGACGAGCTCGAGCTGCACTACCAGCCGATCGTGTGGACGGCGAGCGGCCGGCTGCACTCGATGGAGGCGCTGCTGCGCTGGGCCGACCCCGAGCGCGGCATGCTGCACCCCGACGCGTTCCTGCCCGCCGCCGAGCAGATGAGCCTGCTCGACCCGATCGGCGAGTGGGTGGTCGGCGCGATGGCGCGCCAGCTGCGCGAGTGGGAGGCCCAGGGCCTGCATCCGCGGGTGTCGTTCAACGTCTCGCCGCGCGAGCTGCACCGGCCGGACTTCGCGCTCGAGCTGATCGCGCGGCTGGCCGAGGAGGGCGTCGACCCGAGGCGGCTGACGATGGAGCTGACGGAGTCGGCGACGCTGCGCGAGCCCGAACGGATCGGCCCGCTGCTGCGCGAGCTGCACGACGCTGGCCTGCAGATCGCGATCGACGACTTCGGCGCGGGCTGGTCGTCGCTGTCGCGGCTGCGGCAGCTGCCCGTGCAGACGCTCAAGATCGACCGCTCGTTCCTGCGCGAGATCCCCGACGACCCCGAGTCGGGGGCGATCGTGCGCGCCGTGATCGCGCTCTCGGACGCGCTCGGGATGACGACCGTCGCCGAGGGCGTGGAGGTGCCGCTTCAGCAGCACTTCCTCGCCGCGCTCGGCTGCCCGCTCGCACAGGGCCGCCTGTTCGGCGACGCGCTGCCGGCGGCCGAGATGACGGCGAGGCTGACGACCGAAGCGGCGCGCTAGACGACCGTACGAGCGCGGGCCGCCGATCGGCGCTCAAGCGCACGGCTGTGACGCCGATGCACCACAAGTGAGGCCACATCGCTCCCTGCGCGCGCTCATGGTCGACGTGCCCGAGTCCTACGCCGCCCTGCTGGTCACCCACATGGCCGAGGCGGGGTGGCAGATGGACCGCGAGCACGCCGACGGCGCCGACGAGCTGTCGGCCGCCCTGGCGCGGCGCGGCTGGAACGCGGTCCTCTACGGCGGCGACGAGCCCGGCGCCGTCCCGGCCCGCAAGGCGCTCGCCCTCACGCGCCTGGCCGATCCCCACCTCCCCTTCGTCGCCGTCTCGCCGAACGTCCGCCGCGGCGACCTCTCCTCGATCATCCGCGGCCTCGACGACGCGGCGATGGTCATCTCCCACCCGCGCGAGCTCGCACCGCGGCTGACCAAGGAGCTCGACGCCGCCCGGCTGCGCCGGCGCGTCGGCAGCGCCCACCACCTGCTGCTCGCCCAGCAGGCGATCGCCGACCACCTCGCCGCGGGGCTCGACTCCGAGACGCTGTGCGAGCGCGTGCTCGCGACGCTCGGCGAGACGCTCGGCTGGAGCGTCGGCGCGATCTGGCGCTCGACCGAGCACCAGTCGGTCCTGCGCCCGAGCGCGGTCTGGCACGCCCCCGGCTCGCGGCCCGAGGTCGGCGAGTTCGCCGAGCAGACGCGCGACGAGCGCTTCGCCCCCGGCCAGGGCGTGCCCGGCCGCGTGTGGGCGTTCCGGCGCCCGTCGTGGATCGCCGACCTCTCGCGCGACACCCGCACGACCCGCTCGACGAACGCGATGCGCGCCGGCCTGATGACGGCGATCGCGTTCCCGCTCGCCATCGGCGACGACTGCGACGGCGTGATCGAGTTCCTCACTACCGGCGTCAACGAGCCGAACGGCGAGATCTCCGCGATGTTCGCCACGGTCGGCGCCCAGCTCGCGCAGTACCTCGAGCGCCGCCGCCAGGAGCTGGCCGAGAGCCGCCGCCTGCACGCCCAGCTCGACCGCACGCGCGGGTTCCTCGACGCCGCCGGCGCGCTGATCGTGGTGCTCGACCCCGACGGCTGCGTGCTGCTCGCCAACGCGCGCGCGTGCGCCGTGGTCGGCGTCGACGAGGCCGAGATGATCGGCCGCGACTGGTTCTCGCTCGCCGTGCCCAAGGCCGGCCGCCCCGCCGCCCGCGCCGCCTACGACCAGGTCGTCACCGGCGGCTCCGACGGCTTCGGCCACCGGCTCCCGTCCGCGGAGGGCCAGCGTCGGGCGGTCTCCTGGCACGGCACCGTGCTCGACGACGACGGCGGCGTGCTGATGCTCGGGCACGCCGAGGTCGTCGCGCAGCGCGCGCCGCTCGCCGCCGCCGGCTGAGCCAGGCTGTGACGGCGCACCGTCGTCGTGCGTAGTGTGGTCGTGATGGCGCCGCGGATGCTGTTGTGCTGCCTGACCGCGCTCGCGCTCGCGCCCGCGGGCTGCGGCGGCGAGGAGGAGGCCGGCGACGGCTCCGGCTCCGCCACGGCCGCGCCGGCGACGCAGCTGACGGTCCGCGTGGACCCCGACGGCGACGGCCCCGAGAAGGCGAAGCAGGCGCGGATCTCCTGCGAAGGCGGGTCGGACGGGAGCCGCGGCCCGTGCGCGACGGCCGGGAAGCTGCGGCCGGCGGACTTCGAGCCGACACCGGATGACGTCGCCTGCACCGAGCTGTTCGGCGGCCCGGAGACCGCGACGATCTCGGGCACGCTGCAGCGCGAGCAGGTCCAGGGGCGCTTCTCGCGCCAGGACGGCTGCGAGATCGCCCGCTGGGAGAAGGTATCGGCGCTGCTCGCCGAGGCGGGCCGATGAGCTACCGCGTGGTCGTGCGCCACGGCCCGAAGGTCGACAAGCACGATGCCGAGACGCTCCCCGCGGCGCTCGAGCTGCTGGAGTCGCGCGCCCGCGCGCTCGCGGCCGGCCCGGGCCGTCGCACCGTCGACCTGCGCGTGCGGCGCTTCGAGCCGGTCCAGCAGGTGGCCGCGCGCGCGGAGCTGCGCGGCGCCGGGGTGCGGGCGGGCATCGACGTCCGCGGCGACGGCTCCGCCGAGGCCTGGACCGGGCGGATCCGGCGCAAGCTGATCGAGCCGCGCGACGGCGAGGACGCCTTCGCCGCGCTGCGGCGGGTGGTTCAGAGCCCGGATCCGGGCTAGAGCACCAGCGTCGAGCCGTAGCGGCGCAGCCAGGCGGCCGGCTCGCGCCACTCGGGCACGCGCGCCTCCAGCAGCGCCCAGAACCGCGACGAATGGTCCATCACCTCGAGGTGGCAGACCTCGTGCTCGATCACGTAGTCCAGGACGGCCTCCGGCGCGAGCAGCAGCCGCCAGTTGAACGACATCGCGCCGTTGGACGAGCACGACGCCCAGCGCGTGCGCTGGCCGCGGATCGTCAGGCCCTTGTACGACGTGCCGGCGCGCGCGGTGGCGGCGTCAAGCCGTGGGCCGATCTCGGCACGGGCGCGGCGCCGGTACCAGCGCTCGATCGCCGCGGTCGCGTCGCCCTGCGGGACGAGCAGCGCGTCGCCGCGCCGGTGCACCCGCTCGCGGCCGGCCTCCGCGACCACGCGCAGCGTCGTGCCGAGGTAGGGCAGCGTGCCGGGCGCGCGGGCGACCTCGGCGGCGGCGTGCTCCAGGGCGGCCCGACGGCGCTCGATCCACGGCCGCAGCTCGCGCACGGCCTCGGCGGCGCGGCGCTCCGCGGCACGCTTGGGCAGCGTCACGATCACCTCGCCGCCGGCGCCGATGGTCACGCGCACGCGCCGCGCCCGCGCGGAGCGGCGGATCGTGTACGGCAGGTCTGATCGCAGCGGCGGCATGGGCGGGCGATCCAGCCTACGAGGGCGCGCGGCGGTTGCGATGATCCGGGCCGTGTCGGAATCGCGGGTCAAGCTCCCCAAGGGCGTGCGCGAGCCCTACACCGTCTACCTCAACGGCGTGCGCCAGGAGCCGGGGCGCGACTACCAGGTGCGCGGCGGGGCGCTGGTCTTCTCCTCCAGCCTCGAGAAGGAGGGCAAGCTCGGGTTCTGGAAGTGGTTCTGGGGCGCCTGGGGGATCGGCTTCTACTCCAAGGACGACCAGGTCGACGTCACCTGGGAGGCAGACGGCCGCCCGCGCGTCGCCCACGCGCTCGAGATCGAGCGCGACTCCTGAGCGGTGCGCGGCCCGCGTGCGGCGGCGGCCGGCCTCCCGTGCGGTCACCGAGGCGGAACCAGCCGCCCCTCGCGGTCCGTGCGGGCAGCCGTAGATGCGGACCCGGGATAGCTCGAATGGCGCGTCGCCGCTCGGGTGCTTGCCTGGACGCATGCCCCTCTCGCTCGACCTCGCAGGACAAGCCATCACCCCCCGGCATCCCGACTACGACGAGGCGCGCACCGTGTTCGCGGCCGTCGACCGCCGTCCCGCCGTGATCGTCCGCGCCGCCTCCTCGCAGGACGTCGCGACGGCGATCGCCCACGCCCG
>Ga0126312_10003106_pt1 | contig 11166 bp, 12 predicted proteins | sample Plot104A_FD_92537 | JGI IMG/M metagenome (GOLD analysis project Ga0126312, IMG submission 92537) | Serpentine soil microbial communities from UC McLaughlin Reserve, CA, USA - Plot104A | ecosystem: Environmental > Terrestrial > Soil > Grasslands | place: USA: UC McLaughlin Reserve, Lake County... | reverse complement strand
CGCGCGGCGAGTCGAGCAGCGAGTGGAGGGCGACGGCGATCTCACAGGCGCCGAGGTTGGCCCCGAAGTGCCCGCCGATCTCGCCGATCGTCTCGATGATCAGCTCGCGCACTTCCTGTGCGACCCGACAGAGCTCGGCTTCCGAGAGGCCCCTCAGGTCGGCTGGGCTTTCGATCCGGTCGAGGAGGGTCATGTGGTTCGGGTGAGGATGTAGTCGGAGATCTGGCCCAGCTTGTCGGTGGCCCCGTCGGCCTCCGCGAGCGCCGCCCGGGCGCCTGCGTGGGATTCTCGGGCCAGCTCCCTGGCGCGCTGGAGCCCGTAGACGCTCACGTAGGTCGCCTTCCCGAGGCGCTCGTCCGTGCCTCGCGGCTTTCCGAGCTCGGCCTCGTCCCCGGTCACGTCGAGTATGTCGTCGACGATCTGGAACACGACGCCGAGCTCCGCCGCAAAGCGGCGATAGGGGATTGTGGCAGGTTCGCTCAGGCCGGCCAGCCGCAGGACGCAGCCCACGGACGCGCCGATCAGCGCGCCGGTCTTGAGCTCGTGGAGGCGCCTGACGTCCACTTCCGGTCGACCCCTCACGTCCAGGAACTGGCCCCCGACCATCCCCTCCACGCCTGCCGCGGCCACGAGCTCCCGCGCCGCGGCCAGCACGCTGCCGGGATCGCCGCGCTGATCGCTCAGCACCAGCCGCAGGGCCTCCGCGAAGAGTCCGTCGCCGGCCAGGATCGCCACGTCCTCGCCATAGGCGACGTGGCAGGTCGGCTGCCCGCGCCGCAGCTCGTCGTCGTCCATTGCCGGCAGGTCGTCGTGGATCAGCGAGTACGTGTGGACCATCTCGATGGCCGCCGCGAGCGGGAGGACCCCCGCCGGGTCGCGGCCGAGGGCCTCGGCGGTGGCGAGCGCGAGCACCGGGCGGATGCGCTTGCCGCCGGCGAGCAGCGAATAGCGCATGGCCTCCTCGAGCCGCCCGGTGCCGGGCTCGTGCCCGAAGCGGAGGGCGGCCAGGTAGTCGTCGACGCGCTGCTGGAGATCGGTCGGGTAGGTCGCGACCGTGCTCACAGGAGCCGTTCCTGGCCCTCTGCCTCGGAGGCGGCCCGGCTGTCGGCCTCGAGCCCGGCGCCGATCCGACCGGCCAGCTCGGCACAGCGCTCCACGAGCTGGGCGGCGTCGGCCGGCTCGAGCTTGCCCGCCCGCAGTCGCGCGGCGGCCTCCTCCAGCCGCGCGACGAGCTGCTCCAGGGACGGCGTGCTCACGTGGCGGCCGACTCCTCGTGCGCCGCCGCGCCGAGGATGCCGTTCACGAAGCCGGGGGCGTCCGCCGAGCAGAGCTCCTTGGCCGCCTCCACGGCCTCGTCGATCGCCACCTCGGTGGGCACGTCGGGCCGGTGGAGCAGCTCGAACAGCGCGACGCGCATGATGTTGCGCTCGAGCGGCGCGATCCGGTCCAGCGTCCAGCCCACCGAGTGCCGCTCGATCAGGGCGTCGAGCTCCTCGTGCCGCCCGCGCACGCCCTCCACCAGCTCCCGGGCGAACGCGGTCGCGGGCGCTGCGCTCTCGCGGCCGGTCAGGTCCTCCTGGTAGAGGGCCACCACGGCGGAGCGCCTTTGGTCCGAGCGCCGCATGGGTTACGCGCGCGAGACGTACGCGCCTGAGCGCGTGTCCACGCGCACCCGGTCGCCCTCGTTCACGAACAGGGGCACGCGTACGGTCACTCCGGACTCGAGCGTCGCCGGCTTGTCGCCCCCGCCGGAGGCCGTGTCGCCCTTCACGCCCGGGTCGGTCTGGGAGACGGTGAGCTCGACCGCGCTCGGCACCTGCACCTCGGTGGGTCGCTCGTCCACGTAGAGGATGTCGACCTCCTCGCTCGGGACGATCCACCTCAGGGGGCCCCTGACCTGGTCCTCGGGGATCGTGAGCTGGTCGTAGGTCTCGAGGTCCATGAAGTGGGCGTCCGTGCCGTCGGCGTAGAGGAACTGCATGGGCCGCGTCTCCGTGCGCACGGGCCGGAATTTCTCGCCCGCTCGAAACGTCCTGTCGATCACGGCGCCGTCCTCCGCGCGCTTCAGCTTCGTGCGCACGAACGCGCCGCCCTTGCCCGGCTTCACGTGCTGGAACTCGACGATCTTGAAGACCGTGCCGTCCACCTCGACGTGGGTGCCGTTCTTGAACTGGTTGGTCGAGATCACCGCCCCGAAGCCTAGCCACGGAGCCGCTGACCTACCCGACCCCCGGCGGCAACCGCCCCTCCTGGCGGAGCTTCTCGAGATGCGCGCGCAGGGTCAGCTCCGCCGCGGGGCGCAGCTCCGGCGGGGCGTCGTCCCATACGCGGTCGAGCAGCTCGCGGTGGCCGCGGACCCCTTCGGAGAGCGCCTCGAGGAGGCGGCTCTCCCGCTCGAGGCGGTGGGCGACGTACTCGTCGAGCTTGGCGCGGGGGTCCCAGACATAGGGGCCGTGGCCGGGGCAGATCACCTCGAGATCGAGCTCGCGCAGGCGGCGGAGCGAGTCGAGGTAGGCGGACAGCGAGCCCTCCCCCGGCGAGATGAACACGCTTCCCCGGCCGAGCACGGTGTCGCCCGTGAAGCAGGCCCGGCCGGCGAGCAGGCAGACGCTGTCCCGCGAATGGCCGGGCGTCCCGATCGCGAGGAAGGGGCCCACCTCCTCCCCTTCGGCTGGGAGCGTGCTCGGGACGCCCAGGGCCTCGGCGCCCTCGGCGTGGTCCGCGTGCGAGTGCGTGAGGACCACCCCCTCGATGCCGGCGCCCGCGGCCCGGCGCAACGCGGCCAGGTGGCCGGGGTCGGCCGGGCCGGGGTCCACGACCCAGCCGCCGACCACGTAGCTGTTGGTGCCGTCGAGGGTCATCGGCGAGGCGTTCGACGCGCGCACGCGGACCACGCCCCGGGGATCTCGATCGCCGCCCCGCACCCGCCCATTGTCCCCACGCGGGGCGCGCCTTAGCCCGATCGGTCATCGGCGTGTCATGTGACCGGTCTCACTGTTCGGAGGTTGGGGACCTGCAAACAATGGGTACAACCGCGCCAGGCAGGGAGGCCTGACTGGCGAGTACGGAGGAGAGGAGGAGCGCGTATCCGCTCAGCGCTCACAGATCGGCGCACCAGTCGGCTGCGCGAGGCAGGGCACATGAACCGCGGATCGGGCCGGGAGCGGTCCCGTCGAGTCACTGAGGACGCACTTAGCATGCGCCTTCAGGGCGGTCCGGAGGCGGCCTCGCTCGCCCGTCGCGGGCTCGCCCGCCTGCGTGGCGACCTCGATGGCCCAGTAGTGGAGAACATGCGCCTGCTCGTTACCGAGCTGGTCGCCAACAGCGTCAAGCACGCCGACTCGCGCAACGTGGCGCTCAAGGTGCTCGTGACCGAGCCGTCCGTGTGGATCGAGGTGACCGACGAGGGGCCGGGGTTCACCCCGGAAGGCCGCGCGGGGACCCAGGACGACGCCTCAGGCTGGGGCCTCTTCCTGGTCGATCGGTTGGCCGACCGCTGGGGCGTCGCCCGCGACGCCGGCACCACCCGCGTCTGGTTCGAGCTGCGCAGGGCTTAGCGACCGGGCTGCGCCGCGGCCCTAGGCCGGGAACGCGGCCACGGTTGCGGTGAAGCCGTGCACGAAGCTCCGGCCGCCCACGGGGCCGATCTCGCCCGCGCAGAAGAAGCCGCCCGTGGGCGCGTTCGCGAAGGCCTCCGCCACGGCGCGGGCGTCGTGGTCCGGCACTCCGAACATCCCTTCGCCGCGTCCGTTGCACGTGAAGAGCAGCGCCCCCGCGGGTGGGCCCTCGAGCGACTCGGCCTCCCTGTCGAGGGCGTGCAACAGGTCCTCGTGCGCCGAGGCGGCGTCGCGCACGTGCATGCGCACCGCCTGCCCCACGTGCACGCCGGCGGCCACGGCGAGCGCGCCGGTGTCCTCCTCGACTCCGACAAGGCCGCGCACCAGGAAGTCGCCGCGCTCGTACTCGGGCTTGTTCGGGTCGACCACGATGCCGAGCAACAGCCCGGCGCCGGCGAGCGCCCGTTCGTGCGCGTCGAGCTCGCCGATCGCCTGCTTGATCCGCTCGAGCGCGGGCTGCGAGGCGAGCTCATGGATCACGTTCTCCTCGGCCCCCGTCACCACCATCTCGGGTCCCACGGGCCGGGCCCCCTGGGACACGCACGGGTGCAGCTCTACGCCGCGTAGAACCGCGCCAACCGCCCCGCCGGCGACCGGGCCCTCCTCGCAGAGGAGCGCCGCCGGGCCGGGGCCGGCGCTCGCGATCCCGCCCACGACCGGCACCCCGGGGTGCTCGTCGGCCAAGGCGCCGAGCAGGGGCTCGGCGGGGAAGGTGAAGGGGTCGGCGAGCAGGATCGCGGCGTCCGCTCCGTGGAGGTCGGGCATCCCGGCGACGGTCACGGCATCGTCAGTGTCGAGCGCCTCGGCGTGGAAGGGCTCTGCCTCGCCGACCTCGAACGCCGCCGCCCACACGCACACCCCGCCCGCCTCGATCTCCCGGCCGGCGCCGAGCACGCCCTGTGCCCCGCAGCCGGCGAGCGCTCCGGGCCGCAGGCGCTCGCGCACGGCCGCCAGCCCCTCCTCCGCATGCTCGAGGTTCGCGGGCCCCGCGAAGACCAGGGCGAGGTCCGCGGGCCTCCTTCCCAGGGGACGCGCGGCGCGCGCCGCCGCCTTCGCGAACGCGTCCACCCCGAGGTCGCCGTACGAGATGCCCGCTCCGGCGCGCGTGCCCATGGCCTCAGTGTGACGCCACGGGGGCGCTGGCGGAAGCGCCTGCCGGGCGTCAGCCCAGCTTGAGCTGGCCCTCCTCGGCGGTCGGCCCCGGGTCCTGGCCAAGCAACGCCTGGAATCGCTGCGCCGCGGTGGGCGCGTCGTCGTCGCGGTTGTTGTTGAAGGCCACGTGCACCTCGGCGGCTTCCTCGGCGAGCCCGCGGACCCGGTCGGCGACCTCCTCGAGCTCGTCGTCCGCATAGCGCCAGCCGAAGCGCTCCGCCACGGTCTTGCCGGTCAGGTAGCCGTCCGTGTCGCGGCCGTGAAGCCGGAGGTAGGCGAGGTCGTCGCGGATCACGGCATCGAGGTCCGAGGGCATGATCGGGACGTGGTTCCCCGGCGGCGCGTCGACGCCCACGAACACCACGCCCCGCTCCGAGAACCAGGCCAGGGTCTCGTCGCGACGCTTCTCCGACACCCAGGCCCGATGCCGGAGCTCGACGGCGACGGGGTGTGGGGCGAGCGCGTCGACCAGGTCGTTCAGCTCCGAGAGCTGCCGCCGGCCGGGGGCGAACGCCGGCGTCAGCTGTACCAGCCAGGCGCCCAGCTTCCCCTCCTCGGCGAGCGGCCTGCACTCCTCGACAAGCCGTCGCGCGAGCTCCTCCTCGAGCTCCGGCGTGAGGATCACGCGTCCGCGCTCGTTCGTCTTCGCCCTGTCGCGGAGGTCGGGCGGAAGCGAGTCGAGCGCCGCGGCGTGGCGGGACAGCGCGCGATGCACCTTGACGTCGAAGGTGAACCGCTCCGGCGTCACCCCGCACCAGCGCCGGACCGTGCTGCGGTCGGGCACGCCGTAGAAGGTCGAGTTGATCTCGACGAAGCGGAAGCGCTCCGCGTACCAGGGAAGGCGGTCCCTGGCGGCCATCCCCTGCGGGTACCACTCCCTGACGAAGCCGGGGTCGGACCAGCTCGAGGTGCCGACGAGGATGCGTCCCGGCATGCGCGTCACGCTACTCGTACGGGGGTGCCGGGGGCCCGCCGAGGTCCCCACGGTCGCGCCTCAGCCGGCTCGGCGCCCGAAGCTGTGCGCCGCGGGGACCACCGCACGGATGTCGACCTCGTCGCCCGCCTCGCTCGACCAGGTGCGGCGCGGCTCGATGTGCCTTACCTCGGCGCGCGGCAGGTCGGGGCGCTCGAGGCGGGACACGCGGTCGACCACGATGTTGATCGTGCCCTCACGGCGCTCGAGGCGGCCCTCGGCGCTCACGAGCGGCTCCGCGCGCACGGCGCTGCGGCAGGCGTCGTGGATCGGCGGCGGCACGATCAGGTTGATCGTCCCGAACTCGTCCTCGAGCAGCATGAAGGTCACGCCCTTCGCCGTCGCGGGGCGCTGGCGGGCCACGACGAGGCCGGCCACCCGGACCCTGAGCCCGTGCCGCATGCTCTCGAGCTCGGCGCTCGAGCGGAAGTCAGCGGGCAGGCTCGGGCGCATGAGCTCGAGCGGATGCTCGCGCAGGGTGATCCCGGTCGAGCCGTAGTCGGCGAGCAGGCGCTCCCAGGCGGTGAGGGCGCGCACCTCGGGTCCCGAGTGGGGCTCGAGCGGGAGCGCCAGCTGGGTGCCGGCCGAGCCGAGGGGCTCCCCGGGCACCGCCACGCCGAGGAGCCAGAGCGCCTCGCGGCGGCGCGACTCGGCACTGCGCGCATCCGCCGAGCCGTTCAGCAGCGCATCGCAGGCTCCGGCCCAGGCAAGCCGGCCCAGGGTGTCCGCGAAGGCCCCCGAGCGGGCGGCCAAGTCGCCGATCGAGAGGTAGGGGTCCCCCTCCCCTCGCTCGCGCACGAGCGCCCTCACCTCCTCCGCGCGCGCGCCGTTCACGTAGCCGAGGCCGACCCGCACCGCCCCCTGCTCCACCGAGCACTCCACGCCGCTCGCCGCCACGCAGGGCGGGAGCACCTCGATTCCCCGGCGCTGGGCCTCGTGTACCAGAGCGTCCGAGGGGTAGAAGCCCATCGGCTGCTCGTTCAGAAGCGCGCATAGGAACTCGGGGCCGTAGTGCACGCGCAGCCAGGTGGACTGGTAGGCGAGCAGCCCGAAGGCGGCCGAGTGCGCCTTGGGAAAGCCGAAGCCCGAGAAGCCCACGATCTGCGTCCACACCCGCTCGGCCACAGCGCGCGGCGCATCGGCCCCCTCGATGAACTTCTGCTCGTAGGCGCGGATGGCCGCCTCGGAGCGCTTGCGGCTCATGGCCCGCCTTAGGCCCTCTGCCTCCCCGGCAGAGAAGCCGGCGAAGGCCATCGCCACCTCGATCACCTGGTCCTGGAAGACGATCGCCCCCAGCGTGTCGCGCAGCACGGGCTCGAGCGAGGGGTGCTCGTAGGGCACGCGATACCCGGGTTCCTCGCGCAGGCGCTTCTTGCGCTCGATGTAGGGATGCACGGCGCCGCCGATGATCGGCCCGGGGCGCACCAGGGCCACCTGCACGGTGAGGTCGTCGAGCGACTCGGGCCGGGTCCGCTTCAGCATCTGCATCTGCGCCCGCGACTCGATCTGGAACACGCCCATCGTGTCCGCCTCCTGGATCTGGGCGTAGACCTCGTCGTCGTCGTAGGGGATGCGCGAGAGGTCGATCCGCTCCCGCCGGGTGCGGGCGATCAGGTCCACGCAGCGCTCCACCGCCGAGAGCATCCCCAGGCCAAGCAGGTCGATCTTGAGGAAGCCGGCGTCGCCGCAGGAGTCCTTGTCCCACTGGACCATCTGCCGTCCCTCCATCGAGGCCGGCTGGACCGGGCAGAGGTCGATCAGGGGCATCGTCGAGATGACCATGCCGCCCGGGTGCTGGCTCACGTGGCGGGGGAGCCCGTCGGCCATGCGGACGAGCTCGACGAGTGCCCGCCAGCGCGGAGAGCCGCCCTTCGCCGCCCACTGCTTGCGGACGTCGCCCTCGATCTCGCTGCCGTTCCAGGGATCCACCTCGCGCGCCAGCCGCTCGATCTCACCCGGCGGCAGCCCGAGCGCCTTGGCGAAGTCGCGCACCGCCGAGCGCACCTGGTAGGTGGCGAAGGCGGCCACGAGCGCCGAGCGGTCGGACCCGTAGCGCTCGTGAACGCGAGGGATCAAAACGTCGCGGATGTCCCGCGGGAAGTCGAGGTCGATGTCGGGCAGCGCCGTGAGCTCCTCGTTTAGGAAGCGCCCGAGCATGAGCTCGTTCTCGACCGGGTCCACGTGCGAGAGGCCGGTGAGGTAGCAGACGATCGAGGCCACGCTCGAGCCCCGACCCCGCCCGGGCGGTAGGAGCGCCCGGGCCGACTCGGGGCCGCGCACCTCGGCGGCCACCTCCCGCGCCAGCTCGAGCATGTCGCGGTGGAGAAGGAAGAATCCCGAGAGGCCGAGGTGGCGGATCACCCGCAGCTCCTCCTCGAGCCGCCGCTCGGACTCACCGCGGGTGCGCCGGCCGGCGTAGCGCTCGGCGAGCCTCGCCCGGCAGAGCTCGGCCAGCTTGCGGTCGGCCTCCGGGTCCTCTGCCCCCGGGTAGCGGTAGCCGAGGTCCTCGGTGAGGTCGAAGCGAAGGCGCTCGGCCAAGCGCTCCGCCTCGAGCACCGCCTGCGGGTGGTCCGCGAAGCGCTCGGCAATCCGCTGTGGTGGCGCGAGCACGTGCGAGGAGTTGCCGCGGCGCCCGGGCTCCGACTCGTCGAGCGTGACGCCGAGGCGGACGGCGACCATGGCGTCCTGGAGCGCCGTGCGCTCGCGCGTGTGCGCGTGTACGTTGCCGGTGGCCACGCACGGGACCCCGAGCCGCTCGGCGAGCTGGGCCAGGTAGCGGTTGCGGCGGCGGTCGTGCCGCCAGAAGGGGCGCTGGAGCTCGATCCGGAAGCGCTCAGGCCCGAAGGCGGCGAGCAGCCTGCGGCCGGCGGCCGCGGCCCCCGGGTGGTCGTCCGCCTCCACTGGCCGTGCCACCACCCCGTCGCGGGCGCAGCCCGACAGGCATACGAGCCCCTCGGCGTGGCGCTCGACCTCCTCGAGCGCGATGGCGGGCTCGCCGTCGACGGGATCCTGGCGCCCCTCGAGGGGTCCCCGCTCCCGCGGCGGCTCGCGACTCCAGCGGCGGGTGCCCTCGTGTGCCTTCGTGATCAGCCGGCAGAGGTTCGTGTAGCCCCGCTTCGACTCGCACAGAAGCGTGAGGTGCGAGCCGTCGTCCAGGGTCAGCTCGGCCCCGGTGATCGGCCTCAGCCCGTAGGCGCGAGCCGCCTGCGCGAACTCCATCGCGCCGTGGAGGCCGTCGTGATCGGTGAGCGCCATCGCCCCGTGCCCCTGCCGCACCGCCTCGGCGGCCAGCTCGACCGGGTGCGAGGCGCCGTCGAGGAAGGAGAAGGCCGAGTGCGCATGAAGCTCGACGTAAGACATTTGCGAACACATGTTCGCATCTTGTGCGGCCGAACACGAGTGTGGCTGCGTTTACTCGGCCTCAGCCCGAGTAACGCAGGCCACCCTCCAGAGCGAAGCTAGGGGCGGGCGCGGCGGCGGGGGCGGAGGGCGCGGCGGAGGGGCGCGCGGCGCGAGTGCGTACCCGCGGGACCTAACCCTCTACGGGAGCCGGCGGCGCCGTCGTCTCGAGCGCCAACTTGAAGTCGTGGGGGTCGCTCGCGTAGGTCAGCGCGTCGGTCATGGTCACCGAGCCCGAGCGGACGTGCGCCAGAAGACACTGGTCGAAGCTGCGCATGCCGTAGTAATCGCCCTCGACGATCGCCGTGTGCAGGTCCTTGATGCCGCGCCCGGTGGAGATCATCTCGCGCACCCGGGCGCTGTTCACGAGGATCTCCGCGTTGAGCAGGCGACCACCGCGCTGGGCTGGCAGGAGGCGCTGGGAGCAGACTCCCACCAACGTCGAGGCCAGGATCTGGCGCGCGAGCGTGGCCGAGCGCTCGCCGAAGAGGTCGATGAAGCGCTGCACGGTCTCCGAGGCGTTCGTGGTGTGCATGGTGCAGAGCACGAGGTGCCCGGTCTCGGCCGCCCGCAGGGCGGTCATGGCCGTCTCCTCGTCCCGGACCTCCCCGATCAGGATCACGTCCGGGTCCTGGCGCAGTGCCGCGCGCAGGGCGACGTGGTAGGTGGGAGCGTCGAGCCCGATCTCCCGCTGGCAGACCACCGCCCGGCGGTCGTTGTGCAGGTACTCGATCGGATCCTCGATCGTGAGGATGTGGCAGGTGCGCCGGCGATTCACGAGGTCGACGATGGCCGCCTGCGTGGTGCTCTTGCCGGCGCCCGTGGGGCCGGTGATGACCACGAGGCCGCGCACCGCGTCCGCCCAGGAGTGAACGACGTCGGGCAGGCCGAGCTCGTCGGGGTCGGGGGCGGCGGGGATCGCGCGGAAGACGAACGAGGCCGAGCCGCGCTGGGAGAAGGCCGCCACGCGAAAGCGACCCTGATCCGTGTAGTAGGAGAGGTCGGCGGAGCCGTAGCGCTCGAAGTGCTCGAGCTTCGTCTCCGAGACCAGCACCCGCTCCTTGATCTCGGCGGTGTCCTCGGAGCGCAGCGGCGGGTAGCCCTCGAGCTCCTGGAGCTCGCCGTCCACCCGCACACGGGGGACAGCGGGGACCTTGAGGTGCAGATCAGAGGCCCCGAGCGCGACGGTCTCCGCCAGGGCGGCATCCAAATCGAAGCTCACCCTCCCCTTTTCGGAGGCGTGCGCCGCCAGCTTGAATCGGGCGAGCCGAGGCGCGACATTCGGGGTGAGAGCCCCAGCTTGAGTCGGCTGGAGGGGCGAGATCAGGCGGTTGCGGGCGCGCCATCAGGCGGTTGCGGGGGAGACATCAGGCCGCGGCCCAATCGGGCCGTTGGGGGGACTCAGGCGCAGTCCAACCGGGCCGTTGGGGGACGACATCAGGCCGTGGCCCCACATCAGGCCCGTTGGGGCGCGCATCAGGCCGGTTGCCCGGCGCGCCATCAGGCCCTTTGCGAGTACCAGCTCCTCCGAGCGAGGTCGTGGAAGACGACCGCGTTGCGGCCGTCCCCCAGCACCAGCTCGAAGTAGCGGCGCCGGAGCGCGTGCCCCGTCCACCAGCGGTCCTCGACCACCCATTCCTCGAGCACGGACGCGACCGGCCGGCCGCCGACCCTTGCCGGCCGGCCCGCGGCGCCGGGGTGGACCGAGACCGGTCGGGGCGCGCCGAGGCGGCGGGAGTGCGCGGGGCTCACGGGCCCTCCTCGAGGAACGGCGCCAGCGCGGTCCGGCGCTCGGGAACCCTCGACCTTGGGTCGACCTCGAGGATTCGCATGGCGGCGTCCGCGCCCGCCGACTGGCGCGCCTGGCGCACTGCCTCGCTTAGTCGTGCCCGGCGGATCGCCCCCTCCTCGTCGAGAAGCCGGCCCTGGTCGTGGGCGGGCGGGCCGAAGGCCGCGACCTCCAGCGCGAGCGAGGAGGCGGGCGCCGGCAGCTCGGCCAGCCGGGGTGCGAGCGCCAGGCGAAGG
>Ga0126312_10003105_pt1 | contig 11167 bp, 11 predicted proteins | sample Plot104A_FD_92537 | JGI IMG/M metagenome (GOLD analysis project Ga0126312, IMG submission 92537) | Serpentine soil microbial communities from UC McLaughlin Reserve, CA, USA - Plot104A | ecosystem: Environmental > Terrestrial > Soil > Grasslands | place: USA: UC McLaughlin Reserve, Lake County... | reverse complement strand
GACAACTGAGAGTAGGGCGGCGACGACAATCCAGGTCAGGACCCGCCGGATCTCCCATCCCAGCAGCAGGATCGCGGCCGTGGCCAGGACCATCCCGATCGTCACGGCAATGGTCCTGGTCGGAACTCGTTGCCGTGGAGCCGCCGGGGCGCTCCGGGCGGCCGGGGTGGTCGGGGCTGGGTGTGTACGCATGAGACAGCTCCGGTCTGCTAGTCGAGGCGGCTGGCTCCGCGGCCGCTCGGCCGGTCACGCTCGGGACGGTCGGCTTCGGCCTGCTCCCGCTCGTCTGGTTTGCGTGTCGGGGCGGCGGTCGGAGCCCGCTCATCGCGAGTTGGTCGGTCGCTCCGGTCGGGGCTGTACTTGCCGCTGACCGCCCGGCGCGTCAGCTTGGAATGCCAACGCTCACCGAGCACGCCACCGACCAGCGCGCCGACCAGCATGGCGGCCAGCGAGGCGATGCCGGCCAGCGTGCCGATGTCGCTCCATTCGCTGCCCGAGGTCGGGATGCCGAGGGTGCGCAGGTTGGCGCCGATGGCGTCGGCGTCGGCCTGGCTGGCGATGATCGCGCTGACGGCGGCCACGAGCAGGATGGCGAGCACGAAGACGGCCAACCCATTGAGGAGGCCGGCGCGGCGGGCCATCCGGCCGGCCACGTACCCGCCGAACAGGTAGGCCAGGAACAGGACCACGGCGGCGGCGATGGCACTGCCGGCTCCTAGTCGGGCCCAGTCGTTGCGGCTGAGGTCACTGTTGAGCCCGATGGCGGTGGCGGCCGCGCCGACCAGCGCGGCCAGGACGGCGAAGGCGCCATAGGCGACCAGCACGCCGGCGAGCACGCTGATGAACGACAGCTTGCCAACACCGGCCTCGCGGGCCAGCGAGGCCCGGTCGCCTGACGTCTCGTAGCTGTGGTCGGATCCAGTCATGGTTCCCACTTCCTCTCTTCCGGCCGGTCACGATCTGCTTCTGCTAGGACGCGGGCGGTCGGGCCGATGCAGCTGGAGGCCGCCCGAGGAATCCGAGCGGCCTCCGGTCCTGCCTCGTATCAGCGCTTGTGCCGGTCCTGGTCGCCTTCGACCTGGATCTGTTCCTTGCGGACGTCCTCGGCGACCTGGCGCTCCTCGGTCACGGTCTCGGTGTCGAGGCGCACCCGCTCCTTGGGGACGGCCCGCTTGTCGACCACGACCTCCTCCTCGCGCAGGGTGACCTCGTGCTCCTCCTCGGAGATGGCCGGGCCGCTGGTGGCCGCGTCAAGGTTGGCGTCGGTGATGGGCTCGCGCTCGACCCGGACCTCCTCGCGCTGGACCGGCACGGTGACCTGCTGCTGTTCGGTGGTCACGTACTTGCGCAGCCGAGCGCGGCCGCGCTCGCGCTGGGTGGTGCCGACCTGCAGCTCCTCCTCCGAGCGGGTCATGGCGTCGTCGGTGGTCGGGCCCGAGGTGTCGCGGCCCACGGCGGTGTCCTGCACGTCGTCATAGACGCCGTCACGGTCCCGGTCGGCGGTATCGCGCTCCTTGGCGTATCCGCCGGTAGTAGCCGTCCCACGCGCCTGGTCATCGGCGGCGCTGCCGTACTCCAGGCCGTAGTGGCGCCACAGCTCCTGCTCTTCCTGCTCGGACAGGTGGCCGTCGGGGTCGATGTTGGGGGCGTCCTTGACCCGCTGCTTCTCATACGGGACCTGGACCTGGTCGCCGGAGGCGCTGGCCTGGCTGATGGGCACGAAGGTCGACCGGGTGCCGAACAGGCCGGTGTTGACCAGGGCCCACTCGGGCTCACCGGTCTGGTCGTCGATGTAGATGGCGTCGATGGTGCCGATGCGGTCGCCGTCGCGGTCGACCATGGTGGCGCCCTGCCAGCTGCGGACGGTGTCGACGTCGGGCATGCTCTACTCCTTGCTTGGTGGTCATTGGGTGAAGGTGAGGTGGCGGCGGCGGGGCGGCGCGTCTCGGGTACAACGCCGCCCGCCGTACGCGTGCTAGCGGCGACCCGGGCGCCGGCGGGTGCCCTGTCCGCTGTCGGGGTCGAGGAGATCGGTCGAGGTTGCGCCCTGGGTGGACGGGTAGTCGGCGGTCTGGCTATAGCTGTCGCCCGGGCGGGCCTGGGCGGCCGAGCTCTGGGCCTGCTGGCGCAGTTCGGGGCCACGCTCCTCGGCCCGGCTGGCCGTGCGCTCCCAATAGCGCTGCATGGTCCGGATGCCACCGCCACCGACGGCCACGATCACCGAGCCGACGACCGCGGCCAGGATCGCGTACCACAGGCCGGTCACGATCCTGGGAGCGACCTGGAGCTGGTCCAGGGCGGCAAAGGCGGCGAAGACCAGGACCGCGATCCCGGCCCCGCGGGCGATCAGCTGCCCGCCCTGCATGGCGCCGAGCAGGCTGGACAATAGGTCGGTGACCGCCCTGGCGACCGCCGCGGCGATCACGATGATCAAGATGGCCACGAACACATTGGGCAGATAGGCGATCAGCCCGCGCAGCAGGTCCGAGATCGGGTTGGACCCGAAGACCCCGAAGGCCAGCTGGAGGACGAACAGCATGATGGTCCAGAACACCAGCTTGGCCAGGATGTCGGACGGCTCGTACTTGCTGCGGGCCAGGGCCTGACGCAGCCCGCCCCGCTCCACGGCCCGGTCGAACCCGACCCGCTCCAGGATTCGATCCAGGATGCGCGAGATGAGCTTGGCCACAAAGTAGCCGACGATCAGGATGAGTAGGGCAGCGACCAGCTTGGGCACGAACGTGGCCACATTCGACCAGGCGCTCTCGATGCCGCCCTGGAAATCAACGGCAGCAACAAGCATAGAACTCCTCCTCACGAACGGGATTAGAGACGGGAAGCCCAGCTTTAGACAGCGTGGTCAGCTGAAAGTTCTGCAGCGAGGCAGATCTCTGGATCGGGCTTCAGTACGGTCAGGCGCGCAGATGCCTGGATAGCCCAGGTCCGCCATCAGAAACCGAGGGAATCCGTAGGCGTTCAGTGCACGCGGCCCGACGGGTCGACAGCTGGGCGCAGCAGCCCGCCAGTGACGGTGCCGACGCAGCGGGTCTGGAAGCGGCGCGAGAGCTTCCTACGCCCGGGCGCGGATCCCGGTGATCAGGCCGACCAGGGAAACGACGTCGAAGGAATCCCGGAGGTTGAAGGAGTCTCGGAGGTTCTGATGATTGGGAGCGGTTAGGCCGTGTCCTCCCGTGGTGCGAGTCAGCGAGTGAGGCGCTCGTCTTCGACTGGACCGCCTGGCGATCTGCTGCGCCGGTGTTCGCCCACCGGCGCACCTTCCCGATGCTGGTCGGGCGAGACAGTCGCTTGGCCGCCACTAGAAATCCCGTCGAGTCACAGGTCACCTGTCCGCAACCGTTCCTTCTGCGACAGCCGGCACTCCCTCGCTTTCGACCCTCAACCATGCGTCCAAAACTCGTGTCCGAAATCAACGTCGCGCGACAACCAGTGTCAGCGGGTTGTGAGACGGTCACCCTCACCGGACACCTGCTCGGCTATGCCCGTGTCTCGACCGTCGACCAACAACCGCGGCCGTAGGTCGACGCCCTCAGAGCGGCGAGTGCGGCATCCGACAGAACATCAGATGGCAAGCACGCGGCTCGGCTGATCACCCATGATTACGGCTCGTGGACCAGGGCACGACTTCAGTGTCTCCGGCCCAGCCGTCCAGCCGAAGGCGGGACACGTACTCGCCCCGGTAGCCAAGCAGCCGAAGGACCGCGAGTTCCAAATACCAGGTGGCGAGCTGCCAGGCTTCGAGAAGCTCATCGCGATGAGGCCACTCCGGCTCCTCGATCCGCTTCGGCGGATGAACCAGGCTGTTACGCACATGGAAGATGAGTTCAGGACCAGCTGCATCCGCCTGACCGAGACGACCTCGGCGTGCCTCCAACGACCGAAACTGGCTGGGCAGCTCAATGGGGATGCCGGCCCATTGCAACAGCAACCGCACCCGGCCTTTGGCGGGCAGCCTGCCCAGCCCAGTCCTGGTCAGCCGCTGGTGGCGTTGGAGTACGGCCCAGCCGAGCAGCTCAAGGCCCGTGCAGGCCACTGGAATCCGAATGTCGAGGACCTCTGGCCCGTTGGCCGCCAGCAGGTGACGGCCTGCGCGGTCGACGACCTGTTGGAGTGCCGGGTCATCGGCGAGCGACGTCAAGCCGATAGCAAGGGCCGGCAGCGCGTGGTTGACCAGGTGCCTGGGACACCACCGCCAGGCTGACTGCTCAGGACGAGAGCGGGGAGCGCCCCAGTCGGCCCACACCACCCGTCCGGCGGCGTCGATGCCAACCACCGGTGCGACGCCGATCTCCTGGCCGGCGATGAGACTCAGGAGCAGGAACACCTGGCTAGAGAGCCGCTCCGTGGCGTCCAAGTCAACCGGAAGGTCGTGCGGGACCGCCTCGACCACATAAGAGAAGTCGTTGACTGCCCTTGGCCCGCCGGCCTCGGCAAGGCGCAGATCCCATCCTGACAAGCTCCAGGGCAGCTGTGGCTGTGCCTGTTCACCGCTGTCGGCCTCACGCGAAGGGGGTGGCCAGGGGCTCAGCGGACCGCTCACATGTAGGAGTAGCCGCTCTGCCAGCCGCAGCTCGCCAACGCTCATCCGGTTGATCGGGATCGAGACGTGAGGCCCTGAGGCGCTGCCTTCGGGTCGAGCCGATGACACCAGGGTGGTAGGTGGATCGAACGCGGCTCCTGGTGGCAACGTCACCGTCAGGTGCTGGCTCTCCGAGGCGGGCGCGAGCAACCAGGCACCCCGGCCGGCGACCTGGGCCGAGAACCCAGGACGAGGGCCAAGCCGAAGCTCAAGGTTGCCGGGCACAAGGTGGTCCTCAGCTCCAAGTGCCAGCAGTAGATCGCCGGCGTAGACGACGATGGTGCCATCGTCAGATGGGCGATAGACGGGCTCGATGTCCCGACTCTCGTGACCTTCCTCCTGCTCATCCTGCGCCATGCCGGGGAGCATGCCATGGAGGGTTCCAGACCGCCCGATCTTACGCATAGCGCTTGAGTTGCTACGGTGAGTGCATGACCGTACGAGACATGCTGACAGCCCTTCAGGTGCTCCCTCGCGACGCCGAGTTATTCGCGTTCGAGGCCGGGTGCGAGGACTACTGCGAACGCGAGATCGACGAGCTCGAGCTCCAGGGCGGTCAGGTCTATCTGCACCTCGGGGCCCGCCGCGACGAGCACCGCGGCGGTAGCCGGCCGGTCCCATGACCGAGGTCGACCCCGAACCAGGAGGCGGCCCTGCGCCGGCTGCGCGCCGCCTTCGGCTTCATCGGGGCCCTGCGGATCGTGGACGAGGACGACGACGAGCCCCTCGAGCGGGGCGAGCAGGCGCCACCTGCCGACCAATAGCGCTAGCTCGCCGCCGGCCGATCGCTGCGCCGGTATACGACCCGCTGGCGCTGGTTCGGATACGGCCGCAGCAGTTCGTAGGTGGCCGTCCAGCCGGGATGCTCGGCCGCGGTGTGCCACTCCAGATCCCAGGGGCCGATGAACCAGCGGCCGCAGCCGTCGATCGGGCAGCCCCACTGCTCCCAGGGCTGGCCGGGATCGTGGAAGCCGAGCAGCATGTCCGGCTGGGCGAGGCGGACCTCCAGGCACGGGATGCAGATCAGCACCGTGAACAGGCCCTGGACCTGGTTGAAGGGCCCGGTAAGGGTCCCGCAGAACGAACAGTGCGGCCCCACTCTGCACACCCCCCGTACTCGAACGTGTGTTCGCCAACCATAGCAGGGCCTGCATCCCCGAAGCGACGGCTCGAAGGGATCCGGCGGGTGCAGGGAGGGTCTGATGCCGCCCCCCTCAACCACGAATGGGCTTGGCGGGAATGTGTTGCTCGGCGGGGTGCCGGATGTTCGTGGTGAGGGGGTGCCGTCAGGTCACCAGCTGCGCCTCCCAGCCGGTTAGCCGGGACGCCGGAGCACCCGGGCCACGGCCGTTGGATGCCAGCGGGCCCCGCGCTTGGGCCGGTGGCCCTCGGCTTCGAGGGTCGCCCCGATCTTGCGCAGCGAGGCGCCGGCGGCCTGCAGCTCGCGGGCCCGGGCGATCGCCGCCTGCTCGCGCTCGTCGGGGATCAGGGCGCGGCTAGCGGCGCGGTGGCCGAACGCCGGCGACCCGTAGGCGAAGCCACCACGGGCGGCCTTCGCGGCGCGGCCGCGGCGCAGCCGCAGCGCGATCATGGCCCGCTCGTACTCCGACACCGCACCGAGGACCTGGCGGATCAGCCGGCGGGATGGATCCTCGGGATCGTCGTGGAGGTTGGCCTCGCCACCGGCGGTCGAGAAGAGCTCCCCGGACCGCCAGACCTCGGCCAGGAGCTGCTCTTGGAGGACCAGGTCGCGGGCGAGCCGGTCGAGCCGGTAGACGACGACCGCGCCGGCCCGGCCGTCCTTCACTGCGGCCAGGGCCTCGGCCAGCCCGAGCCGGTGCTCGAGCTCCTTGGTCCCCGACACACCCTCGTCGCGGAACACGGCCACGACCTGGTGGCCGTGCTGTCGGGCCCAGGCCCGGCAGGCGTGCTCCTGGTCGACCAGGCCCAGGCCCTCCTCGACTTGCTTGCCGGTCGAGACGCGGACATAGACGACGACCTTCATGCCCGGATCGTATCAGCTACTACAGTAACTGTAACGTAGCTGGTCAGCGCCTACTGGTACCTACTGGCCTGAGTGCGGTGCGCCCCTGGCCTCTACTGTGTGAACGCGTATTGGGGCCGCTCTTGGCTTGGGACTGTGCCGCCCGACCAGCGCACACGAGAGGACGGTCGACCGTGAGAGACCGTGATTGCCGTGGTTGGCCGCGCACCTGTGGCCCCAGTGTGGCCCAGCTGCGGCTCAGTTGGTGCTGGGTTGCCAATGCCTCCAGCGCTTTGATCCTCCGGCCAGCCGGCTGCGCACGACAAGGTCGATCGAAGCTGTGATTTCTCGCCCGTGGTGTTGCTCGTAACGCTCCCGGAACGGTCATGGCCGTATGCTTCTGCCGATCGCCTCAAGGTCGGCGAAGCTGGCGATGTTGAGGATCTCGCCTGGGGGTGGGTGCGGTGAGGACGCGGAGGGTCGCCTGGCTGGCCTGGGGCCTTGCCGTAGCGCTTGCGGTCGCCGACCTGGTGCTGCTCATCATGACCCGGGCGACGCCGATCCCGCGCGGGGGCGCGCCGCGGATGTTGACTGCCGGCTGGCAGCTCCTGCTGCTGGTCATCTTCGCCACCATGGGCGCCCTCATCGTCGCCCGCCAACCCACCAACCGCATCGGCTGGAGCTTCCTGGCCGCCGGGGTCGGCCTCGCCATCCAAGCCTTCGGGACCGAGTACGCCATCTACACCCTGCGCACCGATCCTGGAATCCTGCCCAGCGGGCGCTGGCTGGCCTGGCTGCGTTGGGTAAGCTTCCCAGCCTTTACCTGGGCGTTGGCAGCGTTGCTGCTGCTGTTTCCCACCGGGCGGCTGGTGTCGCCGCGCTGGCGCCCGGTTGCCTGGCTGGTGATCGGTTGGATCAGCCTCATCTCGGTCACCAACATCTTCGCCCCATTCGAGAACTATCTGGGCGAGACCCCGGTCCGACTCACGGGCGGTGCTGCCAGAGCCGTTGAGACGGCCGGCCTGGTCGGCTGGCTACTGAACGGCCTGGTGGTTCCGGCGGCCGTCGCATCCGTGATCGTGCGCTTTCGGCGTTCTCGGGGGGTGGAGCGCCAGCAGCTGAAGTGGCTGGCCTACGCGGGCGCCATCCTGGCCGCCGGGGCGCTGGCCGCCCCGCTCCTGGGTTTTCTTGACCAGGCAGGCGTGGTGGGCGTGGCGCCGTCGCTGGGGACCCTGGCCGCCGGCTTGGCGCTGCTGGGCTTGACCGGCCTGCCGGTCGCGGCCGGTCTGGCCATCCTCAAGTACCGGCTGTACGACATTGACCGGCTGATCAACCGCACCCTGGTCTACGGGCTGCTCACCGCCATCCTGGGACTGGTCTACGCCGGGGCCGTGCTCCTCCTTGGCCAGGTGTTCGGCGGGGTGACCGAGGACCCGCCGAGCTGGGCAGTGGCCGGCGCCACCCTGGGGGTGGCGGCGCTGTTCCAGCCGGCCCGCCGCCGCATCCAGCAGGTCGTGGATCGGCGCTTCAACCGCCGCAAGTACGATGCCGCCAAGACCGTCGAGGCCTTCAGCGCCCGGTTACGGGACGAGATCGACCTGGACGCCCTCTCGGCCGAGCTGCTGGCGGTCGCCCACCAGACCATGGAGCCGATCCAGGTCTCACTGTGGCTTCGACCCGCCGCCCCCGCGTCCTCGGGCACACCCCGCAGTGAGGCACGGCCAACTACCTGGGCCTACTGAGCCTCAGGCGCTGCCGACCGGCAGCTCAGGCTCAGCTGTCAACCATCTGCCGGTGCGGGCGATCGCCGTCAGGATGCCGGACTTGCCACAGTTGATATCCAGGCCAGGCAAGGCCGACGCCGAGGGCCACGCTCCCAAGGATGCCAATGGTCCACAACGCCGGTGCGACGAACTGGCCCATTGCGAATCCCAACAGTTGGATTGGGGCACCCACGGCGACCAGCAGACCCGAAGAGCGAGGCAGGGTCGCCGTCTTGGCCATGGCCATGCCGAACACGTTGAAGCCGGCCACGAACCCGACGAAGGCCACCGCGTTGAGGGCCACCTCTGGCAGGTAGGCGTTGATGGCGTCGATGGTTGCCGGCGACTCCGCGGCCAGCACCGGGGCGATGAATCCGAAGTTTCCCGAGACCGCGACCAGCATTGTGCCGGCGAACGCAGCCAAGAACCCGACCAGTCCAAGCCTTCCCATCGTGACCGAGTGGGCCCCATAGAGTCCGGGGAGGCCGAGCAGGATCAGCAGATACGACAGGGTGAACAGCACATGGGCGGCCACCAGCCGCCCCTCGGCCTGGAGGATGGTGGCGGTGGTCTCTCGGCTCGGGTGGAGCGCGCTCGCTACGGCCATCAACAGGCCACCCGCGACCAGGGCCAGCCCGCTCCAGCGCAGAAGGGCGGCCAACGATGGGCCTCTGCGTTTGAGCACAACGCCATCTTCCATGTTCCGCACCCTTCGCCTGCCACCATCTGTGGATGACATGGTCGCTGATAACCGTCCCGGAATCGTTACGGAGTTCGTCAGCAAGCGGACGGCTGTGTCCCTACGCGCCGCTGGAACTCAATCTTGGCGGTCCGGCTATGGATCCGGACCTATCGACCCGCCTACCAGCCGAGGAGCGAGCGAGCCGGCCCAGACGGCTTAGACCTGCACGGGCCAGATGACCTCCGGCCACCTTCATGACCTGGCTGGCGACTGACCTGCGTTGCTGTGGAGCAGTTGAGGGGAATTGAGCCCCTGGCCCCTTGCATGCCATGCCATCCGCACCAGTCACGACGCCCTGCGCCGCCTCACTCGGCACCGCATCAGCCCTACTAAGCCAGGTTGCGGCATGAGGCGCGGTGGGACGACGCGAGGCGGCGTGAGGAATCGTTGCTGACAACTTGCTGACAGCTCACACCAACAGCCCATAGCATCAGACGAACGCCAGTTCGAGGCTCGGAGAACGATGGCTGATCGCTGCTCCTTCTGCGGGTCAACCGCCGGGCCGTTCAACGAGGTGGGCGGCCTGTTCACGGTGCTGATGTGTGCCGACTGCCAGGCCGCCCGCGGCCACGGCAGCGGCCCGTATCCGGTGATGACCCGCGCGGAGATGCGCGCCGGCCTGGATCTACTCCCCACCTGGGTGCTGGAGGAGAAGGCAGCGGCCAATCGCCAGGTCATCGCGGTCATGCGCACGCGCCTGGCCGCTGGGGAGCAGGTGGCTCGCATGTACCAGGAGCCGGGGCTGGCCTGGCTGGAGCGCCAAGCCGAGGTCGTCGAGACGCTGATCGCCGAACGGCAGGCCATCGAGCGCCATGGCGACTGAGCCAGTCCAATCGCCGATAGCCCATGCGAGAGTTGGCCGGCCCGGAATCTCCGGTCAGACTGGCGGCCATCAGAGCGGGACACGAGACGATCGCTGCGGCTGCGGGCGAAGGTGGTCGTATGGCTGCGCCGAGCGCTGGGATGCGGTGGCTGCTTGGGTGTGGGAGCTTGTTGGCCCTTGCGTTGCTCCTGTTTGTGGTCCCGGCAGGCCTTGAGGGGCCGGTGCTGGTCCCGATCAGTCCTGGACACGGCTTATCCCTGGTCGATGTGGTAGCGCTGGTGCCCCTGCTGGCCGGGACCGGGCTGCTGGCTGGCGGTCTCTGGCAGCGTCGCCAGCAGCTGGGTACCGCCCTTATGCGGCGGGCCCGGTTCGCCTGGTCTGGTGCCTTCGTCGCCGGTCTGGGACTGGGGCTGCTGCTCGCGTCGGTGTTCGTCTTCTTCTGGTGGTGGGCGATTGGCGCCGCCCTACTAACGACGGTGCTGCTGGCTGCCGCATTCGTAGCGGCCGGGAGTGACGGTGCTCGGGCGCGACCCCGATCTGGCCGCCCCCGAGGGTGGCCTTGAGCATGGGGGAAGGCCTACAGGACCCAATGATCCTTGCCGCGTGAAGTCAAGAACGGCTGATTCAGCACGCCTGGTCAGTGGCGTTTGGCCAGGTCGATCCGGGAGTTCCGCTTCCCGCAGTGGTCCGTTGGTGACCGCTGTTGTCCGCTGGCCCATGCCCCAGCTGTGCTCCAAGGGAACCCATCCAGCACATACCAGCTCCATCTCATGGCGGCTGCCTACTCGCCGCGCTGGGGTGTTGGCCGACGTGGTGGAGGCTGCCCGCGTCGCTGAGGTGGTTCAGGCGTGGACCCGGGGGCGGCGGTCGGTCCAGGGGCGCGCTTGCTCCAGTTGGGCGGCCACCCGTAGCAGTAGGTCCTCGCGGCCGTAGGTGGCCACCAGCTGCACCCCGACCGGGAGGCCGTCGGTGGTCCAGTGCAGCGGCAGGCTGATCGCTGGCTGCCCGGTGATGTTGAACGGGATGGTGTAGGCCACTTCGATAACCGCGCGGGTGATCGGCCACAACGGGTTGTCCGGCTGGGCGGCGTAGTCCCCCAGGGGTGGTGGTGGTTCTGCGATGGTCGGGGTCACCAGCAGGTCCCAACCCTCGGTCCACCAGCGCTGCACCCGCGCCGAGTACTGATGCATCGCATACAGCGAGGCCACGAACTGGGTGCCGCTGACCGTGCGGCCCAGCTCCGCCACCGCCCAGGTGG
>Ga0126312_10003104_pt1 | contig 11170 bp, 6 predicted proteins | sample Plot104A_FD_92537 | JGI IMG/M metagenome (GOLD analysis project Ga0126312, IMG submission 92537) | Serpentine soil microbial communities from UC McLaughlin Reserve, CA, USA - Plot104A | ecosystem: Environmental > Terrestrial > Soil > Grasslands | place: USA: UC McLaughlin Reserve, Lake County... | reverse complement strand
TCTGGAAGTCGATCCGGTCGCGAAGCTCGTCCTCGGACATCTGGGGATTCGTCGACGTGAGCACCGTGCGTAGCGCGCCCCGGTAGTCGCGCTGGAGCATCTCGAGGAAGGCCGCGACCACGCTGTCGGAGGCGATCATCCCGTCGCTGCCCGCGAAATCCATCCGGGCGAACGGACCGGCGCCGAACGCGAGCACCGAACCGATCAGTTTTGGGACGGCGCGCGGCGGCGCGGACGACGACATTGCAACCATTGGCGACCCCGATCACGGAGCGCGCCCCTCCCACGTACTCCAGGACTCCCTCCAGGTCGTCGCTGTCCGTGTGGACGTCGTACGGGCCCGTCCGGGTCGAATCACCTGTCCCGCGGGCGTCCCACGTCACGACTCTGTGGTCGCGCTCGAGGTCCGAGAGGAGGTCGCCGAAGACGTCCGGGTGGCCCGACCAGTAGGGAGCCAGCATCAGAACCGGGCCCTCGCCCCTCTCCTCGACGTGAAGCTCGATTTCGTCGGGCCGCTGAACGCTCGCCATGCCGGTCAGGCCGTCGTGGCGCGCGCCTTGGAGGTGATTCGCCGGACGGTGCCGCCGACCTGGTCGGGCCGGCTGATCATGCCGTCGTCGACCCGCTCGACGTGAGCGTTGGGAAAGAGGCGCCGCGACAACCGCCGGCCCTCCTCGCCGGCCGGAAACCAGCCACCGCTCATGTTCTCCGAGTACAAGAGCCAGAGCCGGTCGCCGCACTCCCGTCCGGCCTCCGTCGCGTCGTCGTCGGCCCACGCTCGCCAGCGGGCGGTGATCGTCTCATGGGGCTGGTATTCGGCCTGAAGCCGCACCCGCTCCCGGATCTGGTTCTCGCTCATCTGGGGATTGCCCGCGCTTACCACGGTGCGAATCGCGCTGCGGTAGTCCGTGGCACCCATGCTGAGGAAGGCGTCGAGCACCGAGTCGGATGCAACCATCGCGTCGGTGCCCTGGAGCCGATCCCTCCCGGCCGGGCTGCCACCGGGAACGACGAGCGCATCGACGAGATCCGGTCGGCGAGCGGCGACGCGAGCGCCACGATGCACGGCATCGGCCAAGGCGATCACGGACGGCGGACCCGCCGGCCTCCTCGATGAGCGCCTCCAGGTCGTCGGCGCCCGTTTCCATGTCGTACGGTCCGGTGCGGTCGGAGGCCCCCGTCCCCCGATCGTCGTAGCGGACGATCCGGTGATCTGGCGAGAGCTCCGCCTCGAGCGGGTCGTAGACGGGTGGATGCGCGTTGGCGTAGGGAGCCAGGACAACCAGCGGTCCCGACCCTCGCTGCTCCCAGTGGATCTTCACGCCATCGGGGCGCTCGAGATACGGCATGGCGAGATGTTAGGTGGCGGGGATCAGCTCGCGGGCGAGCGACGCCAGGTGTCCGACGCCGTACTCCTCGGCCGCCGACGCCGCCGCCTCGAGGGCCCGGCGGGCCTCGTCGGGATCGGATTCCCGGAGCAACCGGCCGCGAAGATACTCGCACCGGGCGGCGTCGAGCGGGCGTCCGAGCTCCTGCCAGGCAGCATATGCGTCGGTCAGGGCTGCGCTGGCGGTGGCGGGATCCGCGGCGACGGCCCCCTGCGCCTCGAGGCTCGCCGCCTTTCCGACCGGGTAGCGGAGCCTGTCGGCGAGGCGCTCGGCCTCGTCGCCTGCCTCGCGGGCGGCATCCATCCGCCCGGCGAGTGCGAGGTTCACCGCGCGGGCCGAGATCGCCTCGATCGACTGTGCCACGAGCCCGGCGCGCTCGCACAGGTCGAGCGCGCGAGCGATCTCCGTGTCGGCGTCGGCGTGATCGCCGCGCTGCCGGAGCGACGCGGAGAGCCAGTAGAGCGATTGGAAGGCCACCTCGGAGCGCCCGACCTGCTCCGCCAGCTCGGCGGCCCGCCGGAGCCCCCTGGCGGCCTCATCGAAGTCGCCCTCGCGCCAGCGGAGCATGCCGCGCATCATGTAGGGGAAGCACAGCTTGCCCGTGAGGCCCTCGCGCTCGGCCAGGCTGCCGGAGGCATCGGCTTCACGCGCGACGACCTCCCAGTCGCCGCCGTGGGCCGCGAGTTGGGCGAGCGCGGCGTGAAGCTCCACCTTCGAGGGGAGATCGCCGGTCTGCTCGGCGAGCTCGAGGGCCTCGCGATAGGCGGCCCCCGCGCCCTCGTAGTCGGCCTCCGAGACCTCGAGGTGGTAGCCCAGGGTCAGCAGGGCGCGGACGGCCTCAGCAGGATCCGATTCGCGCGCGAGCTCCACTGAGCGCTCCAGGTTCTGCCGAGCACGCTCCGAATCCCCGATCCGGCCGAATACGCGGCCGAAGATCCCGTGCGCGCGGCTCGCGGCCGCGGCCTCTCCCAGGCGCTCGGCGAGGCGCAGTGCCTTCTCGGAGGCGTAGATCGCCAGCATGTTGTCGCCGGTGTGCATATAGAGGGACGCGGCCTCCTCGTACAGCCGGACGAGCTCGAGACAGGCGGGACCGTCCTTGAGCAGGTCGATTCCCTTCTGGTAGTGCTCGATGGACCCCTCGCGATCGCCCTTGTGCCACAGGCCCGCGCCGATCTTCCGGTGCAGGTCGCCGACCCTCGCGAGGTCCTCCTGGCGACGATGGAAGTCGAGGCACTCCTCCCAGACCTCTGTCGCCTGATCGACGCGACCGAGGCGAAGCGCGACGTCGCCGAGCTTCTCGGCGATGCGCGCGCGGACGGCGGGGTCCAATTCGGACGAATCGAGCTCGCGACCCAGCGACAGCGCGGTCTCGTAGTGCCCGATCGCCTCCTGGTTCGAGTACAGGGAGGCCGCCGCGTCGCCGGCCGCCTCGAGCGCCCCCAGGGCCTTGTCGTTGATCTGCTGCAGCTCGGGTCGCCCGACGTCCGCGTCCGCACCCAGCGCGGCGGCGCGGCCGTAGTGGTCGGCGACCATCGCGACGACGCCCTCGGATCGATCGGCCGCCCGCTCCTCGATGAACGCGGCGACCTGCGCGTGCTTGCGCGCGCGCACGACCTTGGGCAGGGTCGAGTAGGCGACGTCCCGGATCAGGACGTGCTTGAACACGTACTCGTGCTCGCCGGCGAGTCGGCTCCCGGGACTCGAGACCACAAGGTCCTTTTCCTCGAGCCCGGTCAGGGCATTGGAGAGGTCGATTCCCTCGTCCTCCTCCAGGCCGAGAAGCGAACCGTCCCAGAAGGTCTGCCCGACGACCGATGCGTGCTGCAGCACTCGACGCTCCGGTGCCGACAGCGAGTCTAGGCGCGCCGCGAGCACCGCGTGAACCGACTCCGGGAGCGTCTGGACGTCCTGCGAGCCTTCCTCGCGGATGCGGTTGATCATCTCTTCTACGAAGAGGGGGTTGCCCGCCGACCGCTCGGCAACCTGTGGCACCAGGTCGGCGTGCCCGTTCGCGCCGACTCCGTTGCCGCTGGGGAGGAGGGCGCTCACGAGCTCCCGGGTCTCGCCCTGCGTGAGCGGCTCCAGGGCGATCGTGGTGTAGTTGCGGCGCCCGCCACCCCAGCCGGGACGCCGTTCGAGGAGCTCGTCGCGCGCCAGGCATACGATCAGCACCGGCCCGCGGATCCAGCGCGCCATGTAGTCGATCAGGTCCAGCATCCCCTCGTCGGCCCAGTGGATGTCCTCAATCGCGATGACAACGGGCCAGCGTCGGCTCGCCGCCTCGACGAGCGAGCGGACCGCCGAGAACAGGCGATCGCGGGTCTGCTGGGGATCCTCGGAGTCTTGAATCCCGGTTGCCGTCGCGAGGTCGCCAGGCGGCTCGATGCCTAGCGGACGGGCGATGGTCGCGGCCAGGCGCTCAGCCGGCTCGTCGGTCTCGAGCCTGGTGCTGACGCCCTCGATTCCGTGGAGCAGCTTCGCCCACGCGAGGTGGGAGTCGTCGGTGTCCACGATCTCGAATTGGCCGCGGATGATCTCACCTAGCGCCCAGTAGGCGAGCCCGGCGCCGTAGGCGGGACAGTGCCCGACCCGGAACGCCGCCTGCTGCTCGCGCGCCGCGAGCTGGGTGGCGAACTCGCGAAGCAGCCGGGTCTTGCCCACCCCGGCCTGGCCGATGACCGTGACGAGGTGCGGCCGGCCCTCGCGGACCACGCGGTCGAACAGCGACAAGAGCAACGACGACTCGTCCTCGCGTCCGATGAGCGGCGCGGCGCTCCGGAATCCGCGGGCCGCCGTGCCGGAGACGAGGAGCCGCACCGCCTCCCACGCTGGCACCGGCTCCGACTTCCCCTTCAAGTCCAGCGGCTCGAGCTCCTCGTACTCGATCGGACCCCGGGTGAGGCGGTGGGTCGTCTCGCCCACCGTCACGCTTCCGGGACGCGCCGCGGACTGAAGCCTCGAGGCGACGTTCACGACGTCGCCGATCACGGTGTAGCCGTCGCCCACCTGGCCGGCGAGCACCTCACCGGAGTTGATGCCGACGCGCAGCGAGAACGTGACGCCGGTGGCGGCCTCGATATCGGTGTTGATCTCGTCCATTGCCGCCTGCATCGCGAGCCCGGCGCGGACCGCCCGCTCGGGATCGTCCTCGTGGGTGACAGGGGCGCCGAACACGGCCATGACGTTGTCCCCGATGTACTTGTCGACCGTCCCCCCGTAACGAACGACCTCCTGTCCCAACCGCCGCAGGGCGCGGTCGACGAAGGACTTCACGGCTTCGGGATCGAGCCGCTCGGCCACCGCGGTGTATCCGGACAGGTCAGCGAAGAGCACGGTCGCCTTGCGCCGCTCCTCCGGAAGCGCCCCGCCCGCCGGGCCCCACCCGGCGCCGCCCCCGGGAATCTGACCGCCGAACAGCCCCCCGCCCTGGCCGCTATCCGGGGCGGGAGGTCGTGTACTCGGCTGGGCCGGGCGCACGGCGGGTGCCGAGGCCACGCCGCCACCAAGCGGGGTACCGCACTCGATGCAGAACTTGGCTCCCGGCGGGCTCTCGGCACCGCAGGAGGGGCATTTGGCCGCGAGCGCGGTACCACAGGACATGCAGAAGCGCGCCCCCGCGGGATTCAGGGTTCCGCAGCTCGGGCAGGTCTCTCCAGCCACGAAACGAAAGATACGTGGCGGCCACGCCCACTACGTGAGATCCGTCACGCCTGCAACGGACGGGGCGCCTGGGCCCCCTCGGGGAGCACGCACCTTGTTCCGACATGCACACATGTCGGTACAAGCTGCTCAAGCTCCCCGAGGCGCCCCGCCGCCCCGTCAGCTCCCTGCGCTCCATCATTCGGCGCTTTCTTGTCGCTATGCGCCTATAAGGCGCCACTTCGGGACCTATATGGGGCCCCGATCACACACTCGACGCTTAGGCACCCTCCCTGGGAGCCCGATTTTTGTGGCTCTGCCGCCTACTCGATCGGGATGTCCTGCACGCGCGGCTCGGGCTCGGGCTCGGAGTCGAGCCGTTCGAGGTAGCTGTCGATCAGGGCCCGGGTCGTCAGCAGCGCCTCGCGCTGAACGGACTGCCACTGGTCTCGCAGCTCGGGGGGTGCGGTCGCGCGCAGGACGTCCGCCCCCCGGCAGATCGGGCACCACTCGACGCATTCGAACGACTGATGCGCCTCAGACCGGCTCGGGGGCTCGCCGGGCGTCTCGCCGAAGATTCTGCGGCTCTGCTCTGGGGGATCGATCATCCTCGAAGCTCACCTCGAGCGAGCCGCCCTCGAGCCTCGCCCCGCTGGGACGCTGGCGGGCGAGGGCGGAGGGCAGGATGATAGTCCGCTTCTCATGGCCCACCGTGACCACGAGCTCCGATCCGACCTTCTTCAGACCCACGTTGCCACGCTCCGCAAACGGCATGCGCAGGCGGAGCACGGTCCGGCCGTCGGCGCTCGTGACGTCGTGGACCAGTTCGGTGTGCAGCACGTCTTCGGGCCGGTGCTCCGCGAACAGCTCCCCGGCAAGGCGATCGAGCATGTCGGCGCCGATGACCTCTTCTTCGAAGTAGCGGGCGGTCAGTACGGGGACGGGTGAGAAGCCCTCCTCGACGAGGCGCAGATGCTCCTGCTGACGCTCACGCCAGGCACCGAAGTAGCCATCCTCCACGTTGTCCGGGAAGATCCGGTTCACGACCACCGCGTCGGTCAGATAGCCGTACAGGTTCAGGTAGGTGAACGTTCGCTGGGCCTCGACGATCACCATCCGGTCCGGGTTCATCACCAGGCGGATCGTGGACCGCGCGCGGTCCTGGAGGATCTCGTTCATCGCGATCAGGTTTCGCACCAGGCGATGCACGTCGGCGAAGACCTCCTGGCTGGGCAGCTCCAGATCCAGGAACGTGCGCGCCCAAGGCCGCGCGGCGGCCACCAGCCGACGCTCCCACGGAAAGATCCGCTCCAGCCACCAGCGGGCGATCTCGGGAAAGGACAGGAGGCGAAGGGTCTCGCCGGTCGGCGCGCAGTCGACGATGATCGCGTCGAACTCCCCCGAGGCGTTGTGGCGCTTGATCTGCAGGAGGCTGAAGAGCTCGTCCATGCCCGGCGGGACCGTGAGCTCCTCGGCGGCGACGTCCATGACGCCCCGATCGGCCAGTAGCTGGCCGAGCCACCCCCGCACGGCGCCCCAGTGGGCTTCCATCTCCCGCTGGGCCTGGACCTCCTGGCCGTAGAGACGCTCCCCGAGGCGCGTCGGCTCCGCGCCCAGCGGCGCGGAGAGCGAATCGGAGAGGCTGTGGGCCGGATCGGTGGAGAGCACCACGGTCCGCAGGCCGGCGGCGGCGCAGCGGCGGGCTGTCGCGGCGGCGACGCTGGTCTTGCCGACGCCACCCTTCCCGGTGTACAAGATGATGCGAGGAGCCTCCACGAACGGCTGAGACTACCGCCAGGCGGAATTGTGAACGCGAGGGCTTTAACGCCTTCCTGTACCCTGGCCCGCTCACCGCAGTTCGAGAGTCAGAGGGAGCTCCAACTTGACGCGCATCAGAACCGCAGTCGCCGTGCTGGCGATCGCGCTGCCCATCCCCGCGGCCGTTGCCGGCTGCGGCGGCGGGAGCAGCAACGACGAGGACCCGCAGCAGGTCCTCGACCAGACCTTCAACAATCCGACCAAGATCACCAGCGGCAATCTGGACGTGAGCATCGACGGGTCCGCGCAGGGGGATCAGTCCGGGAACTTCTCGGCGTCGATCAGCGGCCCGTTCCAGACCGACCCTAACGACGACACCGCGGTCCCGCAGCTCGATCTCACCGCCAACGTGAGTGTCTCGGGCGGTGGACCGAGCATCAGCTTCGACGGGTCACTGATCGCCACCAAGGACAACGCGTACGTCGAGTACCAGGACCAGGCATACGAGGTGGGCACCGACGCCTTCAGGCAGTTCGCGACGGCCTATGCGAAGTCTGCCAAGCAGAACCAGGCGAAGAGCGGGGAGAGCGTCTTCAGCCGCTTCGGCGTCGATCCGAGTAACTGGCTCACCAACGTGACCAACGAGGGCACGACCGACGTCGATGGGACCGACGCGATCCAGATCCACGGGGATGCCGACGTGCCCCGGCTCGTGTCCGATCTCCAGAAGATCTCGCAGGCGACGGGCAGCACCACCGCCCAGCAGCTCACCCCGCAGCAGATCGACCAGCTGAAGAGCTCTGTGAAGGACGCGTCGATCGACGTCTACTCGGGCACCGACGACCACCTGCTGCGCAAGCTGGCGGTATCGCTGTCGATCGCCCCACCGGCCAGCTCCGGCGCGACCGTGTCGAGCGTCGATGCGGACTTCTCGGTCACGCTCAGCGACGTCAACCAGCCGCAGACGATCACGGCGCCGTCGAATGCGAAGCCGATCGCCGACCTGCTCGGCCAGCTGGGGATTCCCGGCCTCCCGGGCGGGAGCACGGGCGGCTTCTCGTTGCCCGGCGGGGGTTCGAGCGGGAGTGCCGGCAGCGCGGCAGGCAGTGCGGCGCTTCAGAAGTGCATCGGGAAGGCCAGCACGTCCGCCGACGCCCAAAAGTGCCTCCAGAAGGCTTCGTAGGCGACCGGCGCTTGGGCTGGTCTCAGGCGCTTGCCGTGCCGACTCGTTCGAAACCAGCCGCGGCCGTTCCCGACGGCCGCCGGGGCTAGTTTCTCACCCACTTGCCATCCCGGCCCGTTCGACGTCGAAGTTGCGCGCGTAGAGCTCTTCCACCCGGGCGAGCTCTTCCGCGCTCAGGTCGGGGACGTCGGCGGCGCCTGCGTACTCCCGCAGCTCGGCCTCGTTGGTGATCGTCGGGATCACCACGGACATCTGCGGCTGGGCGAGGATGAAGCGAAGCGAGGCCTGCGCCATCGTCCGGCCTGAATCGGGGCCGCACAGGAACCGGATCCGCTCGATCTTCTGGAGACCCTCGACGAGCCACTCGCGCGGACGATGGCGGCGATGGTCTCCGGGACCGAAGGTCGTATCCGCCATCAGGTTGTCGTCGAGTAACCCTGAAGAGGTGGGCACGCGCGCCATGACGCCGACTCCGTGCTCGGCGGCCGCGGCCATCAGGTCCCGACCCGGATCCTGTTCGAGCAGGTTGTAGACGGTCTGGACCGACGCGATGTCGCGCGTGGCGATGGCGCGGAGGCCCTCCTCGCGCCAGCCGATCGCCGGGCCGAGTGCGATCCCGTAGTGGCGGATCTTGCCCTCGGAGCGCAGCTCCTCCAGCGTCGCGAAGCACTGGTCGGCATCGATCGCGTCCATGCGCGGGTTGTGGAGCTGGTAGAGGTCCACGCGATCCGTGCCGAGGCGGCGCAGGCTTCGCTCCAACGCCTCACGGACGAATGCGCCGTCCCACCGCTGCGCCCGCTCACCCTCGGAGTGCTGCTCGCGGTCCGAATCGAGGACGTAGCCGAACTTGGTCGACAGCTGGATCTCGTCGCGATGCGGGCCCAGCACCCGGCCAACCAGCTCCTCGTTGGCGCCCTGCCCGTAGGCGTCGCCGGTCTCGAAGAACGTGATTCCCACGTCCAGCGCCTGCTGGAGCAGGCGTTCACCGGATGACTCGCTGACGTCGCCCCACCAGGTCGAGCCGAGGGCCCACGTGCCGAAGCCGATCTCCGACGCTTCGAGGTCGGTGTCACCGAAACGGCGCATCCTCACGGCGCTGAGTCTAGATGAGCTCCGAGGCCATCCGGTCGACGCCGCCAACCCATAGGCTCCCCCGGCGCGATGGCCACTGGCGGATCAGAAGGCGCGCGGGGTCCCCGCTTCCTGCTCACGGCCAAGGGGTGGCCGTACCTCCTTGTGCCGTTCATCCCGATCGCGATTGCCCTGGACATCGCGCATGCATCGCCGACCGTGATCTTCTTCGCGGCGGCGCTGGGCATCATCCCCACGGCGGCGCTCATGGGCATCGCGACCGAGGAGCTTGCCGCCCGGTCCGGTCCTGGCATCGGGGGGCTGCTGAACGTCACGTTTGGCAATGCACCCGAGCTCATCATCGCCCTGTTCGCTCTGGGATCCGGGCTGCACGAGGTCGTCAAGGCGTCGATCATCGGCTCGATCCTCGGCAACATCCTGCTGGTGCTCGGAGGAGCGATGTTCGTTGGCGGCATCGGTCGGGACCGCCAGCGCTTCAACGCGACGGCGGCGAACGTCCAGTCGCTGATGCTCTTCCTGGCCGCGGCCGCCCTGGTCATGCCGGCGGTGTTCGAGCTCGTGGAGGGCAGCGGACTCCCGTCGGTGGCAGCCGAGCGCGTCGACTACGGATCGACGGTCGAGCATCTCTCGCTGGCCGTCGCGCTCGTTCTCATCGGGACATACGTCGCGGGTCTCTTGTTCTCCCTCAAGACCCACCGCGCGATCTTCAACCCCCCGGACGAAGTCGGCGAGGAGGCCGCGTTCGGATGGTCGGCGCGCCGCTCGATCGTGATGCTCGCCATCGCCGGGGTGGCGGTCGGCGTCATGTCGGAGGTGCTGGTGGGTTCGATCGCCGAGGCGTCGGAGTCGATCGGGCTCAGCGAGTTCTTCATCGGCGCGGTGGTGGTCGCAATCGTCGGGAACGCCGCGGAGCACTGGGTAGCGCTGCTCGTCGCGTACAAGAACAAGATGAACCTGGCCGTGAACATCGCGATCGGGTCGAGCGCCCAGGTGGCATTGTTCGTCGCCCCGATCCTCGTGCTGGCGTCGTTCGTACTTGGTCCCACGCCGATGCCGCTCGTTTTCAACGGATTCGAGATGGCGGCGATGCTGCTCGCGGTGCTGATCGCCAACTACGTGACGCACGAGGGCGAGTCGACCTGGTTCGAGGGCGTGCAGCTGCTCGCCGTGTACGTCATCTTCGTCCTCGCGTTCGGCTTCGCCTAACGGCTCCGATGGGCGACGCCGTCCTCATGGTCGCGAGCTTCGCGATCATCCTGTCCGGGGCCGTCGTTTTCACCAATGCGGTCGAATGGGCCGGCGAGCGGCTCGCCCTGGGACAGGGCGCGGTGGGGAGCCTGCTCGCGGCGGTGGGTACCGCCATGCCCGAGACCTTGATCCCGATCGTCGCCGTGATCGGCGGCGAGCCCGATTCCGAGGAAGTCGCGATCGGCGCGATCATCGGAGCTCCGTTCTTGCTCGCGACGATCGCCATGGTGGTCGTCGGGCTATCCGCCCTGGGCTACCGCCGTCGCCGACCTCAGGGGCTCCACCTTGCCGCACACGCCCCGACGCTCGACCGGGATCTCGGATTCTTCCTCTGCTTCTTTGCCCTGGCGGCGGTGCTCGGGCTGGGAGCTCCCCCCGGGTTGCGGACGCCCCTCGCGGTCGTGTTCGTGGCGGCGTACACCATCTATGTGTGGCGGACCCTTCACCGTGGGGGAGAGGTCGAGTTGGCCGAATCGATCCGCCCGCTGATCCTCGCCCGCAGCGCGCCCGCCGAGCCGCGGTGGGGCCTGATCGTGCTCCAGTTCGCGGTCGGGCTCGGCGCCATGGTGGGAGGCGCCCACCTGTTCGTTCAGGAGGCGATCAACCTGGCGGAGTCGATCGGAGTCCATCCCATTGTCCTGTCGCTGATCCTGGCCCCGCTTGCCACGGAGCTGCCCGAGAAGGCGAACAGCTTCTTCTGGGTCCGCGAGGGAAAGGACGCTCTGGCGCTCGGGAACATCACCGGGGCGATGGTCTTCCAGTCGACCATCCCTGTCGCATTCGGCCTCGCGTTCACGGCATGGGACCTCGACAACTTCGCCCTCCTGTCCGCGGCGCTTGGATTCGCGGGCGGCGTCGTCGC
>Ga0126312_10003103_pt1 | contig 11171 bp, 12 predicted proteins | sample Plot104A_FD_92537 | JGI IMG/M metagenome (GOLD analysis project Ga0126312, IMG submission 92537) | Serpentine soil microbial communities from UC McLaughlin Reserve, CA, USA - Plot104A | ecosystem: Environmental > Terrestrial > Soil > Grasslands | place: USA: UC McLaughlin Reserve, Lake County... | reverse complement strand
TTGCCACGCGGGCATCGGCCCAGTCAGCAGGAAAACCCATGACCACAGCATCAGGTTTGCAGATCATCGACAGCCAGGTTGGCACCGGCGCGTCGCCGAAGCCGGGCCAGACCTGCGTGATGCACTACACCGGATGGCTTTACGAGAACGGCCAGAAGGGCAAGAAATTCGACTCGTCGGTCGACCGCAACGAGCCGTTCGAGTTTCCGATCGGCCAGCGCCGCGTGATCGCGGGCTGGGACGAGGGCGTCGCCAGCATGAAGGTCGGCGGCAAGCGCACGCTGATCATTCCGCCCGCGCTGGGTTACGGCGCGCGCGGCGCCGGCGGCGCGATTCCGCCGAACGCGACGCTGATGTTCGATGTCGAATTGCTGGCGGTGAAGTAAGCTTGCCACGGAAACGACGGACCTCGAGGGCAGCACCATGACCGGCACTCACGATCACAGCCATCCGCAGGCTCACGCGCACGCCCACGGCGACACCGAGCGCTGGAAGCACGACGGGGTGCGCGTCATCCCCGGCAACCAGCTCGATCCCAACGTGCCGTCGACGCCGGGCATGGATCGCAAGGCCGCGATCAATTTCGCCCGCGCCGGCGCGCAGAAATTGTGGGCGGGCACCGTGACCATCAAGCCCGACGCCAAGACCGGCGCGCATCATCATGGCCATCTCGAAAGCATCATCTATGTCGTAAAGGGCAGGGCGCGGATGCGCTGGGGTGAAAAGCTGCAGTTCACCGCCGAAGCCGGCCCCGGCGATTTCATTTTTGTGCCGCCCTATGTGCCGCACCAGGAGATCAACGCCAGCCGCGACGAAGTGCTCGAATGCGTGCTGGTGCGCAGCGACGGCCAGGCGGTCGCGGTCAATCTCGACATCGAGCCGGTCGAAAAGCCGGAGACCGTGCTGTGGGTCGATCCGGTGCACAGGGATCCGGCGGAGACGAAGTGACGGAGTCATTCCGGGATGGTCCGAAGGATCAGACCGCAGGTGCGCAATTGCGCACCGGGGAATCTCGAGATTCTCAGATGCGCAGTTGCGCATCTGGGTTCGATGCTACGCACCGGCCCGGAATGACGGTTAAGCAAACACGCTGTGATCCATCTCGCCGTTCGGCACCACGTATCCGTAGCGCGTGTGCGATGGCTCCGGCCCGGCCTTCTCATATTCCGCCTTCATCATGGCGAACCGGTCGCCCTTGATCTCGAGCATCGCGCGCTTTGGCTGGATGTCATACAGCCGCGCATTGTTGCCGCCGAAGATTGCCGATTTCACCGGGCCGTCAACGGGCCCGAGCGGCGCGTAGCCGAATTTCTTTTGCATGGCTTCCGGGATTTCCAGCCGGCGCAGGCCTTCGATCTGCCATTGCGGCGCGCCGGTCCACAGCGCATCGGTGCCCCAGGCGACGTGATCGGCGCCCAGCCCCTTGATCAGCGTGCCCATCAGCGCGGCGCAGACATTCGGCTCCGCCACCAATGTGGTCGCAAACAACTGCCCGACATCGCCATAGACGTTGTTGACGCCATACTGCGCCGGAATGTCGGCGAGGTCGCTGGTCCAGGAGATTCTGCCGGTACGTTCGAATTCCGCCAGCGCCTGCTTCGGATCGCCGCCGACGTGGCGATAGGCCGAGTGATAGATGATGAAGTTGAGCTGCGGCCAGTCCTTTGCGGCTTGGCCGACATCGGCGACGTCGGCAAAACCGCGCAGGTTCGGATACTGTCTTTCAATTCCGGGAGCAAACAGTCCCTTGTGAACGCAGACGTTCTTGATGCCCGCCTTCACCATCTTCTCGTAGCCCTTGTAGGCGACGTTTTCGTCATCCATCCGCCACGGATAGCGGCTGATTTCCTTGTGGGTGTTGTCGCCGATGGTGTAGCCTTTGCAGGACTCCGGTTTTAGCGCGAGCCCCGCGTCGAGCTTATCGAGCCAGCCAGGCTGCCCCGGGGTGAAGATCATGTGCGAAAACACCCGGCGCGAGCCCGCCTCGTCGTTGATCTTCTTGCGGGCGTCGGCCATCTGCTCGTTGGTCAGGAACCAGTCCTGCTCGATGTCCGACGGCGCCGACGAGATCAGCGCGATCTTGGTGTCGCTGTCGAGAAACATCTCCTTTCTGTAGTTGTTGAACTTCAGATCCTCGACGGTCTGTTCGCGGTTGCCGAGTTCCTTGTTCCAACCGGCCTTGCCCACGGCATTGCGCATGTCGACAAAGGTGGTGATGCGGGTGTCGTCGCGCAGGAAATGCGTGTGCATGTCCATGATGAACTGGTCCTTGAACGCGTTGGCGCGCTCCTGTGCCATCGCGGGCGTCGCTGCCTCGGCGCGGCTGACGTTGAACAGCGGTCCATAGACGTCGTTCATCGCGACAAAGGACGCCGCCATGCCGGCGGCGCTCTGGAAGAAGCGGCGGCGGCTCAGACCCTGCTTGCCGCCGAGTTCGTCGGCCATGGCCAACAGCCGCGCCTCGACCTCGCGCTGCCGTTCGTTCTGCGGGTCGGGATAGAATTCGTCGCTGGAAACAATCTGCGTCGGGATCGGTGTCTGGTACGCGCACAACTCGGACGGCATCAGCGCGGCGAGTTCCGCATCGGTCAGTTGGTTGCTCATGAGTTTCTCCCTGACGGCGCCGGATATTTCCGGTCGGATCGGGGGCAAAGACTAGACCCGATCGACGCGGCAGGGGCGTTGTGGCCATGCGCGGTGATGTTCACAAATTCGTGCAGCGGTTGCGATGCACCGTCTTGCTTCCGGCCGCCCCCGAGGTTTGCTACGCTCACGCGCCGATGTAACGGACCAATAATCCCCGGGGTGACTGGGAGGAACTCATGACCGATCGCAATCCATTGCTGGCGCGGCGCACCATCATCAAAGGCGCCGGCCTTGGCCTTGTTGCGGGAGCGTTGGCGGATGCGACTGCCGCGCAGAGCAGCGACTGCGTCGTGGGCATGGCGACGTCCCAGATCTGGAGCGGCGAATACTGGGCGAAGAAGGGCGATGTTCCCTTGTGGATGTATCGCAAGCGGCTCGGCGAGCCAAAGCCCGGCGAGCCGCCGCGCCCGGTGCTGTTCTTCGTTCACGGCTCGTCGGTGACATCGCGGGTGTTCGATCTCAAGGTGCCCGGCCACGGCGAATACTCCGTGATGGATGAATTCGCCCGCTATGGCTTCGATTGCTGGACCATGGATCACGAGAACTACGGCAAGTCCGGCCGGACTTCCGGCAATTCCGACATCGCAAGCGGGGTGGAGGGATTTGAAGGTGGCGGTTGCAGTCGTCGCCAGAGAGACCGGCCGGCAGAAATTCCATTTCCTCGGCGAATCCTCCGGCGCGCTGCGCGCCGGCGCTTACGCCATGGTCGCGCCCGAACGGGTCGACCGGCTGGTGTTTGCCGCCTTCACCTACAAGGGCGAGGGATCGCCGACGCTGACCAAACGTGCCGAGCAGTTGGCTTATTTCCGCTCGCACAACATGCGCAAGCGCGACCGCGAGATGATCCGTTCGATCGCCACCCGCGACAAGCCCGGCACCAGCGATCCCACCGCCGTCGAGGTGCTGGCGGACGTCGAGATGCAGTTCGGCGATCAGGTTCCGACCGGCACCTATCTCGACATGACCGCCAATCTGCCGGTGGTACATCCCGAAAAAGTGCTGGCGCCGGTGCTGCTGGTGCGCGGCGAGTATGACGGCATCGCCACCGTCGCCGACCTCGAGGAGTTTTATAACAAGCTGCCGAACGGCGATCGCCAGTTCATCATCCTTCCCGGCACCGCGCATTCGGTGGCGCTTGCCACCAACCGAAAACTGTTCTGGCACGTCACCAACGCCTTCCTCTCGATGCCGGCGCCGATCGCGACGTGAGGTGCTGGTCCTCATGGTGGGGAGGCGCCCTTGCGCCGTCGCGAACCACGAGGCCCCGCTGTGACCATCCTTCGAGACGCGGCTTGCGCCGCTCGTCAGGATGAGGGCTTATCCCAAAAAATCTCAAATCGGCTGTCGGATCGGCGTCGCCCCATCCGTCCTTGGGCGGAACCCACCAAGGAGCCCGCCATGGCCAAACTGATCTTCGTCAACCTCCCGGTCAGCGATCTTGCCCGCGCCACCGCCTTCTATGAGGCGATCGGCGCGGTAAAGAATGAGCAATTCTGCGACGATACCGCCTCCTGCATGGTGTTTTCCGACACCATCCACGCCATGCTGCTGACCCACGACAAATTCCGCCAGTTCACGCCGAAGAAGATCGCCGACGCCAAAACCTCGAGCGAGGTCCTGATCTGCCTGTCCGCTGATAGCCGCGACGACGTCGACGCCATCGTCGGCAAGGCCACGGCCGCGGGCGGCAACGCCGATCCGTCACCGAAGCAGGATTTCGGCTTCATGTATGGCCGCAGTTTCGAGGATCCCGATGGCCACATCTGGGAAGTGATGTGGATGGATGTCGAAGCCGCCGCCAAGGCGCAGTCTACGATGGCCGACGCCTGATCAAGGCCCCCGATAAAAATCAACTGCCAAGGAGCTAATGCATGTCCAAGATTTCACCCTGCCTGTGGTTCGACGGCGAGGCCGAACAAGCCGCGAATTTCTACGTCTCGCTATTGCCGGATTCCCGCGTCGAGACGGTCCAGAAGAACACCGTCGACAGCCCGGCTGGCAAGCCTGGTTCGGTGCTGGTGGTGGAGTTCACGCTGGCCGGCCAGCGCTTCATGGCGCTCAACGGCGGCAAGGCCTTCGATTTCACCCATGCGGTCTCGTTCATGATCGATTGTGCCGACCAGGCCGAGGTCGATCGGCTCTGGGATGCCCTGCTTGCCAATGGCGGTGAGCCCGAGCAATGCGGCTGGCTCAAGGATCGCTACGGCGTATCGTGGCAGATCGTGCCGAGCGTTTGGCGAAAATATATCGGCGGATCCGACAAGGCGGGTGCCCAGCGCGCGATGGTGGCGATGATGGGAATGGTCAAGCTCGACATCGACGGCTTGCGGCGCGCCTATGAGGGCAAGTCGGCGGCCTGACGTCTTAAAGCAGGCAACCGCTCTCTCTCTCTTCACTGTCATCGCCGACTTGTTGAGGCGATAGGCCGCGCCGTACTGGATGCCCGCCTTCACGGGGCATGACAGCGTCAATTCAGTAACTGATGCGCAACCCGATGCCGCCATGGACGGTGTTGCCGACCGGCTGCGGGCCCGCCGTGCCGTTGACGAACAAGTCGGCGACCCATCCCTTGCTGATGCGGTAGCCGAGCCGGCCGCCATATTCGAACCAGCTCTGGTTTCCGATCGTCGGCACCACGTTGCCCTGGCCGGTCACGGTGGCGACGATGCCGGATTGCGTTCCGAACGCGTGCACGAAGCCGCCATTGATGTTGGCCTCGATGCTGCTGCCGAACAGGTGCGTCCATTGTCCGCCGACCTTGACCAGGGTCGTCTTGTCGGTGCCGGTATTGAAGGTGGCGTCGAACGGATTGAACGCGAGCGTCTGGTCCGAATAGCCCTTGACCCGCTGCCATAGCTGCCAGACCTCGACGGCGGCGGCGACCTCGTCGCGCGGCGACAGCCGGCTGATCCATCCGGCCCGACCGTAGACCCCGTAGTTCTCGGCGGTGGTGTTGCCGTCGACCGTCACCGCGCCGAGGCTTGTCACGTAGCTGCGGCGGTAGCGGACCTTTTCATAGGGCGTCAGGATGGTGCCGACGTCGAAGAACGGCCGCGACGATCCCCAATCGGTGAAATCGTAGCGTAACGCGAGCGCGCCGATCGGCGCCGAGGTGACGCTGTAGCCGCCCTCGCTGTATTGCGTGTAGGCGATGCCGGCGAGCAGCGCCAGATTCGAGGTCAGGTTCTTGCGGCCATGGATGCCGGCGGAGAACGATCCGGCCGAGCCAAACGCGCTGACGCAGTCGTCGCAATTGACCTGCTCGTTGATGCCGAGCAGCACCGTGCCGAGCACGCGGTTGGTGATCATCTGGTTGAAGCGCTGCTTTGCCACATCGGTGATCGAGCCGGCGCTTGAATCCGAGCCGGTCGGGCAGGGCGGCGGCGTTGGATAGGAGGTCGATGGCCCCTCATTGTCGGTCGAGATCGACCTCAAGTCCGACGTTGGGGTCGACGTCGAGCACGATGTTGACGTCGGCGCCGGCTGCGCGAACGCAATGCCGGATTCGCCGCGCAGGAAAAACAACGTGGGCGCCACGATCATGGTGGCGAAAACGATCCAGCCGCGTGAGAAATCTGCCATCGTCAGCGCCCGCACAGCATGCCGGTGGGGTCGCTGCCGTCATCGCCCGGCGGCGTTGCGTCGGCGTATTGGGTGGTGCTGCAAAGCCCCGCGGCCGCGCCGCAGGTTTGTGCAAAGGTCCAGGGCGGATTGTTGGTCTTCTGGATCCTGGTCTGGCCGTTTGACGAACTGATGATTGCGGTATCGCCGGGCTGGGTCAGCAAGGTGCACTGCTGGCTCAGTGTGCAGACCGGCGCGGCGCCGTCCTGCAACACCACGGTTGTATTGAGCCGCTGCGACCGGATATCGAGCGTGGTGCCGCGCACGCCGATGACCGCGAGCCCGGTGGTGATCTTGTAGGCGTTCTTGTCGGAGTGTCCGGTCACGAAGCGGAAGGCGCCGGTGGTCAGCCGGATCGAAATCTCGCGATAGCTGTGCTCGTCATTGAAGACGGTGCGGTCGAGCGTGAGGCTCGCGCTCGGCCCGAGCGAGAGGTTGGTGCTGTCGATCATCACCAGCCGCGCCGCGCTGTCGGCGCCGGTGCGCACGGTCTCATCGCGCAGCAAGGCGTCGCCGACATTGATCTGGGTACCGCCCGATCCGGCGGCGCGAATGACCTGATTCTTCACGACGGCGGCCTCGCCGACGCGCTGCGCGTGGGCCGGCGCCGAAGCGACGAATGACAAGCCACAGATTGCCAGCACCAAAAGAATGTAGTGACGTGAAATCATTTCCCACCGTACAATTGATGTCGGTCATCGTACCGGATTGTGCGGGCCAACCATGTAGTATATTTGCCACAAGGTCCCACAGTTTATCGGCCCGTCGATTAGTGACATCCAAGCGAAAGAAAGTTCAAAACAGGTCAGCGCGAAATGCGCCGCGCGCTGAAGCGTCGCGCAATGCCGCTGAGACCGCGTTCGAATCACCGCTTGTTCCGCACAGTCCAATTCCAATTCTGTCAATCCCAATTTTGAAAGTTGTGCTGATCGCGGCCGCGGTATTTGTCGCGGCGCATCTCGCGCTGCTGATCGGACTGACCGCGCCCGACAAGATCACCTTCGACGAAGTTCACTATGTGCCGGCGGCGAAGCAGATGCTGGAGCCAGGTGAGCACGGCCCGCTGCTCAATCCGATGCATCCGCCGCTGGCCAAGCAATTCATGGCGTGGTCAATCCGCGCCTTTGGCGACGCTCCGTTCGGCTGGCGCTATCCGAGCGTCGTGTTCGGATCGCTTGCGATCGTGGCGATGTATCTCTGCGGGCTCGTGCTGTTCGCGGCACAGGGCCCCGCGCTCGCCACCGCGGCTCTCACATTCCTTAACCAGATGGTGTTCGTGCAATCGCGGGTCGCGATGCTGGATATTTACGCGCTGAGCTTCGACCTGTTCGGCATCGCCGCGTTCATGCATGGTTTTCGCCAGCAAAGGCCCGCGATCGCCTTTGGCCTTGCCGGTCTCGCCTTCGGTCTGGCCGGTGCCTGCAAATGGAGCGGTTTTTTTCCATGGGGCGTGTGCGTCGCGATTTTCGCCGCGACCCGCCTGATGCAGGGCTGGCACACGCAGTTTGCCGACGGCAATGCCGACGACTGGTACCGGCCGGACCGCTGGCCGGGCTTTCGCTATTATCACTTCGCGCTGTATCTGGTGCTCGTTCCGGCGGTGGCCTATTTCGCCACCTTCATTCCGCGCTACGGATTCTCCGTCGGCGATATCCTCGAGGCGCAGCGCCGGATCTTTGCGGATAACGCCGGCGCGCACCCGCCGCATCTCTATATGAGCTCGTGGCCGTCATGGCCGCTGTTGATGCGTCCGATCTGGTATCAGTTCGACAAAATCGCCGACGACCGCTTTCAGGCGATCATTTTTCTCGGCAATCCCCTGATCCTGTGGCCGGCGATCGCGGCACTTGGCATCTGCCTGCGCGACTGGATCGTCAAGCGGCGGGCGGACGCATTCCTGATTCTCGCGTTCTATATCGGGCTGTGGCTGGCGTGGGCGATGCTGCCGCGCACGATCGGCTTCCTCTATTACTACCTGCCATCGGCCACGATCGCCACGCTGGCGCTGGTCTATGCGCTGACGCAGGGCGAGCACGCGCCGCCTCGCTGGGTGTTATGGGCGTTTGTCGCGGCCTCGTCGCTTGGATTTGCCGCGATGCTGCCGATCTCGGTCGCGATGCTCGGGACATCGATGCAGACTTATCAGCGGCTGATGATGTTCCAGAGCTGGATCTGAGCGAGTTAGAAGCTGAACCAGGGAATGCGGCTCCAGTGGATGCGGTGCCGGTAGTAATGCGGCCAGTAGATCGGCAATGGCTGCCAAGAGGCATAACGGCGATCATGATGACGTGCGCGGCGCCGCGGTTTTGCTTCCTCGCCCGCCGGCTCCCGCTCCGCGGTCTTTGGCGCGATGGAGGGGCGCGCGACGCTCGCGGGCGCGCCGGTTTACGCCGCGGCGGGGCCCGGCGTCTCGGCCGATTTTGATGCTGCGCCTTCGGCGTGACCGGGAGCAGTTCGGCCGAGAAGCAATATTGCCGCAAAGGCAAGTCCAAGCGAACGCGCTCTCATGTCAGCCATCCCAGGTGGCAGATTTGCCAAACGAAACTTTGCCAAGTGAAATTTGCCAAATGAAATTGCCACGCGAAATTGGCCACGTGAATCTTGACCGTGAACCCGCGGGATACGCACCCTTAAGAATCCGCCCGCCAAAGCGGCGGGCGGATAATTGCAAGATCACTTCGAAGCGGTCTTGGTTTCCATGTTGACCACCTGGACGCGGCGGTTGGCCGGATCCATCGGCGCTTTCGCATCCTTCGGCTTGGTCTTGCCATAGCCGACGGTGACGAGATCGCTACCGTTGATGCCGTACTTCTCGGTCAGATAGCGCTTGATGGTGTCGGCGCGGCGCTCGGAGAGGCCCTGATTGTATTCTTCGCTGCCGACCGCGTCGGTATGGCCGGCGACCACGAAGGTCGAGCCTTTGAGGCTCGCCTGCGACAGCGCCTTGCCGAGTTCCTGCACCGCTTGCGCCGAGTCCTTGCTGATGTCGGCCGAGTTGTAGTCGAAGCGGATCTCGAGATCGATATTCGGCTTGGCGGAGGCGATCTGTGCGATCTCCTCGCGTTCGCCGAGTGACAGCGAGCGGGACTTGCGGTTGCGCAGGCTGTCGACGAATTTCGTCTCCTTGGCCTGTGTCGCGGTATCGATCTGCGATGCGGCCGACAGGCCGCGGGTCACCGGCTTCGGCTGCAACGCCCTGGTGATTTGATCCGCCGAGATGACGTTGTCACCGGCCAGCGCCAGGCCCGCCGTCATCGACAGTGCGGCACCGAGCGCAAATGCCTTGATTCCGGTAAGGCTGAAATTGCTGGTCATGGTCCTGATCCTTCCTGTTACGCCTGCAAATACGCATGCTGACGTTTTGATGCTGCGAACATAGGCCAGGTTCAAACCGACTAATGTGATGTGGGTCACTCGAATTCGGCAGTGATCCCAAGGCATATCCTGGGTGGTTTGTTGAGTCCGGGCGTCGGGGCCCGGCAGCAAGTCTCCCTTAGCACGCCCGCGGTGCGCCCCGACCGGGTTTTCCCGGCATTTCAGGGCCGAAAGCCCCCATGCAGCCGGGTCGGGCGCCGTGTCGCATGGTCTTTCAACTGGATTCGATCGCTCAAAAACCCTGTGTGATCTATCTCAAGGTAGCCGCATCAGGACTCCTCCACACAGGGATCAGGGGAGGGTGGACGCTTCTGAATCGCTGCAATATCAGTCGCAGGACTTCTCGTCAGCTCGAACGCGGCGCTGGCCGACGAGCGAGTCAGGTGACCGAAGACCAGTTCGGTCTCAACAAGAGCCAGCGCCGCGACGTGCAGCGCCGCCTCACCGGCCTCGGCTTCGACATCATGGACACCGGCAAGTTCGACGAGACCAGCCGCACCGTGATCACCCGCTGGCAGGCGGCGCGCGGCTATCCGAAGGTCGGCTATCTCAACGCCATGCAGCACAAGGCGCTGCAGCCCGGAATCCTCGCCACCCGCGTCGCCTCGGTTTCCTCCGACGATGCCGACGACGAGCCGCGCGTTTTTCGCCGTCGTGGCGGCGGAGGCGGCCGTCACTATTGTCGTGGTGGTGGCGGCCCCGAGGCTTGTTCGGTGGCATGATGGCGGATTGTTCCGCCGCTAAGGAACCGGCTCTCGAAAGATGTTGCATTTAATTTAAACAAAGGCGGCCTGAGGGTCGCCTTTTTTGTTGCGGCAATGAGACAATCTTGAATTGCGAACATGAAATCGGCCAGATGCGAATTTATTGATGGCATTCACAAACAAAAACACGAACAAAAAACACGAAACAGACGCAACAGACAAAGCAGGGGCCGTGTTTCATCCAGTACGAAGCAAGAGCGAATATCAGGGGTATCGCACCAGTGCGCCCGATCAGACGAGTTCCACCACATCAATGCCGGTCCTGATCGGTGCAGCGATGATCGCCGCCGCGATCCTGCTATCGACGTTGATCACGACGCTGGGCTCGCGCTATGTCGGATTCGAAAGCCCGAGCGAGGAAAGCTCGTGGCTGGTCGATCGCTTGACCGGCACCGTCTACAAATGCCAGGCCCCGGAACGCGGCAAGGCAATGTGCGAGGCGGACGCGGCGACCGGAAGTATTATGGGGCGGGGCAAGCGGTAGCGGAAGCGCTCCGGCGGTTTTCCGAAGCCCTCTCGTGAGGGCAGCACGAATCCGGCTACATTCGGCCAAATGCCCCGCAAGACCGAACCGCACCCCCTGACCAGGACTGAGGCCCGGCGAATCTGGCTGCATGCGCAGCGGCTGGATGCGCCAGCGCCGTTCGGCGAGGGGCCGATCGCGACCACGGAGGCGGTTGCGGACCTCGGCTATGTGCAGATCGACACCATCCACGTGATCGAGCGCTGCCATCACCACATTGTCTATAGCCGAATCCCCGCCTA
>Ga0126312_10003101_pt1 | contig 11176 bp, 12 predicted proteins | sample Plot104A_FD_92537 | JGI IMG/M metagenome (GOLD analysis project Ga0126312, IMG submission 92537) | Serpentine soil microbial communities from UC McLaughlin Reserve, CA, USA - Plot104A | ecosystem: Environmental > Terrestrial > Soil > Grasslands | place: USA: UC McLaughlin Reserve, Lake County... | reverse complement strand
GGGCCCGCGAGCGCCATCGAGCCGCGGCCCTTGACCATCGGGACGAAGTCGGCCAGGCCCGGGATGTACGCGGTCCCCGCCGCGCACGGGCCCATCAGCGCGGCCACCTGCGGGATCACGCCGCTCATCACGACCTCCTCGCGGAACAGGTGGCCCGAGCCGGCGAAGAGCGAGCCCGCCGCCTCCTGGATCCGGGCCCCGGCCGAGTCGAGCAGCCAGATCAGCGGGATGCGCTTCTGCAACGCCAGCTCGCGCAGCCGGGCCATCTTGAGCTCGCCGGTCATGCCCATCGAGCCCGCCATGACCGTGAAGTCGTACGCCGCTATCGCCACCAGGCGGCCCGCCACCTTGCCGTAACCGGTGACCACGCCGTCGGCGGGAGCCTCCTTGCCCTCCATGGCCCGCTGGGAGAAGTGCGGTCGGCCGTGGATGCCGAGCTCTACGAAGCTGCCCTCGTCGATCAGCAGGTCGAGCCGTTCGCGCGCGGTGAGCTTGCTTTGCTCGTGCTGACGGGCGATCTTCTCCTCGCCGCCGCCGAGCTTCGCGTGCTCCCGACGCTCGTGTAGATCGTCGACGAGCGAGCGGAGCGGCGGTCGCGCGACCAGGGTGTTCGCTGCCGCGGTGCTCGCCGGACCGGCCCCCGGGCTCCGCTCCTCGCCGTCCGCCGAGGCCCGCTCAGCGGTCGACACGGGCCTCCTCCGGAATCGCGTCGAGCAGCGGCTCGAGCACGCCGAGCAGCACGTCGGCGGCCTCGTCGCGGGCGTCCGGGGCGCCCGGCATCTCAAAGGCGGTGACCTCGATCCCGACGAGCTGGCTCTCCTCGGCGACCGCCTCGAGCAGGTCGTACAGCTTCTCCGGCGAAAGGCCGCCCGGGACGGGGTCCTGCACCTGCAGAGCCTCCGGGTCGAGCACGTCGACGTCGAGATGAACGTAGACCGGCGCACCGTCGAGGGCGTTCTTCACCGCGACGAGCGTCTCGACGACGCTCGCGCCGATGACGATGGCACCGGAGCGCTCGAGCAGCTCGCGCTCGCCCGGATCGAGGTCTCGCACCCCGGCGAGCACCACCCGCTCGGCGAGGATGCCCTCGGCGATCCCGGTGTCCCATTGGCCGCAGGCGCCCGCCAGCGACATGCCACCGAGGAACTCGCTGGGAGTGGTGTCCGGAGTATTGAAGTCCCCGTGGGCGTCTAGCCAGAGCACCTTCGCGTCGGGCCGCCAGCGAAGGGCGGTTGGAAGCGTCGTCAGGCAGATGGAGCAGTCCCCGGCCAGGAGCAGGGGGAAGTTGCCGCCCGACAGGGCGTCGTCGACCTGTCCGCCCGCCTCGAGCAGGCACCCGCGGGAGTCGCGCAGGTCGGCCTCGAAGCGCGCTTGCCGCGGCTCTCCAGGGGTACCGATCAGGCGCGGCTCCACCCCCAGGCGCTTGCCCACGAGTGGCGCGAGAGCCTCGACGCCCAGCGACCCGCCGGCCGTCCGGTCGGAGGTCCGGCAGCGGAGCCCGACGAGGGAGACCGCCATCTCAGCGCCCCTTCCAGGCGGGCTCGCGCTTCTCGAAGAAGGCCTTCACGCCCTCCTGGACGTCCTCGGTCGTGAACGCGAGCGACAGCTGCGAACGGAGGAAGTCGAGCGCCTCATCGAACGGCATGTCCATCTGGGCATAGACGGCGTCCTTCCCGAGCTTCGTCAGGACCGGCGACTTGGAGGCAAGCCTGCGCGCCCAGTCGTTCACGGCCGCATCGAACTCGTCCGCCGGCACGACCTTGTTGACGATCCCGGCCTCCCTCGCCTCCTCGGCCGACAGGCGCTCGCCGAGCAGCATCATCTCATTCGCCTTCTTGCGTGGGACGTTGCGGAAGATCAGGGCCATGATCATGAACGGGAACAGTCCCACGTTGATCTCCGGGGTGCCGAAGGTCGCGGTGTCCTTGGCGACGATCAGGTCGCAGGCGAGCGCGATCCCGAGCGACCCGGCGAGGACGTGGCCGTTGGCAGCGCACAGACTGGGCTTGCCCAGCTGGCCGATCAGCTTGAACAGGCGCGGAAAACGCTCGGTCGCGAAGTGCTTGTGCACGAGCGAGATGTCGGAGGCGAACTGGTCCAGGTTCGCCCCCGCGGAGAAGACCTCGTCATGGGAGGATGTCAGCACCACGCAGCGCACCGCTTCGTCGTCGCGCGCCGACTGGAGGGCCTCGAAGAGCTCGCTGAGGAGCTCGTTCGAGAGCGCGTTGCGGTTCTCGGGGGAGTCGAGCGTGATCGTCGCGATCTCGTCGCCGACCTCGTAGCGGATCGTTTGGTAGGCCATTGTCGAAAGTGGGAAGTCCTACTTACCACAGTGCCGTGACGCGCGATACCCCCTGGTTGCTGCTGTGCGTCTTGTCCTTGCCGCCGTACACAGAGGCCGCGCTCATCGGGCTCGCCGAAGCAAATCCAGGTGAAAGGACGCGCGCGGCGCTCGCGCTTACCTCCGGCGTCCCGGTTCACGCGCTCGGCTCGTCAGCAATCCGTTGCCAAATCTGGCGCAATCCCGCTTGTGGAGCGGAGTCTGTGGGAAGTCCTACTCCCTACTTCGACGGATCGGCTCCGGAAGCGTCAAGCGGCGGCATCCAGGCCTCGCGCATGTCGACCCGCGATCCCAGGAAGGGAACGCCCTCGGCCTCGAGCAGCCGGCGCTGCCGCTCTCCCTTCGCGAGCGAGCCATCAGCCCGGACGATCCTCTGCCAGGGCACGCTCGCATCGCCGCAGGCCGAGAGCACGGAGCCTGCGTATCGAGGTGCCCCGGGCGAGAGGTCGCCGTAGGTCGTCACGAAGCCCTCTGGGACCGAGCGAGCCCGCCTGAGCACCTCGGTCGCGCGCTGAGAATCCAGATCCACCTATCCCCCGAAGGAGCCTACCCCCCACTCGAACGGAGGGCGCCCACAGTGGAAACCGGACCCTTGGTGCCTCCCGGCGGGAGAAGGGCGTCGCTGCTCAGCCCGTCGGCAACGTGAACCGGACCCGGGCGCCCTGCCCCGAGTCCGCGAACCAGATTTCGCCGCCGTGCGCCTCGACGATCGCCCGGCATATCGTCAGGCCGAGCCCCGAGCCTTCGCCCGAGCGTGCTTCGCCGGCGGCGCCGCGGTAGAAGGGCTCGAAGGCGCGCTCGCGCACCTCCGCGGGCAGTCCGTCGCCCGTGTCCGCGACCTCGACCTCGACCGTTCGCCCGTTGGGCTCGGCGGCTACCGTGACGCTGCCGTCCGCCGGTGTGTGGCGGATCGCGTTCTGGATCAGATTGAAGAGCACCCGTTGGAGCTTCTCCGGGTTGGCCCGCGCCTTGACGAGCCCCTCGGGCACGGACGCCTCCACCCGCACGCGCTTTGCGACGGCCTGGGCTCGCATGGCATCCACGGTCTCCTCCACCAGCTCGTCGAGCCGGACCTGCTGCATCGACCACTGGATCTCCCCCGCCTCGAGCCGGGAAAGCTCGAACAGATCCTCGATCAGGGCCGACAGCGAGCGGATGTGCACGCCCATCTGCTCGAGGTAGGTCCGGCGCGTATCCGGGTCCACCAGCTCGTCCTCGACGGCCTCGGCCAGCAGCTGCAGCGACGTGAGCGGCGTGCGCAGGTCGTGCGAGACGGCGGCAACGAGGTTGCGGCGGGCCTGCTCGGCCGAGTCCCGCTCCGCCTCCCGCTCGGACAGCTGGCCCGTCATCCGGTTGGCGGAGGTCGCGAGCTCGGCCAGCTCGTCGCGTGCGCCGGTGCGGATGCGGACGTCGCGGCGGCCATCGCCCACCGCACGCAGCCCGGCGCGGATGGCATCGAGGTCATCCTTGGCTCCTCTGCCCAGCACCCACGTCGAGTACGAGGTGAGGAGCCCGGCGAACACCAGCAGCAGCGCCATGAGCAGGGCGTCGTGTGGCGAGATGAACATCAGCAGGCCGACCACGACCGTGCCCAGCGTCACCAGCCCGACGGCCAGCCCGATGCCCGTCGTGAACTGCCTGGTCAGCGACCCCGCCGCGCGCCGGCGGCGGGCCAGCAGGTGCACCGCCGCAATCGCGGGCGCCCCGGACCCCACTAGGAAGACGGCGGTGAGCAGTCCAGCGTGCCCCCCGTAGACCAGTCCCACCGAGATCCCGCCCGCCGCGGACGCGAGCAGCAGCAATCCCGCGCCGCGGAGCGCACTCATGGCTGGAAGCGGTAGCCGACCCCCCACACCGTCTCGAGCCAACGCGGGCTCGAGGGGTCTTCCTCGATCTTCGCCCGCAGACGCCTGACGTGGACGGTGACCGTGGAGGTGTCGGAGTAGAAGGAGTACTGCCACACCGCGTCCATGAGCTGGTCGCGTGAGAAGACCTGTCCGGGGTGTCGCATGAAGTGGAGCAGGAGCTCGTACTCGCGCACCGTGAGCTGGACGTCCGCGCCCGCAGCCGTCACCCGCCGGGCGACCGGATCGAGCTCGAGGCCGTCGAACGCGATCGGCTCCTCCAGCTCGGGAGTGCTGTTGATGCGGCGCAGCACAGCGTCGACCCGGGCCACGAGCTCCGCGGGCGAGAAAGGCTTGACCACGTAGTCGTCGGCACCCAGGCGCAGGCCTATGACGCGGTCCGTCGCCTCGCCCTTGGCCGTGAGCAGGATCACCGACACGCGGTCGCGGTCGCGGATCCTCCGCAGCACCTCGAGCCCGTCCATGCCGGGCAGCATCAGGTCGAGCACCACGAGGTCGGGGCGCTCCTCGCCGGCTGCTTGGAGCGCCGAGGGGCCGTCGCTCGCGATCCGCGTGGCGTAGCCGGCCCGTTGGAGATAGCGTGACACCACGTCGGTGATCGTCGGCTCATCGTCGACGACCAGCACGCTGCCTCGCGGCTTGCCGCTCTCCATCCCGACGATTGTCGCAGCGGCGCCCCGCAGCCCGAAGGCGTGTAAGGGACTCGTCAGGAGTCGACGCTCTGGCGTCGTCGGCCGGCGGCCTCACCCTTGTGCCGGCGCCGCGCATGAGCCGGGTCGCAGCAAGTAGGAAGTCCTACTGTTTACTTTCGCCGCCAGCTCCGATAGCTTCCGGGCATGGCCACGACCGACGCCGTGCTCAAGCCCGACCACGTCTCGCAGCGCAAGCACTTCATCTTCACGGAGGAGCACGACCGGCTCCGCGAGTCGATCGGCTCTTTCGTGGAGAAAGAGCTGGCCCCCCACTCGAAGGAGTGGGAGGAGGAGACCTTCCCGGACTGGGTCTTCCGGCGGATGGGCGAGCTCGGCTTCCTCGGTCTGTCCTATCCCGAGGAGTACGGGGGGCAGGGCGGCGACTACTACTGCAACCTCGTGCTGGCCGAGGAGATCACGAAGTCGAACTCGGGCGGGCTCGCCATGGGGATCGCGGTGCACACGGACATGGCCACGCCGCCGATCTTCGTGTTCGGCAGCGGGGAGCAGAAGCAGCGCTACCTCGTGCCGTCGATCAAGGGCGAGAAGATCTCCTGCCTGGGCATCACCGAGCCTGACGCGGGCTCGGACGTCTCCGGGATCAAGACGCGCGCCGTACGCGATGGCGACGAGTACGTCATCAACGGTTCCAAGACCTACATCACGAACGGGCACCGGGCCGACTTCATCGTCCTCGTCACGAAGACCGATCCCGGTGCCGGCTACGACGGCTTCACGCTGTTCCTGGTCGACATGGACCTGCCTGGCGTGATCCGCGAGAAGAAGCTCGAGAAGCTCGGCATGCACGCCTCCGACACGGCGCTGCTTGCGTTCCAGGACGTCCGGGTCCCCGCCGACGCGATCCTGGGCCAGGAGGGCAAGGGCTTCTACCACATCATGTGGGAGCTCCAGGGCGAGCGACTGATCGGCGCCGCCGGCTGCGTAGCCGGGGCACAACGCTGCTTCGACCGCACGCTCGAGTTCGCCAAGGAGCGCACGGCGTTCGGCCGGCCGATCGGCCGCTTCCAGGTGATCCGGCACAAGTTCGCGGAGATGGCTACCAAGATCGAGTCGGCGCGGCAGATGGTCTACACGACCGCCTGGCGCTTCCAGAACGGCGAGTACCCCGTGCGCGAGATATCGATGGCGAAGCTGCATGCGTCGCGCGTTGCAGTGGAGGTGGCCGACGAGTGCATCCAGATCCATGGCGGCGCGGGGTACATGAAGGAGTACGGCGTCGAGCGGGTGTGGCGGGACATGCGCTTGAACCGGATCGGGGCGGGGACGGACGAGATCATGCTCGATGTGATCGGCAGGTCGTACGGGATCTAGGGCTCAGCTGGCAGCTGGCAGAGCTCGGGCCTCGGCCTTGACAGGACTGCGGCGGGGGACTGCAACGATTCGCTGACATGGGCGCGCTCCTCGACCACGTCCGCTCCTACTACGAGGCTCTCAACACCGGCGACGCGGAGAAGGTGGCCGAGCACTTCACCGACGACGTCGTCCACTACTACACCCGGCTGGGCCCCCACGAGGGCGCGCGAACGATCGGCGAGCACACGAACTGGGCGGTCGAGAACATCGAGGGCCGCTGGCAGATCGAGGATACGGTCGACGACGGCGAGCGCGTGGTGATCGAATGGACGATGACGTGGCGAGACCCGAAGTCGGGCGAGCCCCGCCTCGACCGCGGCACCGAGTGGTTCGAGTTCCGCGACGGCCGGATCCGCGAGGTGCGCGCCTATCACCACGGGAACCGGAAGAACCCGAGCGGCGACCTCCTCGGCTTCGATCACGCCGGCCGGGGCCATACGACGCTGTGAGCACGCACGCCGCCGTCCCGAAGGAACGCAGGCCCATTCCGCCGTTCACCGACGAGCACGAGCAGCTTCGCGAGTCGATCCGGCGCCTCGTGGCGAACGAGCTGCGGCCCCACGCCACGGAGTGGGAGGACGCGCGGTGGTTTCCCAACGAGGTCTTCACCCGCATGGCCGAGCTGGGGCTCCTCGGCCTCAAGTACCCGGAGGAGTACGGCGGCCAGGGTGGCGACTACGTGCACGACGCGGTGCTCAGCGAGGAGCTGTCCGGCAGCGGGTCGGGTGGACTGGCCGCCGGGATCGGCGCCCACGTGGGCATCGCGACTCCGCCGCTGTGGAAGTTCGGGACCGAGGATCAGAAGCAGCGCTTCCTCGTGCCGGCGATCCGGGGAGAGAAGATCGCCGCGCTCGGAATCACCGAGCCCGACGCCGGCTCCGACGTGGCGGGCATCAAAACACGCGCCGATCGCGTCGACGGCGGCTACCTTGTCAACGGCTCGAAGACCTTCATCACGAACGGCGTGCGGGCCGACTTCCTCGTCACGGCGGTGAAGACGACGCAGGAGGGCGGCCACCACGGTCTCTCGTTCCTGATCCTCGAGAAGGAGATGGAGGGATACAGCGTCGCCGGGAAGCTCGAGAAGCTCGGCTGGCACGCGTCGGACACCGGCGAGCTCGCCTTCGACGACGTGTTCGTCCCCAACGAGAACCTGCTCGGCGAGGAGAACCAGGGCTTCTTCCTGATCATGGCCAACTTCCAGTGGGAGCGACTGCTGATGGCCCTTGGCGCGGTCGGGTCGATGCAGCGCCTGATCGAGACCTCGGTTCAGTACCTGCGGGAGCGGAGCGCGTTCGGCCGGCCGATCGGCAAGTTCCAGGCGCTGCGCCACAAGCTCGCGGAGATGGCCGTCAAGCACGAGGCCGCGCGGGATTTGACCCACCACGCCCTGCGACTGTTCGCCGACGGTCAAGACGCGGTCAAGGAGGTCACGATGGCGAAGCTGGCATCCCAGCGCGCCGCCTTCGAGGTCGCCGACGACGCCGTCCAGCTCCACGGGGGCGCGGGCTACATGAAGGAGTACGAGGTCGAGCGCGCCGCCCGCGACACCCGCCTCGGCCCGATTGGCGGCGGAACCGACGAGATCATGAAGGAGATCCTCGGGAAGCAGCTGGGGCTGTAGGGATTTGCAGGGGGTTTTGGCCCGGGTTGATTACCAACGGACACGAAACGGACACCAGCTCGCCGCCTGAAGGCGACGCTCTGTACGCGGAACTCGCCCAGCCAAATTAGACGGGGCGGCTGGGCGGCCGGGCGCGCTTCAGCTCTTCGGGCAAATGGCTTGCTCGACCTAGGACGTTGTACAGGCCGTGGAGGAACAGGGATTCGAATTCCCGGGCGTCCTCTCCCGCGACCTCCAGGGTCAGATAGATGAGCTGCGCATGAAGCCAATACCCCGCAAACAGCACCTCGAACTCGGAGAGGGGCTGATAGACGACCGGAGCCCGGCCGGCGCTGTCAAGATGCAGCTTAAGGCCGACTGCCGTGTGGTGAAGGCATTGGGTGTTCAGTTTGTGAATTGAGCTGTAGATCTGCATGAAGATCGGCTGTTCGCCCTTCAGCCGCGGTTGAAACCGCGAGGTCTCGGTCAGAATCTCCACCAGAGCAGCCATGCTGAGCTTCGTGCCGTCTTTGCGTATGCCCCACCAATCCCGCTGCGCATAGAGACCGAATTCGGTCTTCAGTTCATCCTCGTCATCGGAAATATCCGACACGTCGGGGATGTCCCAGCCAATGGAGCGGCGAACCCTTGCTTCGTGCAAACGCATTGCTGCCCGATGGCGAAAGAACCGCTGAAGCAGCCAGTCCGGATCCTCCTCATTTAGCACTAGCCAGTGGGATACGGCGACATCCTCGAACAGAGACCTGGCAAGCATCGCCCCTTGCACGGTGTAGCTGGGAGGCATGAGGCACGTCATTGAGGCAAAGGTGTCACTTGCGCGCTCGTAGGTCGCGATAACCAGTTGGGCGACCTCCGTATCAGCGGCGAGTGTGCGTTCGTCGAGGTAGGTGCCTATGGCACGGCAGGCCTCTAGTTGATCGATCAGTTCCGGCATCGGTCCTTGATCTTGGCGGGCGCCGTGGATCGAACGGCTAACCGCAAAACCTCCGGTTGAGTAGCCGATCTGCTCAAGCCGAGGGATAGCCGTCTATTTCTTTGGCGCGAGCCAGCGAACGCCGCGAGATCGAGTTACTGCACAGATGTAGGGGCCTGGCCGAGCGGCCATGCCTTCGATCCGCTCCCAAGTCGACACGATCAGCTCGGGCATCTCCCATGCCGTCGCGTTGCCAGCCTGGGTGAAGCAGAAGCAGCGCACGCCGGCATCGAGAAACATCTGGCGTTCGCCTGGCCGCGTCCGAATCCGCTTGTCACGCGTAAGTACCACCCACTCGCTCGCGCCCGCCTGGGCTAGCCACTCGACGTCCGGGGTCGGTTGGGCCGGCGCCCCGGGACCACCCGCGTAGAGCACGTCGTGCCGAAAGTCCGCGATCGCCCGCGCCACGCGGACCTGGATGCTGGCGTCGAAGTAGAAGGTCACGCGGCGGCGGCAAGGCCGCGCTCATACTGCGCTGCGGCCTTCACCTCCGCGAGTCGCAAGCCCCAGCTCTTTGCTGTCTCGCGCGGAGACTCGCCGGCCTCGAGACTCTCCGTGACCAGCTCCGTACGAATACCGCGAACCTGCGGGATGCCGAAAGACACGTTGGGGTCGATCACAACCGGCTCATTCTTCCCGAGCGGGTAGAGCCTCGCGATGTATTCGGAGTCCGGCTCGAATTCGACGCGCTCCAAGAACTCGGCCACCGGATGCGCCCACTGCAGCTGTCCACCCTTCGCCGGATGGACGAGGTACAGGTCGGGATCGAGTTGAGTCCTCTCCTGCAGCCAGTAGACGAGCTCGCGGCCCTCGATCCACGGCTTGAAATGGGCCAGCGGGTATGGGACGCCGAACTCAGCGCGCGTCGCCTCGATAAACGGCCGCATTTTGATTAGCGGCACGTCGCGATCGCGGTACCGCCCCAGCAGGCCGGCCTCGATGAACTCAGCCCATGTGACCCCGTCAGAGCCCGTGGGCTCCTCGCGGATCACGGGCTTGTAGTAGGTACCCCTCACCTTCGCCCCTTCAAGCCATCGCCGCAGCGTTGGACTCGGTAGTTGGAGAAGGCGGGCGGCCTCTCCGATCGAGTAGAGCGGACGGTCGATGGTCTTCAGCGCCATGTCAGTGGGTTTCGATCTCGCGAAGCTGGAACCTACAGAGGCTAGGTGACTGAGCAGGCCAGGTCTTGCGTTAGCCGGCGTCGGCGGCTAGCACCGGTGCGCTTCGGCCGGCGAGGTCATCCCGGGCCCGCCTGATTGCCTCACCGGCGGGCACGCGCTCGGCCGGGTCGAACTCATCGAAGACATGCGCGTACACCTCGAGCGTCATCGTCGGGCTGTGGCCGAGCTGGCGGGCGACCTCGATGATCTGAGTGCCCTCCTGGATTAGCAGGCTCGCGAAGCTGTGGCGGAGATCGTATGGACGCGCGCCCTCGATCTGGAGTGCTCCTGTCACTGGTCGCCATGCATCGCGGTGCCACGACTGCCAGGTGCCGTCGCGCCAAGGCCCACCGTGTCGCGCCGGTGTGACGAGCTCCTCGTCGCCCGGACGGCCACGCGCCATCCGCCACTCCGCGAGGTCGGCGGCCAGCGGCGGGAGGAGACGAACCGTGCGAGCCCGACCAGTTCCCTTCGTGCTCTTGATCTCGCCATCATTGGTAGCGCGTTCCACCAGCAGCGTGCGCTCTCGAACGGCCGCCCATGAGAGCGCAAGCATCTCGCTCGGTCGCAGACCGGCGTAGGCCAGAACGCTGATAATCGTGGCGTTCCGGAGGCGTCCACGTGCCAGCATCCACGCGCGCATCTGCTCGACGGTCGACGGGGCGAGAGGTCTTACCTCGCGGGTTCGTTTGGCGCTCGGCTTGCGAACGAGCCGCACCGGATTGGTCGCGATCCGTTCCCATTCGACTGCGCGCTGCATCACCCCCTGGAGCAAGGACAACACCCGGTAGACGGTCGGATCGCCCACTCCGGCGGCGCGCAGGTCCGCTCGAAATCGCTCGACCATCTCGGGCCGCAGGTCGCACAAGCGGTGTCCACCCAGGCGGGGCAGGACGTGCCGGTCCCACATGCCCGCGTAACTGCGCCGCGTGCGGTCGCTGAGGTTCGGCACGGCGTAGAGTCGCCACCACTCCTCGGCGAAGTCCGCCAACGTCTCGCGGCCCGCATCCAGCACGCGAGGTCGCCGATCCGGCGCCGGCGCCGGATCTCGGCGTCGAAGGCCTCAGCGTCGCGCTTGCGACCGACCACGCGAGAACGCTCATGGCCGCCCTCACGCCAGCGCACGCGCCAGACCGGGCCGCTCTGT
>Ga0126312_10003100_pt1 | contig 11178 bp, 13 predicted proteins | sample Plot104A_FD_92537 | JGI IMG/M metagenome (GOLD analysis project Ga0126312, IMG submission 92537) | Serpentine soil microbial communities from UC McLaughlin Reserve, CA, USA - Plot104A | ecosystem: Environmental > Terrestrial > Soil > Grasslands | place: USA: UC McLaughlin Reserve, Lake County... | reverse complement strand
GGCGAGACGCTTGCCGTGGTCGAGGCGATGAAGATGGAGAACGTGCTGCGGGCGGAGCGCGACGGTGTGGTCAAGACCATCCTGGCCCAGCCCGGCGACAGCCTGGCGGTCGACGCCGTGATCATGGAATTTGCATGAGCGGGGCAGCGCAGCACTGTGTGAAGCAAATCGTGCGCGGCAGACTCGGACTTGTTGTCGCTAGCTGATCTTCAATTCAGCAAGTAGCTCGCTAACGCCATCCAAAACTATACGTTCTCGCTCGTCCTCGCCGACCGGTTTGTTTTGGTATTTTTGTCTTGCGAGCTCAACTATCCTCTGGCCCGTCTTCGACTCTGTTCGACGCAACAGCCTTTGATTTCGTTCTGGCTGGGTGGCGATTTGCCGGCTTAGCTCGGCGGCCATCGCCTGCATCGCCGCTTGCCGATCAACTAATGACATCGCTTCGACCAACGTCGGAAAGTCCTCAGGTCCGATTTCGAGCTGCAATTGGGTCTGCCCACCACCCTTAGAATCTATCGAGAATGAAATTTGCAGCTCCGTCGCCGCCGTCAGGCGAACAAACGGAATAGTCTCGTACCAGCGCCGAGCAGTCACACCACCACGCTGTACCCTAGTTCCCTTGAGCACGAGCATTCTTCCCTCCCCTTTGGACAAGGCATCGCGCGATATAGTGTTGCGTTTCGTGACGGCAAGTCGCATCGTCAATCCCATCGGCGATCTGAAGAAAAATCATGAGGTTCTGCGCCTGAAGACTGAACGCTTGGTGAGGACCGCGGAAATAGAAGCTCAAATCGGGCCCCAGATCGCCCTCGGCATATTTGCGCGTATGCCGCTTGTGCGCCTGACGTGGCCGTTCGGCCCGCACTGCTTTCGGATTCTTGGATCCTTGTGTCCAGAACAGAACCTCGTCCGCCCCGACCAAGTCCACGCGCTCGGGCGCACCCAAGCCGATGGTCTTGCAGAACACGGCGACGATCTTTCATTCGCATTGTCGCCAAGAGCGATCACTGTTTGTACGGTTTTCAAGGCGTCGGGCGAAACCATTCCCGGGTGCACCGTAATGAATACAGCGGCTGGGATTTCTTCCGGCAGTACCTGTGCGACATCTTCGCGGGACGCCGGCAGCAAATGATGCGCTTCGTCGATCAGCAGCCAGTGCGGGCGCCCCGTTCTAGCCCGCAGCGCGGCGAGTTCCGGCAGGAGCTTGCCGAAAAACGGCGGTCGTTCCGTCACGGCCAGAGCCTGGGTGTTGACAACCACATTCACTCTGAATTGGCGCAGCAGCTTGAGCGTCTCCTCGTTCCGTGGGGGCGACGCCGCATCGCCAATGGAAACCGCATGCTCCAGTTCATCGTAATCACCCTCGGGATCGAAAACACAGAATTCGAATTGTCGCTCGACCATGCACTCGGTGAGCGCCGTGGCCAATGTCGATTTCCCGATTCCTGAGCTCCCGGCAATGAGCACGCTGCCACGATGCGTCTCTAGAGAAACCTCCCGCTGGTCACGGTCGACGCCAACACGGATACCGTGCCGATGCGGAGGAGCTAATTCGGCGTCCTCGCGGCGGATCCTGTCCAGCAGCTCGATCACGCCGGCCCCACGTTCCCCCGATAGAACGATGTCCGACGAGGCCTTCACCATCGGCAACGCGTTTGCAACTGCAGCCGCGCATCCGCATGATTGCAGGAAGGCGTGATCGTTTTCCGCGTCGCCGACCCCAACAACGTTATGGCCGGACAGCTCGAGCTCGGCGAGAGCTCCCTCTAGACCGGCTGCTTTGTTGATGCCCGGCGGAAGGACCATCACGGCGCCCTTGTTGAAGATGATATTCAGTTCCAATCCGAGATCGCGAATGATTTCGAGAACAGCCGCCTCATGCGGCTCCCAGGTGGCCACGATCGAACGGCCCACAGAAAGCGGCTCAATCTTGCGTTCCTTGAGCCTCTCGATGAATAGAGGAGGCGGCGCTGGCGCGATCGACCATTCCTGTTCCGACGCGGGATCGAAGAGAAGCGCGCCGTTTTCGGCAACAACCCGGTCAAACACGTTCAGCTCCGGGAAGACCCTCTTCAAATCCGGCAGTTCACGCCCGGTGACGAGGATCAGCCGGCGGCCGCTCTCCTTGAATTCCTTCAAGGCGCCGATCGTTTGGTCGTCGACCACCCCGTCATGAGCGATGGTGCCGTCGTAATCCGCAGCCAAGGCCAGGAAGTACACTTAGGTCCTTGCTCCGATGCGACATTGAACCCAGGCCCGTGCGCGCACTTGATCCAGAGATCGGACGGCACAACGAATAATCAGCCTATGCTGCGAATGACGCGTTTGCATGACGTTCGACGATGAACGCTTCATGGCTGTCAGGCGCAGCGGACGATCTTGGGATGGTCTGCGATCCACGCGTCGTCCGGCAGCCACCTATGCACCTGACCGCAGGCTGGGCACCGCAAAGGCAATGCGATCGGCGGCAGGGTCTCGAAAGCAACCATATCGGTCGTGAGGCCCGTTGGTATCGCCCGGCCGGTCTGCGGGCACCGAATAAGGATCTCGCTCACCGCCGACTCCCGTCTCTCGAAGGAAAACGCATTGCGTCTATCTTCGATCCATCACTCCCTCGGACATGGCTATGATCCTTAGTCGCGGCTCCGTTTCCGGTTTTCCGCAGGTTTTTCGCCTTCCGCCGGCACGATCCTGCTCGCCGGGCACGGCTGGCGACTTTCACACCCTTGTGGCTACGGCGATGGCGGCCTTCATCTTGAAGGGCTGATGCCGGTACAGTGCTATCGTGACATGACGCCACTGCGGGCAAATCGTCGTGCGCTCGTCACCATACTGTCATGTTCGGCATGGTCTGCATGGGTGGCCAGGCCCGCAGCCGGTTTCAGGAGGGTTTTTCGATGGCTACCAAGCGACCGAACACGGAAACGGTGCTGCAAGAGCGCACACGGCAGGAGATGGCCGACAGCTTCGACGAAGAGCTGGAAATGGAGATCGATGACGATCGACTGGACAAGCTCCTTACCGACGCGGCCGAGCATCCCGAACGCGAGATGCTCGACCGCCGCATCTACTTCAAGGAACTGTTCCGGCTGCAGGGCGAGCTGGTGAAACTGCAGGACTGGGTCGCGCAGGAGAAGTGCAAGATCGTGATCCTATTCGAAGGGCGCGACGCCGCCGGCAAGGGTGGCGTGATCAAGCGCATCACCCAGCGCCTCAATCCGCGCACCTGCCGCGTCGCGGCGTTGCCGGCCCCGAGCGAACGCGAGCGCACGCAATGGTACTTCCAGCGTTACGTCGCGCACCTGCCCAGCGGGGGTGAAATGGTGCTGTTCGATCGCAGCTGGTACAATCGTGCCGGGGTCGAGCGCGTGATGGGGTTCTGCAGCGAACCCGAGGTCGAAGATTTTTTCCACTCGGTGCCCGAATTCGAGCGCATGCTGGTGCGCTCAGGCATCGTGCTGATCAAGTACTGGTTCTCCATTACCGATGACGAGCAGCAGTTCCGCTTCCTGATGCGCATCCACGATCCCCTCAAGCAATGGAAGCTCAGCCCAATGGACGTCGAGTCGCGACGGCGCTGGGAGCAGTACACCAAAGCCAAGGAGGCGATGCTCGAACGCACGCACATCCCGGAAGCGCCTTGGTGGATCGTGGAGGCGGTGGACAAAAAGCGCGCACGATTGAACTGCATCCACCATTTGCTCAGCCAGCTGCCCTACCGCGAGGTTAAGCACCCGCCGGTCGTGCTGCCGCCGCGCGTGCGCAACCCCGAGTACCATCGCGGGCCAATCCCTAAGGAGATATGTGTCCCGGCCGTGTTCTAGGACGCGTACTCATAAATTCGATTCGGTAAGCGCGGCTCGCTGAATGTCCGCTTCGCTCCGAAAGCAACTGAATTGCTGCGTCGCCGCGAAATGACGCGAAGTGCCAAGTGCAGACATTATTGAGCCTGGCTCAGGACGTTCAGAAAGCCACATAATTCATCCAACTCTTCATCCGCAGCAGAATGCGGCGGATGGCGGCGACAGGGCGCCAATGCTCGGTGTAGACCGCGACCTGTGCGGTCGCGCCGGCGGGCAGCTGGTAGCCCGACAGGTCGTCGGTGATGTCGATGCGTGCAAGCGCGCGCCCATCGGTCTTGCTGCGGTCTTCCGGGTTGAGGAGATTGCCGGTCGCCTGCAACTGCCCTTGGGCGATGGCATCGATCACGGCGGTCACTATGCCCCTGAAAACGCATCCCGGGATGCCGTCGAAGGCGATCTCCGCCTCGTCGCCGGACCGCACGCGCTGGAGCGCGGTTTGCGGAAACGAGACGCTGAAGACGGTGTCTTCGCCGTGGATGAAGACCATTGTTGGCGTGGATGGGCTCGCCGTCATGCCGGGCTTGAGAAACAGCTGCGTGACATAGCCGCTTGCCGGGGCCGTGACGCGTGTCTCGGAGAGATCGAATTCGGCGTTCCGCAGGTCCGCCTGCAGACGGGCAACGGTGGTGTTGACGCCGCCTATCTCCGAACCGAAGGCGAGCCGCGCGCGCTCGGCGACCGCCTGCGCGCCCGCATGGTCCTGCCTTGCGGCTTCCAGATTGCGTGACGCGGTGTCGACCGTCGCCTGTGCGACCACGCGCCTCTCGAATAGCTCGGCCTGCCGCCCGAAGGTCTGCTGCGCCAGGGCGAGTTGCGCCTCGGCCTTCTCGACCCCGGCGGTGGCCTGGTCGAGCGAGGCCTTCAGCTGCTTGACGCTCTGCTCGGCCTCCGCCAGCGCCGCTTCTTCTGGTCGACCACGAATTGGTAGGGCCGCGGGTCGATGCGGAAGAGGACGTCGCCTTGCTTCAAGGGGGCATTGGGCTTCACCGCAACGTCGATCACGTGCCCTTTGACAGTCGGCACGATTGGTGTTGTGTAGAAATAGCGTCGCCCGTCGGTCGTGAAGGGGTGATTGTAGTTCATCGCCACGAGCAGGCCGCTGACCACGACCACCCCGCCCAGGCCCGCCGTCGTGACTGTCCACTTGTTGAGCGGTACGCGCAGCAGCTTGAAGATCACGACGCAGATCGCGGCATAGCCGAGAAGAAGCAGCACGGCCATCACGGCACCTTTTGCTGGGCGCGCTCGAGCGCTGAGAGACGGTTTTCCAGTTGGTCGATGCGGGCTGCCGCGTCGGGGCCTTGAGCCTCGGGCGCAAATCCCCACCCGCGATCGGGTCGATACGCCATTGCCCAGATCCACAGGAACGGCCACAGCACGCCGAGCGTGAACAGGCTCACCCAGGTGGCTGCGCCGATCGCGTCCTGGTGCGGGTGATTGCGGCTCTTGGCGATCTCGTAGGGGATGGCGTAGACCGCAATCACGCCGTAGACCACGAGCGCGACGATGACGACCAGCAGAACGAGCGCGACGGTGTCGAGGGTCATCGTCAGTCTCCATTCACCGCCGCGGTCGGGCAGCGCGCGACGCCACCCGATGCTGGCGGGCGGTCAGCTCATCCGTTTGATGTCCGGCAGCTTCCAGGCGTTGTCGAAGAACGGCTGTGTTGGGGCATAGAGGCGGAAATACGTGAACCAGCCTTTGTTCGGCAGCGTCTTGATCCAGTTTTTATCGCTGCCTGCGACCGGCGGATTCGGACCGAAATACAGATCGACCGAGCCGTCCGCGTTCTTTACGATGTCGTCGCGCGACGAACGATCCGGATAGCTGCCGGTGTCGATCAGGCAGCGGCTCTCAGTGTCGTAGACGCTGAACGACCAGAACTGCGCGACGGGCGCATTCGCCGGGATGTGCAGGCTGTAGGTCTTGCCGCCATCGAGCCATCTGCCGTCGCTGTCCTTCTGCGACTCCAGATAGACTTGCCCGGCCCCGACGGTCTTGCCCATCATGCCGACCGTTACGCCGACAGCCTCATAGAACCATGATCCGCGCTCGTCGAGCTGGGTGTAGTTCGGCGTCTCCTGGGTGATGTCTTCCAGGAATAGCGAAAATTCCCAGTTGTGTTCTGGCCAGACCTTCGCGCCGGGAAAGCGCTTGGCGTAGCCATTGGTGCGCGCCATGACCTCGCCGACCAGGGCCGCTTCGGTGAGTATTTTTGTCTGACGCTCGTTGGGTTTGAACTCCTTGCCCTTCTCGATTCCGAGCGGCCGCAGCATGGCGAGGATCATCCTGTCGCGCTCAATGACCGGTTCCTGGTTGATGGTCTTTGCCATGCCCTCGAAGTAGGCCAAGCCACGCGGCTGTGCGGCCGACCATTTCTTGCCGCCTGGCGTGAGGTGCCGGGTTTGCGGCGGATTGTCCCGCTGCGCATAGGGATAGATGCGCATGCCGGCGATCAAGGCCCTGGCCCTTTCCGGATTTTCGTCAAGCGCGCGCTGCCCGGACCAGACGTTGTTGGTTGGCGAACGGAACACGAAGTAGCCCTCAGGCTTCATATCGGGATGCCCAGGACCCAGGATCAGGAATTTTCCGCCCTGGCCTTTGTCGGGGCCGATCTGTCCGGTGTCCGTGATGGGCCTTTCCCAAAAATCGATGAGTCCGCCACCGACGGCGCCAGCCGGGATCTCGAACACGAGCGGTCCCGTCTGTTCCAGGTTGGGAAACGCTATCGCATAGGGCGTGGTCGCGTTCGCGGTGAGGATGCCAAGCTTGTCAGCGAACGTGAGGTAATCGACGTAATCGAAGTTTCCCGCGCCAAATGTCTCTCGCTGTTGCCGCTGCCATTCGGTCATCGACATCAGAGGCAGCGCCCACAGATAGGCTTGCACGGCGCGCTGAAAGTCGAGCTCGTTGTAGAGCTTTTCGACACTGGCCAGGGACGGGAACCCGTTCTCAAGTTCGATCTTGCCGAACCGCGTGTCCAGCGTTCCGGTCGTGGGCAAGGTATTCTGTTGAGCGCTCGTGATATTGGGCGGCAGCTTCAAGCGATAGCTGGTGCCGCCCGACAAGGGGGTGCCCTCACTATCGGTGAAGGCGACCATGTATTTCGCGCCTGCGCCCGACGTCTGCGACACCATCCCCGGACTGATCGAGTAGTAGTCGGTGAACATCTAGATGCGGGCGTCGAGGTCCACATACCTGCCCGCGAGGTTCGTCCAGGAGAGGTCCAGCGCCCCTGTCGGATTGTCCGGCGTCCCATCCGCGAACGGATTGACCCAGCGGCGATCCGGATAGACGCGAAGCGAGCGGCTGCCGACGGCTTCTTCGCGGCCGATGACACGGCTCATCTTGTAGGCGGTCTGGGCGGCGCGATCGAGGATCGTCCGCGTCTCTGCATCGGGAGCGAACGGCTGGCCTTTGATGATGCCGATCGACGCCAGCATTCCGAGCCAATCGCGATCGGCAATTTCGGTGCCCTCAGTGTCGATCAGGGCTTTAAGCTGGTCGAAAGCGCTGGCGTCACTCGGTGCAGCATGTTTGCCGGGACACTGGAGGCGTCGGGGAACTGCATCGGCTTGGCACTTGCCTCACCCCCGAACGGATAGATTTCGGGTGCTTCAGATTACGATGAGCTCTGGGCGGCAGATGCGCGCCGGGAGCTTGCGCCCCGTTTGGTGCGATACAACACGACGTACCTGACCAGCCTTCCATATGATGAGTTGCTCCAGCGCGTATCGCGACTGTCGCCCGCCACAATCGTTTTGATGGTGCTGGTGACCGTGGACGGCAGCGGGCGGCCCCGCCTCCCGCCGGACGTCGCCGCGGACGTGGCGAGCGTCTCGCCGGCTCCCGTCTATGCTCCGATTGCCACGTTTTTTGGCCGGGGAATCGTAGGCGGGTATATGGACAGCTTCGAGGCGCACGGCGTTGCGGTAGCCGATCTGGCTCTTGCAATTCTCTCCGGAAGAGATGCCGCCACGCTTCCGCACCAGACCAAGCCGGCTCACACCTATGACATCGATGCGCGGCAACTCGCGCAGTGGGGGCTTGCCGAAGGCCGCCTCCCACCCGACGCCATCGTTCAATTCAAGGACCCCACCTATGGGAGCACCACCGCAATCTGGTCCTAGCCGCCATCGCAGCCTTCAGTATCCAGAGCGCGGTCCTCAGGGTGCTGCTGGTGCAGACGCGAAAACGCAGGCAAGCCGAAATATCGCTGAAAGAGAGCGAGGACCGCATGGCGTTCGCGGCGGCCTCGACGAATGTTGGAATTTGGCAGTTGGACGTTGCCGCCGACCGTCTGTGGATGACCGAGCATTGCCGCGCGATGTTCGGAGTGCCCGGCAACACGATCCCGACCATGCGGACGCTGTTCGATGCGGTTCATCCGGATGATCGCCAGGCGCTGGAGGAATCGGTCCGGTCAGCCAAGCACTTCGGATTGCCGATTGACCAGAGAATTTCGCGTCGCATCGTCGGACAACGGCATGCGCTGGTTCGTGGCGAGGGGCCAGCCGCGCTTTGACGACAGCGGCAAATCGGTACGCATCAGTGGAATCTTCGCGGACGTGACCGCGCGCAAGGCTGCCGAAGCAGAGGCGGACCTTCAGCGCCAGGAGCTTGCCCACTTGTGCGCGTATCGGTTCTCGGCGAGCTGTCGGGCGCGATCGCGCACGAGCTCAATCAGCCGCTCACGGCGATCCTGGCAAATGCGCAGGCGGCGCGGTTGCTGCTTGCCGAGAAAAGTCCCGATCTCGGGATGATCACAGAGATTCTCGGCGACATCGTGCAGGAGGACAACCGGGCGGGCGAAGTGATCCGTCGGCTGCGTCGACTCTTGCGAAAAGGCGAGATCAAGTCCGGGCCGGTCGATCTCAATGATCTCGTGCAGTCGACCTTGCGGCTTCTGCACAGCGAGTTGATCGGTCGCAGAGTCCGCGTCGATCTTGCCTTGACCGACCAGCTGCCGTTGGCGTCGGGCGACCCGGTACAATTACAGCAGGTGGTATTGAATTTGATAATGAATGCGATGGATTCGATGAACTCGACGGTGCCGCCGCGACGGTTGATCACCATCGGGACACGCGTCAGGACCGACGCGCACATCGAAGTTACGATCGCGGATCGTGGGCGAGGAGTCGGCGTCGAGGCTGCGGGCCGGCTTTTCCAGCCGTTCTTCACAACCAAAGAGCATGGGCTCGGCCTCGGTCGGTCGATCTGCTCGACGATCGTCAAGGGGCACGGCGGCGAGCTTGGCATCGACAACAACGCTGACGGCGGTGTCACGGCGACATTCACGCTGCCGGTGCAGGAAGCCATGGCGTCGGCCTCATGACGGAACCTAGCACCACCGTGTTCCTGGTCGACGACGACCCGGGCGTGTTGAAGGCGCTGACGCGGCTGTTGCGAGCAGCGGGCCACGAGGTGCGTGCTTTCACGTCGCCGCAGGAGTTTCTTGCCCGGCATGATCCGTCGGTGCCGGGGTGTGCGGTATTCGATGTCGCCATGCCCGGCGTCGATGGTCTTCAGCTGCAGGCGGCGCTGTCAGCGGGCGGCATCGACCGGCCGCTCATTTTCATCACGGGGGTCGGCGACATCCCGACGAGCGTGCGGGCCATGAAGTCCGGCGCCGTCGACTTCCTCACGAAACTGGTGAACGACAGGGAACTCCTGGACGCGATCGGCCGGGCAGCGGAAAGCGACGCCGCGGCGCGCCGGTCGCAAATGGAGGTCGCCGCGATCCGAGGGCGGCTGGCGAAGCTCACGCCGCGCGAACGCGAGGTGCTCACCCACGTCGTCGCCGGCAGGCTGAACAAGCAGATCGCGTACGATCTCGGCACTGTCGAAAAGACGATCAAGGTCCACCGCGGTCGAATGATGGCCAAGCTGGGCGTGCGAACGGTCGCAGACCTTGTCCGCCTGGCTGAGTTGGCCGGTATTCGGGTGCAGCGGGGGTCCTAGAACGGATTGGTTGCGCTATTGGCCCTCGGGCCAACTCGACGCAGACATGTCGTCGCGTAATGATCCTCGCATGCCGGGCGCCACCGCATCTATCGCCATCGTGGACGATGACGCGCCCGTGCGCAAGGCTTTGGCGCGGCTGCTGAGCGCGTCCTCGTTCGAAACCAAGACATATGCATCCGGGGAGGAGTTTCTGAACTCCCTGCGCTTGCACACCCCCGGCTGCCTGATCGTCGATCTGCAGATGCCCGAGATGACCGGGCTCCAGCTTCAGCATCACCTCGCGCGATCCGGTATCAAAATCCCGACTATCGTGATTACCGCGCACGACGAGGTGGGCGCCCGCGAACGCTGCGAGTCCGCAGGCGCGAGCGCCTATTTGCTCAAGCCGCTTCAGCCGGCCGCGCCCATCGCCGCCATCAATGCGGCGATGGGGCGCCTGTAGTGATCGGAGTTCATTGCCGGCGGCCAAGCGATAGCGGCCCAGTGAGCTAGATTACCCCTTTGCTGCTACCACGACGTTTGGTGCGTCTCTTCAAAATACGGGTACTCGAACCGCGGCACGCGCGAGATCAACTCCATCATATGACAGAAATTTGTAACGTACCCCAGTGCCAATCCAACGCCCGCCAAGACAACTCCGGCACCGAACCAGAGCAGACTGTTTGACAGTCTGCCGAGGTCGGTCACGCTGATCTTGCCTTGCCCAGCAAGCCGCTTAGTGAGGCTGGGGAACTGTGCTACCGTAGCCAGTCAACGTGTGGGTCGCTACCCATGCCCAACGATCAGTTCGCCCGAGAAGACGGTGGCTGGCTCGAAGTCTAAAAGACATTCATGAGCCGTTGGATTGTGAGCGCCCGATCCCGGGCAACTACTTTCGTGGGCAGCGGCACGCCCTCGGCGGGTGACTGGTCCAGAACAGCGCGACCCACGCACCATCGCAGAAATGTCTTTAGTGACTTCAGCGCTTTGTTAGCAGCGACGGGCGCGCCACGTTGTTGGATTGCCGCGATAACCTCAACTACGTCACGCTTCGTGATCTCGTGAATGCTCTTGCCGGCCCAGCGCTGTCCAAACTCTCGGCGAAGCAGCCTTGATATTTCTCCGGCGCAACGGTTCTGCGACAGTCGTTGCGCGATGAAAGTTTGCAACAGATCCTCGACGCGGTCTGCCACGATTCGCTGCTTGGCCTTGCGCTTCTCGGCCGCTGGGTCGCGTCCCTCGAGCTTGGCCGCGAATACCTTCTGAGCAGCCACCGGGCCTGATGAAGGGTGACACGTCCATAGGGGCCAATGGTGTATTTGCGCAGCTTCGATTCGGCACCGCCGGTGCGGTAGAGCACGATGAAGACCTT
>Ga0126312_10003099_pt1 | contig 11183 bp, 8 predicted proteins | sample Plot104A_FD_92537 | JGI IMG/M metagenome (GOLD analysis project Ga0126312, IMG submission 92537) | Serpentine soil microbial communities from UC McLaughlin Reserve, CA, USA - Plot104A | ecosystem: Environmental > Terrestrial > Soil > Grasslands | place: USA: UC McLaughlin Reserve, Lake County... | reverse complement strand
CGCTGAAATTGGCCGACAAGCTGGCAATGCACGAGGGACAAGGTCTCGTCGTTGAGGGGTTCGCGAACGACAAGCTTGTCCGCGATGCGCTCGAGCTGCTCGCGCGCGCCGCGGGAGTCAAGGCGTGGTGGCACGTCACGATCGAGAAAGCGATCCCGGTCGCAGCCGGCCTCGGTGGCGGCAGCTCGGACGCGGCGGCTGCACTGCGCCTCGCGAACGACACGCTCGAGCGCCGACTGGGGGAGGACGCCTTGCACGCGCTCGCGGCACGCCTCGGCGCCGACGTTCCATTCTTCCTGACTCGGGGGCCGAAGCTCGCGCTCGCAGACGGCACTGACCTCCGGCCGCTCGACCTGCCACGCGACCACACCGTTCTGCTCCTGTTGCCCAACGGCGTCTCGAAGCCCTCGACCGGCGCCGTGTACGAAGCCTTCGACGCGCGCGGCGGCGCCGTCGGCTACGAGCAGCGGCGCGCGCAGCTGCTCGAGGCGCTCGAGCACGTCCGCACGAGCGCCGACCTCGCCATGCTGCCGCCGAACGATCTCGCGTCTTCGCCGCTCGCGGGCTTGGTCGCAGCGGCCGGAGCATTCCGGGCGGATGTCACCGGCGCGGGGCCAGTGGTCTATGGGCTGTTCCACGACCTCCCATCGGCCGAGGACGCCGGTTCCGAGCTGCGCATCCACGGCCGTGTATTGATCACGCAACCAGCTTGGTAACGTTGCCCGGTGGAGAGCGGAGATTCCGGCATCGTGCGTCGTAGGGGAGACGTGGTCGATCAACGTTCCAGTCGGCTTGGGCTCTGGCTCGAGGTGCGGCGCATCAAGCTCGCGCTCTGGATCGCCGTCGTCGAGGGCCTCCTCGTCGCGGTTCACGTCATCGACCGGTGGCTGGCGATCGCGGTCGCCGCACTCGCGCTCCTGCTCTACTTCCTCGCCGGCCGGCGATCGCGCTCGCTCGCGGCCCGGCATGCGAGCTGGATCCTGGCCACCTCGCAGTCGATCGTGGTCTTGATTCCGTTCCTGTTGATCGTCGTCGGGACGTTCACGTTGATCGCCGTCGGCATCCTCGCGATCGTCGCCCTTGTTGCGCTCTTCTCCGAGCGCCATTAACGGCTGGCATAGACTGGACGCATAGCTCTGGGGCGTAGCCAAGTGGTAAGGCAGCGGGTTTTGGTCCCGCGATCCCAGGTTCGAATCCTGGCGCCCCAGCCACGACGTTCTCATCTCTGATGCCTTCGAAGCTCGCAGTCGTCGTCATGGCGGGGGGCCTGGGGACGCGGATGCGGTCGTCGACGCCGAAGCACCTCCATCCGCTGCTCGGTCGGCGGATGGTCGACTGGGTGATCGAGGCCGCACGCACGCTCGAGCCGGAACGGCTCGTCGTCGTGGCGTCGCCGGAGACCGCAGCGGAGTTTGACGGGGTCGAGGTCGCGGTCCAGCAGAGCCCGCGCGGGACAGGCGACGCAGCCGCCGCCGCTCAAGCAGCCCTCGACGGCTTCGACGGCGCGATCCTCGTCGTCCCCGGAGACGCCCCGCTCGTGACGGCCGAGCTCCTCGCAGAGGTCGTCGAGGCTCATCACGAACGAGATCCTGCGGTGACCTTGCTCTCGTTCGAGCCGTCGTTTCCGCTGCCGTACGGCCGCATCGTTCGTGACGGCACCGGAGCCGTCGTCCGCGTCGTCGAGGAGCGCGACGCGACGCCGGACGAGCGGGCGATCCGCGAGCTGAACGCCTCGATCTATGCCTTCGACGCGGAGCCGCTTTGGCGGGCGCTCGAGCGGCTCGACGCCGACAACGCGCAAGGCGAGCTGTACCTGACCGACGCGATCGAGCACATCGTCGTCACCGGCGGGGCCGCAGTCGCCCACCGATCCGATACCGAGCCAGCAGCCTTCGTCGGCGTGAACACGCGGGCGGAGCTGGCACGCGCGGCCGTCGTGCTGCGGGACCGGATCAATGAACGACACATGCTCGCGGGGACTACGCTCGTCGACCCCTCTTCGACGTGGATCGACGGTCCCGCCGAGCTCGACGCCGACGTCGTCGTTCATCCTTTCACCGTGATCCGAGGCCGCACGACGGTCGCCACGGGCGCTGAGATCGGGCCCCACGCAGTCGTCGACGATGCCGAGATCGGCCCCGATGCGCGCGTCGGGCCGTTCTGTTACGTTCGGCCCGGAACGGTTCTGGCGGCGGGGGCGAAGGCAGGGACGTTCGTGGAGATCAAGAACACGCGCGTGGGCGAGCGCAGCAAAGTTCCCCACTTGTCGTACATCGGCGACGCTGAGATCGGTGCCGACACGAACATCGGCGCAGGCGCGATCACGGCGAATTTCCCGCACCAGCCGGGTCTGCCCAAGCGGCGGACCACCGTCGGGCGGAATGTCAGGACCGCCGTCCACAATTCATTCATTGCTCCGCTCGAGATTGGCGACGATTCTTGGACTGCGGCGGGCTCGGTCCTCACCGACGACGTCCCGCCCGGCTCGCTTGCCGGCTTCCCGCCCCGCCAGGTTACGAAGGAGGGTTACGTCTACGACCATGCAGACGGTGACGACGACTGAGCTGACCGAGCAGCTGCCCGGGCTCGACGTCGACCAGACGGTGCCGGAGCCGAAGCCGGGGCACTGGCTCGAGCGCGCGCCGGGGAAGCGGTTGATGGTGTTCTCCGGACGCTCCCATCCAGAGCTCGCTCAACGGATAGCGGAGCAGCTCGGCGTCGAGCTCGGCGAGATCGAGCTGGAGACGTTCGCCAACGGTGAGACGTACTGCCGCTACGGCGAGTCGATCCGCGGCGCAGACGTCTTTCTCGTCCAAACGGGTTGTGAGCCCGTCGACCGGAACCTGATGGAGCTCCTCTTCATGATCCAGGCGGCGAAGCTCGCGTCCGCGAAACGGATCACGGCGGTAATTCCGTGGTTCGCCTACGCACGCCAGGATCGAAAGGCGAAGCCGCGCGAGCCGATCTCGGCGCGTCTAGTCGCGGACATGCTCCAGCTTGCGGGTGCCGATCGCGTGCTGACGATGGACCTGCATGCAGGGCAGATCCAGGGCTTCTTCAACGTGCCCGTCGATCACATGACGGCGTTGCCGCTGTTCGTGCAGCACTTCCGCGACCTCGGACTGACTGGCCCCGGCGTCGTCTCCGTCGCTCCCGACGCCGGTCGCGCAAAGTACGCGCTCCGGTTCGCCGAGCTGATCGAGGCGGACTTCGCGATCATGCACAAGACGCGCCCTGCCCACGACGTCGTCGAAGTCTCGGAGATCACGGGCCGCGTCGAGGGAAAGGTCGCGGTCGTCGGCGACGACATGACGACGACCGGCGGGACGCTGATCGCCGGGGCGGAGACGCTGAAGCAGCACGGCGCGAGCGAGGTCTGGATGTTCCTCACCCACCTGCTCGTGCGTGGAGAGGCGCTCGAGCGGCTCGGCGATGCCGGCATCACGGGTCTCGTCGTCACCGACACGGTGCCCGTCGATCCGCTGCGCAAGCCCCCCAACGTGACGGTGCTGACCGTCTCGCGCCTCCTCGCCGAGACGATCATGAACGTCTTTGCCGACGAGTCGGTCTCCGCCATCTTCGGCCCCGAGAACCAGCTGTTTTAGCGCCCCTCGCTACACTCCGTCGCCGTGGCGATGGAACGTGTACGTCTCGAGGTGACGGAACGCGAGCAGGTCGGCTCGGCCGCTTCGCGGCGCCTGCGCAGAGAGGGGCTCGTCCCGGGTGTCCTGTACGGGCGAGGCCAGAAGCCGCACGCGATCTGCGTTCCGGAGCGCGAGCTCCGGCGCGCCCTGACGGGCGACCACGGCTTGCATGCGATTCTCGACGTCGTGCTCGAGGGCCAGAAGACGACGCACGCGTCGATCCTCAAGGAGGCGCAGCGCGATCCGATCAGGGGCAAGGTCGTACACGTCGATCTGCAGGAGGTACGGCTCGACCAGCCCATCCAGGCGCAGGTCGTTGTCGAGCTGATCGGCGAGGCTCCAGGCGCGAAGGAGGGCGGCGTCCTCTCCCAGGTCACGCGCGAGATCAACGTCGAGGCGCTGCCGATGGAGGTTCCGGACCGGATCGAGCTGGACGTGGGCGAAATGCACATCGGCGACACGCTCCGGCTAGCCGACCTGCCGCCGCGCGAGGGCGTCGCCTACCTCGACGATCTCGAGGAGACGGTGCTCGCGACGGTGACGATGCCAACGCGGGTCGTCGAGCCCGAAGAGGAAGAGGTCACGGAGCTGGCCGAGGGTGTGGAGGCTCCGGAGGGCGAAGAGGCGCCGGAGGGTGCCGCAGAGGCTGCCCCGGAGACGGGCGGCGACGCCGGCACCGGCGCCGAGGGCGAGCCCGACACGGCCGCGGGGTAGATGCGCCTGCTCCGTCGGGGCCGCGATCGCGCCTCGACGCTCGATTTTCTCATTGCAGGGCTCGGGAATCCCGGCCGAGAGTACGAGCGCACGCGCCACAACGCGGGCTGGCTGGTGGTGGACGAGCTCGCGAGACGGCTCGGCGCGTCCTTTCGGTCGAAGTTCTCGGGACGGCTTGCCGAGACGCGGCTCGACGATCAGCGGGTCGCGCTGCTGAAGCCGGAGACCTACATGAACGAGTCCGGTCGCTCGATCGGGGCGGCCGCGCGGTTCTTCAAAGCCGACCCTGGCGCGCTGCTCGTGGTACACGACGACGTCGACCTGGAGCCGGGCCGGCTGCAGGCGCGAAGCGGCGGCGGCCTCGCGGGCCACAACGGGCTGCGTTCGATCGCGCAAGCCGTCGGGACGCAGGATTTTCTCCGCCTGCGGATCGGCGTAGGACGGCCCGGCCGCGGCGACGGTCGTCCGGTGTCGGACTACGTCCTCTCGCCCTTCGAGGACGAGGTCGACGTCGACGCGCTCATCGCGCGGGCCGCGGACGCCGTCGCCGTCATCGTCGACGAGGGGCTCGACGCCGCACAGGCGCGTTTCAACTGAGGCACGGGTCCGCGCGCACAAAAGACACACAATCGGCGCATTCCAGTACCCATTGCGCGCGGCGGGCGGGGTACGCTGATCGCGGGTGGCGGGTGGTCTTGATCCCCTCCCATTATTAAGGGTGGGGTGTGTGGGTCTGCCCTGCGGACCCACGTCTCGAGGAGGCATGGGCCGTTTCGGAGCTCGCGTCTCGCCCCGCGATGGCTCCCTCATGTCGGCTAGGAGTCCGCGCCTGCCCGCGCGTAGACTTGCTTCCGCGGAACCCGGCTTCCGTCGGTTTGCATGGACCAGCCCGTCTTGCACGCGTTCGTCGACGAGCTTCGCTCGAGCGACCGCCTGCGCGCCTTCGTGGAGGCGCTGCCGAGCCGTGCCCGCGTCTCCGAGCCGGTCCTTCCGCTCCTGCTCGCGGCGTTGTACGAGGAGCTCGCGCGCCCGGTCGTCTGCCTGCTTCCAGAAGACGCCGACGCGCGTGACACGGCCGAGGCTGCGGCCTGGTTCCTGAACGGCGACGACGTCGCGCTGTTCCCGAGCAGGGGCGTCCGCTGGGAGTCCGGCCTCGAGCCGCCGCCGCACCTCGTCGGCGAGCGCGCGCGGGCCCTCGAGGTGCTCCAGCGCGGTGGGCTCGTCTGCGCCTCCGCCGTCGCGATAGCCGACGGCCTCCCGCCGCCCGACACGCGGCCGGAGCCGCTCCGGCTCGAGATCGGCGACGACTCCGGCATCGATGGGGTCGCCGAGCACCTCGCGCTTGCCGGCTACGAACGCGTCGAGCGCGTCGAGGAGCGTGGTCAGTTCGCCGTGCGCGGCGGGATCGTCGACGTCTTTCCGTCGACCGGCCGCGAACCGCTGCGCATCGAGCTGTTCGGGGACGAAGTCGAGGCGATCCGCGCCTTCTCGCCGTTCACGCAGCGGGCGCTCCGTCCGCTCGACGCGGCCGTCGTGTACCCCGCCGCCGAGCGCAGGCTCGATCTGGTCGAGCCTCGGCTCGGGGATGAGGACGAGGTGCCGCGCGCCCCCGACGATCTCGTCCCGGCGTTGACGAGCCCTCCCGACATCGTCTGCGAGCCGCGGGAGGTCGAGCGGGTCTGGGACGAGGAGCTCGGCGTCGACATGTCGTTCGCCGGCGCAACCGAGCTGGAGTCGCTCCCGTCCGGCCAGCCCTTCACCTTCGAGGCTCAGCGGCCCGCGGTTGCGGCGCGAGGGCTCGCGGAAGCCGAGAACGAGCTGCGTGCGTTCGTCCGCGCGGGCCAGCGCGTCGTAGTCGCCTTCCCGCACCGCGGCGAGGCGCTGCGGACGAAGAACCTCCTTCGCCGCGTCGACGCGCGGGTGTTAGAGGACGCCGACGAGCTCGACCGACACGCGGAGCTGCTGTTTGCCGTCGCTCCCGCTCGACGGGGGTTCGTCTGGCGCGAGCTCGGGCTCGTCCTGCTGCCGGACACGCAGGTCTTTCGCAAGCGGCCCCCGCGCACCGATGCCCGCCTCGGCCGCGCCCTCCAGACGTTCGCGGATCTCCGCACGGGCGACTACGTCGTCCACGAGGACCACGGCGTCGGAAAGCTGCTCGGCTTCGAAACGCGCACCGTCGCGAGCGTGACGCGCGATTACCTCCAGCTCGCGTTCAAGGGCGACGACCGCCTCTACGTTCCGCACGAGCAGATCGGCAAGGTCTCGCGCTACATCGGCGCCGACGCTCGCGCGCCTGCGCTCTCCAAGCTCGGCGGGCGCGCCTGGCAGCTGCTCAAGTCACGTGCGCGTGAGGGGGTGCGGGAGCTCGCGGGCGAGCTGCTCGCGCTCTATGCGCGCCGCCAGACCGCTCCCGGCACGACCTTCGACCTCTCGAACGACTGGCTCGAAAAGCTCGAGAGCGAGTTCCCGTTCCAGGAAACGGAGGATCAGCGGCGCGCGATCGAGGCGGTGAAGGAGGACCTGGAGTCGCCGCACCCGATGGACCGGCTCGTGTGCGGTGACGTCGGCTTCGGCAAGACGGAGGTCGCGGTGCGGGCGGCCTTCTCGGTTGCCGTCAACGGCAAGCAAACCCTCATGCTCGTCCCGACCACGATCCTCGCCCAGCAGCATTGGAACACCTTCCGCGAGCGGTACCGCGAGTTTCCGGTTCGCGTCGAGATGGTGTCGCGGCTCCGCCGACCGAAGGAGGCGAAACAGGCGCTCCGAGACTTCGCCGAAGGCAAGGTCGACGTCCTGATCGGGACCCATCGAGTGCTCTCGCGCGACGTGATCCCGAAGAACCTGGGGCTCGTCGTGCTGGACGAGGAGCAGCGCTTCGGCGTCGCGCAGAAGGAGCTCCTCCGCTCGTTGCGGCTCGAGGTCGACGTGCTCGCGCTGTCGGCGACGCCGATCCCGCGCACCTTGCACATGTCGCTGTCGGGCCTCCGCGACATCTCCGTGATCGAGACGCCGCCGGAGGGACGCCGCGCGATCCGCACCGTGGTCGGCGAGTACGACGAGGACCTCGTGAAATCGGCGCTCGAGCGCGAGCAGGCGCGCGGCGGGCAGTCGTTCTACCTGCATAACCGCGTCGAGACGATCGAGGAGGCGGCCCTCAAGCTGCAGCAGCTCTGCCCGGGGCTGCGGTTCGTCGTCGCCCACGGAAAGATGCGCGAGCGAGAGCTAGAGGACAAGATGCTCTCGTTCCTGCGCGGCGACGCCGACATCCTCGTCTCGACGACGATCATCGAATCCGGGCTCGACATCCCGCAGGCGAACACACTCGTGATCGAGCGGGCGGACATGCTCGGGCTCGCGCAGCTGTACCAGATCCGCGGCCGCGTCGGACGCTCGGACGTGCTCGCGCACGCCTATCTCTTCTATCCCGACTCGCGCGAGCTGACGCCGGAAGCGCGCGCGCGGCTGGCGACGCTGGCCGACCACACCGAGCTCGGAGCCGGCTTCGCGATCGCGATGCGCGACCTCGAGATCCGCGGCGCCGGCGAGCTGCTCGGCGCGGAGCAGTCCGGTCACGTCGCGGCGGTTGGCTTCGAGCTCTACGTCGAGCTGCTCGCCGAGGCAGTCGCGGAGCTGTCGGGTCAGCGGCGCCAAGTCGCGCGACCGGTCCGGATCGACGCGCGGGTCGACGCCTACGTCCCATCGGCATACATCCCGTCGGAGGCGCTCAAGATCGACCTCCATCGCCGCATCTCGCTTGCCGAGGCGGAGGACGAGCTGCGTGAGCTGCAGGCGGCGACAGAAGACCGGTACGGGGCGCTGCCCGAGCCGGTCGAGAACCTGTTCGCGATCCAGGAAGCGAAGCTGAAGCTGGCGCGGATCGGCGCCGATTACCTCGTGTTGCGGAACGGCCGGGTGTCCGTCGGCCCGCTCGTGCTCGGATCCGAGGAGCTCGGCGATCTGCGGCGCCGAATCGACACGGCCGTGTACACCACGTCCAGCCGAGAGGTCACGTTAAGGGCACGTGAAGCCGACGGATTTCGGGAGGCCCTTTCATTAGTCGATGCTATACTCGCGCTGCGCCAGGCAGCGTGAAGCATCCGCTGCACGTGGCGCTTTTTCCATGACAAAGCGCCGTTTCGTTCTCCTTCTGCCAGCGTTGCTCGCAGTGCTCCTGGCCGCCGGTTGCGGCGGTGGAGGCGGCGACGTGAGCAGCGGCGACGTCGCGGAGGTCGGCGACGTCTCGATCACGCAGGCGCAGTTTCAGGACCTGGTCGATCGCGCGAAGCAGAGCTACAGCTCGCAGAACCAGAAGTTCCCGAAGGAGGGAACGGCCGACTACGACCGCGTGAAGGACCAGGCCGTCACGTTCCTCGTCCAGCGCGCGGAGTTCGACCAAGAAGCCGAGAAGATGGGGATCAAGGTCAGCGAGCAAGAGATCGACAAGCGCCTCGCCGACATCAAGAAGCAGTACTTCAAGGGAAGCGACAAGCTCTATCGCGAACAGCTCAAGAAGCAGGGGCTCAACGAGGACGAGGTTCGCGCGGACATCAAGGAGCAGCTGCTCTCGCAGAAGCTGTTCGACAAGGTCACCACCGGCACCACCGTCAGCGACCCGGCCGTCCAGAACTACTACGACAGCCACGCGTCCCAGTACCAGCAGCCCGAGAGCCGGACCGTCCGGCACATCCTGATCTCCGTCTGCGGCGCGAACACGCCCGGCGGCACGAAATGTCGGTCGAAGGCGAAGGCGAAGGTGTTCGCGCAACAGCTGTTCCAGCAGGTGAAGGGCGGCGCGAACATCGCGGTGCTCGCGAAGAAGTACTCCCAGGACCCAGGCTCCGCCGGTCAGGGCGGGAAGTTGACGATCACCCGTGGCCAGACCGTCGCGCCGTTCGACCAGACGGCCTTCACGCTCGGCACCGGGACGGTTTCCGCGCCGATCGAGACGCAGTACGGCTACCACATCATCGAGCCGATCACCGATGTCAAGCCGGCGACGAAGACGCCGTTCAAGCAGGTCAAGGACGCAATCGAGCAGCAGCTGCTCCAGCAGAAGAAGCAGGAGAAGATGGCCGACTGGGTCAACGATTTGAAGAAGAAGTACGACATCAAGTACGCGGACGGCTACGAGCCTGCGTCGACGACGCAGACGACGACCGCGTCGACGAACGCGCCCGCCACCACGGCGGCTACGACGACTACCGGGTAGCGCGGCGGTGGCGCTTGGCGAAGCGCTGCTGGATCTGCAGGAGCTGACGGAACGGCTGCGGCGCGAGTGCCCGTGGGACCGCGAGCAGACCGCGCAGACGATCGTTCCGCACACGATCGAGGAGGCCTACGAGGTCGCGGACGCGGCCGTCGAGCGCGACGACGCGAAGCTCGTCGACGAGCTCGGTGACCTGCTGTTCCAGGTGTACTTCCTGGCGCTGCTCCTGTCGGAGCAGGGGAGCGGCGATCTGGAGCAGGTCGCACGGACGATCCACGCGAAGCTCGTCCGCCGGCATCCGCACGTCTTCGGCACTGGCGATGCGACGACCGCCGGTGCCGTGCGTGCGCGGTGGGAGGAGATCAAGCGCGAGGAGGAGTCGCGGGAGGGCGTCTTCCACCACGTGTCGGAGCGGCTGCCGGCGCTTCTCTACGCGCGCAAGGCGCAGCTGCGTGCGGCCGCGGTCGGTTTCGAGTACGAGGACGTCGCGGGGGCGCTCGACGATCTCGAGGACGAGGTCGCGGAACTGAAGTCGGAGGTCGACGGAACGCAGGAGCGCCGCGCGGCGGAGCTGGGCGACGTCATGTTCGCGTGCGTGAACGTGGCGCGGCGGATCGGCGCCGACCCGGAGCTCGAGCTCCGTCAGGCAACGCGGCGGTTCATCTCGCGTGTCGAGGAGGCCGAGCGGCTCGCCGACGCGGACGGACGGCGCTTCGTCGAGCTCCCGCTCGGCGAGCAGGACCGGTACTTCGATCTGGCGAAGGAGGGCGAGTAGTGCCCGGTAGCCGGATCGCCGACGTGCGCGCGCGCCAGATCCTCGACTCGCGGGGCAATCCGACGGTCGAGGTGGACGTCGTGCTGGCCAGCGGTGTGAGGGGTCGCGCGGCGGTTCCCTCCGGCGCGTCGACGGGGCGCTTCGAGGCCGTGGAGTTGCGCGACGGCGACAAGAAGCTCTACCTCGGCAAGGGCGTCCGCGAGGCGGTCGCCAACGTGGAGCACGAGATCGCGGAGGCGCTTCGCGGGCTCGATGCGCAGGACCAGCGCGAGGTTGATACGCGGCTGATCGAGCTCGACGGGACGCCGAACAAGGGCCGACTCGGCGCGAACGCGATCCTCGGCTGCTCGCTGGCAGCCGCGAAGGCGGCGGCCGCACACGCGGGCGTCTCGCTCTACCGCTGGGTCGGCGGCGTCGGCGCCCACGTCCTGCCGGTGCCGATGATGAACGTCGTCAACGGCGGCGCGCACGCGCAGAACTCGCTCGACATGCAGGAGTTCATGGTCGTTCCGGCCGGGGCGGACTCGTTCTCCGAGGGGCTGCGGATCGGGACGGAGGTGTTCCAGTCGCTGAAGGGCGTCCTGCACGAGCGCGGGCTGTCGACAGGCGTCGGCGACGAAGGCGGGTTCGCTCCAGAGCTCGGCTCGGCCGAGGAGGCGATCGAGTGTGTGCTCGAGGCAGCGGAGCGAGTCGGGCATCGCGAGCGCGTCGCGATCGCGCTCGACCCGGCTGCTACCGAGCTCTTCCACGACGGCGCCTACGACTTCGAGCGCGCCGGCCAGGTCGTCGACACGCCCGGGATGATCGATCTCTACGGCGGCCTCGCGGACCGCTACCCGATCGT
>Ga0126312_10003098_pt1 | contig 11184 bp, 8 predicted proteins | sample Plot104A_FD_92537 | JGI IMG/M metagenome (GOLD analysis project Ga0126312, IMG submission 92537) | Serpentine soil microbial communities from UC McLaughlin Reserve, CA, USA - Plot104A | ecosystem: Environmental > Terrestrial > Soil > Grasslands | place: USA: UC McLaughlin Reserve, Lake County... | reverse complement strand
CCTGTCGGGCGCGTTGGCATCACCAGGCCGAATCCCGCTTCGCGAGCGAGATTCGGGGCCGTCGAAGCAGCGACTCAACGACGCGGCATCACGGCCCGCTTCGTCCAAAGCGCAACTTCTGCCCCATCCGGTTATCCATCCGGTTCGGCTGGCCGAAATCCGGATCGAACGGCTGGTGGTCCGACTGGCAGACGGTGCCCCTCGGTGGGGTGATCAGCTCGGTCAGGTAGTCGGCCATCGCCTCGTCGACGCAGGTGCTCGGGTCCTGGAACCAGAGGTGACCGTAGCCCTCGTGGGTGAGCAGAACCGCGTTGCCGAGCAGCTTCTCGGCTGCGACGGCGTTGGCGTACGACCCATTGGGGTCGTGGGTCTGGTTGACCACCAGGATCGGGTTCGGCGTCACGGCGTTCCACGGCCCGCGATACGCGTCCTCGCCACGCACCGGCCACGAGGCGCAGGTGGCCCACTCCCACGCGAAGTGGACCGCTCCCGTGAGCGGGCCGAGTCGCTTCTGTCGCTTGAACACCTGCAGCCACGCTCCGGGCCGCTTCCGGGCCGGCGCGTCAGCGCACTGGATCGCCGATGAGGTAGTCCCGGAGCTCCAGCCGGCGGCCGACGTGAAGAAGCTCGCCGAGTCCTCGAGCGCCGATGCGTTACCCCGAAGCGCGGCGGCGAGGTCCGCGGCGTGGTCGGGCCACGTACGCGGAGCCCTGAACGGCTGAAACTGCGAGATCAGCAGGTCGCCGTAGCTCAGCTTCGAGCGCGACAACGAGGTGCCGTTCGCCGCCGGCGCCGGGATCGGGTCACGCTTGGCGAGCGCGCGCAGCCGGTCCCAGCGCTCTGCCGCGGGCTCATCGCCCCCGGCGAGCGCGCAGCGCTCCGGTCCGGCGGCGTCGCACAGCGAGAGGAACTCGCGAAGCACATCGTCGGCGGGCTCGGCCCACATGGCGATCCTCGCCTCGGCGCTCCTTGCGTACCTGACCGGATCGACGTTGCCGTTGAGCACGATCGCCCGGACCCGATCGGGGAACAGATTGGCGTAGGTCTGGCCGATGTAGCTGCCGTAGGAGAGGCCGATGTAGGTCATCTTCTCCTCGCCCATCAGGGCGCGCAGGTGGTCGAGGTCGCGGGCGGTGTCGGCGGTCGAGATGTGCGGCAAGAGCCAGCCGCTGACCTCGCCGCAACGCCGCGCCACGGCAGCGCCCCGGCGCTCCGCGCGCTTCGCCTGCGACCTCGTGGTGGGGAACGAGGCACCGGCCCAGAATCGATCCTCGGCTCGTCTGCTCTTAAAGCAGCGAACCCGGGTGCTGCCCTGGGCGCCGCGGGGATCCCAGCCGACGACGTCGAAACGGCCGCCGCCGATTGCGTCGACCCCTTCGGGATCGCCAGTCACCAGGCCGACGCCGGTGTCGCCCGGCCCGCCCGGGTCGATGAACGCCGTTCCGATCCGCTCGTCGGGCTTGCTGGCGAGGTGGCGGGCCAACGCGAGGTTGATCGTGCGCCCGTGCGGGCGGTCCCAATCGAGCGGCACCCGGATCCGGGCGCACTGGAGATCCGGCCCGGGTGGATCGCACGCGCCCCAGTGGATCGACTCACTGACGCCACCCGCCGAGTGGGCCGACCCGGCGCTTGCCCCGGCGACCCCACCGGCCGAAAGCGCCACGACGCACACACCAACAAGTGCCGCTCCCAGCGCGACCGCGCGTGAAATGCCCACCAAAATGCGCACGATTCCCTCTCTGCCCGAACCGTTACATCGAGGCTTCCTCGACTGCCGTGTCGCACGGCGGCGTCTCAGCGGCAATCGCTGTTGTCGATCCTCCCGCCCGGCATCGTGGTGACGCAGGTTGGGCCCGGTCAGGTTCGCCCCAACGTGACCGACGGAATGGATCGCGCCGAGGACCCTGTCGGGCGTGGGCGGCTTTACCCTGCCTCCGCGCGTAGGTACATTCAACGCGCTTGTTCAAGGCCTGACAGGGACGCCAGTGCTTCGCCTCAACATATGGAGAGTCGCGCTCGCGCTCGCCTACTTCGGCACCGCGAAGCTCGGCCTCGGCCTCGCCGAGTCGACGCAGAGCGTCACCGCGATCTGGCCGCCGACCGGGCTGGCGCTCGTGGCGCTCGTGCTGGGGGGCCGGCGGATGTGGCCGGCGATCGCCGTAGGCGCGTTCGCCGCCAACGCCACCACGGACGTCCCCGTCTACAGCGCGCTCGGGATCGCGGCCGGAAACACGCTCGAGGCGGTGGTCGGGGCGTCGCTGCTCGCCTGGGTGGGGTTCCGTCCCACCCTGCGGAGGCTGCGCGACGTCTTCGCCCTCGTCGCCTTGGCTGCGATCCTCAGCACGACGATCAGCGCAACGATCGGTGTGGCCAGCGTCAGCCTCGGCGATTCACTGCCGGACGGGACGTGGTCGGCGTGGCGGGTGTGGTGGCTCGGGGACATGGGCGGCGACCTGCTCGTCGCTCCGTTCCTGTTCGTGGCGATCACGCACTGGCCGTACCGCGAGGCGCCCGGCCGGGCGCTCGAGGCCGTGGCGCTGATCGGGGGGCTGGTCGTAGCCGGGCTGATCGTGTTCGCCCAGTCGATACCGGTCGGCTACGTGACGTTTCCGTTCTTCATCTGGGCGGCGCTGCGATTCCTCCAGCCCGGCGCCACTACCGCCGCTCTGGTCACGGCGGCGCTCGCGGTCGCATACACGGCCGGCGGCGAGAGCCAGTTCGTACTGGCCTCCGAGGACGACAGCCTGCTGCTCGCCCAGACCTTCTCGGCCGTCGTCGGCCTCAGCGCGCTGATCCTGGCCACGGTCATGGGCCAGCGCGGGCAGGGCGAGCGCGCGGCTCGGAAGCTCGCCCACACCCTCCAGGCGGAGCTACTGCCTCCGCAGCTCCCCGAGATCCCGCAGATGGAGACGGCGGCGTGGTACCGGGCGGGGATGCGGGAGCAGGAGGTGGGAGGTGACTTCTACGATGCCTTCGAGGCCGCACCGGGCCACTGGGTGGCCGTCATAGGCGACGTCTGCGGGAAGGGACCCGAGGCCGCCTCGCTCACCGCCCTGGCGCGATACACGCTGCGCGCGGTCGACGAGCGAAGCGAGCCGAGCGAGGCGCTGCGGATGCTGAACGCCGCGATCCTCGCCCAGCGCGACGACCAGCGTTTCATGACCGTGGCGCTGGCCCACGTCGACGCCAACGGCGGCGCGCACGCCGTCACGGTGAGCAACGGCGGCCACCCGCTGCCCCTGATCGTTCGCGCTGACGGGGAGGTCAGCGAGGTGGGGGCGCCCGGGACGCTGCTGGGGATCTACCCCGACCCGCGGCTCGCGAACCACAGCGTGGAGATGGGCCCCGGCGACGCCCTCGTCCTGTTCACGGACGGGCTGAGCGAGCGTCGAGACGCCGCGGAGGAGCACACCGAGCGGATCTGGGAGACGCTGCGCTCGACCGCCGGCGCGAACGCCGCCCGGATCGCTGAGAGCCTGAAGCGGATCGCGCCGACCGATCGCGAGGTGGCCGACGACGTCGCGGTGCTCGTACTTCGGCGGCCCGCCGAGCGCCCTGTCGTCACGGTCGAACTCGACCCGGTTCCGGAGAGCGCGGCTCGAGCGCGCGCCGCGATAGCGCCACTGCAGCGCGCGCTGGCGCCGGATGTGTTCGCGAACCTGCGCCTGCTCGTCACCGAGCTGGTGACCAACAGCGTCCGCCACGCGCGGCTGAGGAGAGACGAGTCGATCCACCTGCTCGTCGCCGCCAGCCCGCGCGTCCTGCGCGTCGAGGTGTCGGACCCGGGCGTGGGGTTCGAGCAGGGAACCCCGCGCCCGGCGCTCGACGGGTCGGGTGGCTTCGGGCTCTACATCGCGGATCGGCTCGCGGACCGGTGGGGCGTCGACAGCGAGGACGGGCGGACCAGCGTGTGGCTGGAGAAGCAGCTCGAACCGGACCCGGACGCCCCGTGATCGGGGCCGCGTGGCCCCGGGTCAGCTCGGGAAGCCGTCGACCAGCTCCAGCCGCTCGCTGACGCCGGTCAGCTCGAGCACCCGTTCGACGCGCTCGGGCCCGCGGACGATCAGGCACCGCTTGCCCTCCGCGCGGACCCGGTGGTCGACCATCACCACCGCCCGAGGCCCGGAGGAGTCGATGAACGTGAGGCCGCTGAGGTCGAGAACGAGGGTGTCCTCCTGCCGGCCGGGCTCACCCTGGAGCTTGCGCTCGAAGCCGTCCACGCCCGCAAGGTCGAATTCCCCGGTGAGGCGAACCAGGCGCGCGCCGCGCGCTTGCAATACAGCGATCTCGAGCGACCCCGAGCCTGATCCCCGCTCCATACCACGACCAGCGTACCGCGCCGCGAGACGGCCGGCCGCCCGGAGTGCGGCCGGCCGTCGAATCGCCGCTGGCGCTATACGGCCTTGAGCTGGCCGCGGATCGCGCCGTCCTGCGAGTACTTGAACGTCTTCACGGCGACGTTGTAATTGCGTGGCTTGCGCGTGATCTTCTTCAGCGTCTTCTTGCTGACGCCCGTCACGCAGTCCTTGATCGGGCTCTTCTGTTGCTCGTTGACGAGCGTGAACAGGAGCGCGCCATTCTCGTTGCGCTTGCCCGAGTACACGCCGACGTTGAGGTCCCTCCTGCTTCCGATCTTGTCGTACTTGACGGTGAAGCACACCTTGCTCTTCTGGCGCAGCAGGTGAAGCTTCGCCGTTCCCGTGCCGTTCGGCGCGCCCGCCTGGCCGACCACCTGGTCACCCGACATCTTGGCCTTCACGTGAGTGCCGTGCGCGGACGCCATGCCCGGCACGACCAATGCCGCCATCAGCGCCACCACGCCGAGTGCGACGGAACGCTTGAGTCGCATGCGGATCCTTCCCTGTCGTTGGCACATGGACGAGTTATCGACACGAGGAGTGTCGACCTTGACCCGACCAGACGTCGTTCGCGCCGGTCGCGCGGCGACGCCGTTGGAGCGATCAGTCGGACAGCTCGACGCGCTCGATCGCCTGGCGCTCGACCGGGCGATCGGATCGATCGGTCTCGACCGACTCGATCGCGTCGACTGCATCCATCCCGTCGGTGACGCGGCCGAATACGGTGTGCTTGCCGTCGAGCCACGGCGCCTCGGCGGCGGTGACGATGAAGAACTGCGAGCCGTTCGTGTTCGGCCCCGCGTTGGCCATCGCGAGCGCGCCGCGCACGACCTTGTGCTCGTTGATCTCGTCCTCGAACGTGTACCCCGGTCCGCCCGTCCCGGTGCCCTCCGGGCACCCGCCCTGGATCATGAACTCGGGGATCACGCGGTGGAAGATGAGCCCGTCGTAGAAGCCGTCGCCGGCCAGCTTGCGGAAGTTCTCGACCGTCTTCGGCGCGTCGTCGTCGAATAGCTCGACGGTCACCGCGCCGGCGGTGGTGTGAAGGGTCGTCTCGGACATCGGGGGAACCCTATCCGTACTCCGCCGATCCGTCGGCCAGGTTCAGTTGTTAAGAGAGCGATGACGTGCGCGTGGTCCACGATCAGGCCGGCAGCAGCCGGTGCGCTCGCGCTGCTCACGGCGCTGGTGCTCCTCGCGCTTCCCGGGGCGGCGGGGGCTGCGCCGCGCCCCAACGTGATCGTCGTCGTCACCGACGACCAGGCGGTGCAGACGCTCCGCCGCGACACGATGCCCACGGTCACCGAACGCGTCGGCGGCCAGGGCACCAGCTTCACCGAGGCGATCGTCACCACTCCGCGGTGCTGCCCGTCGCGCGCGAGCATGCTGACGGGCGAGTATGCCCACAACAACGGGGTGTTCCGCAACGACTACCGCCAGCTGCGCGAGAAGGCGAGCACCCTCCCGGCGTGGCTGCGGCGGGCTGGGTACCGGACGATCCACGTCGGCAAGTTCCTGAACCTGTACCGCAAGGCACGCGGCCCAGAGGCCGAGGCGGCGCCGGGATGGGACGTCTGGCACACGATCCAGGAGCCGAACACGTATTACGACTACGACCTGTCGGTCAACGGCCGGGTGGTCCACTACGGAAACTCGGATCGCGACTACGTGACCGACGTGCTGAGCCGGCGCGCGGCGCGCCTCGCCGGCCGCTCCGCGGCCCGCAAGCAACCGTTCTACCTCCAGCTCGACGAGTGGGCCCCGCACGTGGGCCGCGGACGGGGCACGGGCCCGTGCGGCACCGGCCGGTACCCCCAACCGGGCCCGGCGGATGAGACGCTCTACCAGTCCGAGCCGCTGCCCCGTCCGCCCTCCTTCAACGAGGAGGACATGAGCGACAAGCCCTCGTTCATCCGGGATCAGAACCCCCTGGAGGTCGGGGCGGTCGAGCGCGACTACCGCTGCGCACTCGCCTCCCTGCGCACGGTGGACCGCGGCATAGAGCGGCTGTACGGGGCGCTTCGCAGGTCGGGCGAGCTCGACGACACGATCGTCGTGTTCACCTCGGACAACGGCTACTTCTACGGCGAGCACCGGCTGCGCGGCAAGGTCGATCCGTACGAGGAGGCGGTTCGGGTCCCGCTGGTGATGTCGGTGCCGCCACGGCTGCTCGGTGGCGCCAGGGAGCCCTCCGAGGTCGATGCGCCGGTCGCGAGCATCGACATCGCGCCCACGATCCTCGAGCTGGCCGATGCCCGGCCGTGCCGGGAGCGGCGCAGGTGCAGGACGATGGACGGCCGGTCGCTGGTTCCGCTGCTGCGCGGCGAGGAGGTGGGGTGGGCTCAAGATCGCGCCATCCTTGTCGAATACAGAGGAGGGTTCGAGCACTCGGTGAGCTGCAGCTTCCGGGGCGTCCGGACCGCTGGGCAGGTTTACGTCGAGCACACGATGGTCCCCAATCCCGCCACCAGCCAGTGTGAGCCGCGCGTCGAGATCGAGCACTACGACCTCGAGGCCGATCCGTTCCAGCTCGACAACCTCTATCCCGCGGACCCGATGACCGGCGCGGCCGAGCGGGAGGCGGAGCTCGCCGGCAGGTTGGCGACGCTCGCGACATGCACCGGCGTGGCGGGCCGCGATCGCCGGCGGGGGACGCGGCCGTTCTGCGAATGATGCCCGCGCGACTCGCGATCGCCTCGACGCTGGCGCCGCTCGTGGCGGGCGTCGCCGCGCTTTCGCACTCCCCGAGCGGCGCCCAGGCGCTGGCCACTCAGCCGCGGCCGCACATCATCGTGATCACCACCGACGACCAGCCGCTCAGCATGCTGCACGCCAAGTACATGCCGAACACGCTGCGGAAGATCGGCGGCGCGGGGACTACGTTCACCAACGCGGTGGTGACCACGCCGCTGTGCTGCCCGTCGCGCGCGAGCCTGATGACGGGCGAGTACGCGCACAACCACGAGGTGCTCGCCAACCACTACTCCCTCCTGCGCGACAAGAGCAACGTGCTCCCGGTGTGGCTGCGCCAGGCCGGCTACCGCACCGCGCACGTCGGCAAGTTTCTGAACGGATACGAGGCGACGGTGGGCGACGGCGCGGAGGTCGCGCCGGGATGGGACAACTGGTTCACCACCTTGGGATCGACCCGGTACTTCAACTACGACGTGTCGGCGAACGGCCGACGCATCCACTTCGGGAAGGGACGGCGCTCCCACGTGACGCGGGTGCTCAACCGCAAGGCCGCGTCGCTGGTCCGCCGCTACACGAGCGACAGCACGCCGCTGTATCTGCAGCTCGACCAGCGCGCTCCCCACACCGAGACCGGCGTGAACTCGGGCGGGCGGTGCGGCGCGCGGGCCGTCCCGGAGATCCCCAATGACGACCGCAGGGTCCGGGACGAGCCGCTGCCGACGCCGCCGTCGTTCAACGAGGCGGACATCTCGGACAAGCCACCGTGGGTTCGCGATCGGCCGCTGCTCAACGGCGCGCGCGTGAAGAAGATCGCGAAGCGCTACGAGTGCGGCGTGGCCGCGCTTTTGGGCGTCGACCGCGGCGTGAAGCAGATCGTCGCCGCCCTGAAGCAGAGCGACGAGCTCGACTCCACGGTGCTCCTGTTCACCTCCGACAACGGCTTCTACTTCGGCGAGCACCGGATCGCCCGCGACAAGACCCATCCCTACGAGGAGGGCCTCCGGGTTCCGCTGATGATGCGCGTGCCGCCACGCTATCTCGGCACCGCGCCTCCCCCGGCTGTCCACCAGCAGGTGGCGAACATCGATCTCGCGCCGACGATGCTGGAGCTGGCCGGAGGGCAGCCCTGCACGGCCGAGGGCGACTGCCGGGTGATGGACGGGCGCTCGTTGATGCCGTTGCTCCGCGGCAGGGCCGGCTGGCCATCCGGGCGAGGGGTGCTGATCGAGTACGACGGCGCGAGCTCGAAGGGGACTTCCAGCTGCAAGTACAGCGCGGTCCGCGTCCCGGGCCGGATCTACGTCGACCACGTTTCGGCGCCCGACCCGGTCACCGGGGTCTGTCAGCCGACGGAGGAGACCGAGCTGTACGACCTGTCGACGGATCCGTTCGAGCTCCAGAACCTCGCGCCACGCGACGATCCGAGCACCGAGGCGCTGCAGCAGCGGCTCGACCGGCTCGAGACCTGCGCCGGTCTGCCGGGGCGCGACCCTCAGCCGCCCCCCGACTCCTCCTACTGCGAGTGAGCCGCCGATCCGGGTGGAGGGGCTGCGCGGTCGCGGCGCTGGCCCTCGCCGGGGCGGTCGCGGTGGCGCTTCCGAGCGCGTCCGGACGGAGCGGGGCGGGCTCGGCGGCGAAGCGGCCCAACATCGTCGTGATCGTCACCGACGACCAGACCCTGGCCTCGCTCAGCGCCACGACGATGCCGCGCACCGTCGAGCTGATGGCGCGGGGGACCGAGTTCACCGACGCGATCGCGACGACGCCGCTGTGCTGTCCCTCGCGGGCGACCCTGCTCAGCGGCCAGTACGCGCACAACCACGGGACGCTCTCCAACAACCCCGGGTACGCGGCCCTGCGCCACAAGGCGAACACGCTCCCCGTGTGGCTGCGTCGCGCCGGCTACGTGACGGCGCACGTCGGCAAGTACCTGAACCGGTACAAGGCGTCGGTCGACGACCCGGCGGACGTCGCGCCGGGCTGGGACGAGTGGCACACGGTGCTCGACCCGGCGTCAGGGTTCGTCCGCTACTACGGGTACCGGCTGTCCGAGAACGGCGACGTGAGACGGGTCGGGAAGCGGCCCCGCGACTACATCACCCGGGTGATCAACCGCCGCGCGGTGGACATGATCCGCGAGTACGTCCCCGAGCGTCCGCCGCTCTACCTCCAGGTCGACCACCGGGCCCCGCACACCGAGGCGGGAACCGACAGCGGTGGGCCCTGCGGGGGGCTGGTCCCGCCGGACCCCCGCGACGCCGGCGCGTTCTCCACCACGCCGCTCCCGCGCCCGCCGTCGTTTGACGAGGAGGACGTTGCCGACAAGCCGTCTCTCGTCAGCGGCCTGCCGCGGCTGGACGCGGCGACCATCGCCAGGATCCAGCTCCGCTACCGCTGCGCGCTCGCCTCGCTGCTCGCGGTCGACCGCGGGGTGAGCAAGATCGCCGCGGCGCTGCGGCGGGCCGGCGAGCTGGACCGCACCGCGTTCTTGTTCACCTCGGACAACGGCTTCTTCTTCGGCGAGCACCGGATCCCGGAGCAGAAGACGCGCCCCTACGAGGAGGCGCTCCGGGTGCCGCTGCTGATCCGCGTCCCGGCGTCCTACCTCGGCGCACCCGCTGTCCCCGAGGTCTCCGAGCCGGTCGCGAACGTCGACCTGGCGCCGACCATCCTCGATCTGGCCGGGGCGCGGCCCTGCCGCCGATCCGGCCGGTGCCGTGTGCTCGACGGGCGATCGCTGACCGGGCTGATCGGCGGCGAGTCCACGTGGCCCGCCGACCGCGCGATGCTGGTCGAGTTCGACGCCGGGGAGCGCGCGCGTCGAGGAAAGGTGTGCCGATACGAGGGGGTCCGGGTCTCGGGACAGATCTACATCAGGCACACCGCGGCGGCCGACCCCGCGACCGGCCTGTGCGAGCCGATCGACCAGACCGAGCGCTACGACCTCCGCGCCGACCCCTACGAGCTCGACAACCTGCACCCGATCGACTCGGTCGCCCCGCAGGGGTCGGCAGAGGTAGCGCTCCAGGCCCGCCTGGACGAGCTCCGCGACTGCGCCGGGATCGCGGGGCGCGATCCGAGTCAGAACGGTCGACCGCACTGCGAGTGATTTTGCGATGATGCCGCCCCGATGGGAGCGGGGTGGTGAGGGAACGGGCGCCCGAGGGGAGCGCGGCGATCGGCAAGGCTGCCCGCGCGCGGGCCCGCCGGTCGAGTCACGGAGACTGGTCGCCCCCTGCCGGCCGGGTAGCGATCGAGCGGCAGGGCTAGCCGATGATCGACGTCGACTCGGCGTCCTTCCTCCTGATCACGGTTGCCGCCACGCTCGCCGCGCTGACCGTGGCGGTGCTTCCGCGTCGCATCGTGCCACCGGTTGTGGTGCTTGAGCTACTGCTCGGGATCGTGATCGGCCCGCAGGTCCTCGATCTCGCCCAGAACGACGACTTCACCGAGTTCTTCGGCAACCTCGGCCTGGGGATGCTGTTCTTCTTCGCCGGCTACGAGCTCGACTTCGACCGGCTCCGCGGGCGTCCCCTGGTGCTCGCCGGCGCCGGGTGGCTGATCTCGCTGGCGCTGGCCTATTCGATCGGCGGGGCGCTGGCGGCGGCGGGCATCGTTCTCTCCCTTTTGTACACGGGCTCGGCGATGGCGACGACGGCGATCGGGACGCTGATCCCGATCCTCCGCGACGCCGGCGACCTGCGGACCAGATTCGGCACCTACCTCCTGGGAGCGGGCGGGGCGGGGGAGTTCGGCCCGATCCTGCTGGTCACCCTGTTCTTGTCGACATCGCACCCGCTCCACGAGGCGGCGTTCCTGATCGGGTTCACCGCCCTGGCCGCGGTTCTGGCGATCGCCTCGGTGCGAGGCGTGGGCAGGGGCTGGTGGGAGGTGCTCGAGCGCTCGATGGAGGCCTCGAGCCAGGCGGCGATCCGGGTACTGGTGATGCTGGTCTTCGGGCTCGTGGCGCTCGCGAGCACCCTCGGCCTCGACCTGCTGCTGGGCGGGTTCGCCGCCGGCATCGTCACCCGGATGGCGCTCCACGGCCGCGAGGTCGAGGTACTCGAGTCAAAGCTGACGGCGGTGGGGTACGGGTTCCTGATCCCGTTCTTCTTCGTCACCAGCGGGATGG
>Ga0126312_10003097_pt1 | contig 11184 bp, 7 predicted proteins | sample Plot104A_FD_92537 | JGI IMG/M metagenome (GOLD analysis project Ga0126312, IMG submission 92537) | Serpentine soil microbial communities from UC McLaughlin Reserve, CA, USA - Plot104A | ecosystem: Environmental > Terrestrial > Soil > Grasslands | place: USA: UC McLaughlin Reserve, Lake County... | reverse complement strand
TATGGTGAGCAGTGACCATGTCGCTGGAAGGAGCGAACCTCTTTAGGGCCGAGGGCTTGCTCGGGGTCGGTGATCTGGTAGGTGCGCCGGTACTGCTCGATCTCGGTGGCGGCTTGGCGCCAGGCTCGCCGACCCCGGGTCGAGGCCGGCACTGGGCCCAGGGCCTCCAGGACATAGCCGGGGCGCTCTTGCTCGACGGCGAGGCCGGTGGCGCGTCGCTGCCAGGCCAGGGTCCGTACGACCTGCCGATACTGGGGGCCGAGGTGGGCGTTGGCCTCTAGCCAGCCGTCGCGGCGTTGCTGGTGCTGACGCAGCTCGCGTTCGCGGTCGTGGGCCCGGTTGACCTGTTGGGTGGCCACCGCCGCTCCACCCGGCATCCCGGTCGGCTGGTCGCCGCCGCGGCGCAGCCAGCGAAGCATGCCGCCGGGCTGGTGGCCGCCGGGCTGCTGATGAGCGGCCAGGGCCGCCTCGATCTGCTCGCGATGGGCGGCGGCCCGGGCCAACTCGCGGCTGCGGTCGCGGGGGGCCTGGTCGAGCTGGTGGCGGAGCCGGTCCCGCTCGGCCCGCAACTGCGCTGTGGACAGCCGCCCCAAGTCCGGGGTGCCGGGGGTGTCGATAGCGAGGGTCTGCCCACCCGCCCGCGACAGGGCCTGAGCCAGCTGCAGATAGGCGTCGGGCTGCTCCCGATCCGGCAGGTCCAGCTCTCCGGTGCCGTGGGGTTCGGGGCCGACCACCGCGTACAGGCGGGTCTCGTGGCGGGCTCGGGACAGCTGCACGTAGAGCCAGTTGATGTCTTCAGTGCCGGTGAGCCGGACCAGGGCCCGTCCCCGCGTGAGTCCTTGGGCGCGGTGGCCGGTGGTGGCATAGGCCAGGTCCACCCGGCGGTTGCGCTCGCCGCGGCCGCGGCCATCCAGATATGACTGGGGCAGGATGACCTCCGGGCCATCGTCGCCGTCCAAGCGGAGGGTCACGGTTCGGGCGTGGGGGTCGAGGGCTGTGATGGTGCCACGGCTGCCGTTGGCCACCCCCAGCTCGGCGATGGCGTTGTGGCCGCACACGACCCGGTCCCCGACCGCCAGCTGCCGGTCCTCGACCTTCAGCCGCTCGGGGCCGAGGCGACCTTGGGCGGCCAGGAACTCTTGGCAGGCGGTGTTGAGCCGGTCCACCTCGGCTCGGCGGGCGGCCAGCACGATCACCTCCTGGGCTTGATCATGGTCGGCCTGCTGCCAGGCGGTCCACCAGTCCTACAGCAGCGCCAAGGTGGCGGCGGGTTTGGAGTCGGCGGCCACCACCCGGTCATGGGCCTCATAGGCCGCGACGGCCTCCTCGACCAGCCCAGAGCGGACGAGGTCGAGGGCTTCGCGTTCCCAGGCCTGCTGTTGGCGGCGGTTCTCGGTGAGCTCGCTGGCTCCCAGGCGCAATCGCAAGGCGCGGAAGCCGCCGCCGGCGTCGATGGCGGCCAGCTGCCGGTCGTCGCCGACCAGCACCACCTTCGTTTGAGCTCGCTCGGCGAACTCAAGGAGGCGGGTGAGCTTGCGGCTGCCCAGCATGCCGGCCTCATCGACTACCAGCACGGTCCGGGCGTCCAGCTGTTCCTGTCCGCGGTCCAGGTCGCCCAGGAGCCGATCGCAGGTGGCCACGTCCTCAAACCCCTCGCCTTGTAGGCTCATGGTGGCGATGCCGGTCGGGGCCGCGGCCAGGAGCCGGTAGCCATCCAGCTGCCAGGCATGCCGGGCGATGCCCAAGGCGAAGGTCTTGCCCGTCCCCGCTCGCCCTACGACCAGGGCGACCCCTTGGCCGCCCTGGCACAGGTCGCGGACCATCGCCTGCTGGTCCGATCCGGCGGTTGGATGGGCGGCCAAGGCCTCGCGTACCGCCTGATGGGAGACCCTGGCCGCCTGCTCCTCCGTCCGGCCGGTGGCGGCGGCGACGAGGCGCTGCTCGACCGCCAGCAGGTCGGGAGTGGACCAGCGGCGCTCCTCAAGGGATCGGTCGGTAACCACGCTGACCGCCCGCTCGGCCAAGAACCGGTCCGCCAGCTCATCGAGCTCGGTCCGGGTGGTCCCGGCCAGGCCGGCGCCCAGCGCGACCAGGACGTCAGGGCGGGTGAAGGTGGACGCGGCCGCGGTCAGCCCCTCCGGGCCGGCCAGCCGGTCGAACAGCTGACCGGTCACCTCATCAGACACCCTCCGGTCTTGGTTACGGTCGGGTGTCCGCCCGGTCACCTCCTGCACGAGGATGTCCGGATCGATGCCGCGCTCGGTCGCCTCCGCCCGCCAGCGGTCATACAGGGTGTCCGGGACCTCATGCTGCTTGGGTTTGCGGGTGGCCTGGACGGTCCACTTGACCAGCCGCGGGGTCCGCTCCCGACCGTCGGCGACCAGCCGGTCGAGCTCGGCGTCGATCTGGCCGGTGCGCTTGGAGAAGCTGCGGACCAGCTCCTCGGGCATCCCGGCCAACTCCCGGTTGCCATGAGTGTCCGCGGCCGTCCACTCCACCCCGAGTGTCTGGACGAGCTCCCGCTGGTAGGTGGCCCGGTAGATGGCGTCCGCAGCCAGCCGATGCCGGTACAGGTCCCGGCCGTCCAGCGCCGTCCAGCGTCCGTCCGGCCCCTGGACGCGGTTGGCGATGACCAGATGGGTGTGCAGCAGCGGGTCGCACTCTCTGGATGTCCGGTGGTCGAACCCGACGGCCAGCAGCCCCTGTCCGGACACGTGCTGGACACCCCCGTGGTCACGGCGAGCCCCAAGGTGTCCGTCCAGGTAGCCGACCGCCTCGGCCAACCCGGCGTGATGGGCGGACAGCACGGCCCGGCCGGTCGCCGGGTCACCCAGGCCGTAGAGGATGGAGACGCTCTTGGTCGGCCGCAGGACCACGTCGAAGGCAGGGACGGCGTTGCGGCCATGCGGGCGGCCGAGCAGCTCGCCAGTTGTCGGGTCGCGGCCTTCGAACATGGCCTTGAACCCGGCCGCCGATGCTTCGCCCTCAAGCTCGAGGTTGGCGGCGCCGGCGCCGTACCACCGGCCCGGGGACTCGCCGTGGCCGGACAGGTACTGCTCGTGGTCGGTGGCCAGCTCGCGGGTGTAATACGCCTCCCGCCCCACCGAGAGCTTGGCGATGTCGGCCACCACCCTGCCGCTCCCCTTCCCGCCTTCGTTGGCGCCAGCAACGCACCATTGGTGCATTGCTGTCCTCGGACGATTTCGGGTCGAGCGTAGAGCGAACGGCGACGCTTCATCCGTTATGGCGGGTCGCTTGGCGGGGTGCGCCCTAGTGGCTGCGATGAGGGACAGTGAGGTAGTGGTTGCTCTGAATTGCTTGACCATGAGTCCTTCAGGACAGGAACGTCATGTGAGGGCTTCGCTGCAGACGCGGCAAGATCCGAAGAGCAGCAGGATCCCGGAGAGCACTACTGCTTGGTTCTTGACGATCCTTCGTCACCGACGTAGGCATCCCTACTCCGCTTCACTTGGCGCGTGGTACCTGAGAATCACCGCCGCGTCATGGGCGTCGGCATCGGCGACCAGGACACGCGCGCCGCCCGAGAGGTCGATGGGGTAGGCGCCAGCTGCCTCGTCGGGGGCGAGCACGCAGGGAATCCCTGCTGCGGCCAGCAGCGACCGGGCGAACTCTGCGTCCGTCCGGGTGTCGAACCTGCCAACCTCGACCATCTGCGAGCTCGGTTCGGGTGGGTGTTGCCTGCTCGTTGACCGATACGCCCCTCTGCGTCTGTCGGATGTAGCGTCACGCCGTGGAGGATCGGTCGCCCCAGCGAATGCCCTGGTTCAGCACCCTGGGGTTAGCGGCAAACCACCACCCCTGCTCTCGACGGAGTCAGGTTCGGCCGAGCGTGATGTCAGAGCCGAGCTAAAATGAGCGTCCCGGTCCAGGCGCTCCTGCTGGACCCTTGCTCTGGTTCGGTCTAGGATCGAGGCGCGATGGCGGGTGGCGATCCGGTTTGGGGGCCGGGGAGCTTGCAGGGGCGTGGTTCGGAGTGCGCCCTGCTCGATGACGTTATCGCCGCGCTCCGCGCAGGCGAGAGTCGCACGCTGCTGATTCACGGCGAGGCCGGGATTGGAAAGACAGCGCTGCTGAACTATGCCGTTGCATCGACAGCAGACATGCGGATCCTTCGAGCCGCGGGTGTCGAGTCGGAGATGGAGCTCGCGTTCGCGTCCTTGCACCAGCTGTGTGCGCCGCTGCTCGAAGCCGTGGAGCACCTCCCTCCGCCACAGCGCGGCGCACTCGAGGTCGCGTTCGGCCGGACCGCAGGGCCGGCGCCGGATCGATTCCTTGTCGGGCTGGCGGTCCTGACGCTGCTATCGGGGGCGGCAGAGGAGCGCCCGCTCCTGTGCGTCATCGACGACGCGCAGTGGCTGGACGAGGTGTCGGCCAAGACGCTCGCCTTCGTCGCGCGGCGGCTCCTCGCGGAGCCAGTCGGACTGCTCCTTGCGGCGCGCGCGCCCGCCGGGGATCTTCGCGGGCTCCCGGAGCTTCAGGTCTTTGGGCTCCGGAACGGGGACGCCCGCGCGCTTCTGCGTTCGGGTGTCATGTTCCGGCTCGACGAGCGGATCCGCGATCGCATCGTCGCTGAGACGCGAGGCAATCCCCTCGCGCTCCTGGAGCTGCCCCGTGGGTTGTCGGTACAGCAGCTTGCCGGTGGTTTCGGTCTGTTGGACGCCCCGCGGCAGGCGTTGCCGACTCGGCTCGAGGAGAGCTTTCAACACCGAGTCGAAGCGATTCCGGCCGCTGCGCGGCGCTTGATGCTCGTCGCCGCCGCCGAGCCGGTCGGTGACCCGTTGCTTGTCTGGCGTGCAGCCGAACGGCTCGGGATCGAGATTGCCGCGGCTGACGCCACCGATGGGCTGCTCACGATCGAGGAATCCGTGCGATTCCGTCATCCGCTGGTTCGCTCGGCGGTCTACCGATCCGCACCAGTCGAGCAGCGCAGGAGTGTGCACCTCGCACTGGCAGAAGCGACCGATCGGAAAGTTGATCCAGACCGTCGGGCATGGCATCTGGCCGCAGCCGCCCCCGCACCCGACGAGGTGGTCGCGAGTGAGCTGGAACGATCCGCCGGCCGCGCGCAGGCGCGCGGAGGCGTCGCCGCCGCCGCTGCGTTCCTGCAGCGCGCCGTCGGATTGACAGCCGACCCAGGTCGGCGAACGGAGCGCGCGCTCGCCGCGGCGGAGTTGAGCTTTCAGGCAGGAGAGCTCGACACGGCGCAGCGGCTCCTGGCCATGGCGGAGTCTTCCCCGCTCGACGGGTTCCAGGCCGCACGAGCCGCACTGCTTCGCGGCCACGTTGCCGTGGTCCTCAGCTACGGCAGTGATGCGGGGCTGCTCCTTCTGAAGGCTGCGAGACACCTCGAAGCATTCGACCTGGAGCTCGCTCGCGAGGCCTACCTGACCGCGTATGGTTCTGCGATGTCCGCCGGGCATCTCGGGCAGGCGGCCGTCTTCCTCGACATCTGCCGAGCCATCGAAGACCTTCCTCCGCCCCAGGGAGCCCCGGATGCCAAGAGCCTCCTGCTGGAAGGGCTCGCACGGATGCACACCGACGGACGCGCCGTTGCGACTCCGATCCTGCAGCGGGCGGCGAACGCGGTCGCACAGATGCCCGAAGCGGACGTCCTGCGCTGGGGGTGGATAGCCCCGATGGCCAGCCATGTGATCTGGGACTCCGACGGCTCGAGCGCGATCTACGAGCGCCAGGCCAGAATCGTTCGGGGCGCCGGTGCGCTTGTGGAGCTGCCGGTCTATCTCACCTCTCTGGCGCTGGACAAGGTGTGGAATGGAGACCTGGCCAGCGCCCGCCTCCTCATTGCGGAAGCCGACACCGTGGCAGCGGCGACCGGGAGCCAGCTCCCTCCGTTCGCAACGCTCAGGCTTCTGTCGATGCAAGGGAGGGAAGCCGACGCCTCCAGGCTGATTGCGGCCACGATCGAACAGGGCACGGCACGGGGGCAGGGGCTGGCGGTGAGGGTGGCCCAGTGGGCGGCCGCGGTCCTCTACAACGGCCTCGCCCGCTACGACGAGGCGGCGGCAGCAGCGCGCCAGGTGACGGCGAACGACATCGATCCCTATCCCCAGATGTGGGCGCTGCCCGAGCTCGTCGAGGCGGCAGCACGGGTGGGTGGGACCGACGTTGCGCGCCAAGCGCACGACCGACTGGTGGAAATGACCCAGCCGGCCGGCACGGACTGGGGCTTGGCACGGAGGTGCGCTCGAGGGCCTTGCTGAGCGACCGCGAGAACGCAGAGTTCCTCTATCGTGAGGCAATCGAGCGGTTCGGCCGGACCGGGCTACGTCCCGAGCTCGCCCGCGCGCATCTGCTTTACGGGGAGTGGCTGCGGCGCGAGGGGCGACGAAGCGGCGCACGCGAGCAGCTTCGTACGGCGCATCACATGTTTGCCGCCATCGGAATGGAGGCGTTCGCCGAGCGCACGCGCCGAGAGCTGGTCGCGACGGGCGAGACCGTCCGAAAGCGCAGTGCTGAGACACGCGACGAGCTCACCCCCCAAGAAGAGCAGATTGTCCGACTCGCGCGCGATGGTCTCTCGAATCCGGAGATCGCTGCAGAGCTCTTCTTGAGCTCCCGCACCGTCGAATGGCATCTCCGCAAGGTCTACATGAAGCTCGGAATCAGCTCTCGTCGAGAGCTATGGGCAGCGTCCGCGCGGCCAGCGGGCTCCTAGTCGGCCCAGTAGTAGCGCGAGCGGGGACACCGGCCACGGTGCCGGGCTCGCGCACGCGTGCGTCGAGACCCCCACCCGCGCGCGAGTGGCCAGGACCTTCGACCCCGACCAGTGTGCGCCACGGGCCCACACCAGGGTCTGCACTGGCGCGAACGAGTCCCACAGTCGGCGAGCCTGTGCCTCTTGCAGAAACCGTTCGGAGTGGTTCGTGACGCAACCCAGGGCAGCCGCAGGTTCCGGGCGATCGACCGGTGCCCATCGAGTGCCCTGCACGATGAAGGGAGGAAGCCGTGAGAGCCCCGTGAAACGCTGCTGGCCGCAGGGATCATGCTGGCGATCTCGGCGGTGACGACCTTGCCGCGGCGACCACAACTGTATGAGGTGGACATGGTCGCGTTCAGCGGAACCTGTCGCTCTGACCACGTTACGAAGCCTTCAGCAGCCTGCGAGCCGGGCGCTTCAAGGAGGGAACCAATGGGCACGCCGACCCGACGAGCCGTGTTGAAGGGCACCGCCGCACTCGCCGGCCTGGCCGCGGCGCAGACCGCCGGCCTGGCCGGTGCCGCCTCTGCCGGTACCAGCAGCGGGCACCCTAAGGCCAACGTGCTGCTGGTGCACGGGGCATGGGTCGATGGGTCGAGCTGGAGCCGGGTCATTGCCATCCTGCAGCGACACGGCCACAACGTCCTCGCCGTGCAGCTGCCGCTGACCTCGCTGGCCGAAGATGTGGCCTGGACCCGGCACGTGCTGGCCGAGCGGCTAGAAGGCCCCACCGTCATGGCCGGCCACTCCTATGGCGGTGCGGTGATCTCCGGCGCCGCCACCGGCGTCGAGAACGTGATCGGCCTGGTGTTCGCCTCAGCGTTCGCGCCCGACGAGGGGGAGAGCCTCGGTGAGCTCGGGAGCAGGTTTCCACCGCCGCCTGGCCTGGCCCACACCCAGCCCGACTCGCTGGGCTTTCTGTGGTTCGATCCGGCGGCGGTCCCGACCTATTTCGCCCAGGACATCCCGGTGGAGGAGGCGCAGGTGCTGGCCGCGGTGCAAAAGCCCATCGCGGCCAGGGCCTTCACCGACCCGGCGGGGCCGCCGGCGTGGAAGACGCTGCCGTCGTGGTTCCTGGTCTCCACCCAGGACCGGATGATCAACCCGGACCTGGAACGCTTCATGGCCGCCCGCATCGGCGCCAGGACCGTGGAGGTTCGCTCCAGCCACGCCTCCCCGGCCTCCCACCCCGAGGTGGTGGCCAGGCTGATCCGGGCGGCAGCCCGGGTCGGCGCTCGGGGCTAGGCAGGCGGGAGGCTCAAGCCAGCACGGACACAACCCCCAGGGAGGCCGCAATGAGTACAGCCGAGGACCGCACCAGCGGCGCGAGTGCGATGGCGGAACTGCAAGTGCCAGGACTCGAGCGCAGCGAGCTTCGTGAGGGCTACGCCGAGATCGGCGACCAACGACTGCTTTACGTCGAGACCGGCGAGGGGCCGCTGATCGTCCTGCTGCACGGCTTCCCCGAGTTCTGGTACGGCTGGCGGCTGCAAATCAAACCGCTCGCAGCGGCGGGATTTCGCGTCGTCGCACCCGACCTGCGCGGCTACAACCTGTCATCACGGCCGGACGCCGTCGCGGCCTACGACACCGGCCCGCTGACCGACGACATCCGCGGTCTCATCCACGAACGCGGCGCCGAGTCCGCGCTGTTGGTCGGTCACGACTGGGGCGGAACCGTCGCCTGGGCCACCGCGATGCATCACCCCGAGGTCGTAGACCGGCTGGCCATCCTCAACGCGGCCCATCCGCGGAAGCTCTCGCAGGGACTGCACCACCCGGGCCAGCTCCGCAAGTCCTGGTACTTCTTCTTCTTCGCCCTCCCGGAGCTGCCCGAAAGCGTCGTGCACGCCAACCACTGGCATTTCTTCCGGAACTTTCTGGACGACGCCGACCCGGCGTACAGGCCGGAGGAGATCGACCGCTACGTCGAGGCGTGGTCCCAGCCAGGGGCAGCAACCGGGATGATCAACTACTACCGGGCCTCGGTGCGACAGTCGCCCAAGCACGCCGAAGCCCAGCTTCGCCCGATCAGCGCGCCCACCCTGGTCATCTGGGGGCAACGCGACCGCTACCTCGGTGAGGAACTCGCCGAGCCCGACCACGACGACGTGCCTAACCTGGACCGCGTCGAGCGCCTGCCCGACGCGTCGCACTGGGTCCATCACGACGAGGCCGAACGCGTCAACCAACTGCTGATCGACTTCTTCACCCCTACCCCACCAACCAAGAACCGCTGAATGTCGACCAGCCCAAACGAGCCGAGCAAGCTTAGGTGGCAACACCGAAGCTCGACGGATCATGAAAGGGGCCGCGGCCGCCGCGTTCGCCGCGTTCAACGCGACCGGCCGTGGCTACCTGATCGAGTAGTCCACGCGGTCGCAGACGATCAGCTACGCGCTGCTGGACTCAACCGTCGCCCTGGCGGCCTCGATGCTGGACCACGACACCGACAGCTACTACAAGATCTCCCGCGCCTTCCTCGGCGGACCCCCCTCGGGCAACCTCACCCGCGACCACATCCTCGACAACGTCACGCTCTACCGGCTGATCGGCACGGGCGTCTCGGCCGCCCGCTCGTACTGGGAGAGCGCACGAGTCCAAGCCGCCGCCGCCGGCCAGACCCCTCCCCCCGTCACCCTCCCGGTCGCCTTCAGCGGCTTCCCCGGCGAGATCTTCCAGGCCCCGCGCAGCTGGGTCCAGATCGGTTACCCGACCCTCATGTACTACAACAAGCCCGACAGGGGCGGCCACTTCGCCGCCTGGGAAGAGCCGCAGCTGTTCTCGGAGCAGCTGCGGGCGGCGTTCCGGTCCCTGCGCTAACCGGAGACAAGGGGCGCGCGCGCGCCGTCCGCCGCTGGTTCACGTGGAGAGCTAAATGGTCGAAGCCACCAACCATCACCCCGCCTTGGGCCCCGTGAGGCAGGTCGACGCTGGCCTGCTGAACGTTGGCTACGCCGACATCGGCCCGGCCAATGGCCGGGTGGCCGTGCTGCTGCACGGCTGGCCCTACGACATCCACAGCTACCTCGAGGTCGCCCCCTTGCTGGCGGCGGCCGGCTACCGGGTGGTCGTCCCCTGTCTTCGCGGCTTTGGGACGACACGCTTCCTGTCCGATGCGACGCTCCGCAACGGCGAACAGGCCGCGCTTGCTGTTGACATCGTTGCCTTGCTGGATGCCCTGGAGATCGAGCGCGCGATCCTTGCCGGCTTCGACTGGGGAGCGCGGACGGCCGACATCGTCGCCGCGCTGTGGCCGGAACGCTGCACCGGGCTGGTCTCGGTGAGCGGCTATCTGATCGGGAGCCAGGCGGCCGGCAAGCTGCCGTTGCCGCCCGCGGCCGAGCTGCAATGGTGGTACCAGTACTACTTCGCGACCGAACGCGGCCGGGCCGGCTACGGCACCTACCGGCGCGAGTTCGCCAAGCTGATCTGGCGGACCGCTTCGCCGGAGTGGAATTTCGACGACGCCACCTTCGACCGCAGCGCGGCGTCCTTCGACAACCTCGATCACGTCGAGATCGTGATCCACAACTACCGCTGGCGGCTCGGCCTGGCCGACGGCCAGCCCGACTACCAGGAGCTCGAGGAGCAGCTCGCCCGCGGGCCGATGATCGGCGTGCCCACCATCACCCTGGAAGGTGACGCCAACGGCGCCCCGCATCCGGACCCGAGGTCCTATGCCAGCAAGTTCTCGGGCTCCTATGCGCATCGGACCATCGAGGGGGGCGTCGGGCACAACCTTCCCCAGGAAGCCCCAGAGGCGTTCGCCAACGCCGTCCTCGACGTCGACTCCTCCTAGGAGGTTCTCATGCCACCGGCAACCACCGACCATGGCCCGCTCACCGTGGTGCTCGTCCACGGCGCCTTCGCCGACTCCTCCAGCTGGAACGGCGTCATCGAGCGCCTTCAGGCGGCCGGCATCCAGGTGACCGCGGCGCCGAACCCGCTGCGCGGCATCTCCCACGACTCCGCCTACGTCGCCAGCTTCTTCAAGCAGGTCCCCGGGCCGGTCCTCGCCGTCGGTCACTCCTACGGCGGCGCGGTGATCTCCAATGCCGCGACCGGGCTCGGCAACGTCGTTGGCCTCGTGTTCGTCGCCGCCTTCGCCCCCGACGAGGGTGAGCGCCTGGCCGACGTGACCGCCGGCTCGAGGGACAGCGTCCTCTCGACGGCGCAGGTCGCGCTGCAGTATCCGACTCCCGACGGCGCGGGGACCGCCACCGAGTTCGCGATCGATCCCGCCAAGCTCCACGACGTCTTCGCCGCCGACCTGCCACCCGCCCAGGCCGCGGTAATGGCCGCGACCCAGCGGCCGGTCTCCGAGCTCGCGTTCTCCGAGCCGTCGGGCCCGCCCGCCTGGAAGTCGCTGCCGTCCTGGACGGTGCTCGCCTCCCCCGACAAGGCAGCCGGCACCGACGTGGTCCGCGCCATGGCCGAGCGCG
>Ga0126312_10003096_pt1 | contig 11185 bp, 10 predicted proteins | sample Plot104A_FD_92537 | JGI IMG/M metagenome (GOLD analysis project Ga0126312, IMG submission 92537) | Serpentine soil microbial communities from UC McLaughlin Reserve, CA, USA - Plot104A | ecosystem: Environmental > Terrestrial > Soil > Grasslands | place: USA: UC McLaughlin Reserve, Lake County... | reverse complement strand
TCACAGCTATAATCCGGGTTTCCAGGGACCCCGGACGGAGCTGCACTAGAGTTTGGAACTGTTCGTAGAGCTGATGAAGGGGTTGCTCTTCGCGGGGATAGCCGTCGCGTTTTTCGTCCTCGCCTGGATGTTCTTGAGGCTGGCGAGTATCTTCTCGACCACCGAGCAGACCATCAAAGATGTCTCGGGGCAGGTCGTCCCGCTTCTCGGGAAGACGCACGTCACGGTGGACAACATAAACAGCCAGCTCACGCAGCTCGACGAGGCCGTCGGGGACGTGGCGGGCATGACGGGCGAGCTCGACCAGACGACCGCGGTGATCACCCGCGGCGTCAGGGGCGGGGTGATCAAGGTCTCCTCGGCGACGGCCGGTATCTCGCGGGGTCTCAGCACGTTCTTAGGCGGCGAGAAGCCTCCCGAGAAGGAGGAGTAGAGGTGGCGAGCTGGGGCCGGGTCGTGGCCGGTGTAGTAATCGGGGTGGCCGGCACGATCTACGCGACGAACGAGGACGTGCGCAAGAACCTGCCGAAGGCGGCGCGAGACCTCCCCGACAACGTCCGTCGCCGCTACAGGAGCGCGGTTTCCGCGGCGCGCGAGGCCTCCGCGCGCCGAAGGGAGGAGATCCTGCGCGATCTCGAGCAACACGGAGGCGGCGACCACGCCGCCCGCGGCGTCCAGCCCGACCCCGGGGAAGCGTCGAGGCCCGCCTCGGACGAAACGACCACAGAAGCATCGACAGAAGAACAAGACTGAGGAAAGGAACGGCTTGACCGAAGATAAGCCCCAGGAGTACGCTTACCTGAGATTACCGCCCAACGACGAGCTGCGATCCTGTGCCGGCCTGGTGCTGGCGGGGATGGCGGCGCGGGCCAGGGTAGGAGTGGGGGGGTTGGAAGAGGCGGTGGAGGTTCTGGAGGACTTCCACGCCAGCGACGCTCCAACGCGCTTCCGCTTCTCCCTGGCCGGTGAAGGGGTGCTCGCCGAGGTCGAGGAGCCGACCTCCGAGGGGGGCGCCGAGACGACCTGGCGCACCGTAGTAGAGCTGGTTTCGTGAGCCGGCGCTACAAAAGGCCGGACAAGGCGCGCACGCGGCGCCTGCTCGTGCGCTACCACAAGGGTGGCGACCAGGCGGCCCGCGAGCGGGTCATCCAGGAACAACTCCCCCTGGCGGAGTTTTTGGCCCGCAAGTTCGCGGGCCGCGGGAAGCCCCTGGACGATCTGGTCCAGGTCGCCTCCGTCGGCCTGATAAAGGCGGTGGACCGCTTCGACGTAGACCGGAAGATCGAGTTCTCTACCTACGCGACCCCCAATATCCTCGGCGAGATCAAACGCTATTTCCGCGATAAGGGCTGGGCCATGCGGGTCCCCCGCGGCCTGCAGGAGCTGCGCCAATCGGCCAAGGAAGTGATCCGCAACGAGACGGTCAGGACGGGACGTTCCCCCACGTTGCAGGAACTCGCCGAGACCCTGGACACCGACGTCGAAGGCGTGGCTGAGGCGCTGACCCTGGGGAGGGCTTACAACACGGCCAGCCTCGATGCGCCCGTAAGCCAGGACGAGCCCGAGGGGGACACGATCATAGACTTCCAGGCCGACGACAGATCCGTACTAGAAGGGTTGGAGAACAAGATCCTGCTCCAGGAGGCCATCGGGGGTCTCAAGGGCCAGCAACAGCAGATCCTGAGGCTCCGCTTCAACGAGGGCAAGACGCAGACGGAGATCGCGGACCACATAGGCGTCAGCCAGATGCACGTCTCCCGCCTCCTCAGACGCGCGCTGGAGGACCTGCGCTCCGAGCTGGAGCGCATGGAACAAGACCGCGAGAGTAGTGATGAGTTAACCCCGGACGGGGCGCATGCGGAGTAGCGAGATACGCCAGCGATTCTTGGACTTCTTCGTCGAGAGGGGTCATCGGCTCTACGAGAGCTCGTCTTTGATCCCGCACGAGGACCCGACGGTGCTCCTGACGACCGCAGGGATGCAACAGTTCATAACCTACTTCACGGGCCAGGACAGGCCGCCGACCCCGCGGGCCACGAGCGCCCAGAAGTGTTTCCGCACCCAGGACATCGAGGAGGTCGGCGATCCAAGCCACCTGACGTTCTTCGAGATGCTGGGCAACTTCTCCTTCGGGGACTACTTCAAGAAAGAGGCCATCGAGTGGGCTCTGGAGTTCTGTACCCAAGAGCTTTCGATCCCGCACGAGCGACTCTGGATCACGATCTTCGAGGGCGACGAGGACGCGCCGGAGGACCTCGAGGCGAAAGAATTGTGGATGAACGTCGGCGTGCCCGAGCACAAGATCTTCGGCCTCCCCAAGAGCGAGAACTGGTGGGGACCGCCGGGGGAGAGTGGACCCTGCGGCCCGTGCTCGGAGATCTACTACGACCACGGCGAGGAGTTCGCGAAGGGGGACCCTGCCGAGGACCCCAAGTACGGCCCCGGAGGGGACGAGGGCGACCCGCGCTTTTTGGAGATCTGGAACCTCGTCTTCAACCAGTACGAACAGCGCAAGGACGGGAGCCTGGTGCCGCTCGCCAAGACCGGCATAGATACCGGTATGGGCCTGGAACGGACCACGGCCGCCGCGCAAGACGTCCTCTACGTCTACCAGACCGACGTCTACACACCGCTGCTCGAGAAGATGAGAGAGTACACGGGCCTCACTTTGGGCACCTCACAGGCCACCGACCGCGCCCTCTACATCCTCTCCGACCACGTGAGGAGCATGGCCTTCCTCATAGCCGACGGGGTCAGGCCGGGAAACCAGCGCCGCGAATACGTACTTCGCCGCATAATACGAAGGGCCATGTTGCAGGCCCACTCGCGCCTCGGCATAGGCCCTGCCCAGCTCGCCGGGCTCGCGAACGTCGTGGTCGACTACATGGGAGATTTCTACGTGGAGTTGAGGGGTGCGCGGGAGGATATACGCCGCGTGGTGAGTGGTGAGGCGGCGAGGTTCGTGGAGATCTACGAGTCGGGGATGTCGCTGTTGTCGACCGAGATAGAGCGGATGCGGGGTGGGCACTTCCCAGGGGACGTGGCTTTCATGTTGCACGACACATACGGGTTCCCGGTCGAGGTGACGAGGGAGGTGCTCTCCGAGCGCGGACTTTCGCTCGACGAGGCCGGTTTCGAGGCGGCGATGGAGGCGCAGCGGGAGCGGGCGCGGGAGGCCATGCAGGGCTACGAGCGGGTCGTCGCCGCGTTCCGGGACCAGGAGATCCGGAGCCGTTTTGTCGGCTACGAGCGCGAGCAGGTAGAGACCAGGCTGGTCGCCATCGAGCCCGTGCCCGATGCTGAGGGAGAAGTCTTTGTCGTGCTGGCCGAGAACCCGTTCTACGCCACGGGTGGCGGGCAGGTGGCCGATGGGGGTTGGATCACTTCGGAGGACGGACAGCTCGAGGTCTTCGATGCGATCCCGGCGGGCGACTATCAGGTCTTGAGGGCCAGGGTGGAGAGGGATTCGGTCGAGGTCGGGGATGCGGTAACCGCCTCCATAAACCGGGTGCGCCGCCAGCAGATAGAGGCCAACCACACGGCGACGCACATCCTGCACTGGGCCCTGAGGGCGGTCCTCGGCCAGGAAGTGGTGCAGGCAGGTAGCTACGTCGGGCCCGACAGGTTGCGCTTCGACTACCGTTACGCGGGGAAGGTCACGGAAGATGAGATCCGACGCGTCCAGGAGCTCTCCCTGCAGAAGATCACCGAGAACCAGCCGGTCAGATATTTTACGACCACGCTCGAGGAGGCCCGCAACCTCGGCGCGATGATGCTCTTCGGGGAGAAGTACGCCGACCTGGTGCGCGTGGTCGAGGTCGACGGGTTCTCGCGCGAGCTGTGCGGCGGTACGCACGTGCGCGGCACGGCCGAGATCGGGGCTTTCAAGATACTCTCCAACAGGAAGCACGGCGCCGACCTGTACCGCATCGAGGTCCTGACCGGCAGGGAGGCGCTCTACTACCTGACCGGCGCGACCGAGCGGGCCGAAGAGCTCTCGGAGACCCTGAAGGTCGAGATCGACGAGCTGCCACAGGCCGTAGGGCGGCTGCGCGACGAGGTGCGAAGGTCTCGCGAGGTGGCCAGGGAGCAGACGTTGAAGCAGGGCCTCGAGGAGGTCGGGGATCTCGTAGAAGGCGCCCAGCGGGTCAACGGGACCAGGGTGGTAACGGGCCAGGTCGTCGCCGCCGACGTCAGGGGGCTGCGCCAGATCTCCGACGACGTCAAGAATCGTCTCGGCGGTCCATCCGCCGTTGTGCTGGCCGCCGCCCTCGGGGGCAAGGCCGTTCTCGTCGCCAATTTGCACCCCGAGGTCTCCCGCAAGGTCGAGGCCGGGGAGATCGTACGCGAGGTCTCCGGCGTACTCGGGGGAGGTGGGGGCGGTGGCGCGACGATGGCCCAGGCCGGCGGCGGCAACCTCGAGGCCATCCCCGACGCCCTCGCCAGGGTACGCGAGATCCTCGACCACCGGCTCGCGGGCCCGGGGTAGGCCCTGCCGACGGCCGACCGCGGTCGAGTCGCCGCCCTCGACCTCGGGGAGGTACGCACCGGCGTAGCCGTCTCGGATCCCGGGGGCGTCGTGGCCAGTCCTCTCGACGTGATACCGAGCGGAGATCTCTCCGGCTACCTGCGCCGGCTGGTAGATGAACAGGGAGTCTACGAGGTCGTCGTCGGGGTGCCGAGGACGCTCGGTGGGGAGGTCGGCTTCCAGGCCCGCAAGGTTTTGGCTAGACTAGACAACCTGAAAACAGAGTTCCCAGACGTGCGGTTCGTGGAGTGGGACGAGCGGTTCACGACCCGTCTCGCCGGTAACCGCGGCAAGAAGAAGGGTAGAGTGAGGTTGGACCACCTGGCGGCCGCAAGGATGCTGCAGGAGTACCTCGGGGCGAGGGAGAACCTTTGAGGCCATACGACAAGAGCAAACGAAGAGACCGCGAGGAGCTCGATGCCAGGCTCGACGCCCTCCAGCTCTCCGGCCCCAGGAGGGTCCGCCGCAAACGCCGCTCGAACGCCGGGCCGGCCGTGGTAGGCGTCCTTCTCGTGCTCGCCGTCCTCGGGGCCATCGTCTTCATATACTCCGCGGCGACAGGAGGCCAACCTACCCCCGAAAAATCGGTCGGGGTGGAGGTGGTCAAAGGCGATACGCTCTCGGAGGTCGCTGCCAAGCTGGAAGAGGCCGGGATCATCAAGAGCGCCTTCGTCTTCGAGCTGCAGGCCAGGTACCAGGGGTATGGAACAGAGCTAAAGACGGGAAGTTACACCTTCGAGCCCGGCCAGGACAGCGAGGAGATCCTCCAGAAATTGACCGCCGGCCAGGCCGCCCCCACGATCGCGATCACCATCCCCGAGGGACTCACCCTCGAGGAGACCGCCAGGTCCGTCGCCGCGGACAGCGGGGGCCGCGCGCAAGAGTTCGAGAAGGCCGCGCGCAGAACCGACTACGCATACGCCTTCCTCGAGGACCCCGACGTAATGACCACGGAAGGGTACCTCTTTCCCGCCAAATACGACTTCGAGAAGGGCGTTACCGCCACTCAGATAGTCGACCGGCTCCTCGGGCAGTATCTACTCGAGACCCAGGGCCTCGACTTCGCCGGCGCAAGAGAGCGCCTCGACCTGACGGAGTATCAAGTCGTGACCGTGGCCTCCCTGATCGAGAAGGAGGCCGCCACTCCCGAGGAGAAGCCGCTGATAGCCTCGGTAATCTACAACCGCATGCGCAGGAACACGCCGCTCCAGATAGATGCCACGATCCAGTACGCCCTGAAGAGACCCAAGGCGAACCTCTCGCTCGCCGATCTGAAGATAGACTCCCCGTACAATACCTACGAGAACAAAGGACTACCGCCAGGGCCCATCTGCAGCCCGAGCCGCGAGTCGATCGAGGCGGCGCTGAACCCCGCCGATACGAACTACCTCTATTACGTTCTCGGGGCCGACGGCCAGAAGCACTACTTCACCAAGAACTACCGTGACTTTCTCCGGGCGAAGGCGGAGGCGGGACGCTAGTTTGGGAGAACGGTCGACAAACGGGGGGCTGAAAGCAGGGATCACCCGTCGAAGGTTCCTCGGGGCCTTCACGGCCGGAACAGCCCTAATCGCTCTCCCTGGCTCCCTTGGTTGTGGGCGGACCGCTCGCACCAAGGCGAGCGCAGCTTCCCAGCGACAGGCCAGGGTTTTCCGCTCGCGCCCGGATCTCCACCCGCCCGCCATCCAGGTGACCACGAACATGTCAGGCACGGCGCCGGGCCACATCTTCATCTCTCCCAAGAAGGGTCCTGGGGAGCAAGCCCCGACCCAGGATGGGCCGCTGATAGTCGACTCCGGCGGCGAGCCTGTCTGGTTCCATCCTCTGCAAGATGCGGAGGCGGACGCCTTCAACTTCGAGGTCCAGACATACAAGGGGGAGACGGTGCTCACTTGGTGGGAAGGACACCACACGGGCTACGGCCAGGGTGAGTACGTGATCTACGACCATTCCTATCGCGAGATAACCAGGGTCAGGGCGGGCAACGGCTACGAGGCAGATCACCACGAGTTCCTCATCACGCCCGAGGACAGCGCGCTGATCACGATCTACAGCAAGGTGCGGAGGGACCTCTCCGGCGTCGGCGGTCCTGTAGACGGCGTCGTGCTCGACGGGATAGTCCAGGAGGTGGACATCGAGAACGGCGAGGTGCTCTTCGAGTGGCACAGCCTCGACCACGTCGAGCTCGACGAGTCTTACTACCTACCCCCGCCCGACCTCAGAAGCTCCTTCGACTACTTCCACATCAACTCCGTAGATCCACATCCTGACGGATACCTCATCATCTCGGCCCGCAGGACCTCCGCCGTGTACAACGTCGACCGCAAGACGGGCGAGATCGTCTGGCGTCTGGGCGGGAAAAAGAGCGACTTCGCAATGGGGTACGGGACCAGAACTGACTGGCAGCACGACGCCCGTCGTCACCCCGACGGCCTCATAACGATCTTCGACAATGGCGGGGTCCACAAGGACGTGCAGTCCCGCGGCATAGTGGTCGAAATCGACGAAGATGATATGAGTGCCACCCTGGTCGGTGAGTACACGCATCCGAACAGGATATTCGCGGCCACCCAGGGCAACGTGCAGGTGTTGCCCAACGGGAACGTCTTCGTAGGCTGGGGTAGCGAGCCGTTTTTCTCCGAGTTCAGCCGGGACGGCGAGCTGCTCTTCGACGCCAGCTTTCCTTCCGACGTCGAGTCCTACAGGGCCTTCCGCTCTCCCTGGAAGGGACAGCCGCAAGATTCCCCCGCGGTATTCGCCGAAGCCGGTCCCGAAGACAGGGTAACGCTCTACGTCAGTTGGAACGGCGCGACGGAGGTAGACACCTGGCAGGTGCTGGCCGGCGATGGCCCCGACAGACTCGAGCCCGCGGGCTCTGCTCCTCGCAAGGGCTTCGAGACGACAGTGACGCTGCACACCGCAGAGCCTTACGTCGTCGTGAAGGCCAAGGACAGCTCGGGCCGGGTACTCGGTGCCTCCGAGGCGATCAAGCCGGTAAAATCTTCCGCTTCGACGAACCAGGCTCGCTTGTAGGGGACCGTGCAGGATAAGAGCATGGACAAGGACCGGATTCACCTTCGATGGTTCGAGGCCAGCGTCGTGCTCGCGGTCGTCGCGGCATTTGCCGTCGTCGGTCCATTCAGGGGCGCCTTCGCGGCGGTACCTGACGTCATGTTACTGGCTACCCTGGTCTTGTTCTTGACGCCAGGAGTGCTGCTGGTACGCTGGTTCTTCAGGGAGTATTTCTCCGGCGTCGCGCTCGTCCCGGCTGGTTTCGTAACGAGTGTCGGGCTCTTCGCGCTGTTGGCCCTGCCCATGCTCATCTTGCAGACCACCCTGGCCACCTACCTGTGGGCTTGTGGCACGACCATCGCCGTCTGTTGGCTGGCCGCAGTGGTCTTGACGTTCCGTCCGGAGCAGACGGACGGCGGTCCGGCCGGTGTCGCGTCCTCCGATAGGGGCGGGATACTCTGGGTGCCTTTCGCCGTTCTTGTCGCGGCGCTCTCGTATATTGCCAGGATCACGGCCCCCAGCTACTACGGTGACGTCTGGATCTACCTTGCGTGGGTCAGGGAGTACCTGGGGGGAGACAGGCTCGCCTCCGTCGAGCCGTTCTTCGGTGGGGACGTCGGCCTCTCGCGCGCCAGGATCAACGGCTGGCTCTTGGAGCAGGCCGCGGTCTCCAGGGTCTCGGGGGTCGACCCGGTCGAACTGGCTTTCTCGTACCTGAACCCCGCGCTCGTCGTCGTAGCCTTCCTGGTCTTCTACGCGCTGGCGCGCATCCTCTTCGAGAGCGAGCGGGCGGCGCTGTTGTCCGGCAGCCTCTACTCGCTCTTCTTCCTGATACACCTCAGCCAGTCCCGTATCTCCTGGGGGGGCGAGTTCGTCCAGCGCCTGCCCGAGGACAAACTGGTCGCCAAGTTCCTCTTCCTGCCCCTCGCCCTCGCCTGCGCCTACGCGTTTCTGGAAGGCGGGGAGAAGCGCTATTTTTTGGGCTTCACCTTCCTGTGCTGCGCCGTCATGGCCATACACCCCATAGGGCTTGCGATCATCGGGATCTCCATGGCGGGGTTCGCCGTCTTGCACCTCGCCGCCAACCCGCGCAACGGTGCGGCGTGGGCCAGGATCTCCGCTATGGGCCTGGCCGGTGTCGCCATCGTCGCCATCCCGGCGGTCCTCGTCTCGTCGTTTACCAACGAGCCCCTGTCGAACGCGCTGGCCGACTCGGATATCAACTCCGGCGATCCCGACGTGCTAAGGAACATGATCTTCGTCAGCCCGGAGAGGAACCGCATCCTCGAGCTGGCGGACGGCTCCTACATAATGCATCCTTCGTTGCTCCTCGACCCCGCGATCGCTACAGCCTTCCTGATCGGGCTCCCCTTCTTGCTCTGGCGCCTGAGGCAGAGCCTGGCCGCACAGCTGCTCTTCGGTGTGATGTACGTGACGACGGTAGTCGTATACGTACCGCCGATCACGACGTTCCTGGGTGATAACGTCGTGCTGCCGGGCCAGATCTGGCGCCTGGCGTGGCCGATACAGCTGGCCGCCGTGCTTACGCTGGGCTGGCTCGTCTGGACCGCCACGAGCTACGTGGGCGCAAGGCTGCAGAATCTCGGGCCGTTGCGTTTCCTCGCGGCGGCACTACCCGCCTTGTTGGTCGTAGCGTTGAGTGTCGCGGCGTTACCCCGGGCAAGTCAGGGCATGGAGTCCATACGGGCGCACAGGGAGGTGAGCCGTACGTCCGGCTTCTACCCATCGGACCCCATCTATCCCTGGTTTCGGGACGAGATACGCTCGCCCGTTGTCGTGCTCGCGCCCGACATCCAGAGCGCCCGCATCCCCGCCTACTCCTACGAGGCGAACGTCGTCAGTCGCAGGGGAGGACTGATCCTAAGGGTTCTCCCCGAGCTACAGAAGCGGGCACCGGGCCAGATCGAGGTTCCCCAGGGTTCGCTCGACGTACGGGAGTTCTTCAGCGGGACCACGCTCCAGAAGGGCGTCGAGATCCTGCGCCGCAACGACGTAGACTACGTGATGGTCGCGAAGGACTCGCAGCTGACCGGCGTGCTCGAGGGCCTTTCCGGCTTCACGCCGGTGGAAACACCGAGCGAGAGGTACGACCTCTACGCCGTGGATCTCCGGAAGCTGCCGTAGAATGGCCCATTCTGTAGAATAGCCGTCTCTGGACGTTCGACCCGGGAGGCAGCGCTTTTGACGTTTTTCGGAGAGCTCGGTAACAGGGTGGTCGGCGCCCCTTCGATACTCGCGGCTGATTTCGCCGAGCTGGCGGAGGAGGTGCGGAGGGCCGAGAGGGGTGGCGCCGAGCTCGTACACTTCGACGTCATGGACAACCATTTCGTCCCCAACCTGACCGTAGGACCCGCCGTCGCGGCCTCGCTCGCCGCCGCGGTCGACCTTCCCATAGACGCCCACCTGCAAGTAACGAACCCTGACAACCTGATCCCAACATTCATCGAGGCCGGGGTCGTCGGCATCTGTGTCCAGCCCGAGGTCGTCACCCATCTGCACCGCACGCTGGATCTTGTCCATACCGGCGGCTGCGAGGCCGGCGTGGCCCTGAATCCGACGACCTCGCCCGAGTCTATCGAGTGGGCCCTGCCCTACGTGGACTACATCAACGTCATGAGCGTCAACCCGGGCTTCGGAGGCCAGGACTTCATCCCCGAGATGGTCGAGAAGGTCAGGCGCCTCAAGGTGATGACCAGCGTCCCCATCGAGGTTGACGGGGGTATCACGGTCGAGACCGCGCCCCTCATGGTAGAAGCGGGCGCCCGGATCCTCATCGCCGGTTCGGCGGTCTTCAAAGGCGACCCCGCAACCGAGATGCGCAGGATCATCGAAGCCGGCGAGAGAGCTAGTCAGCATTTCAGCTAGTCAGCACGCTCCGGCTTGCGCCTTCGCTTGTCAGCACGGCGGCTCCGCCGCCTTGTCAGCATTTCAGCAAGTCGTCCCGTAGCGCCGCCCCGTGCATCGGAGTCTACCGCCGCAGGCAGCCGTGTCTGGTGCGCGGCAGGGTGAGGCCACAGCGGAAGAAGCTGACTAGCTGATAAGCGAGGGCCTGGTAAGGCCCGAAGCGTGCTGACCAGCTGACAAGCGGAGGCGAAGCCGGAGCGTGCGGAAACGCGAAGCGTTTCCTTGTTAGAGCGACTACTGTGTGATAGCTTTGGCCTGCTACTTTCGGGGGCGGGTGAAATTCCCGCACCGGCGGTGAGCCTGGCAGGGGCGCCTTGAGCCTTTGCCGGAGAGCCCGCGAGCCTCTTGGGAGGTTGAGCCGGTGAAGGTTCGCGTTCGTGGCGAGCCGTAGTCCGGCGCCGACGGTCAGAGTCCGGATGGGAGAAAGGAAGACGTGCTGCAGGATTCGATGATGGATCTTGCCCGCTGCCTCGCCGAGCGCGGGCGCTACACGGTCGCGCCGAACCCCCTCGTGGGGGCCGTCCTCGCGCGCGACGGTGTCGTGATAAGCGAGGGCTGGCATTCGAGAGCGGGGGAGGACCATGCCGAAGTAGTGGCCCTCGATAGAGCAGGAGGAGCCGGCAGGGGGGCCACGCTCTACGTTACGCTGGAGCCCTGCAACCATTACGGCAGGACGCCGCCGTGTGTCGAGGCTATCTTGCGGGCTGGCATCTCGCGCGT
>Ga0126312_10003093_pt1 | contig 11192 bp, 10 predicted proteins | sample Plot104A_FD_92537 | JGI IMG/M metagenome (GOLD analysis project Ga0126312, IMG submission 92537) | Serpentine soil microbial communities from UC McLaughlin Reserve, CA, USA - Plot104A | ecosystem: Environmental > Terrestrial > Soil > Grasslands | place: USA: UC McLaughlin Reserve, Lake County... | reverse complement strand
TCGCCGAGCGCGCCGACGCCGCGCTCGTGGCCTACCCCCACGGCGCCGCGGCCCAGGCCGTGAAGTCGCTGCGGGAGCGCGGTCTGAAGGTGGTCGACCTGTCGGCCGACTTCCGGCTCGACCAGGACAGCTACGAGCACTGGTACGAGGAGCACGGCGCGCCCGAGCTCATCGACGAGGCGGTCTACGGGCTCCCCGAGCTGCACCGCGAGGAGATCCGGGCCGCCGACCTCGTCGCCGCGCCGGGCTGCTACCCGACGGCCGCCATCCTCGCTCTGGCTCCCCTTCGAGACGTGGCCGTCGACGCCGTGGTGGACGCCAAATCCGGAGTCTCGGGCGCGGGCCGCGAGGCAACCCCGAGCACCCACTTCGTCTCGGTCAGCGAGAACGTGAACGCCTACAAGGTCGAGGGACACCGCCACCAGGCGGAGCTCGAGCGCGAGCTCGGGGGGGTGCGCATCACCTTCATCCCGCACCTCCTGCCGATCGATCAGGGCCTCCTCGCGAGCTGCTACGTGACGCTCGCGGACGGCGCCGAGGTGGGCGAGCGCTTCAGCGACGCGTACGAGGGCGAGCCCTTCGTGGAGCTCGCCTCGACTCCGCCCGGCACCGCCGACGTGCGCGAGACGAACCGCTGCCGGATCTACTGGCACACCGAGCCGCGCAGCGAGCGGGTGCTCGTCTTCGCTGTCATCGACAACCTCTGGAAGGGCGCCGCCGGCCAGGCGCTGCAGAGCCTCAACCTGATGCTCGGGCTCCCGGAGGTGGAGGGACTGCGGTGAGCTTCTTCCGCTCGCGGTGGGTCGAGCGTCCCGAGCAGGTGCGCGAGCTCGAGCCGGCCGCCCTGCCGGCGGGCTTCCGCGCGGCCGGGGTGGCGGCCGGCCTCAAGCCAGAGGGCCTCGACGTCGGGGTGCTCGTCTCGGACAGCGAGGAGACGGTCTCCGCGGCTCGTTTCACGACCAACGCCCGGGTTGGCGCGCCGGTGATCGCCTCGCGCGAGGCGGACCTCGCCGGCCTTCGCGCCGTGGCCGCCAACTCGGGCGTCTCGAACGTCGGAGACGGCGAGCGCGGCCTCGTCACCGCCCGCGCCATGCAGGCAGCCGCGGCGGAGGAGCTCGGGCTGGAGGCACGCCAGGTCGGGGTCGCGTCCACGGGGGTGATCGGGCTCGAGTTGCCGCGCGAGCCGGTCGTGGCCGGCGTGCGCGCCGCCTGCGGAGCGCTCGGCGCCGACGCGGAGGACTTCGCGCGGGCGATCCTGACGAGCGACGCGGGCCCGAAGCGCGCCTGCCTCGAGGTCGAGCTGGGCGCGGGCCGCGTCCGGCTGGCCGCCCAGGCCAAGGGCGCCGGCATGATCTCGCCGCGCTTCGCCACGATGTTCTGCTTCGTGGAGACGGACGCGGCGCTCTCGGCCGAGACTCTCGACCTCCTGACCGGCGTCTGCGTGAAGCGCTCGTTCGACCGGATCTCGGTCGACGGCCAGCTCTCGACGAGCGACACCGTCTTCGCGCTCGCCGGCGGGCGCTCCGGCGTGCGGGTCGAAGCCGAGACGGACGACGAGGTGCGCCTCGGCGAGGCGATGGACGCGCTGCTCCGCCAGCTCGCACTCGAGATCGTGCGGGACGGAGAGGGAGCGGGACGCGTGGGGCGAGTCGTGGTGACCGGAGCTGCGGAGGCGGTCGAGCCCGTGGCACGCGCGGTGGCCGAATCGCCGCTCGTCAAGACGGCTCTCCACGGGGCCGACCCCAACTTCGGCCGCATCCTCCAGGCCGCCGGGCAGGCGTGGCCAAAGGGAGCCCCGTTCGTGGCCGACCTGGCGATCGAAGGCCGCCAGGTGGTCTCGGCCGGCGACGCCCTCGAGCTCGGCGACGGCGACCTGCGCGAGCTCGCGTCATCGATTCGCCGCGAGGAGGTGGAGCTCGCCCTCACCCTCCCCGGCGAGGGGGGCGAGACGGAGGTCTTCTTCAGCGACCTCTCCGAGGCCTACGTTCGCCTCAACTCGGAGTACACCTCGTGAGGCCACTGGCGGCCCCTCTGCGCCGCAGCTCAGGCGGCCGCCGCAGCCGCACCCCTGGGCGCATCCGCGCCCCCGAGCGGCCGCCCCCGACGAGCTTGGCCGCCCCGGCCCCCGAGCGCCTGCCCGCCCCCGGCGCCGAGCGCCCGCCCGCCCCCGCCAAACCTTCGCTAACGGATACGACAACGAAGTTGCCTGGGAGGAAATACAGTCGCGTGAGAGGCACGGGCGATTGCCACCCGGTACACCTCGTTGTCGTATCGGACAGCGTTTCCGGGGGGCTGGGCGGGGGGCGCGCAATTTTCGGGGGACTGGGCGGGGGGCGCGCAATGGCGGTTGGCAGAGGGTGCGCACCTGCGGCCGCCGCGGAGTCGGCGAGCGCCGTTGGCGCGTGGCGGGCGCGAGGACGCGGCGCGTGGTGGGCGTGGGGACGGGGCGCGTGGCGGGCCTGGGGACCGGGCGCGTGGCGGGCGTGGGGACCGGGCGCGTGTCGGGCACCGGAGCGCGGCGTGGCGCCGGCCCGCGGGGACTCGGCGCGCGGTCGCTCTCGCGGCCCGCGACGGAGGCGGTCGTCGGCGGAGGAGGGATCAGCTTGAGGGACGTCGCCACGCTGCTCGAGGCGCTGCCGTACATCAGGGAGTTCCACGGCCGCACCGTGGTCATCAAGTACGGCGGCGCGGCGATGACCGACCCGGAGCTGAAGGAGGAATTCGCCCGCGACGTGGTGCTGCTCAAGTACGTGGGAATGAACCCGGTGGTGGTGCACGGGGGCGGGCCCGACATCACCCGTTACATGGAGCGACTGGGCATGGAGGTCCGCTTCGTGGAGGGGCTGCGCGTCTCCGACGAGGCCACGGTCGAGGTGGCGAAGATGGTGCTGGTCGGTAAGCAGAACAAGGACATCGTGCTGCGCATCGGGCGTCACGGACAGCCCGCGGTGGGCCTGTGCGGGGACGACGGTCGGCTGTTCACGGTGTCGAAGCGGTTGGCCGGGGAGACCGACGTGGGCCTCGTCGGTGACATCGAGCACGTCGACGTGGACGTGCTGAATCACATCGCGGAGGACTACGTTCCGGTGGTCGCCTCGGTCGGCGCCGACCCCGAGGGGCGCTCCTACAACGTGAACGCCGACGCCGCCGCCGGCGCGGTGGCCGCCGCCCTCGGCGCCTTCAAGGTGGTGTTCCTCACGGACGTCGAAGGCTGGAGGGAGGTGCCGGACGACCCCGGCACACGGATCTCGGAGGCGACGGCCGCGGAGGTGGGCGAGCGGCTGCCCGAGGTCGCCGGCGGGATGCGCCCGAAGCTCGAGGCCTGCCTCGCGGCGCTCGGCGCCGGAGTCGACGCCGCGCACATCGTCGACGGCCGCGAGCCCCATTCGCTGCTGCTCGAGCTCTTCACGGACGAGGGAATCGGCACCAAGCTGTGGCCCTAGCGGAGCTCCAGGCGCTCGAGCGCGACGCCGTGATGGCGACCTACGCGCGCCAGCCGGTCGAGTTCGTGCGAGGCGAGGGCACGATGCTTTGGGACGCGGAGGGAAACGAGTACCTCGACTTCCTGGCGGGCATCTCAGTGGCGCAGATCGGCCACTGCCATCCGCGACTCGTCGCCGCCGTGACCGAGCAGGCCGGGCGTCTCATGCACGTCGGCAACCTGTTCTACACGGAGCCGGGGATGCGCCTCGCGAAGCGGCTCGCCGACGCCTCGCTCGGCGGCAAGGCGTTCCTCTGCAACTCGGGCGCCGAGGCGATCGAGTGCGCGCTGAAGCTCGCCCGCCGGTACAGGCGGGGCGGCGAGTTCGTGGTGCTCGAGGGCGGCTTCCACGGGCGTACCATGGGGGCGCTCTCGGCCACGCCGCAGGAGTCGAAGCAGGCGCCCTTCGCGCCGCTCGTGCCCGGCTTCCGGGTGGCCCCGAGGCGTGGCCCGCTGCCTTTGGACGAACGCGTTGCGGCGGTGATCATCGAGCCGATCCAGGGGGAGTCGGGCATCCACCCGATCGACCGCGGGCTGCTCGTGGCCGCCCGCGAGGCGTGTGACGAGCACGGCGCCCTGCTCGTCTTCGACGAGGTCCAGTGCGGGATGGGCCGCACCGGGCGGCTGTGGGCCTGGGAGGAGAGCGGCGTGCGGCCAGACGTCATGACCGTGGCGAAGGGGCTCGGGGGCGGGCTGCCCGTGGGCGCCTGCGTGACGTCGCCCGAGTACGCCCCGGTGCTCCAGCCCGGAGACCACGGCTCGACCTTCGGCGGCGGACCCGTCGTCGCCGCCGCGGCGAACGCCGTGCTCGACGTGGTCGACGAGGAGGCGTTCCTGGCGGCCGTCCGGGCGAAGGGCGAGCGGCTCGCGGGGGAGCTGACGAAGCTCGGCCTCGAGCCCCGCGGCCGCGGCCTGATGCTCGCGTTCCACGCCCCCGACGCTCCGGGCCTCGTGCGCAAGCTGCTGCTCGACCACCGGCTCGTGGCGAACGCCAGCGGGCCGGACACCGTTCGCCTGCTGCCGCCGCTGACCGTGTCGGAGCGCGAGCTCGACGAGGCGGTTGCGCGCATCGCCGCGGCCCTCGGGTGACGCTCCTCTTCGCCTACGGGAGCAACATGGCGCAAGCCGAGATAGAGGCGTTCGCACCCGGCGCGCGCTTCCTCGGTGCGGCCCGGCTCGACGGGTACCGCCTCGAGCTACGCCGGCGCTCGATTCGGTGGGGCGGCGGGGCGGCGGACATCGTCCGCCGAGCCGGGGCGGCCGTTTGGGGTGCGCTCTACGAGCTGCCCGACCTCGGCGCGCTCGACGCCAAGGAGGGCGCGGCCCTGGCCGCCTACCGGAGGCGCGCCGTCCAGGTGGTCGCGCGCGAGAGCACCGTGCTCGCGGAGGCCTACGAGGTGATCGACAAGGAGCCGGAGGAGGTCTCCCCAACGCGTGAATACGCCGACCTGCTCATGACGGCGGCACGTGAGCGCGGGCTCCCGGCGGAGTACGTGGAGGAGCTCGGCCGCCGGTTGGCGAAGCAGTAGGTCGTGGTCCCCGCCGTGATCATCGGGGCGCAGGTCGGCGCCGCGCTCGGCCTGCTCCTGCTCGGCGGAAGCCTGTTTTTGCCGCTCGTGACGACGGCGGCGGGTGCGGGCGCCGGGTTCCTCGCCCATCGCGCCTGGCTGGGCCTGGTGCGCCGGGGCCTCCGCCGCCGGCTTCGCTCCGCGGCGCTTCGCTAGCGTCCAGCCGCCCGTGGAGCGGCGCACGCTGATCAAGACCGCCTCGTACGAGGCCGAGCCCGGTGAGGTCGGGCGCGTGCTGCTGCTCTACTCGGGCGGCCTCGACACGAGCGTGATGCTCAAGTGGATCCAGGACGAGTACGAGGCCGAGGTGGTCGCCCTCACCGTCGACCTGGGCCAGCCCGGCGAGGACTTCGGGGTCGTGCGAGGGAAGGCGCTCGAGCTCGGGGCGCTCGACTGCAAGGTCGTCGACGCGCGCGAGGAGTTCGCCCGCGGCTACGTGCTCCCGGCGATCAAGGCGAACGGCCTATATGGCGGGGGTTACCCGCTGTTCACGGCGCTCGGCCGGCCGCTGATCGCCAGGCTGGCCGTGGAGGCGGCCCGCGAGGCGGGCTGCGACACGATCGCCCACGGCTGCACCGGCAAGGGCAACGATCAGGTGCGCATCGAGTCGACCGTGGTGGCGCTCGACCCCGAGCTGAAGATCATCGCTCCGGTGCGGGGCTGGCAGATGGGGAGAGAGGAAGAGATCGCCTACGCGCGCGAGCACGGCATACCGGTGAAGGGCGGAACCGAGACGGCGCCCTACTCGGTCGACGACAACCTGTGGGGCCGCTCGTCCGAGGGCGGTCCGATCGAGGACATCGGGGAGCCCCCTCGCGACGACGTGTTCAACCTCGTCACCGACCCGCGCGAGGCGCCCGACGAGCCCGAGGACGTCGAGGTGGAGTTCGAGCGGGGCTGCCCCGTCGGGCTGAACCGCGAGCGTCTCGGCCTCGTCGAGCTGCTCGAGCGCGCGGGAGAGCTCGGCTCCCGCCACGGGGTGGGGATCGTGGACCACATCGAGGACCGGATCGTGGGCCTCAAGGTGCGCGACGTGTACGAGGTGCCGGCGGCGGCGATCGTGCTCACCGCGCACAAGGAGCTCGAGAAGCTCGTTGGGACCATCCACCAGAACACCTTCAAGCCCCACCTCGACGAGCACTGGGCCTACCTGGTCTACGCGGGACTCTGGTACGAGCCCCTCCTGGGCGACCTAAACGCCCTCATGGACCGTGTGAACGAGCAGGTGACCGGCGCGGTCACGCTGCGCCTGTACAAGGGCTCGGTGCGGCCGGTGGCCCGCCGTTCGCCGAACGCGCTCTACGACGCGGCGCTGGCCGGGTTCGGGGAGTCTGGCGGCCTCTTCGCCCAGCAGGCGAGCCCCGGCTTCATCGAGCTGTGGAGCCTCCAGTCGCGGATGGCGTACAAGCTCCGAAACCGGGGAAAGCAAGGACCATGACGACGAAGGGCTACACCATTCTCGGCTGGCTCGTCTGGCAGCTCGCGAGCCGGGTCACCAAGTCGAAGATCTCGCAGAAGCGCGTGAAGCTCGGCGCAGCGGGCGTCGTGCTGCTCGTCCTGGCCGGCGGCGCGATCGCCGCAAAGTCGGCCAGCGGCGACTGAGCCGCTCCCCGGCCATCCGCCCCGGTTCCTACGATGGGGCGGCCGGTGAGCTGCGTCCACCTCCACGTCCACTCCGAGTACTCGGTGCTCGACGGCGCCTGCAAGATCGAGGCGCTGGCGGAGCGGGCCGCCGCCTTCGAGCAGCCGGCGCTCGGGCTCACCGACCACGGGGTGATGAACGGCGCGGTCGAGCACTACAAGGCCTGCCGCGAGCGGGGGATCAAGCCGATCATCGGGCTCGAGGCCTACCTCGTGGACGACGTCCGCACCGAGGCGGTGCGCTACGAGCGCAACCACCTGACGCTGCTGGCCGCGAGCGACGAGGGGTTCCGAAACCTCGTGAAGCTCTCCTCGGCCGGGTACCTGGAGGGCTACCGGCGCGGCAAGGCCAACGTGGACCTGGCGCTGCTCTCGCGCCACGCCGACGGCGTCATCGCCCTAACCGGCTGCCTCCAGTCGCGCTTCTGTCGCCGGCTCGTCGACGGCAGCCCCGCGGAGGCGCGCGCCCACGCCGACGATCTGATCCAGGTGTTCGGGGCCGAGGACGTCTACTTCGAGCTCCAGAGGAATGGCATCGCCGAGCAGGAGCGGGCGAACGAGGGCATCGAGCGCATCGCCCGGGAGCTTCGGCGACCGCTCGTGGCCACCGCGGACGTGCACTACCTGCGTCGAGAGGACTACGACAACCACAAGGCGCTGCTCTGCGTGCAGACGAAGAGCACGCTGGCCGCGCCGAAGCTGTCGTTCGACGCGAACGAGTTCTACCTGAAGGACTCGGCCGAGATGGCGGAGGCGTTCTCCGCATGGCCCGAGGCGCTCGCCTCCACCACGGAGATCGCGGAGCGCTGCGATGTCGAGATAGAGCTCGGCAAGCTGCTGATCCCGCGCTTTCCGACCCCGGAGGGCGAGTCCGAGCGCGTCTACCTGCGCCGGCTGGCCGAGGACGGGCTGCGGCGCCGCTACGGCGACCCGCCCCCGGCGGCCGCCGTGGAGCGGCTCGAGTCGGAGCTCGAGGTGATCGGCCGGATGGGCTTCGAGGCGTACTTCCTGATCGTCTGGGACTTCGTCCGCTACGCCAAGGACAGCGGGATCGCGGTGGGTCCCGGGCGCGGCTCGGCGGCGGGCTCGATCGTCTCCTACGCGCTCGATATCACGGATGTCGATCCGCTCGCCTACGACCTGCTGTTCGAACGATTCCTGAACGCCGAGCGGGTGTCGATGCCCGACATCGACATCGACTTCTCGGTCAAGGGCCGCGACCGGGTGATCCAGTACGTGGCGGACAAGTACGGTCGCGAGTCCGTGGCCCAGATCGTCACCTTCGGCCGCATGTTCCCGCGCGCGGCCACGCGCGACGCGGCTCGCGTGCTCGGCTTCGACTACGGGACCGGCGATCGCATCGCCAAGCTCATTCCCGAGCCCGTCATGGGCCGCTCGAAGTCGTTCGACCAGTACCTCGCCGAGGAGCCCGAGCTGCGTCGCGTGTACGACACGGAGCCGGAGGCGCGCCAGGTCGTCGAGGTGGCGAAGGGCCTCGAGGGGATCGTTCGCAACTCCTCGATCCACGCGGCGGCCGTGGTGATCGCGGATCGCCCGCTCACGGACATCGTTCCGCTTCAGGTGGCGGACGACCGCACCGTCACCCAGTACTCGATGAAGCCGATCGAGGAGATCGGCCTGCTCAAGATGGACTTCCTCGGGCTGCGCAACCTCGACGTGATCGAGGCGGCGCTCGACATCGTCGAGCAGTCGACCGGCGATCGTCCCGACATGGCCGCGCTGCCGCTCGACGACGCTAAGACCTACGAGATGCTCGCCCGCGGCGACTCGGTCGGCGTGTTCCAGTTCGAGTCGGACGGCATGCGCGACGCGCTCAAGAAGGTCAAGCCGACCGAGTTCAACGACCTGGTGGCGCTGGTCGCGCTCTACCGCCCCGGCGCCATGCGCTACATCGACACCTACGCGCGCAACAAGCGCAGCCCGGCGGCGATCGCCTACCTCGACGAGCGCCTGCGACCGATCACGGAGTCGACCTACGGGGTGATCCTCTACCAGGAGCAGTCGATGCGGATCGCCAAGGAGATCGCCGGCTTCTCCGGGCCCGAGGCGGACGACCTGCGCAAGGCGATCGGCAAGAAGCTGCGCGACAAGATGGCCGCGCTACGGGACCGCTTCGTCGAGGGCGCCCGCGCCAGCGGCACCGACGAGCGCGTGATCCAGGAGCTGTGGTCCGTCAACGAGGCCGCCGCCGACTACTCGTTCAACAGATCCCATGCCGCCTGTTACGGCCTGATCGCCTACCGGACCGCCTGGCTCAAGGCCAACTACACCGCCGAGTACATGGCCGCGCTGATCTCGTCGGTGATGTCGACGAAGGACAAGGTGCCGTTCTTCGTCTCGCGCTGCGAGGACATGGGCATCGAGGTGCTGCCGCCCGATGTCAACCAGTCGGGCCACGACTTCGTGGTCGTCGAGGGCAACGTCCGCTTCGGGCTCGACGCCGTGAAGAACGTGGGCGCCGCCGCGGTGGACGCGATCCTCGCCGCGCGCGGGGAGGGCGGGCCGTTCGCCTCGATCTGGGACTTCTGTCGCCGGGTGGACTGCCGCACCGTGAACAGGAAGGCCATCGAGGCCCTCGTCAAGTGCGGGGCGCTCGACTCGATCGGCCCCAGCCGCAGCGGCATGCTCGAGGTGCTGGCGAGGGCCCAGGCTGGCGGGCAGCAGCACCAGCAGGACGCGCTGCTCGGACAGGGCTCCTTCTTCGAGCTCGGCCCGGGTGGCGGCGGCGATCACCACGACCTTCCGGTGCCCCGCCTGCCCGACGAGCGCGAGGCGATCGGCGCGATGGAGAAGGAGACGCTCGGGCTCTTCCTGTCGAGCCACCCGCTAAAGGAGCTGCGGCCCGCGCTGCGCGCTCGGGTGGACTGCTCGCTGGCGGAGCTCGAGGCGAAGAAGGACGGCGACTGGGTCACCGTGGGCGGCATGATCAGCGAGTGCAAGCGGATCCGCACGAAGAAGGGCGACCCGATGATGTTCGCCACGCTCGACGATCTCGAGGGCGCCGTCGAGCTGCTCGTGTTCAACTCGGCCTACGCGGCCAACGCGGGCAAGGTGGACGTGGACAAGGTCGTGGTCGTGCGCGGGCGGGTCGACCACAAGGAGGCAGGGGAGACGAAGCTGGTCGCACAGGAGGTCGAGCCGTTCGATCCGAGCCCCGAGGAGCTCTCGCGCGCCGCCGCCGAGCCGGCCGCCCCGACGGAGTCGAAGCGGGTCACGCTCCACGTCTCACCGGGCGTGCCCGACTCTTTCCTCGAGGAGCTGAAGGAGGTGGTTCGGGTCCACCCGGGCGAGCACGAGCTGCTGCTCGCGGTGGGCGAGCGCCGCCTCCTCCTGGGCGGCGACTTCCGCGTCTCGGCGGACACCGCGTGCAGGGCCGAGCTCGGCGCCCTGAGGGGTGCCGCGCACATCGTCGCCTGAGCGCTCTACGCGGCTACACTGGCCGGGTGCCCGTACCAGCACGCATCGCGGAGGCGCACGAATGCCGCCAGTGCTGCGCCTTCTGCGACCGAATGGTCCACCCGTCGGGGTGCATCTCCTCCGGCTGCCGCTTCCTCTACCTCTACGACGACGAGGAAACCGGTCGCCGCTTCATGGGCTGCCTGAACAAGGTCTTCAAGGGCGAGATCGACGTCGAGCTCTTCCACCAGGCCGAGCGCACCCGGCACGGCTTCGGGGGCGTGAAGATGACAGGCATGCCGCTGCCCCAGTGCCGCTGCACGGTCGAGCGCGCCTACGACGGCTACGGCGAGCCGTTCGAGTGCGTCAACCCGGGCTTCTTCGTCAAGCCCGAGGTCGAGGACTTCGACCTCCGCGACGCGCTCTAGGTCGCGTACGCGTCGCTGCGCTCCACCATGCTGAACCAGTTGCCCGAGTTGTCGCGCAGGGTCGCCTCGATGCCGTAGAAGCGTTTGGTGGGCTCTGAGAGGAAGTTCACCCCGCGCTCGCTGAGCGCCGAGTAGGTCCCCTTGCAGTCGTCGGTCTCGAAGGCGCCCGGTCCAAGTACCCCCTTGGCGATGAGCGCCTTCACCTGCTCGGCGGTCTCCTCGTCCATCATCGGCGGGCCGGGCACGAGCAGGATCAGCTCGTGGTTTGGCTGGCCCGGCGGGCTCACGGTGAGCCAGCGGAAGTCGTCCATGCGCTGGTCCGTGCGCACCTCGAAGCCGAGCTTCCCGGTGTAGAAGTCGAGGGCCTCGTCCTGGTCGAGAACCCAGATCGTGGTGTGAGAGAGCTGTGTGATCATGCGCGGCAAGCTAGCCCGGGCGGGGGCCGTCCGCTTCTCGAAAACTGCTCGATTCGACCGGCCGCGTGTACATCAGCGTGAAGCAGCCCGGAATCGGCGGCGGGCCGGCCGCTCGCCAGCGCCGCGCGTAGTCGACCGGCGACTCCCCGACCACCTCCCGGAAGGCGGCGCTGAAGGAGCCGAGGCTGCGGAAGCCGACCTCGAGGCTGACCTCCGTCACCGACAGCTCGGTCTCCCGCAG
>Ga0126312_10003092_pt1 | contig 11193 bp, 12 predicted proteins | sample Plot104A_FD_92537 | JGI IMG/M metagenome (GOLD analysis project Ga0126312, IMG submission 92537) | Serpentine soil microbial communities from UC McLaughlin Reserve, CA, USA - Plot104A | ecosystem: Environmental > Terrestrial > Soil > Grasslands | place: USA: UC McLaughlin Reserve, Lake County... | reverse complement strand
TCGCGCTGCTCGACTTCCTCGACATCGAGCGCGCAGACGTGTTCGGCATGTCGCTCGGCGGGATGATCGCCCAGGAGCTGGCGATCGGCTGGCCCGAGCGGGTCGAGCGCCTGGTGCTCGGCTGCACGCACGCAGGCGGGCGCCACGCGCCGAGGCAGCCGCGGGCGACCGGGCGCGCGTTCGCCATGGAGACCGAGGACTGGGTCGAGCGGATGACGGCGCTCGCGCCGTTCGCGTTCGCCCGCGGAGTCGACCCCGCGCTGCTCGCTCGGTTCATCGCCAAGAAGAGGGTCGACGCGCAGGACCCAGAGGGCTACCGAGCGCAGATCGCCGCCGCGCTCGGGCACGACGCCGCTGACCGGCTGGGAGAGATCCGCGCGCCGACGCTGATCGTCACGGGCGACGACGACCAGGTCATCCCGGCCGTCGGCAGCGAGGTGCTCGTCGCACGGATCCCGCGCGCGAAGCTGGCGACGATCGAGGGCACCGGGCACCTGTTCTTCCTCGAGGAGCCCGATCGGACGCACCAGGTGGTCGCCGGGTTCCTGTCGCGGACGGCGGTCGCATGAGCGGGCCGCTGCTGGTCGTCGACGCGCCGTCGCTGCTCTTCCGCGGCTTCTTCGCGCTGCCCAAGTCGATCAGGGACGCCGACGGGCACGCGGTCAACGGGCTGCTCGGCACGACCAACATGGTGCTGCGGGTGGTCGAGGACCACGAGCCGCGCGCGGTCGTCATGTGCTTCGGGCCGGACGCCGCGCCCTACCGCGTGGAGCTCTACTCCGGCTACCACTCCGAGCGGCCGGAGGTCCCGCCCGAGCTGCAGTGGCAGTTCGACCAGTCGCGCTGGTTCTTCGAGTCGTTCGGCTGGGTCGTCGCCCACGACGGCTCCGTGGAGGCCGACGACCTGCTCGGCTCCTACGCCTCGACCGAGGCGGCGGCCGGCGGGCGCGCCCTGATCCTGACCGGCGACCGCGACATGTACCAGTGCGCGACCGACGACACGGTGAAGGTGCTGTACGTGAAGACCGGCTCAGGCGTCGAGGAGGTGGACCGGCGCGAGGTGGTCAAGCGCTACGGCGTCCTGCCCGAGCAGGTGCCGGACTTCATCGCGCTGCGCGGCGATCCCTCGGACGGGCTGCCCGGAGCGAAGGGCATCGGGGCCAAGACGGCGGCGTCGATCCTGCAGAAGCACGGCACGCTCGATGCGGCGATCGAGGCCGCCGCCGGCGGGACGTCGCGGTTCTCGGGCGTGCTGACCAGCATGGCCGACGACCTGCGCGCGTTCCGGGAGATCGCGACGCTGCGCCGGATGGAGGTCGAGCGGCCCGAGGACCGGCCGCTCGACCGCACGGGCGGCGCCGCGGCGGCCCGCAGGCTGGGCATGAACCGGCTGGCCAAGCGGCTCGAGGAGGGGGGAGAGGGCGGATGATCCTCGGGATCGACCAGGGCACGACCGGCACGACCGCGATCGTGTTCGACGACAACGGGCAGATCGCGGGCCGGGCCTACTCCGAGTTCGAGCAGCACTTCCCGCGGCCGGGCTGGGTCGAGCACGACGCCGCCGAGATCTGGGAGGTCACCCGGCGGGTGGGCCACGAGGCGCTCGACGACGCGGGCGTCGACGGGGCGAAGCTCGCCGCGATCGGCATCACCAACCAGCGCGAGACCGCGGTGGCCTGGGACCGCGACTCCGGCGACCCGCTGCACCGGGCGATCGTGTGGCAGGACCGCCGCACCGCGGCCCGCTGCGACCAGCTGCGCGAGGAGGGCCACGAGCCGACGTTCCGCGAGCGGACGGGGCTCGTGCTGGACGCCTACTTCTCCGGCACCAAGTACGAGTGGCTCCTTCGCAAGGGTGAGGTGGGCGACGACGCGCTGTTCGGCACGATCGACTCGTGGCTGGTGTTCAAGCTCACCGGCCGCCACGCCACCGACTACTCGAACGCGTCGCGGACGCTGCTGTTCAACATCCGCGAGCTGCAGTGGGACGAGGAGCTGTGCGACCTGCTCGGCGTGCCGGTCGGCTCGCTGCCGGAGGCGCTGCCCAACGCGCACGTCTACGGCGAGACCAGCGAGTTCGGCGGGTCGGTCCCGGTCGCGGGCATCGCGGGCGACCAGCAGGCCGCGCTCTACGGCCAGGTCTGCCAGGAGCCGGGGCTCGGCAAGAACACCTACGGCACCGGCAACTTCCTGCTCCAGAACGCAGGACCCGGGTCGCCCGTGCTGGAGCAGGGTCTGATCACCACGATCGCCTGGGGGATCGGCGACCGCGTGGACTACGCGCTCGAGTCGAGCATGTTCGTCACTGGCGCCGGCGTGCAGTGGCTGCGCGACGGGCTCGGGATCATCGAGCAGGCCTCCGAGACCGAGGAGCTCGCCGGGTCGCTGGAGTCGAACGACGGCGTCTACTTCGTGCCCGCTTTGACCGGGCTCGGGTCGCCGCACTGGGACCCATACGCGCGCGGGACGATCGTCGGGCTGACGCGCGGGTCGACGCGGGCGCATCTTGCCCGAGCGGCGCTGGAGGCGATCGCCTACCAGTCGGTCGACGCGGTGCAGGCGCAGAACAGTGCGCTCGGGACGCAGCTCGAGGAGCTGCGCGCCGACGGGGGCGCCACGGCGAACGGCTGGCTCATGCAGTTCCAGGCCGACATGCTGGGCGTGCCGGTCGTCGTCCCCGAGATCAGCGAGACCACGGTGCTGGGCGCGGCCTACCTGGCGGGCGTGACCACGGAGCTGTGGTCCGAGTCCGACCTGACGCAGATGTGGAAGGAGGACAGGCGGTTCGAGCCCCGCATGTCCGACGACGAGCGCCAGTCGCTGCTGGCGGACTGGCGGCGCGCGCTGGAGCGCTCGCGGCACTGGGTGATCGGGGAGGGGGAGTGACCGTGGCCGCGGACCACACCGACGTCGGGCAGGTCAAGGCGCGCGTGCAGGAGCAGGTCGTCGCCGGCGCGTTCATCGAGCGCCTGGCCGAGCGAATCGGCGCCGCCGTCCGCGCCTCGGCCGTGTTCGGCGAGCCGGTCGAGCGCGAAGGGCTCACGGTGATCCCGGTGTCCAGGGCCATGTGGGGCGTCGGCGGAGGCAGCGGCGAGAAGGAGGGGCAGCAGGGCCTGGGCGGCGGGGGAGGGGGCAGCGTCGCGCCGATCGGCTACATCGAGGTGCGCGACACCGGCGCCGAGTTCAAGCCGATCCGGGATCCGCGCGTCTTCGCTGCCGCCGGAGCAGCCGCGGCAGGCCTCGCGGCGTTGGCCGCCCGGGCGATCGCTCGGCGCCGGGCGTGACTTATTGGCCTAGCCCCCGGCCCGCTCCGCGCTGCGCAGCCCGGTTCGCGCCCAGACGCCCATCACCAGGATCGCCGCCGCCAGGATCGCGAGCGCCAGCGCCACCCTGTCCGGAGCGCCGGCCACCAGGCTGCGCCCCGCCTCGAGTACCGGCGTCGCCGGGTTGACCTTGGCCACCGCGTGGACCCAGCCGCTCAGCAGGTCGACCGGCACGTAGACGGGCGCCAGGAACAGGATCAGGAACACCGGCATCTGGATCAGCGAGCCGGCCTGCTCGGTGCGCAGCCGCATCGCGATGCCGCAGGCCCACAGGATCGCTATGACGTTGGTCAGCAGCCCCAGGGCGAGCAGGCCGAACAGGTCGACGCCCTGTCCGGGCACGTCCATGCCGCCGATGAGCGCGGCGACCGTGACCACGGCCGCTGTCAGCAGCCAGCGCAGCAGCGCCGCCACGGCGTAGCCCGCGATGATGCCCCCGCGCGCCGGCGCCGCCAGCATCAGCCGCTGCGCGAAGCCGTTCTCGAAGTCGCGGGCGATCGCGAAGCCCTGGAAGACGCCGCCGAAGGCGGCCGACTGGATGAAGACGAAGACGTACTGGAACGCGGTGTAGCCCGGCTCGTAGTCGAAGCTCGGCACGTTTCCGATCGCCGACAGGCCGCCCGCGAACGCCGCCAGGAAGAACAGCGGGAACATCAGCGAGGGCAGCAGGAACGCGGGGTTCGTGAACGCGTTGTGGGCCGACCGCCAGGCGACGCCCATCGTCACCGACAGGAACCGGTTCATCCGCGCCCCACCCTCCTGCGCAGCGCCGCGCTCGCGGCGGTGTACGCGACCACGGCGATCGCGCCCGCGGTGCCGAAGCCGAGCGCCAGCGCCTCGGCGTCCCATCCGAAGATCACCAGGCTGCGGATTCCCTCGATCAGGTAGGAGACCGGGTTGTACGTCGCGACCGTCCGGAACCAGTCGGTCTGGATCAGGTCGCGCGGCAGGCTCGACGACGAGAGGAAGACGAGCACGAACAGCAACGGGAAGAAGCCCTGGACCGCCTCGCCGCTGCCGAACTTGAGCGCCAGGAACGCGCCGATGCCGGCGAAGGCGAACGAGATGAGGATCGACAGCGCCAGCAGGACGGGCACCCCGGCCGGGCCGCTCTCGAACTCGACGCCGATGGCCGCCGCGACGAGCAGGTACGACAGCGCCTGGATCACGCTGATGATGATCACGCCGCCGACCTGGCCGGCCAGCAGCGCCAGCGCCTTCATCGGGGTGAGTCGCAGGCGGTTCAGGAACCCCGTCTCGATGTCGCGCGCCAGGTCGGTGCCGGCGTTGATCGCGGTGAACAGCGCGCCCTGCATGAACGGCACGGCCAGAGCGAAGTCGCGGTAGTCGTCGGCCGGGAAGCCCGGGATCCGCGTGGCGGCATCTAGGCCCGCGGAGTTCACGGCGAACAGCAGCATCGGGAAGACGAGCGGGAAGATGATCTGCCCGGGCTGGCGCAGCACGCGGAAGAACGCGCGGCGGCCGAGTGCGTAGACCTGCTCGACCAGCCCCGGGTCGCCGACGCTCAGGCCGAGCGGCGCGGGCTCAGTCGCCGCCTGCGTCGCCACTGCCCTCGAGCTTCCGTCCGGTCTTGGCCAGGAAGACGTCGTCCAGCGTCGGCGCGTGCAGATCGAGCGCTGCCAGCTTGACGTGCGCCTGGTCGAGCGCGCGCACGACGTCGGCCAGCTGCGCGTCACCATCGGGCAGCGACACGGTGACGTTGCCGCTGCCGTTGCGGCTGCAGTCGCCGAACGCGTCGAGCGCGCGGCGCGCGGCGTCGGCCTGGCCGGGGTCGGCGGGAACCACTTCGACGCTCGGCCGGCCGACCTCCGCCTTGAGCTGGGCCGGAGTGCCCTCGGCCACGATCGTGCCGCGGTCGATGATGCCGACCCGGTCGGCCAGAACGTCGGCCTCCTCCAGGTACTGGGTCGTCAGGAAGACGGTCATCCCGTCGTCCCGGGCCAGGCGGGCGACCTCCTCCCACAGGGCGGTGCGGCTCTGCGGGTCGAGCCCGGTCGTGGGCTCGTCGAGGAACAGGATCCGCGGCCGGTGGACGAGCGCCAGCGCCAGGTCGAGCCGCCGCTTCATCCCGCCCGAGTAGCCGCGGACGCGGCGGTCGGCCGCCTCGGTCAGCCCGACGCGCTCGAGCAGCTCGGACGCGCGCGACTTGCGCTCGGCCCGCGCGAGTCCCTGGAGGGTGGCCTGGAGCTGGAGGTGCTCGCGGCCGGTCAGCAGCGGGTCGAGCGCCGCCTCCTGCAGCGCCGCTCCGATCACGGCGCGCACCTTCGAGCCCTCGCGGGCGATGTCGTAGCCGCCGACGGTCGCGCGGCCGCTCGTGGGCGGCAGCAGCGTGGTCAGCATCAGCACGGTGGTCGACTTGCCGGCCCCGTTCGGGCCGAGGAACCCGTAGATCTCGCCGGCGGCCACGCCGAGGTCGATCCCCGCGACCGCGGTCACCTCCTTGAACTCGCGTACGAGCCCCTGTACCTCGATGCCGCGCGGGTGGTCGGTCACGTCGGTTGAGACTATTAAGTGGGTCGACATGCCACGCGGTCGTGAACAGCGCAGACTCAGCCGGTGGGAGGTGCTCGGCGCCTGGCTGCGCGTCTGGACGCCGCCGCGCGACGTCGACGTGCCGCCGGTGCCGTTGCGCGCGGTCGGGATCGGCGCCGCCGTGCTCTTCGTCCTGGCCGTGCTCACCGTGCTCGTCGGCATCCCGGCGGTGAAGGACGACAACCGCAGGACGGCCGCGCGCGACAAGGCGGCGGCCGACGCGCGCGTCGCTGCGCGGGTGCGGCGCATCAACACCGAGCAACGCCCACACCGCGCCAGAGCGGCCCCGGCGGACGACGTGGCGGCCCGGCGGGCGCTGGTGGGCCGGCTGGAGGCGTCCGTGCTGGATGACGCGCGCGCCCGTGTGCGCGCGGGGGACCTGAAGGGACCGATCCGCCGCGTCGACTGCGCGCCCGGCAGGCGCAGCGGGGCGGGCGGCGCCGTGCCTGAGGACGACCTCTCGCGCCCGCGCGCGGGGTACGAGTGCACCGCCGTGACCAGCGACATCGTGGGCCACCGGGGCGCGTCGGTCGGCTATCCGTTCAAGGGCGTCGCGGACTTCCGCAGCGGCCGCCTGACCTGGTGCAAGAGCAACCCGCCGCCGGGCGAGCAGGTCATCCCCGACCCGCGCAAGGTCCCGCAGACGCCCCCCGAGTGCCGCGATCCGGGCGCGAGCTAGTGTCCGCGGCGATGCCCTACGTCGCCGCCGACGGCCGCTACGACACGATGCCCTACCGGCGCTGCGGGCGCAGCGGGATCGACCTGCCCGCGATCTCGTTCGGCCTGTGGAACAACTTCGGCGACGACAAGCCGCTCGAGGTGCAGCGGGCGATGCTGCGCACCGCGTTCGACCGCGGCGTCACGCACTTCGACCTGGCCAACAACTACGGGCCGCCGCCCGGATCGGCGGAGACGAACTTCGGGCGCATCTTCCGCGAGGACTTCGCGCCCTACCGCAACGAGCTGATCCTCTCGACCAAGGCCGGCTACGACATGTGGCCCGGCCCCTACGGGGAGTGGGGATCGCGCAAGTACCTGCTGTCGTCGCTCGACGACTCGCTGCGGCGGATGGGGATCGAGTACGTCGACATCTTCTACTCGCACCGCTACGACCCGGACACGCCGCTCGAGGAGACGATCGGCGCGCTCGACACGGCGGTGCGGTCGGGGAAGGCGCTCTACGCCGGCATCTCCTCGTACTCGGCGGAGAAGACGCGGGAAGCGCTGTCGATCCTGCGCTCGCTGGGCACGCCGCTCTTGATCCACCAGCCGTCGTACTCGCTGTTCAACCGCTGGATCGAACCGGACCTGCTGGCCGCGCTCGACGACGAGGGCGTGGGCTGCATCGTGTTCTCGCCGCTCGGGCAGGGCCTCCTGACCGACCGCTACCTGAGCGGCATGCCCGCGGACTCGCGCGCGGCGAAGGGCGTCTTCATGGACGAGTCGTTCCTGACCGAGGACCGGCTCTCCCACGTGCGCGGCCTGAACGAGATCGCGTCGGGCCGCGGCCAGTCGCTGGCCCAGATGGCGATCGCCTGGGTGCTGCGCGACCCGCGCGTGACCTCGGCGCTGGTGGGCGCCAGCAGCGTGGAGCAGCTGAGCGACACGCTGGGCGCGCTGGAGCGGCTCGACTTCGCCGACGACGAGCTCGCGGCGATCGACGAGCACGCCGTCGACACCGGCATCAACATCTGGGCCGAGTCGAGCCGCTACTAGGAACCCGCGGCCGACGCGTGCTGCGCCACGTCGATAACGCGCCGCTCGTGCGTGCCCACGCCGATCGTGCGGCCGCCCTCGCGAACCTCGACGTCGAAGCGCAGCTTGCGGTTGTCGGCCACCTCGCGCAGCGTGGCCTCGACCGTCAGCGTGGCGCCCTCCACGGCGCCGGCGACGTGCTTGATGCAGACCTCGAAGCCGACCGTGGCCTTGCCCTCGGGCAGGTGCTCGAGCGCGAGCATCGCCGCGTTGCGCTCCATCATCGCGATCATCCCGGGCGTCGACAGGACGGCGACGCCGATCGTGCCGCCCACGGTCGTCAGCAGGCGGTCCTCGGCGACGAAATCGTCGGTGCGCGAGACGCCCGGCTCGATGGCCAGCGCCTCACTCACGGCAGTCCCCGCAGGCGCCGTGCAGCACGACGTCGTGCTCGTCGACCGTGTAGTCGACGCGGCCGGCGAGCCGCTCCAGCGCGCGCTCGAGCTCGGGGTCCTCGAACGGCTGGACGTTGCCGCAGTGGTCGCACACCAGGTGGTGATGGTGCTCGCCGCCCGGGCGGTGGGGCTCGTAGCGCTTCTCGTCGCTGCCCAGGTCGAGCCGCTGCACCAGCTTGAGCTCGGCCAGCGTCTCGAGCGTCCGGTAGACGCTGGCCCGGCCGATCGTGCGGCCGGTGTGGCGCAGCGCGTCGTCGATGTCGCGCGCGCTGACCGCGCAGCTCTGGCGGCCGAGCATCTGCACGACCGCGGTGCGCGCGCCGCCCCGGCGGTAGCCCGCATCGGCCAGCCTCCTGAGCGCGTGCTCGGTCCAGTCCACCGGCTCGATGGTATCCACGGCTCAGGCCACCCGGGCGCGCACGGCGGCGGCGCCGGCCGCGGCCAGATAGGCGAGCACGAACATCGCGGCGACCGACGCGCCCGCCGCCGTCCCCGCGTGGTAGGAGAGGTAGAGGCCGGCGCATCCGGCCAGCACCGCGATCACTGTCGACAGGCCGATCATCGGCGTCATGCGGCGCGCTACGAGCCGCGCGCTGGCCGCCGGCGCGACCAGCAGCGCGACGACCAGCAGGTTGCCCAGGCCCTGCACCGCTACCACGATCGCCGCGGTCAGGAGCAGCAGCAGCGCGATCTCGACGGGCAGCGGGCGCACGCCTAGCGCGCCTGCGCCCGAGCGGTCGAAGCCGACGGCCAGCAGCCGCTCGTGCAGCACCCAGAGCGCGAACAACGTCACCACCGCGAGCCCCGCGGCCAGCGCCACGTCGCCGTCGGTCAGCCCGAGCACGTCGCCGAACAGCAGGCCCTGGATCGCCCGCGGGGTCTCCGGCGACAGCGCGAGCAGCGCCCCGAGGCCGAAGAGCGTCGTGACCACCACGGCCACTCCGACGTCGCGGTCGAGGCCGGGCAGCCGCCCGATGGCCGCCACCGCCACCGCGGCGACCACGATCCCCACCGCGCCGCCGACGAGCAGCGGCGCGCCGACGAGCGCCGCGACCACGAGCCCCGGGAACAGCCCGTGCGCGAGCGACTCCGCTCCGTAGGACAAGCCGTAGAGCACGACCCAGCACCCCAGCGCGCCGCCCACCACGCCGAGCAGCACGACCTCGGCGAACGCCCGGCGCAGCACCTCCTGGGACCACGGGTCGGCGAGCCAGTCGAACATTCAGCAGTGGTGGTGGGGTGGGAGGACGCCGTGCACGCCGTCGGGCAGCGTGATGATCTCGCCGCCGTAGGTGCGCTCGAGCGTCGGCTCGTCGAGCACCTCGGCCGGCGGGCCGAACGCGACCTGGCGGCGGTTGAGGCACAGCACGCGGTCGTAGTCGCGGGCCTGCTCGAGGTCGTGCGTGGCCACGACGACGGCGCGACCGCCCGCGGCCAGCTCGTGCAGCAGCGCGGTCAGCCTGTCCGCGCTCGTCGTGTCGAGCCCCGAGTAGGGCTCGTCCAGCAGCAGGAGGCGCGCGTCCTGCACGAGCGCCCGGGCGATCAGCACGCGCTGGCGCTGGCCGCCGGAGAGCTCCCCGAAGGTGTCGTGCGCGCGGGCGCGCAGGCCGACGCGGTCGAGCGCGTCGAGCGCGGCGTGGCGGTCGTGCCGGCCCGGTCGCCGCCACCAGGGCAGGCGCGGGAGCGTCCCCATCAGCGCGACGTCCAGCGCCGACACGGGGTAGTCCAGGCGCGAGCGCTCGGTCTGCGGCACCGATCCGGCGCGGCCGCCGCTCTCGATCGACCCGCGGATCGCCGGCAGCTCGCCCAGCAGCGCGCGGAACAGCGTGGTCTTGCCGCCGCCGTTCGGCCCGAGCAGGGCGACGCGCTCACCAGGCTGCACGTCCATCGACACGGCCTCGATGGCGGGGCGGCCGTTGTACCCGGCGCTCAGGTCGCGCGTGGTGACGAGCGCGCTCACCGGGCCGGGCACCCCCGGGCGCCCCGGGTGAAGCCGCGGACCATCGCGTCCGCGTTCGCGCGCTCCATGCCGAGGTAGGTGCCGCCGGGCGAGTCCCCGGGGCCGAGCGTGTCGCCGTACAGGTGGTACTGCGCGGTGACGCCGGTCTGATCGGCGAGCGCCTTGACGACATCGGCGTTGAGCGACTCCTCGGGGAAGATCGCCTCGACCCGTTCGCGCTCGATCGTGCGCGCCAGCTCCGCGGTGTCGCGGGCCGACGGCTGGGCCTGCGTGGTCTGGCTGGGGATGACCGCGCCGATGACCCGGATGCCGTAGCGGTGGGTGAAGTAGCCGAAGGCGTCGTGGTCGGTCACGAGCTTGCGGCGATCCGCGGGGACGCCGGCGAAGCAGCGGCCGATCCCCGCGTCGAGGGCTCGGAGCTTGCTGAGGTAGGCGCGCGCGCCGGTGTCGTAGGCCGCGGCGTGCTTCGGGTCGGCCCGCTTCAGCTCGTCGCGGATCCGTTCGACGGCCGCCTCCGCGTTGCGGGGGTCGTGGAACCAGTGGGGGTCGTTCGGCTCGTCGCCCTCGCCGGTGCGGCGCACCGGGACCGAGTCGCCGAGCTCGACGACGGGCGCGTCGCTGCCGGCCTGGTCGTGGATCTCGTCGATCGAGTGGTCGAGGCCGAAGCCGCTGGCGAACACGACCTTCGCGTCGGCGACCGCGGTCACGTCGCTCGGCCGCGGCTCGAAGTCGTGTGGGTCGGTGTTCGGCTGGAGGAGCTGCTTGACGCTGACACGGTCACCGCCGACGGCGCGGGCGAAGTCGGCGATGTGGGTGGTGGTGGCGACCACCGGCACCTTGCCGGGCGGCGTGTCGCCTTCGCTGCCGCAGCCGGCGAGCAGCAGGAGCAGCGCGAGCGGTACGAGCGCGAGCGCTCGGGGCGCGACCCGGGCCGCGGCGCTCAGCAGGAACACACCGCCGGCCAGCACGGCCACCGCGGCGCCGGGCGGCGCGTCGGTCTCGACCGACAGCCACACGCCGGCGGTGCCCTCGAGCGCGGTCAGCGCGACGGTGGCGACCTGCCAGGGGACCAGGCGGTGGAACCAGAGCCGCGTCGTGGCCGCCGGTACGACCAGCAGGGCGGTGGCCAGCAGCGCGCCCACCAGCGTCAGCGCGGCCACCGCGGTGAGCGCGACGGCGCCAAGCAGCGCGGCGTCGAGCGCGCGAG
>Ga0126312_10003089_pt1 | contig 11199 bp, 11 predicted proteins | sample Plot104A_FD_92537 | JGI IMG/M metagenome (GOLD analysis project Ga0126312, IMG submission 92537) | Serpentine soil microbial communities from UC McLaughlin Reserve, CA, USA - Plot104A | ecosystem: Environmental > Terrestrial > Soil > Grasslands | place: USA: UC McLaughlin Reserve, Lake County... | reverse complement strand
ATTAGCGCCAATCCGAGCCCTGGCCCAACTCGGCGTAGTTATTGTCACATCATCGGGCAATGACTCGACAACCCGACCGATGTATCCAGCCGCCTTCGCGCCATATCCGGCAGGGATCATTCCCGAAGTGATCTACGACGAGCTCCCAGTGGTGGCGGTGGCCGCGAGCAATCCCGATAAATCTGTTGCGCTGTTCTCTAATGCCGGACCGTGGGTGCACGCCTGCCGGCCTGGAGCGGCCCTGGTCAGCACGATGCCGCCGGTCGACGCCTCGGGGTCTCCAAGCGTGGAGTTTGACACGACCGACGATGCGCCAAGCCTGCGCGAGCCGCGGGGCAACAACATTCGATCAACCCTTGATCCCGACGATTTCACAGCCGGCTTCGGTGTCTGGAGTGGCACGTCATTTGCGGCGCCCATCCTCGCCGCAGAGATTGCGCAATACTTCACGCTCAACCGCCTACTGAACGCTAAAGATGTGGATCCCATAAAAGCCCTGGACCGAGGGTGGAAGGCAATCACCGACCGAGTGCCGTCCCTGCGCCGACCCGCACAGGAGTCTTCCTACCAGCCACAGCGCACCGAATATTCCCGGCAGGCTGTGCCATGACTGGAACCGTAGAAGACAGTCTGGCAAGCCGAGCCGGCCGCTTATTTGCTGAGTACCGCAACGGCGACTCGGCGAAGATGGCCGAGCTAGTACGAATCCTCACTCCTATTCTCTGGCACACGGTGCGGTCTTCGCGGCTGGACTCCGCTACGGCTGAGGACGTGTTGCAGACCGTGTGGTTATCTCTGGTTCGCAAGGCAGACACGATCACCGAGCCGTCGGCGCTGCTGCAATGGATGGTCGTCAGCACGAAGCGAGAAGCATGGCGAGTGGCACGCTCCCAGACAAAGGTACGGCCCGAGGACATGGAGGCGGCCAATGCTAAGGACCCGAAAGCAGCTGACCCGGTCGAGGACGAGGTGCTCCGCGAGGACACCGAGAAGCGGCTGTGGTTCCACATCTCACAGCTCCCTGAGCGATGCCGAGCTTTGCTCAGGGTGATCGCCTTTGCCGATCGACCTGACTATGCAGATCTGGCCAAGGCGCTGGGAATGCCCCAGGGCAGCATCGGACCCACCCGAGGCAGATGCCTGGCCAAGCTGCGGTTGTTACTGGCCAACGACCCATCCTGGGAGATTTCATGACCGCCTTCAACGCCGATCGGGAAGCTGAGCTGGCCGCCCAGCCGCTCGATCCGAGCGATGCCGCAGTGCTCAATTCAGTGCGCGCTTACTACGAGGAGAGCGACCCGGTCCCTGACGGGTTGGTTGAACGTATTCAGTTCGAGTTGACGCTCGATGCACTACATGCAGAGGTGGCCACGTTAACGAGGATGGACCTGGCCGAGGCCAGTATCCGAAGCGCCGCAACCGAAGCGGTCCGGACAATCACCTTCACCAGCGAAAGCCTGACGACGATGGTGACCGTCACGCCGCAACCGGATGGAACCGTACGGGTAGACGGCTGGGCATCGCCCGGGGCAGGCATCCGGGTCGAGGTGCTGCTGGCCGATAGCACGCGCGAAACTTATGCCGACTCCGACGGCAGATTTGTCTTCGAGAATCTGCCGAGCGGCTTGGCGAAGTTCGCTCAGCACATCCCGCAAGGATCAGAATTCGCGACCGTTCTCACGCCCACCATTGAGCTCTAGAGCCAGACCTGGTCATTGTCATATAAATGGAACCGTGGCTGACCTGGTTGAACGGGCCACCAAACTTCACCAGCGTGCACTTGGCCAATGCGAACGTAGCCGTTTTGACCTTGCGGATCGCACGCTGCTGAAGGCATTGGACTATCTCGCTCGGGCTGACCTTGCTGACCAGCGGCCGGCCTTGACGGCGAAGGTCCGCATCCTGACCACCCTGTCAACTGTCGAGAATGAACTGCGGGGCCAGGACGGTGGAGCAGCGCTGGCCCAAGAGTTGCTCGCCGAGGCCCACGAGCTCGCCCAGGATCTCCATGATCAAAGTGGGGAATTCGCCATCGACAACGCGCTGGCCCTCCAAGCGTTACGTCGCGGCGACCACGATCAGGCTCTGCAGCGATTTGCAACGGCCGAAATGCATGTTTCACACGCTTCCATCAACGATGCATCGATCTTCTATCTGAACCGTGGCAATCTACGGATGCAACGGCTGGAACTGCAGGCTGCTCGACGAGATTTCGAGAAATGCATTGCGTTGGCCTCGACCCTTTCTGCGGACCGGGCCGACGGCAGGCTGAAGATTTCGCAATTCATGGCTCGGCACAACCTTGGCTATGTCGAATTCCTTGCCGGAAATCTGCCGCTCGCGCTGGAGATGATGGATGCGGCTGCTGCCATTCCGGCAGGAGCCTCGCTTGCGATCGCGGCACTGGACAAAGCGCAGGTTTTGATCGAGGCCGGCCTTAGCGATGCGGCCGACGCAGTCCTGATAGATGCCGAGCAAGAGTTTCGCCGGGGCGGACTTGGCCTGGAGCTTGCCGAAACCGAACTCGCCCGGGCGGAGTGCGCAATTTTGTCCGGTGATTTGAAAGCCGCACGGGCGCTGGCCGCATCAGCACGGACGCGCAGCGCACGCCGGGGGAACCATCGACTCCGCCGAGTAGCCGAGCTGACCCTGCTTTCAGCTGACCTCGCTGACGGGCGTCCATCGGCCCAACTTGTCCGGCCGGCGCAGCGGCTGGCAACCGAGTTCGCCGAGCAAGGTCTGGAACTGCAGTCTCGGACAGCGTCTCTCATTGCTTGCCAGGCCCTTTCTGCCGCTGGACAGGTTGAGCAGGCGCGGCAGTTGTTCGAACGGCTGGGTCCCTTCCGGCGGACCGATCCCATTGCCGCCAAATTGCAACACCGGACGGTCGCGGCAACGCTGCTGCGCAGCTCCGGGGAGATCACTCGAGCACGCCGGCAGGTGCAGTTAGGGCTCAGCGTGCTGGGTAGACACCGGGCACAGTTCGGCAGTGTAGATCTGCAAACCGCTGATGCTATCCATGGCCGGGCGCTTGTTCAGCTCGATGTGGAGATGGCCCTCTCCGACGGCCGGCCGCGTGTGGTCTTCGACGCGATAGAGCGGGGTCGAGCCGTTTCATCGAGACTGACGGCAGTAACACCACCGGCCGGTGAGTCGGCGGAGTTGCTCGCTGAGCTGCGCCAACTAAGCGAAAACCTCAAACAAATTGGCGATGATCCTGCTGCGGCGCAGGAAGTCCACGCCATGCGGCAGCGAGCAAATGCCCTGTATTCAGAGCTCAATGCGATCTCCTGGCGGGCGATAGGAGAGGGTGACATCGTCCATCCGGCCTTGATGAGCACCGTCGCCGCGGCAGCCGGACAGCAGGACAAGGTGCTCGTCTCGTACTGCCCGGGGCAGGACCACTGGTGTGCGGTGGTGCTGGGCGAACGTCGGCCACGGCTGATTCGGCTGCCCGATGACCGCCTTCCCGCTGGGCTGCCGGGCACAACGGTATCCGCGCGGATAGTGGAGCTCGCTCGGCGGTGCCAGGCCGATCTCAATGTCCTTGCCTACGACAGCATCCCGAACCAAATGCGCCGAGCGGCTTCGGCGTCGTTGAAGCACTCATTGCTGGCTTTGGATGAGATGCTGATAGCTCCGCTGAGATTGGGCGATCGCGGCGTTGTGATTATCCCAACCGGGCCCACGGCAACGTTGCCTTGGAGCTGCCTGCCGGGTTTGCGAGGCCGTTCAGTGGAGGTGTCGCCAACGGCGACCTCTTGGCTAACTGGCGTCTTGGACGTCGACAACGTCAGCTTGATCGCCGTTGAGGCCTTCTCAGGCCCTGGACTGGACAGTGCTGCAGATGAAGCAGAGCAGGTGGCACAGGTGTGGCAGCCGGTCGCAAATCGGGCAATCGCGCGCAGAGACAGTGCTGCCACCGGACGGCGGGTCGCGGAGGCACTCGCTTCGGCGACCGTCGTGCACGTGGCCGCGCATGGATCACACATGCGCCAGAACCCGCTGTTCTCCTCGTTGCAGCTGGCCGACGGCCCACTGTTCGCGTACGAAATCGCCGATCAGCGGGTAGCACCGCACGTGATCTTGTCCGCGTGCGAGTTGGGCCTGGCGACAACCAGACCCGGAGACGAAACCCTGGGCTTGACCCAGGTATTGCTTCAGCTGGGTGCTCAATGCATCGTGGCGGGCGTCGCCCAAGTGCCGGACGGCCTGGCCAGACAGGTAATGGCCGACTATCACCGAAGAATGGCGGGCGGTTCGGAGTCGGCACTAGCGTTAGCCGCCGCGACGGAGTCAGGTCCGTACGTGCCGTTCGTCTGCTTCGGATCGTCCTGGCGGGTTTACTCGGGCTGAGCCATCCGCTGGAACCGCGGCCGGCCTGCTACGGGCTGGAAGAAGCCCGATCTTGCGATAAACGTCAGCCAGCGTCCTGCTCGCCACCTGACGGGCCCTTTCGGCCCCCGCCGCCAAGATCGACTCGAGCTCGGTTCGCTCATCGAGCAGTTGCAAAGTGCGATCCCGGAAGGGCGTGACGAAGGCAGTCACCGCGTCTGCAACTGCGGCCTTGAGATCGCCGTATCCGCGGCCACGAAACTCCTCGATGAGCACTGGAATGGCAGTGCCCGTGAGCGTCGAGAAGATGGTCAGCAGGTTCGACACACCTGGCTTGTTCTGCTCGTCGAAGGTGATCTCCCGCTCGGAATCGGTCACCGCAGATTTGATCTTGCGCGCGCTCACCTTGGGGTCGTCCAGCAAGGTGATCACCCCCGCCGGGGAGATGGCAGACTTGCTCATCTTCGCCGTCGGATCGGCCAGATCTCTGATCTTGCTGACCGAGGCGATGATGTACGGCTCCGGCACCACGAAGGTTTCACCGAAACGAGAGTTGAACCGAACGGCAAGATCACGAGTCAGCTCCAGATGCTGACGCTGATCTTCACCTACGGGCACATAATTCGCTTGATAGAGCAGGATGTCGGCGGCCATCAACACCGGGTAGGTGAACAGGCCCACGCTGGCGGACTCGGCACCGAAGCGCGCCACCTTGTCTTTGAACTGGGTCATCCGGTTGGCCTGGCCGAACCCGGTCAGGCAACCGAGAATCCAGGCCAACTGGACGTGCTCGGGCACCTGCGACTGAACGAAGACCGTAGCCTTAGCCGGATCAATACCCGCCGCCACGAGCTGGGCCGCGCCGACGAGCGTCTGACGCGTGAGCTGCGCCGGATCCTGTTCGATGGTGAGCGCGTGCAGATCCGCTATGCCATAGAACGCCTCGTGATCATCTTGTAGTGGCACCCATTGCCGCAGCGCACCCAGGTAATTCCCGAGGTGGAGCGAGTCGGTGGTCGGCTGGGCGAGCGACAGCACCCGAGGCTTATTGGGCATGCGGGCCATTGTTCCATGATCTATTGGAATGACCATCGGACTTTAACCCCGCTAGCCTGTGGACTCCCCCACCGGCTCGATTCGGCGGACGACGAGGGATGACGCACGTCGCTTGTCGAGTTCATGCACTCGCAGTTCAATCGTCACTGCCTCCGCGTCCTCCTCGTCGCCGGCCAGATGCACCTGTGCTCGTACCACGTCGCCAATCGCGGGCAACTGGCCAAGCTGCGCCATGAAGAAGCCAGCCACGGTGTCGTAGGGCCCTTCAGGCAGGACGAAGCCGGTCTTCTCGGCGAAGTCGTCGAGACTTGTTAGCCCGTCCACGACCAGAGCGCCACGCAGGATCAACCGATCCTCGCTGACGACGTCATATTCGTCAGTAATGTCGCCGACCAGCTCTTCGACAAGGTCCTCCATGGTGACGATCCCGGCAGTGCCGCCGTACTCGTCGAGCACGATCGCAATGTGCGAACGTGCGCGGCGCATTTCGGTCAGCGCGCGCAGCACCCGGCCGGTTTCGGGCAAAGAGAGGACCGGCCGGGCGACCTCCGCGACCGGGATCGATCGGCTGCTGATCTTCGGATTGAGCAAGTCCCGAACGTGAACAAATCCGACGATGTCGTCCGCGGACTCCGCCATCACCGGATATCGCGAATGCGGAGCCTTGATCACCTCGCGGACCGCCTTATGCGCCGGCATTGTGCCGGGAAGGAAATCGACCTCGGTGCGCGGCACCATCACCTCGCGGAGGCCTCGCTCACCGGCGTCGAAGACGTCCTGGACGATCTGACGCTCCTCCGGCCCAAGGGTCCTCGAGCCGCTCACCAGCGCCCGGATCTCTTCGTCGGTGACCTCTTCCCGAGAAGCTTCCGGATTCCCGCCCACCAGCCGGACGACGACGTTGGTGGACTTTCCAAGAAACCAGATGACGGGACGGGCAGCACGCGCGACGAAGTTCACCAAAGGCGCCAATGCGAGAGCGACGCCCTCAGCCCGTTGCAGGGCCAACCGCTTGGCTGCCAGCTCGCCGACCACGATCGACACGTATGAGATCACCAGGGTGACTAGAACCAAGGCGGTGGTATCCGCGAGGCCGGGCGGCAAACCGATCTCCTCCAGCAGTGGCGCCAGGCTCCCGGACAGCCGGTCGGCGCCGAACGCCGCGGCGAGGAAGCCGCACAGGGTGACGCCGACCTGAACCGCGGACAGAAATAGGTTCGGATCGGCGGTGAGCCGGGCCACCAACTGGCCGCGCTTGCCACGGTGGGCGAGTTGCCTGATCTGACTCTCTCGCAGTGAGACCAGTGCCAGCTCCGCGGCGACGAAAACCGCCCCAAATAGCACCAACAGCAAGATCAAGGCGATGTTGAGCAACACCGTGTTCATCGGGGCAGTTCATCCCCAGATTTATGACTGTCGGGCTCGCCGATCACCCGAGCTAGCGTAGTGAACGCGCCAATCTGCGTTCTGCCGGATCCGTGAGATGATCCACCGGTGACTCTCCGGCTGAGCGTGATCGGCACCAATTACCTTGGAGCAACCCATGCCGTCGGACTGGCCGAGTTCGGCCACCACGTCATCGGTGTCGACATCGACCCGCACCGGGTCAAGACCCTCAACAGCGGGCAGTCCCACATTTTCGAGATAGGGCTGGAACCACTGCTGGAGAGACACACCGCCACCGGCCGGCTACGGTTCACCACCGACTACTCGCAGATCGCTGACTGGGCCGACGTACACTTTCTTGCCCTGGGCACTCCCTCCGCTGCCAGCGGAGCTGCAGATCTCAGCCAGCTGTACGCTGCGGTGGACACGCTGGCACCGCTGCTCACGAAGGCAACCTTGGTGGTCGGCAAATCTACTGTTCCAGTGGGCACGGCGATGCAGCTCGAGCAGCGGCTGCGGGAGGGTTCTCCCGCAGGTGACGCGATCGAGGTGGCATGGAATCCGGAATTCCTCCGGGAAGGCCATGCGGTGGACGACACCTTGCAGCCCGACCGGCTCGTCTTCGGCATTCACTCCCAGCACGCGCTCGAACTCCTGGAGGAGATCTACGCCATTCCGCTGACCGAGGCAACCCCAGTCGTCCGGTGCGATATCGCCACCGCGGAACTGATCAAGGCGGCAGCCAACTCGTTTCTGGCGACCAAGATCAGTTTCATCAACGCCATGGCTCGGATGTGCCAGGCTGCCGGCGGCGACGTGTCGCTGCTGGCCGACGCCCTCGGATATGACAAGCGGATCGGGCGAGAGTTTCTCAGCGCCGGGCTCGGGTTTGGCGGCGGTTGCCTGCCCAAGGACATCGCGGCGTTGGCGGTGCGAGCCAGGGAGCTGGGTGTCTACGAACTGAGCGACTTCATCGCCTCGGTAGAGGCGATCAACGACAGACAACGCACCGAGCTGGCAGAACTTGCGATCGGGCAAGCCGGCGGAGACGTTCACGGTAAGCGCATCGCGGTTCTTGGTGCCGCGTTCAAGCCCGGGACTGACGACACCCGGAACTCACCGGCTCTGACTGTTGCGGATTACCTGCACGCCTGTGGTGCTGAGGTTCGAATCTATGACCCGCAAGCACATCTGCAGCCTCGGGAGGGCTTCACCCAAGTGGCAAGCATTGAGCAGGCGATGCTCGGGGCCGACGTCGTACTCCACCTGACTGAGTGGCCGGAGTTCCGCCAGCTAGATCCGCAACCCTTGGGCGAACTGGTCAAGTCCAAGATCATTATCGACGGCCGGCTGAAGCTGCACGGTCCTACCTGGATCAATGCCGGTTGGAAGCTCGTCCAGATCGGGCGCCCCGAAACGTTTTGATGCTCGCTGCCGCGCTCGCACTCCTGTTATTCGAATTCGGGTTCCGCGACGGCGCTCTTCAGCAGCCGTGGTGAGTAACGGCTGAAGTTGGGCCGGAGGCGGATGCGCCGGGGTTCGATGGCGGTGATGTCGGACCACAGGACCAGGAACGAGTCGCGGTGTAACCAGTGCTGGAACTGTGCAATCGGCCACGGCGATTGGATGTCGAAGCGCGCGAACCCCATCGTCGAGGACTTGGTATGCGGGCTGATGATGAGGCCATGCACCCGGGCAGTCGGCATCGGGTGATCGGCGCTGTTCTCGTCGAGGACGAACCGAACATCAGTGACGTATCCAACACGATCCTCGCCGTAGACCTCTGCGGTCAGTAGATCACTCAGGATCATGGCGACCTCCTGGAATGCGCCCGATGATGTGATCCCGCACCCAGCGCTCCGCCCAGGTGGCGTCCAACGTCTCTCCCTTGACGGACAGCCGGATGACCACGCCGATCTGATAGACGGATTCCCAGGGGATGCGGTGTAGCCGGGACGGGGGCGGGCGGCCGCCGAAGATCCTCGTGGCCAGCACCGGGCCGCTGAGCAGTGACACGATGTGCGGAGCAGGGGTGCCGGGCGGGATGGCCTCGGGCCGATCCAGATCGGAGATCTCGAGATCGGAAACAGCCGTTACCGGCACTGACCCGACATCCAAGATCTGTCGATCCAACAAGTGCAGATGAGAGTCCAGCACCCGACCGGTCGATGCTTGCGGATCCAGCGGATATTCGTCTCTCACTTGCCGGCTCCAGTGATGATCAGCAGCGGGATCGCCGCGACTGACGCCACCAAGATCACACCGAGGTAGCAGATTGCAATAGCTCCGGTAAGCCGGCCGTTGACGAAGCGGCCCATGTACTGCGGGTCATTGGCAATGATCAAGATCGGCAGATAAGTCAGGGGCAGCGCGATGGCTGAAAACACAACCGAGAGTTCGGTGACCTGGACCGGATCGACACCGGTCAGCAGAATGCCGATGCCGAGGATCACTACGATGATCATGACCAGATGGAACCTGGCCGCCGAAGCGGGGGGCCGGAACTTCCCCCAGGGCCAGCCGAAGAACTGGGCGAGCGTGTAGCCGCTTGACAATGTCGTCTCCAGCGCCGCACCGAAGGTCGCGGCTACCACGCCGATGAGCACGACGGCAAGCAGCAGTTTCCCGCCGGCCACGGCCATAGGCAGCATGAGTTGCCCGAGCGTTGTCACTTGAACGGCCTGCGGCAGAAGCACGACCGCGGCACATCCCGCGAGTGCAATCGAGAGCAGCCCGCCCAACGGAAAGCCGACCATAACATTGGCACGTGACCGGTTGAGGTCCTTAGACTTCCACCCCTCCTCCACTGCACCGGATGAGAAGAAGAAGACCTCGTACGGGGTCATCGCCGCCCCGAACAGGGCTACCGCGTAGAACCAGTAGGTGGCCCCATTCTCCTCGCGAAATTCGACCTGCTGCACGGCCTGGTTGCCAAGGTCGGTCCACGACGGATGCAGCAGGAACAGGCCGACCGCGAAGCCGATCAAGGTCAGTCCGAGCAGTCCGGTGACGTTCTCCATGATCGAAAACTTGACTCGCCAAACAACCAGCCACACGGCCAGGGCGGCAAAGGGCAGCCACAGCAAATAGGAGACGCTGCTGGCTAGTTCCAAGGCCAGAGCAATGCCGCCGATCTCGGCGGTCACCGTCATCAAGTTGATCAAGAAGGAAGCGCATAGATTGGCCAGCGCCGCTCGCGGACCAAGCCGCTCCCGGATGATCTCAAACGTTGCCCGCCCGCTGACCGCGGCCACCCGGCCAGACATCTGAGCAAAGACACAGATGCCGCCGACACCGAGAACCACGACCCAGGCAAGGGAAAGCCCGAAGCGGGATCCGACGACTGCGTTGGTCACCATGTCCCCGATGTCGAGGAAACCGCCGATGGCGGTCAGGATGCCGAGCGCAACGCCAAAAATGCGCTTCATTGGCTACTCTGAAGCAGGTCGAGCACCGCTTGGACACCTTGCGCGGCGGATTTCAATCGGGTCATCTCATCGGCACAGAACCGGTTCTGGGTCAGGCAGTCCCGGCCCGCGATCGAGGCGGAGGTCGCCTCCCGGGCTGCAGCGAGTGCGGCATCCCGGAGCGCCTCGTCAGCTGAACTGGAGACGCCCGCTGAGTGGATGGCCTTTTCAGCCCCGGTGAGCTCATCGGTCATGTCCTCGAACACCGTCTGAGTCACGCTCTTGGTCAGTCGCTGCTCGTCGAGAAGCTGAAGTACTAGCTGCTCGCTCTGCACGGCGGCGAGAGCCTGCTCCATCGGATTGACAAGCTCCGCTGCCGCTCCACCAGTACAGCCGCTGAGCAGCAGCACTAACAGCGTGGGCGCTCCCCGGCGAAACCGCGCTCGCCCGGCTCCAATCCCCGGCATCGCGTGGCATTCCCCCTCGGGAGGTCGCCCGGTGGTTTCTGCGGTTGACAGTTCCGGCGGTTCCTGGCTGTTTACGATGTAAGCACCCGCACAGATGGTTGTCCAGTTTGGCCGCCAAGTGGCGGGGTACGAGTCGGTCGGCAGACTGGGCACGGGGAAGGAAACGCGGATGACCACATCAGAGCGGGACGAGATGGACCAGGACAGCACCGAGTACGAGGATCAGGATTCGGAGCCCACGACGATGGCGCCGCCAGGGGAAGGGCCGACCGATCTCGGGCCCATTTCGGAGGCTCCCAAGAGCGACCCCTCGGGCCCGACCGATCTGCCGTAGCCGAAGTACGGCTCGCCGGGTTAGCCGAGCTTGGCCGCGAGATTCTGGTCGAGGGTGCCGAGGAAATCCTCGGTCGTCTGCCACTCCTGGTCCGGACCGACCAGCTGTGCCAGATCCTTCGTCATCCTGCCTGACTCGACAGTCGTGATGATCACGCTCTCCAGCGTTTCTGCGAAGTTGATCACATCGGGCGTATTGTCCAGCTTGCCCCGAT
>Ga0126312_10003088_pt1 | contig 11200 bp, 13 predicted proteins | sample Plot104A_FD_92537 | JGI IMG/M metagenome (GOLD analysis project Ga0126312, IMG submission 92537) | Serpentine soil microbial communities from UC McLaughlin Reserve, CA, USA - Plot104A | ecosystem: Environmental > Terrestrial > Soil > Grasslands | place: USA: UC McLaughlin Reserve, Lake County... | reverse complement strand
CTCGTCCAGGAGACGTACCTCCGCGCGTACCGCGGCTTCGGCGGGTTCCGCGAGGGCACGAACCTCAAGGCGTGGCTCTACAAGATCCTCACGAACACGTTCATCAACACGTACCGGGCCAAGAAGCGCCGCCCGGACGAGGTCGACCTCGACGACACCGAGGACTTCTACCTCTACCGCCGGCTGGGCGGACTCGAAGCGGCCAATGCCGACCGCACCCCCGAGGCCGAGGTGCTCGACTCGATCCCCGACGAGATCGTGAAGGACGCGTTGGAGGCGCTCCCCGAGCAGTTCCGCATGGCGGTCCTCCTCGCCGACGTCGAGGGCTTCTCGTACAAGGAGATCGCAGAGATCATGGACGTGCCGATCGGGACGGTCATGAGCCGGCTGCATCGCGGAAGAAGGCAGCTCCAGAAGGCGTTGTGGGAATTTGCGGGGGAGCGAGGCCTCCACCCGGCAGCGGATCCAGCGGGGGGATAGCGGGAAGAGATGGACTGCGACGAAGCGATCGTTCGCATCTACCAGTACCTCGACGGCGAGCTGACGGTGTGGCGACGGCGCGCGATCTCCCGTCACCTGGATGAGTGCCCCCCGTGTGCGCACGGTTTCGACTTCGAGGTCGAGCTGCGCCAGGTCGTCGCCTCGAAATGCCGAGACGAGGTACCCCCCGAGCTGAAGAGGCGGATCGCACAGGCGATCGGTATCACCGTCGAGGAAGAGCGCCGCGGCGGCCCCGAGGTCATCTGACGAGCACCGACCCGAGCGGGTGATGCTGCCCGCTCTACGATGACGGCGAACCCCGAGCACGCCAGGAGCCGCCGCCTGTGAAGTTCACCCGCCTTGCCGCGATTGCACTCACGATGCTCGCCGTGATCGGTCTCAGCGCCGTGCCCGCGGGCGCGGGACCCGTGCTCGCCGACGACCGCTACAAGTGGTTCTACTGGGTCGGCCCGCTTCTCATGCTCGGCGCGATCTTGTTCTTGATCGCCCTCGGTGTGGGGTACTACATCAGGGTGCTTCGACCCAAGTACCGCGGACGTCCGGTCAACAAGTGACTCAGACCGAGACGGCTGCGCCGCCCGAGCCTGTCGACTGGGACCTCGCCGAGCGCGTCGCCCGTCGTTTCGCCGGGCGAGAGCCGATCGCGGCGTCGTATCTCGGTGGCTCACTGCACTCGGACTTCTCGGCGGTGACCACCCATGCCGAGCAGCTCGTCGGAGATTTCACCGGTCTGCACGCGCCCGGCACCGCGTCGGCGTGCGTGCTCGATCGTCCGCAGTGGGTGCACGCCAACGTCTCGTCGATGCGACGCTTGCTCCATCCCCTCACCGCGCGCGTCGCCGAGCGGATGGCGCGCAGTCCCGTCGCTCCCATCGGACGGCGCGTGGCGGGCACAGAGATGGGCGTGCTCCTCGGGTTCATGGCCCAGCGCGTGCTCGGCCAGTACGACCTGCTCGTCCCGGACGATCCCGACACGACCGTCGGCACCGGCGCCGTGTACTACGTCGGCGCCAACATCCTCGCCCTCGAGAAGCGCTACGCTTTCCGGCCGCACGATTTCCGGCTCTGGATCGCCATCCACGAGGTGACCCACCGAGCCCAGTTCACGGCCATCCCGTGGCTGAAGCAGTATTTCCTGTCGCTGGTCGAGCAGGCGCTGGCGATCGTGGACCCGGACCCCGGGCGGCTCGTGCAGGCGATGAAGCACGCCGCCGACGAGCTCCGCAAAGGCCACAACCCGCTCGACGACGGCGGACTCGTGGCGCTCTTCGCGTCACGTGAGCAGCGCGGCGTGCTCGCCAAGGTGCAGGCGCTCATGTCACTGCTCGAGGGTCACGGCAACAGCGTCATGAACGAGCTCGGCCGGGTGCACATCGCCGGTCAGGAACGCATGGCACGGGTGCTCCAGGCACGCCGTCGCAGCCGCGGCGTCACCGGCATCCTGTACAAGCTGCTCGGTTTCGAATCGAAGCTCCGCCAGTACGAGGTCGGGGAAGCGTTCGTCGCCGAGGTCGTGCGCGTCGGCGGCCCGCACGCAATCGACACCGCCTGGCGGGGCCCCGACTCCCTCCCGACGATGGACGAGCTCGCACGTCCGACGGAGTGGCTCACCCGCGTGGCGTGACATCTACGTCTAACGTTGCCGGCGATGGCCCTGGTCCTCGTTGTCGACGACGAACCTGACATTCGCGAGCTCGTTCGCATCAATCTCGAACAGGCAGGGCACCGTGTCGAGACCGCTGCCGACGGTGACGAAGCTCTCGCCAGCGTTCGCCGTGAGCCTCCCGATGCGCTGTTCCTCGACGTACGCATGCCCGGGACCGACGGCTGGGCGGTTCTCGAGGAGCTCAAGGCCGGCAGCCGCCGCGACCTGTCGGAGATCCCGGTGTTCATGGTGACCGCCGCCGACGAGCCCGAGGCGAGGCTCCGCGGCGGCATCCAGGGCGCGCTGCAGTACGTCACGAAGCCGTTCGACCCTCGCGCGCTCGTCGAGCTCCTCGAGCGGACGCTCTCCCCGTCGGCGCCGACGGAACGGGAGCTGCGCCGCAAAGTGCAGGCCGAGTCGCTCGAGGCGCTCGCCCGCTACGAGAAGACCGGCGCGCTCCCCGACGGTTCGCCGGCCGAGCCGCGGGTGCGCATCACCCGTCTTGAGCACTCGCCGACCTCGCCCAGCCCCGCGCCCCGCATCCGTGCCGCACGCCAGCGCGTCGGCGAGCTCACCCCGAAGCAGCGAAAGCTCCTCGAGGCGCTCGCCACCCGCACGCCGGTCACCGCGGTCGCACAGCAGCTCGGCATCAGTCGCAGCAACGTGTACGCGAGCCTGCGCCGCATCGGACGGAAACTCGGGCTCAAGGGCACGAACGAGCTCCTCGCGTTGCTCCGCCAGGGGGTCCTCCTCGACGCCCGTGCCGGGCCGGGCGGCGCACCCGCCGCGCCCTGAGGAGCACGACGGTGGCGGCGCCGGTCCAGCTCGAGGTGCCGCCGGACGTGACCGCACCGGTCGTCGTCGGATGCTCTGGCGGTGCGGACTCGCTCGCGCTCCTCGCCCTCGCGGTCGACCGCGGGCTCGGGCCGATCGCGGTTCACGTCGACCACGGGCTGCGTCCCGGCAGCGACCGCGAGGCAGGCGTGGTGGCGGACGCCGCGGCGCTGTTGGGCGCGCGATGCGAGGCTCGGCGCGTGACGGTGGCGCCGGGACCCAACCTCGAAGCGCGAGCGCGGGCGGCGCGGTACGACGCGCTCGAGGCCGCCCGCGTGGAGCACGGCGCGACGGCGGTGCTCGTGGCGCACACCGCCGAAGACCAGGCCGAGACGGTCGTGCTCAATCTGCTGCGCGGGAGCGGTTCGGCCGGTCTGGCGGGCATGCCGGCCCGCCGCGGGCACGTGGTGCGCCCGCTCCTCGGCGTTCGGCGGGCCGACGTGCGCGCCGAATGCGCTCGCCGGCAGCTCACGCCCTGGGAGGACCCGTCGAATGACGACCTCGCGTTCCGGCGCAACTGGATCCGACACGAGGTCCTGCCCTTGCTGGAGCAGGGGGCGGGCCGCGACCTGACGCCGCTGCTGACCCGCCAGGCCGACGTGCTGCGGGCCGAGTCCGACTTCCTCGACGCGCTCGCCCGTGTGGCGTGGCCGGGCGAGGGCGGGGCCCGGGCGCGCGATCTCGCCGCGCTCCCCGACCCGCTGGCGCGGCGTTCGGTCCGATGCTGGCTGGGCCCGCCGCCGCCCGCGCTCGACGAGGTCGACGCCGTCCTCGCCGTCGCGCGCGGTGAACGGCGAGCGGTCGACCTCGCCGGCGGCCGGCGGGTGCAGCGCAGTGCCGGCGTGTTGCACGCCGTGAAGCACGGCCAATTTGAGTAGCGTGACCCGCGAGCTCACAGGGCGAGGCAGGACAGGGGAGCCGGTGGAAGACGCGCATCTCGGGCGGGTTGTGGTCGGCGCCGAGGAGCTGCAGCAGCGCGTCGCCGAGCTCGGCAAGGAGATCACGTCCGACTACGCGGACCATCCTCCGCTGCTCGTCGGGGTGCTCAAGGGCGCGTTCGTGTTCATGAGCGACCTGTCCCGCAGCATCGACCTGCCCGTCGAGTTCGACTTCATGGCCGTCTCGTCCTACGGGTCGGCCACGCGCACGAGCGGCGTCGTCCGCATCGAGAAGGACCTCGAGATCGACCTCAGCGGCCGCCACGTGCTGATCGTCGAGGACATCGTCGACTCCGGCCTCACGCTCGCGTACCTGCGGAAGAACCTGGCCGCGCGCGGACCGGCGTCGCTCGAGGTGTGCGCGCTGCTCGTGAAGGAAGGGCTCCAGCGCAACGACCTCGACTTGCGCTACGTCGGGTTTCGGATCCCACCCGACTTCGTGGTCGGTTACGGCCTCGACGTCGGCGAGCGGTACCGCAACCTGCCCGCGGTGTACGAGTTCACCGGCTCGCTGACCGGGTGATGGCACCAGGGCAGTACCCTGGCCCGCGTCCCCGCCGGGAGTGGCCGTGACCAAGCTTCGCCGCAGCTTCCTCATCTATCTCGCCGTCGGTGTCGTGCTCGCGTTCGTGGCGTGGCAGGTCATCGACACGAGCCCGTCGCGGAAGCATCTCAGCCTCGACCGGTACGAAGCCGATCTGATGGGCGGGAAGGTCGCGACGGCGACACTGCTCGACAAGGACCACGCGGTGCACGGGAAGCTCGCCGACGGGACCGCCTATGAGGTGAAGTTCCCCGAGGGCTACACGGAGCAGATCACCAACAACATCGTCGCTTCCGACACCAAGTTCGACGTGGATAGCCAGGAGGACAGCCCGTGGCTGGGTCTCCTGCTCGGCTGGCTGCCCTTCATACTGCTGATCGGCATCGTCCTGTTCGTGCTGAGTCGCGTGCAGGGCGGCGGCCGGCTCATGGGCTTCGGGAAGTCGCGGGCCAAGGCGTTGAACAAGGACCAGCCCCAGACCACGTTCGCCGATGTTGCAGGCCTCGACGAGGCGGTCGAGGAGCTCCAGGAGATCAAGGAGTTCCTCGAGGCGCCGACGAAGTTCCAGGAGATCGGGGCCAAGATCCCCAAGGGCGCGCTGCTGTTCGGTCCTCCCGGGACCGGCAAGACGCTGCTGGCCAAGGCGGTGGCGGGCGAGGCGGGCGTGCCGTTCTTCTCGATCAGCGGCTCCGACTTCGTCGAGATGTTCGTCGGCGTAGGCGCGTCCCGGGTGCGTGATCTGTTCGAGCAGGCGAAGTCGGCGGCGCCCGCAATCGTGTTCGTGGACGAGATCGACGCCGTCGGGCGTCATCGCGGCGCCGGGCTCGGCGGCGGCCATGACGAGCGAGAGCAGACCCTGAACCAGCTGCTGGTAGAGATGGACGGCTTCGACCAGAAGGTCGGCGTCATCCTCATTGCGGCGACGAACCGACCAGACATCCTCGACCCGGCACTTTTGCGTCCCGGGCGCTTCGACCGTCAGATCGTCGTCGACCGTCCGGATCTCGAGGGCCGCAAGGCAATCCTGCGGGTGCACGCGCGCGGGAAGCCGCTGGCCGACGGCGTCGACCTCGACGTGATCGCACGCCGCACGCCCGGCTTCACCGGCGCCGACCTCGCGAACCTCGTGAACGAGGCCGCGTTGCTCGCAGCGCGCCGCGAGCTTCGACTCGTCGGCATGCCGCAGCTGGAGGAGGCGATCGACCGGGTCATGGCAGGGCCCGAGCGACGCAGCAGACTCATCTCCGACGCCGAGAAGCGAGTGATCGCGTACCACGAAGGCGGGCACGCGTTGGTCGCGCACGCACTGCCGAAGACGGACCCCGTGCACAAGGTGTCGATCATCCCCCGCGGACGCGCGCTCGGGTACACGCTCACGCTCCCGATGGAGGACAAGTTCCTCGTCGCCCGCAGCGAGCTGACCGACCAGCTGACGATGCTGCTCGGTGGCCGCGCCGCCGAGGAGATGATCTTCGCCGATCCGACGACCGGCGCCGCCAACGACATCGAGCGTGCGACCACAGTCGCCCGCCAGATGGTCACCGAGTACGGGATGAGCGAGTCGCTCGGCCCGATGCGCTTCGGGCAAACCCAGGGCGAGGTGTTCCTCGGCCGTGACCTCGGGCACTCACCCGACTACTCGGACGAGGTGGCGGCGAGCATCGACGCCGAGGTCCGTCGCCTGATCGAGTCCGCCCACAACGACGCCCGCCATATCCTCGAGACGAACCGCGCGGTGCTCGACCGCCTGGCGTCGGACCTGATCGAGCACGAGACTCTCGAAACCGACCGCGTGCAGCAGCTCTTCGCCGACGTGCGGCCGTGGGACAGCATCCGGTCCGACGGCGCAGGGCGCGCCGCCTCGGCCGCCGCCACCGACCACCACCCGCCCCCGAGAACACCGAAGGCGCAAGAGTGAGCGACAGAATCCGCGCTGTCCCCTCCGACGAGGAGCCGAGAGAGTTCGACAAGCCGCGCATCGAGCGCGCGGTGCGGGAGATCCTCGAAGCCATCGGCGAGGACCCGGATCGGGACGGCCTCCAATACACGCCGCGGCGGATCGCCGACATGTACGAGGAGATCTTCAGCGGGCTGCGCGAGGACCCGCGTTGTCACGTCATCACCACCTTCGAGGCCGATCACGACGAGATGGTGATGGTCCGCGACATCCCGATCACCAGCTACTGCGAGCACCACCTCGTCCCGTTCAACGGACGGGCGCACGTCGCGTACATCCCGGATGATGACGGGCGGATCACGGGCCTGTCGAAGCTGGCGCGCATGGTCGACGGGTTCGCCAAGCGGCCCCAGGTCCAGGAGCGGCTCACAACCCAGATCGCCGACGCGCTCGTCGACATCCTGACGCCGCATGTCTTCGTGGTCATCGAGGCCGAGCACCTCTGCATGACGATGCGCGGGGTGAAGAAGCCGGGGTCGCTGACCGTCACATCGGCCGTGCGCGGCATGTTCAAGGACAATCCCGCCACCCGGGCCGAGGCCATGAGCTTCATCGGCCAGACCGGCCTGCGCGGCTGAGAAGCACCCTCGGAAACCGCCCAAAAGCCACCTCGGGCGGAGGCCGGTACGCTGCGACTGAATGTTCGAGTGGGAACGGGTGTGTGGCGCGCGGGCGGCGGTCATGGGGATCGTCAACGTCACGCCCGATTCGTTCTCGGACGGCGGCCGCTTCCTCGACCCCGACGCCGCCGTCGCGCACGGGATCGCGCTCGCCGGCCAAGGCGCCGACGTCCTCGACGTCGGCGGCGAGTCGACCCGCCCCGGCGCCGCCCCCGTCCCGGCCGACGAGGAGCTCCGCCGGGTGCTGCCGGTCGTCGAGCGCCTCGCGGCGGAGGCGAGCGTGCCGATCAGCGTCGACACCACGAAGGCCGGCGTCGCCCGAGCCGCGCTCGGTGCCGGTGCCACCGTCGTCAACGACGTCTCGGCCGGTCGGCTCGACCCTGACATCCTCGGAGTCGCCGCCGAGGCCGGCGCCGGCTACATCGTCATGCACATGCAGGGTGAGCCGCGCACGATGCAGGCCGACCCGCACTACGACGACGTCGTCGCCCAGGTCGGTGACTTCCTCGCCGATCGAGTGGATGCCGCACGCGCGGCTGGTGTGGCGGAGGACGCCATCGCGGCCGACCCGGGCATCGGGTTCGGGAAGACGGTCGAGCACAACCTTCGGCTGCTCGCGGGCCTGCCGGCGCTCGTCGAACGGGTCCGGGTCCCGGTGATGGTGGGCACGTCACGCAAGACCTTCGTCGGCAAGCTGCTGGCACGGGCCGGCGCCGCGTCGGGCGACCTGCCCGTCGACCAGCGCGAAGAGGGGACGCTGGCGACCGTCGTGTGGGCGGTCGAGCGGGGGGCGTCGATCGTGCGCGTGCACGACGTGCTGCCTGCCGTGCGCGCTGTTCGCTTGCTGGACGCGCTGCGGGGCGCCGAGGCGGGCGCGGCGTGAAAGGGCGATGGGCCCAGGGCCTCGAGCCGCGCTACTTCACGTGGGTGATCACGGGCCGGCTGGCGGTGTCCGAGCGCCCCGGCGGCTTCGCCCGGAATCACCGCAAGGTGCGCCGCCAGGAGGAGTTGTTGTGGCTCGCCGGCCACGGGTTCACGCACGTGCTGTCGCTCCTCGACTCGCCCCACAACCTGCACGCCTACGAGGAGGCCGGCCTCGCGTACGAGCACGTGCCGTTGGGCCGGCACGAAGAGCTCGCCGAACGGCTGCACGACGTGTACGCGACGCTCGGGCGGTGGCTCGACAACCCGTCGGAGCGGGTCCTGATGCACCACGAGGAGTTCGGCGACCGCCTGCTCGGTGTCGTCGCCGGCTTTCTCCTCTCTACCGGGCTCGTGTACGAAGGGCCGCACGCCATCGTGGTCCTGGAGAAGTTGACGGGCCGCCAACTCGGCTCGGTCGGCCGGGAGATCGTCGCCGTCACGGTGAACGAGGGGCTCTTCCGCTCTCCGCGTCCGGCGCCCGAGCCGCTCACGCCACCGTCGGCGAAGCAGGCGGCTTCGCCGACAGCGGCGAAGGCGGCGAAGGCGCAGTCGAAGTCGAAGGCCGCGAAGCCCGAGACCGCCGGCAAGGCGAAGAAAGCGGCTTCCGGTCGTGGCAAGAAGGCGAAGGCTTGACCGCACGGCGGTCACCCCGATCGGGTAACTAACTGCGATGGACAAGATCCGCATCGCCGGTCTTCGTGAGCTCGGTGTGCACGGCGTGCTCCCCGAGGAGCAGGGCCGTCCGCAACCATTCGAGGTCGACGTGGAGCTCGACGTCGACCTCACCGCCGCAGGCGACAGCGACCATCTCGACGACACCGTCGACTACTCGGCCGTCTCGGAAGCCGCCAGCCGGGTCGTGAAGTCCGAGCGCTACCACCTGCTCGAGCGCCTCGCCACGCGCATCGCCGAGGTGTGCGGCGCCGACCCGCGCGTGAAGGCAGCCACGGTGACGGTCCGGAAGCTGCACCCTCCGGTGCGGGCGATGGTCGATCACGTCGCCGTCCGCATCGAGCGGTAACCGTGCGCGCCGCCGACCGGTTCGTCGTCGGGATCGAGCAGCCCGACGAGGGTCACCGTGACGCCGCCGGCGCGGACGGACGGCCCGTGGTCGTGCGGGTCCGCGACCGTTCGCAGGGGACAGTCGTACGCGCCATCTCCGTCGGAACCGACGTGGCCGCCGCCGAGGACCTGCGCACTCGAATCCACGACGACCTCACCCGCTTCGACGCCGACACGTTCATTCGCCGGTACGCAATCGGCGCCGGCGCCCGCCCACCCGTGCGGCGGGCGTACCTCGGCCTCGGTTCCAACCTCGGCGACCGGGCGCGCGAGCTTCAAGCGGCGGTCGATGGGCTGGCCGCCGCCGACGGGGTCACGGTCGTGACGGTCTCGCCCGTCTACGAGACCGATCCCGTCGGCGGACCCGAGCAGCCCGACTACCTCAACGCCGTCGTCGCCGTCGACACCGATCGCACTGCGCGCGAGCTGCTCGAGGTCGCCAAGCGTCTGGAGCACGAGGCGGGACGGGCTCCGGGCGAGCGGTGGGGGCCCCGCCAGCTCGATGTCGACGTCCTGCTCGTCGGCGACGACGAGGTCGACGAGCCCGACCTGGTCGTGCCGCACCCACGCCTCTACGAGCGGGCGTTCGTGATGGTGCCCCTCGCCGACCTCGATCCGATGCTGGCCCCGTGGGTGCCGCCGGGCGCGGCGGGGGTCCGCCGCAGCGAAGTAGAGTTGGCGCTGCCACAGACCCAGTAGTCCGGTACCCGGCGACGGGACCGGAACGAAAGGCTGCGCAACGTGGACGCAACCAGTCCGTCCCGGGCATTCGCGCTCGTGGGACCCGGCCGAGCCGGCACCGCCGTCGCCTGCGCGCTCGCTGCGCGCGGCTGGCGGCCGGTCGCAGTGGCGGGGAGGACGATGGACGCCCCTTCGACCCGGGCGATGGCCGAGCGCCTCGCCGCGCCCGCGGTCGCGGTCGCCGACGCCGGGCGTGAGGCCGACGTCGTGATCGTCGCCACACCCGACGCCGCCATCGCCGGCGCCGCCGCTGCTCTCGCGCCGGCGCTCCGCTCCGGGGCACTCGTCGTCCACCTCTCCGGTGCGTCGACGCTGCACGAGCTCGACGGCGTGTTGCTCGCGCGCCCGGACGTCGAGGTCGGCTCCCTGCACCCGCTCCAGTCGCTCCCCTCGGCCGATGTCGGACAGCGCCGGCTCGCGGGCGCGTGGTGTGCGATCGACGGGTCGCCGCGGGTCGAGAGGATCGCACTCACGCTCGGTATGCGGCCGTTCCGCGTCGACGCCGCCGACCGCGTCCGTTACCACGCCGCCGCGTGCGTCGCCTCGAACCACCTCGTGGCGCTGCTCGGCCAGGTCGAGCGACTCGCGGCGCATGCAGGCGTGCCGTTCGAGGCGTTCCTCCCGTTGGTCCGGGGAACTATCGAGAACGTCGACGAGCTCGGTCCCGCCGCCGCGCTCACCGGCCCGGTCGCGCGCGGCGACCACGACACGGTCACCCGGCACATCGACACGCTCCCCGACGACGAGCGGGACGGGTACGAGGCGCTGGTGCGCGAGGCACGGCGGCTCGTCGGTCAGCGCGACGCCGAGGCCGACGCCGGCGCCGACGCCGGCGCACCCGAGGGAACGCTCGCATGATCGTCGTCGAGCGCATTGCCGAGCTACGCGACCGCTGCGATACGGCGCGTCGGGCGGGCAAGACCGTTGGGCTCGTACCGACCATGGGGTTCTTCCACGAAGGCCACCGGTCGCTCATGCGCGCGGCGCGCGCCAACCACGACCTCGTGGTCACGACGATCTTCGTGAACCCGCTGCAATTCGGGGAGAACGAGGATCTCGCCGGCTACCCGCGCGATCTCGTCGCCGACACCGCCGCCGCCGAGGCGGACGGCGTCGACCTGCTGTTCGTCCCCAGCGTGCCCGAGATGTATCCGGAGCCGACGGTCACCACCGTCCATGTCGCCGGGCTCACGGACGGATTGTGCGGCGCTGCCCGCCCGACTCATTTCGACGGCGTCACCACGGTTGTCGCCAAGCTGTTCTCGATCGTGGGCCCGTGCACCGCTTACTTCGGGCGCAAGGACTTCCAGCAGCTCGCCGTCGTGCGGCGCATGGCCGCCGACCTCGACCTGCCCGTGCGGGTCGTCGGTTGCCCGCTCGTCCGAGAGCCGGACGGGGTGGCGATGTCGAGCCGGAACGCCTATCTGTCGCCCG
>Ga0126312_10003087_pt1 | contig 11201 bp, 14 predicted proteins | sample Plot104A_FD_92537 | JGI IMG/M metagenome (GOLD analysis project Ga0126312, IMG submission 92537) | Serpentine soil microbial communities from UC McLaughlin Reserve, CA, USA - Plot104A | ecosystem: Environmental > Terrestrial > Soil > Grasslands | place: USA: UC McLaughlin Reserve, Lake County... | reverse complement strand
GCGCTACCGAAAGCGGTAAAGGAGCTCGCCAGAAGTGCCACCGGGTCCCCCTCCGTGTGCTCCTCTGTCAGCTCCACGATGCGACCGAAGATTCTCCGGTAGGTCTCCTCCTCCATCGTCGACCACACACGCTCGCGTTCTATGCGCCCGCCGGAGACGCCGCTAAAACCTCCAGTCATCCGGGAGCTCTGCCGTACCTTGTCCTCCTCGGGTCCGGCCGATTCGTCGGGCACTTCCGGCGCGTCTCGAAGCGCCAGGGCTTTCAGAGCCTTGTGGTCTTTACCCTTTATGGCTGGATGGTCCGCGGCGTCCCCCTTGTGTGGCGCTTCCGCCCATTCAAACCAGCGCACCGCGGAGGCGATGCCCTCGAGCAACTCGGCGCATGTGGGCGAGGCCAGCGGCATCGTTATCGGCCCACGCGATAACCTCGTGGCCGCTTAGAACCTCCAGCACGTCCCGATCAGGGGTCGAGGTTGCCCCGCATACCGTACCCACGGCCTTGATGCCACGCTTCCGGAGGGCCTCTGCCGGCGTCTCCCCCTCGACCAAAACGATCCGGTACTCTTCGGGCCACGAGGCGACCAGCTCGGAATTGTAGAGCGGCATGGCGGCAGGGTTTATGTCGCCCTTGCTGTACTTGACATTCGGCAGCTTCCACTTGAAGCTCTTTTGGTCTGGGGTCTCGGGGTTCTCCCAGCGCTCGTGAATCCCGTGTAAGACTCCTGACACGTCTTTGATGTCGTAGCTCTTGGCTAGCTGCTCACGTCCCTTGTGGGTGCTTCTGGTGGTCTTAGGGTGTGTGCTGGCCTGTGGGTCGTTCGGGAACAAGTCGGCCGAGTTGAGACCTCGTGCTTCAAGCGCGGTCATGACCCTTTGTTGATCGCACCCGGCGCGGCAAATGATGAGGGCGCGGCCGTCCTCAGCCTCCTCGACGTGCAGGCTCGGATCCGTGGGTCGTCGTGGGCTGGGCAGATGCACCAGAAACCGTTGTGGCGTTTCTCGTAGCGATCCACGGCCTCAAGGACCTTCTCTACCGGCGTCTTCACGCGGCCAGCCTTCCGGCTGCTCCTGGTCGAATGATTAGCACGAAATGATCCTCGTCAACCGACTCGATGTCAGCATTTTCCTGCCAGGCCCAGCGCTCGCGGTGCAAACTTTTTCGCAGCGCCGGCGATCCGGACATCGAACAGAACCCAGACTTCTGTTTCATCAACAGAGTAAAATTTCTCAAACGGGGCGTCCATAGATCCTTTTGCCTCGAGTTTGCGGGTCGCTGTCGGAGCAGCCCGTTTCAGTTCTAATTGCGGCTGTTCATCCAGCGGTCGAGCTCATTCAGGTGGAACCTGACAGCTGTTCCAGGCCGAGAGGCTTGGAGGCGTCCGGTCTTCACGGCCCTCCAGATCGTAGTGCGTTCAACGTTGCAGTACCTAGCCGCCTCCTTGTAAGTCAGATAGGGAACTTCAACCACCTTTGCTTCCATAGGCTCTCCTTTCGGGCCGTATGCCGTTGCCTGCAGTCAGTATTGGGCACTGCTAGAGTGGATTCAAACAAAAGCGTCCATAAAGCAGGAAGATTTTGCGCTCTGCTAAAGAAAATTTTCAGAGGGCTGGTTTGAAAGCGACCAAAGGGCAGTCTTTGCACTCCATGTGGCCGGTGTTCAAGGACTTTGAGATTGAGCGTGTGGACGGCGAGTTGTTCATATTCGCCCGCCCAAGCCCGATCCTATGACGCAAGCTGAGAACGTCAGAGGCGACTTCGTAGAGCTAGATAGCGGGTTCGACCGGTTCTACGCACCGCTGACGCGCTATCCTGACCTTTTTGTCCGGTTTGCCCGACTCTATACCGGAAAGAAGGCCCTTACAGAGGATGAGATGCTCGAGATGGCACTCGGATGGGCGAGAGCCTACGGGATACTCGGCGTTGAGGGAATAGATCCCCCAGCCCACCACGGCAAGCGACGCAGCGGTCGCAGGGAGAGCGTCACAACCTTCGTTAGAGAAGCGAAGACAGCAGCATTCGTACTCGATGCGTTTGAAGCTGCGAGCTCAGACAATCCAGAGATGGTGCGTAAAGGCGCAGAGCAACATTGGCCTGGGGCACTGGAGTACATACACGAAATACCTCTCGAAAGATCGAGAGATATGTTGACCGCGAATGTGGTTGAGGTGGTCGGAGGGTACGTCGAGCCCGACAGTTTTCCAACGTTGCGCACGGTGTTCGGTAGTACTTCGCAAGGTTGGGGCTTTAGGCCTTTACTGGGAGCGATGTATCTGCAGATGATGTTTTACATCTTGGAACCCGAAATGCTGCGGTGGTGCAAGGCAACCGATTGCAACCAGATAGTCACCTTTGAGGAGGGGACGGCCCCGGAAAGTCCTAGGAAGGGAGCGAGAGGCAAGTATCGTACTCGTGGTGACAAAGAGTATTGCTCGAAAGCCTGCGCCGAAACGATGGGATATCGGAGGAGGAACACCCGCAACCGCGCTGGCGCCATTTGACACCATCCTGACACCACCGCGAACGCAATACGGTGCAATGCGCAGCAAGCGAGAGGCGATAAAACTGCCTAGATAAGCCAAATTGGCAATCCTCCGCAACCCGCTGCAATACGCCTTCCCGCTTTCCTAAACCGCGAGTCGGAGGTTCGAATCCTTCCAGGCGCGCTCACGTTACCATGTCCTCACCTATTACCTGGACGCTTGGCGGACTGTGCTTATGAGTCGCTGTGTTTAGTGCGGGCGGCCGAAGCGTTCTGTGAGGCCGGCATGGAGGCGTGCGGTACCGATGCGCGACGAGATGCGCTCGTTGTCAGTCGCCAACTCGGGGTAATGCTCCTCGAGCATATCCAGCCTCTGAGTAGTCCGCTCTATGGCATCGTACGCCCGGTGGAGCTTGTCCTCCCACTCCCCGAGGGTGCCAGGGCTTGCGTCGGCCTCGCCGCGCATCTGGTGGAGCCGCTCGGCGAGCCGTACGTAGCCCTCGTAGTGCTCCAGGTATCTATCGTAGCATTTCTGGAAGAACCTGACAGGGGAGTTGTTCCAGCCGCGTCCTGGCACATCGTCGTCAGGATGCGGCACCTGGACTCCAAGCCGCAGCGCACTGTCTTTGGGCCGCGCCGGCGCTGGGTCCGCCTTCGGTGTCCTCTCCCGTCTTTGCTCTTCATCTCCTACTCCAGAGGAGCTGCCCTTATACGGCGTTTCCTGAACGTGCCGGTCCAATCCTTCAGGCCGCCTGCTGAGTGGGGACTCTTCGCCTTGCCGCCGTCCACGAGTATTTCCGACCATCTCAGGGAGCTTCTCGCGCCGCTCCGATTCCCTCTCCCGGCTCACCTCTAGAGCGTGGCCCTGGCGCTGCACTAGCTTGAGCAGGAAAGCTTCCCCTTCTTGCAGGAGCTCCAGGCGCCTCTCGGTCAGGTCGACGTAGCGGCGCGCCGTCTGCAAGAAAAGGACAGCAATAGTGAGTATCGCCACGCTTGTAGCAAGCACGGCCCCGATGCCGACATACATCAACGTTGCGCTCATCCCTCTTATCTTCCTCCCAACGCTGCCCGATCCAGGGTCGAGGCTCCTGCCCAGGAGAGTATTAAATCCTACAAGCCATAGAATAGCAACCTGCCGACACTGGAGCACCCTGTATACAAGGTTGGCTGCGAGGTGCCCTCAGGAATTCTCTCTTGAGCATCCTCCGGCACCGGTATCGCCCCCAACTGCTGCATCATGTTCTCATAGTTGCCTTCGCGCTCCTCATTCTGGGACGCACCGCGGTTTCGCAGGGGGACCGTCTGCGGGGGCAAGCCCTTGCCGAGGAGAGCCTTGCGTTGATCCACCAGCAGGGAATCGCGTGGGGATCACCAGAGCATTCATAGTTCTCGGGGAGGGAGCGCTTTTCGAGGGTGATGTTGACCCTCGAGCAGGCCGTCGATGAGGCAATAAGCAAAGGCTCGTCAAAACAAACCCAGCCGCACAGAGAACGGTAGCCCGGCCTGCGATCGGGAATACAGGTACTATATCTCCACCCGACAATCAGAAAGGGGATCTGCCATGGCCTACTTCGAAGGACAGCTCAAGCGCACAAGTACGGAAGCCAGAGAGGAGCATACAGGCTACGTTCTGGAGACCGAGATAGATATGTCGGCTATACAGGATGCCGACGAGCTTGTGGGAGATCAGATAGCCGTAACCGGGGACGTGGAGATCGTAGACTTCCCCGAGAGGGGTAAGATTTTGGTCTTCAAGGCCACCTCGGTGGCAGTCCTCGAAGAAGATGAAGAGATGTCTACCTAGTCGTCTGCACGGGCCAGATCAGCCAGGCCGGGAACCACGACTTCCGGCCTAATCTCGCTCTATGCGTGGTAAGAGCCTTCCGGTACGCTCCATGTAGGCGCGGTACTCGTCTCCGAACCTCTCGATCAGCTTCTCCTCCTCTTTGGGCAGCCGGATCAAGAGCATCACCAGTACCACAAGGCTTGCCAGCCCCACAAACCAGTTCGCCGCCACGATGCCAAGCGACATGAAGAATGAGGTCCCGACCGTGTAGAGGGGATGTCTCACCCAGCGGTACGGGCCGTCGGTGACGAGCTCGTGCTCCTCCCTCGTCTCGACCGTGGACGTTATGTTCTTGCCGATGGTGCGAAAGATCCAAAGCGCGAGGACCAGGAACACAGTTCCGAGCCCTGCGCCCGACCAGCGCAGAAGGGCCGGCAGGTCCAGGCTGGACCACCTCATCCAGCGCGGGTTGAGCAGGTAAGCCACGACCGAGAGCATCAGCACGAGCCCAGAAGATCTCAGCGCCAGGGCAGTCGGCAGCCCCTCTTCTTGCAAAGAGATCTCTTCCCCACCAGCCTGCTCAGCTCTGTGACGATGATAGACAGAGATTGCGGCAGCCGTGACGAGGAGCGCGGCAGTGATGCTCCTGAAGACCGATTCCCTTTTCATGTATATTCCTGATTAGCCTTGTGCCGACGGTAGAAATTATGCACCAAGGTGAGAGCCGGGACCTGCAGGATTCCCGGCCCCGTCTCGCTTGCACGCCTTCCGCCTGGTTGGCACTTCTCGAGATATTGGAAGATACCTGTAGCCTCATGCCTCCCACTCAAGTAGTTCCTGGGTCAAGCTGGCCCCTTACTTCGACTCCTTGCCTGAGGTGTTCGATCTCACCTTCGAACAACTCCACGGTGCCCCCTCGGGTAAAGAGCATTAGAGCACCCTCTGCAGTCAGGTCCACAGCCTTTCCTTCGATGGTCTCGCCGAGACGGAGGACACGCACCCTCTCCCCGAGGGTGCAGTTCAAGTTGCGCCAGTCCTCGAGTACGGCTCCGAAGTCCTCGATCCTGGCCAGCTCAGCGTGGAGGTTCGAGAGCACAATCCGCAGCAGTTCCAGCAGGTCGACGTCACGGCCGAGCTCGGAACGGATCGTGGTGACCTCGCGGTCAGGGACCCCGAGCCCGGCCGGTTCGAGGTTGGCATTCACCCCCACCCCGAGGATGACGTAGTCGAGGTACCTCTCTCTTGCCGGTCCCGTGGCGTACCCCGCGCTCGATTCGGCGAGGATGCCGCAGATCTTCTTCCCACCAGCGAGCAAGTCGTTGGGCCACTTGATGCGTGCCTCTACCCCGACCTCCCACAATGCCTTCGCAACCCCTAAAGACGCGGTTTGGGTAATGCGAGAAGCGAGACTCGCAGCGAATCCGGGACGCAGCACAAGAGACATCCAGAGCCCGCCCTTCGGAGATCCCCAATGACGTCCGAGCCTCCCCCGCCCCCCGGTCTGGATCTCCGCGACGACGAGCGATCCATGAGGTTTTCCCGCATGGGCTAGCTCGCGGGCGCGCTCCTGGGTCGAGCCCAACGCTTCGTGTACCTCGACGACACGGGCCAACGGGCTACGCAGTCCCTGAATCGTTTTCGGAGAGAGACCGTTCACCCGAATCCTATCTCCTCGAGCCTTGCCATCTCCTTCAGCGTCCTGGCCGCCGCCTGCACGAGCGGCACAGCGAGCAGGCCCCCTGTCCCTTCGCCAAGGCGCATGTCCAGGTCCAGGAGCGGACTCAGGTCAAGCGACCGGAGGGAGATACGCACCCCTGGCTCGGTAGAGCGGTGGCCCGAGACTACATATCCTGCAGAGTGCGGAGCGAGAGCGCGGGCTACGAGCGCGGCGGAGTCCGAGACTACACCATCGAGGATGACCGGAATGCCGTAGATAGCGCCGGTCAGGATCACACCCACGATAGCGGCGTGCTCCAGACCACCGATCTGTGCGAGAACTCCGAGAGGGTCATCTGGGTCTGGCACGTGCAGCTCCAGTGCCTCCTCCACGACATTGACTTTGAGTTCCAAGGTCTGGTCGTCGATGCCCGTGCCGCGACCCGTGGTCTCCTCAGGCGGATGTCCTGTGAAGGCGGAGATCAGGGCCGCTGCCGGCGTGGTGTTCCCGATGCCCATGTCTCCCGTAACAAGTAGGTCCACCCCACCGCTCTCGAGGAGCTCCTCAGCGACTCCTGCCCCCGACATCACAGCTCGCGCTGCCTCCTCGCGACTCATCGCAGCCTCGCGACTCAGGTCGCCGGTCTCGCGCCGCACCTTCGCGGTCCGCAGCAGAGGGTGCCTCTCCAACTCCCCGACAACCCCGACGTCGAGAACACTCACCCTCGCCCCCACCGTCTTCGCGATGGCGTTTACCGCCGCCCCACCTGCGCAGAAGTTTCTCACCATCGCCGCCGTAACCGCCTGAGGCCACGGCGAGACGCCGCGTTCGAGGACACCGTGGTCCCCGGCGCAGACGACCACGGCAGGATTCTCAGGAACGGGCGGCGGGCACGTGCCGGCCATTCCAGCGAGCCGCGCGCCGAGGTCCTCCAACCGTCCCAGGCTACCTGGCGGCTTGGTGAGCCCGAGCTGTCGCCTTCGTGCTTCTTCGGCTGCGGCCTCGTCGAGGGGCGCTATCGCCGCTGCGAGCTCCAGTAAGCGGTCTTCCAGGGCCACGGCTAGTGATGGTGGTCGTGCTGGTGGCGCCCGGACTCGTCGGGGTGGTAGTGGGGCGTTGCCAGGGCACCGACCTTCTCTTCGAAGCCAGGCAGGGCGACGCGGTGGACACACACGTCGCAGTTCATGCGGATGTCCCCTCTCAGGGCCTCTGTATAACGCTCGACCACAAGGTCAGCCAGCCTCGAATCAGGCCCGAAGTACCCCGCATAGCGCACCTCGACGCCGTGATTCGCCTCGGCAAATGCTCTGCTCTGCCCGCGGATTCGTTCCTCGAGGACGCCCGTAAACAGGAAGTGGGAGAAGATCACGACGCGCTTCGCGCCGAGCTTGAGGCAGCGATCCAACCCACTCGTCACGTCGGGCGGGGTCATGCTGACGTAAGCACTTTCGACTACGGGGTAATGGCGACCCTCATAGTACAGGCGCGCTATCTTGCAGAGGTCTGAGTTGGCGTCGGGGTCGGAGGAGCCGCGACCGACAATGAGGACTGCTGTCTCACCCTTCTCCTCTTCGAGGACGACGGTTGAGATCCTCTCTTCCATCAGTTCGAGAAGCTCGGGCCTTATGCCGAGGGCGCGACCGTAACTGAAGCTCATTTCGGGGTGGCCCATCTTCTCGCGCACCAGGGTCGCGGGGATGTCGTCCTTGGCGTGGCCCGCGGCCAGGAGCATAAGCGGTACGGCGGCGACGTTCCTTACCCCACTCTCGGCTAGCCGGTTCACGCACTCCGAGATGGGCGGTCGAGAGAGCTCGATAAAGCCTCCCCCGACGGTCAACGATGAGTTTCTTCGACGCACCAGGCCGACCAGATCGTGGAACTCGCGTGCCCCGCGAGGGTCACGGCTGCCGTGGCCTACGACTAGCAGCGCAGGGGCCTCGATACCTACCGTTCGCCTCAAGTCATCCCTCCTCGTAATAGATGAGAGCGTTCAGAGCCGCTGCTGCGACCGCAGAACCGCCCTTCGGTCCCCTGTTTGCAATGGCGGGCAGGCCACTGGCTAGAAGTGCACTCTTCGACTCGGCAGCCCCGACAAAGCCGACGGGAAGACCGATCACGAGCGAGGGAGCAACGTCGAGCGCTAACAAAGCGAAGAGCGCCGTCGGCGCATTTCCGACGACCCAGACGGCTCCTTTGCCGACCTCCTCTGTAGCGACCCTGAAGCCTGCCGCCGAACGCGTTATGCCGAGCTGTTTGGATAACGCTTGGGCACGGGGATCGGAGACCAAGCACAGCGTCTGGCGGCCTGTGATCCCCGCCACCACCATCCTCACATCGGTAACGACGGGTTCGCCCCGCCGCAGCGCCGAGACACCATTTTCCAGGGCCGCCTCCTCGAGGAGCAGGCTCTCTGCGTAGTCCAGATCCGCCGAGGCATGGATGACTCGTTCCGTGACGGCGCGAGAGAGTGGTCCCAAGTGCGAGAGGTCGACCATCCCGCGCAGGATCCGGTAGCTCTCCGTCTCTATGGGATGGACGCGTCTCATTCGGCCTCAAGCAGTATCTCGACGCACGCCGAGACCGGACAGACCTCGGCGCACTCGGCGCATCCCGAACAGCGGTCTTCGAGGACGAGTAGGGGCGCGCCGAAGTCCCTGGGGGCAGGACGGATCGCCTTCTCCGGGCACGTCTTTATGCAGGCACCACAGCCGGCGCAGGCTTCCGTCACGGCGAAGACCGCCTTCACGGCAGGTATCCCCTCGGGGTAACCATGCGCCCGGCGACTAGCCTGGTCTGAGAACTTCCGACGAGGACGATTGTCAGCATGTCCACATCTTCCGGACGCAGAGAAGCGAGGTCGGTAAGGATGATCTGCTGTGTCGGGCGGTAGGCGTCCTTCACTATGCCGACCGGCGTATCAAAAGGACGGTGTCTGAGCAGGATCTCCTTCGCCTTTCCGAGCTGCCAGTCGCGGCCCTTCGAGCGCGGGTTGTAGAGAGAGACCACGAAGTCTCCCTCGGCCGCGGCCCTGAGCCGGTCCTGGATCGCACCCCACGGCGTCAGCAAATCGGAGAGGCTGACCGAACAATGGTCGTGCCCGAGAGGCGACCCGAGCAACGAAGCCGCCGCCTGCGCAGCCGTTACCCCAGGCACTACCACAACGTCCACGTTCTCGTCCGCCAGCTCGAGCGCCGGAGACGCCATTGCATAGATACCCACGTCACCGCTGGATACCAGTGCTACGCTGCCGCCCGCACGGGCCTCGCCGAGCGCGCGCTCAGCTCGCTGTACCTCATTGCCGAGTGGAAGCGTGAGCACCCGCGTCCCAGGTCGCAGCAAGTGCCCGATGCGGTCAACGTACTGCTCGAGCCCGACGACGAGCTCCGATGTCGCGAGCGCCTCGCGGGCTAGCGGTGGAAGGAGGGTATCCTCACCAGGACCCAGGCTAACCAGGGCCAGTCTTCCCCGTACCGGCAGCCGCCCGATAGAGACAGTGACGTTCGCCGACTTTCGCTTCTCGAGTACCAGCTCCGCGCCGGAGGAGATCACTGCGGCCTCGGCGACGCTCGGCGTCCCGACCGCCCCTCGCACCAGCTCCGACGGATTGGGCGCCTGGACCACAGAAAGTGCCTCGGCCGGATGGAAGTGGATCGGGACGTCCAGCTTCTCCGCGGCTTCGAGCAACCCCGCTTCGCCGCGTTTCATGTCGATGCTGGCGAGGGCCGCGACGCTCTTCTCTGCCAATCCCGCTTCCGCCAGGGAGTGGCGGAGCAGGCCGAGTATCTCTTCCGCACCCGCTCCCCTACTGCAACCAACGCCGGCTACGAGCGAGGGCGGACGGTAGACAACAGAAAGACGGGGCGTCTCCACGAGCCGGTCGGAGATGAGTATCAGGGGCGCCTCCCATTCGTCAGTCCGGACGACGTTCTTGGGTAGCGGTCCGAGTGGCCAACGCCTGTCTGTGAAGAGGCCAACCTCCTCGCCGGTGACGAGCGCTGCCCCGACGGAAGTCAGGTCCGAGCCTCTCTCCAGCCGGAGACCGAGATTCTCACCGAAAGAGTCGAGAGCGGGGACGCCAACGGAGTCGCTTGCGGTGGTGATTACCGGTGTCCCGCCCAGCGTCTCCGCGACCCGTGCAGCGAGGGCGTCGGCCCCGCCTTCGTGCCCGCCGCAGAGGGCGACTGCGAAGTTGCCGGCATCGTCAACGGTAACCACACCGGGATCTCGATGCTTGCTTTCGAGCAGCGGCGCGATGAGGCGTACGGCGGCGCCGGTGGCGAGGAAGAGTACGATACCGTCGCACTCGTTCCAGGCCTGGTGGAGAGCTTCTTTGGTCTTGCCCTGGTAGAGGCGCGCATCGGTCCAGGCGCCGGCGACGTGTGCAGCGTTGCGGCGGCCGTTCGCGGTGGCTGCTATGAGCCCGATCAAGTGCGACTCCCCGTGACGACGAAGACGGCGCTCTCGGCAGCGAGGCGGTGCAGATTACCCACGCCCTTCATCCTGGACGTCTGCAGGAAGGTGGTCTCTACCTCGAGGCCGCAATCTCCGAGCAGCTGTGCGGCAGGAACGACCCGTTCGAGGGTGACTAGGGCCAACACGACCGCCCGGCGCGCCCTGATGGCGGAGAGTTTGACGATCTCCTCGAAGGCTCCGCCGCTCCCGCCTACGAAGACGGCATCAGGCTCGGGCAAGTCTCGCAGGGTTTCCGGTGCCATGGCTTCCATGATCCGCACCCGGACACCGTGATGTTCGGCGTTGCGGCGGATACGGACACAGGTCTCGGGATCGCGTTCGATGGCGATGGTGGCGGCGCCCAGACGGGCGCACTCGATGGCTACCGATCCGCTGCCGGCCCCGACATCCCAGATCAGTTCTCCCGGTCCTGGACCGAGGCGCGAGAGTACGAAAGCGCGGGTCGCCGACTTCGTTATCATGCCAGACCGGTGCTCGAACTCCTCTTCGGAGAGCGCCCACCGCCCCCGAGCCATGATACCCGAGGAGATCCAACCCCTCGCTCTCGGCATACTTCTTTCGTCGAGCACGAGTACCACGTTCGGGTCTTCCCACTCCATGCCGGCGACCGTGTCAGCGTCGCCGTGAAAGACCTGCTCGCCAGTCTCGCCCAGCTTCTCGGCAACGACAAAGGTCCGCTCCAGCCCGCCGAGCGCTTCCGCGAGTTCGGCCGGTCCGAAGCCGGGGGAGGTGAGAACGGCGACCTTGGGGTGGGCGCGGCATACGTTGACGGCGCGCCGGGGATCGCGTCCGTGGGCGCTGACCGT
>Ga0126312_10003086_pt1 | contig 11203 bp, 13 predicted proteins | sample Plot104A_FD_92537 | JGI IMG/M metagenome (GOLD analysis project Ga0126312, IMG submission 92537) | Serpentine soil microbial communities from UC McLaughlin Reserve, CA, USA - Plot104A | ecosystem: Environmental > Terrestrial > Soil > Grasslands | place: USA: UC McLaughlin Reserve, Lake County... | reverse complement strand
GCGTCGAGATCGCCGAGGTGACGCTGCTCGAGAAGTCCGGCGGCCGGCACGACTGGCGCCGCGACACGTGAGTATTCGCGCGGCGGTCGTCACGGTGTCGACCTCCATCGCCGGCGGCGAGGGGGAGGACGTCTCGGGCCCTGCGCTCGTGCGGCTGTGCGAGCAGGCCGGGCTCGACGTGCAGCACGAGGTGGTCGCCGACGACCGCGAGTCGATCGTCGCCGCGCTCAAGCGGCTCGTGGACCACGAGGACGTGCGCTTCGTGTTCACGACCGGCGGGACGGGGCTGACGCTCGACGACGTGACGCCCGAGGCCACGCGCGCCGTGATCGAGCGTGACGCGCCCGGCTACGCGGAGGCGATCCGGGCCGACTCGCGCGAGCACACCCCGCTCGGCCTGCTGACCCGCGGGGTCTCAGGCGTGCGCGGCCGCACCCTGATCGTGAACCTGCCCGGCAACCCGAAGGCGATCGAACAGTCCTGGCCGATCATCGAGCCGACGCTGGAGCACGCGGCGAAGCTGCTGGAGCGAGACGCCTGAGTCCGACAGTCCTGCCTAGGGGTTGCCCAGCAACACCTATCCAGGATTGTCGATCCGCACGACCGCCTTCAGAGCAGGCCTTTCTCGCTTAGCTCCCGCTCCGCCTGCTCGGACTTCCGAAGCCCCTCGAGGCCCATGCCGGTCAGCACCGGCGGCGCCTTCGCGAACTGCACCTCCGAGTACTGGACGACCTCGACCAGGTTTCCCCACGGGTCGCGGAAGCGCAGGCCGCGGCTCGGCTGGAGCTCGACCCCCGCCTCCTTCAGCGCCTGCCTCACGCGGCCCCTGTCGTCGACCACGAGGCCGAAGTGGCGGCCGGACTCGCCCCCGGCCGCGTCGCTCTGGGCCAGGGCCAGGAACTGATCGCCCATGTCGAGGAACGCCATCCCCGGCAGGCGGCCGCGCAGCTCCAGCTCGAAGATGCGGCCGTAGAAGGCCACGGCCTCGTCGACGTCGCCCACCTCGAGAGCCACGTGGTTGATCCCAACCATCCGGGCCATTTGCTGAGCTTACGCGGAGAGTTCACAAATTGAACGCATAGTTCTCGCGCAAGAGGGGAATCTCGACTCAAGCGCGCCCGAGGCGCCGCCGATGTAGTGCCGTAGAAGCTCCCGTTCCGTAGGGGGGAACCTTCGTTGTACAGCCGGTTACGGCTCAGTTTGCTCATGCCGTTTGCGCTCGCCCTAGCGCTGGCACCGGCGGCCCATGCGGCCGTCCCGCCCGATTTCGTCGGGATGACCTCGGAGGACCTTCTTTACGCCCCGGGGCAGTACCGCTCCGTCACGATGAACCAGCAGCATTCCGTCGGCGTGCGCCTCATCCGCCAGGTGTTCGACTGGTCGGGGATAGAAACGTCGCCGGGCCACTACGACTTCGGCCTCTACGACAGCTTCGTTCGCGATGCGGCCGCAAAGGGGATAGCCGTGCTGCCGGTCCTGCACAACCCGCCGCCGTTCTACTGGCGGGGCAGCAGTCAGCGCCCGTGGTGCCCGCCGCGACAGCTCTCGACCATGGCCGAGTTCGCGCGCGCGGCCGTGCGGCGCTACGGGCCGAACGGCTCGCTTTGGAGGGAGAACCCCGGTGCGCCCAGCCTCCCGGTCCGCTCCTGGCAGATCTGGAACGAGCCCAACCTGGGGATCTACTGGTGCAACCGGCCCAACCCGCGCGAGTACGCGAGCATGCTGCGCGTCGTCGGCAACGCCATCAAGAGCGAGGATTCGGGCGCCAAAATCGTCACCGCCGGACTGCCTGACAGCAAGCTCAAGTCGGCGATGCCGCTCGACAAATTCATATCGCGCCTCTACAAGGCGCGCGGAAAGCGGTATTTCGACACGCTCGCGGTCAACGGCTACGCGACGAACAATGCGCGGCTCTCGGAGTTGCTCCATCGCGTCCGCCGCCACATGAACCGGAAGCGCGACAGGCGGGCGGGGATCTGGATCACCGAGATCGGCTGGGGCGACGGCGGCCCGCCGCATCGCTACAACGTCGGCTCGGCCGGTCAGGCCGCGCGCATCGCAAACTCGTTCAGGCTGTTCGCGGAACTCGGGCGGAAGCTGCGCCTGCGTGGGGTCGTCTACTACTCCTGGCGCGACCACCAGCCATATCCGCCGAAGTACAACGACATGTGGGGCCTTCACACAGGGCTGCTCGACCTGAACGGCAACCCCAAGCCCGCGTACTACGCATTCGGGCAATCGGCCGCTGCGGCGGTCGCGGCTCTTCGCTGAGCGCCGCCTCCGCCGCCATAGGCTTCCTGCCCTGGTGGACGCGGCGATCGAGCTCGACAACCTTGCGCGGCGCTATGGCGAGCGCGTGGCGCTCGCCGGGGTCACCGTGAGCGTCGCCTCGGGCGCCACGCTGGCCGTCCTCGGCGGAAACGGAGCGGGCAAGACGACGCTCCTGCGCGTGCTCGCGGGGCTGCTCCGGCCGCACGGCGGCGCCGCACGGGTGCTCGGCGCCTCGCTGCCCGGCGACCGCTGGAGGCTGCCCGCGCGGGTCGGGTACCTCGGTCACGAGCCCCTTCTATACCGCGAGCTCAGCGGGCGCGAGAACTTGCGCTATCACGCGCGCCTCCATGGGGTGCCGGACGCGCGCGTCGACGAGCTGCTCGCGGCGGTCGGCATGGAGGAGCGCGCGGGCGACGCCGTGCGCGACCTCTCGAAGGGCATGGTGCAGCGGCTGGCCGCCGCGCGGGCCGTGCTGCACGACCCCGAGCTGCTCCTCCTCGACGAGCCGCGCGCGAGCCTGGACCCCGTCGCCGCGGAGCTGCTCGAGCCGCTGATCGGGCGCGCGTCGGGCCGCACGCGCGTCCTCGTGAGCCACGACGTGGAGGGCGCGCTGGCGGAGTCGGACCTGAGCCTCGGCCTGCGCGGCGGCCGGCCGGCGCCCGTGGACGCGGAGCTGTACCGGTGACCCGCGCCGCGCGGACGATCCTCCGCAAGGACCTGCTGATCGAGGTCCGGACCAAGGAGTCGGTCCCGGCGATGGTCCTCTTCTCGATCACCGTCTACGTCCTGTTCCACTTCGGGCTCGACCGCGACTCGCTCGACGGGGAGCTCGCGTCGGGCGTGCTGTGGGTGACGCTGCTCCTCGCGGCGGTGATCGGCGTGTCGCGCCTGTTCGCCGCCGAGCGAGAGCAGGGCGGGATCGACGGGCTGCTGCTGGCGCCCGTAGACCGCACGGCGCTGTTCGTCGCGAAGGCCGCGGCGCTGTTCCTCTTCCTGACGGCGGTGGAGCTCGTCGCGGTGCCGGCGTTCGCGCTGCTCCTGCTCGGGCCGGGGCTCGGCGGCGCGCTCCCGGAGCTCTTCGCGGTGCTCGCGCTCGGCAACCTGGGCGTGGCGGCGGTCGGCGCCCTCGTGGCCGCGCTGGCGGCGGAGACGCGCGCGCACGAGCTGATCGTGCCGCTGCTGCTGCTGCCGCTGCTCGTCCCGGTCCTGATCGCCTGCGCCCAGGCGACGGAGCCGCTGTTCCGCCAGGAGGCCGGGCCGGAGGACCTTGGCCGCTGGCTTTCGCTCCTCACTCTTTACGATGTGGTGTTCGTGCTTCTCTCGATTGCCGTCTTCGACTTCCTGCTCGAGGACTGATGTATTCCAAGGGCCTGGCTCCACTCGCCGCAGCGACCGTCGTGACCATCACGACGGCGATGGCGATGGTGTTCTTCTACGCGCCCAACGACGCCGACCAGGGCTTCGTCCAGAAGATCTTCTACGTGCACGTGCCGATGGCGATCGTGGCGCTGTGCGGGTTCATCGCCGGCGGCGTGTTCGCGATCAGGCACCTGCGCAGCGACGACTCGTCATGGGACATGCGCTCGTACGTCGCCATCCACATCTCGATCATCCTCGGGCTGGGCGTGCTCGTGACGGGCGCAATCTGGGCGAAGGCGTCATGGGGACACTGGTGGGTCTGGGACGAGCCGGTGCTCGTCTCATTCCTGGTCGTCTTCCTCCTGTACTGCGTCTACTACCCGCTCCGGTTCTCGATCGAGGACCCGGACCGGCAGGCCCGCTACTCGTCCGTGTTCGCGATCGCGGCCGGCGCGTTCGTGCCGCTCAACTTCGTTGCCGTGCGCCTGGCCGAGGCGTACACCCATCCGCGCGTGCTCTCGCAGACGGGCGGCGACCTGCCCGGCGACATGCGGCTGACCTTCCTGGTGTCGCTGCTGGGCATGGCGCTCCTGTTCGTGACGATGTGGAAGCTCGAGCTGACCGCCAAGCACGCGTCGATGCAGCTGAAGAGATTGAGGAACCGTGCCCGCGTTGCCGCTTGACGAGGCGGGGAAGTACGTCGCGGGGGCCTACGTGGTCTTCCTGGCGCTGATCCTGGTCTACGTGGCGATCATCGGGGCGAAGATCGCGCGGATCGACAGGCAGATCTCGGAGCTGGTCCCCTCGGAGGACGACGAGTGACCGGCGAGCTGCTCGCCCTGGGCGCCAACCACAAGACCGCGCCGCTGCCGCTGCGCGAGAAGCTGGCGCTGCCGGACGGGCGCGCGGCGCGCGTGCTCGCCGAGCTGGTGGAGCACGAGGCCGTGCACGAGGCCGTGGCGATCTCGACGTGCAACCGCACCGAGCTGTACCTGGTCACCGCGGACCCGGTCGAGGCGGAGAACGTGGCGCTCGGGATCCTGTCCCGGCAGGCCGGGCTGCGGCCGACGGAGCTGCTCGGCGCGATCTACTCGCTGCGCGGGAGTGCCGCGGTGGATCAGCTCTTCTCCGTGACCGCGGGGCTCGACTCGATGATCGTGGGCGAGGCCGAGGTGCAGGGGCAGGTGAAGCACTCCTACGAGATGGCCCTGGTCGAGGGCGTGACCGGCCCGGTCACGAACCGGCTCTTCCGGGACGCGCTCGGCACCGGCAAGCGCGTGCGGAGCGAGACCGGCGTGTCGCGCTCGAGCGTGTCGGTGTCCTCGGTGGCGGTGAAGCTGGCGGCGGACTTCCTCGGCGACCTGTCGAACCGGCGCGTGCTCGTGATCGGCGCGGGTGAGAATGCGGAGCTGACCGCGCGGGCGCTGCGCGACCGCGGCGTCGAGGCGCTGTTCGTCGCCAATCGCCGCTACGACCGGGCGCTGGGCTTGGCGCAGCGCTACGGCGGGCGCGCGATCGCGTTCGACTCGCTCCCGGGCGAGCTTGAGCACTCGGACATCGTCGTGAGCTCCACGGGCGCGCCTCACCAGATCGTGGGGCGCGAGGAGCTCGAGTTCGTGGCCGCGTCGCGGATGGGCCGCCCGCTCGTGATGATCGACCTCGCGGTGCCGCGCGACATCGAGCCGAGCGTCCGCGACTGCCCGGGTATCGCGCTCTACGACATGGACGACCTCCAGGCCGAGGTCGCGCGCAACCTGAGCGGGCGCCAGGCGGAGGCCGAGGAGGCGCACGTGATCGTGCGCGAGGAGGTGGCCCGCTTCGAGGACTGGCTCGACAGCCTCGACGTGGTGCCGACTATCTCCGCGCTTCGGCGGCGCGGCGACGAGATCGTGGAGCAGGTGCTGCGCGAGAACGAGTCGCGCTGGGAGTCGCTCTCCGAGGCCGACCGCGAGCGGGTGGCGACGCTGGCGAGTGCGGTGGTGAGCCGGCTGCTGCACGAGCCGACGCGCATCCTGCGCGGGGCCGCGGGCGAGGGCAGCTCGTACCGGTACATGCACGCGCTGCACGAGCTGTTCGGGCTCGAGGCGGCGCTGGCGCCGCCCGAGGAGGCGCCCGCCGAGGTCACGAGGCTCGACGCACGCCGCCAGCGCCGCGGCCGGTGATCCGACTCGGGACGCGCGGAAGCGCGCTGGCGATGGCGCAGGCGCACTGGGTGGCGGAGCGCCTGCACGGCGAGGTGGAGCTGGTGCCGATATCTACGTCCGGCGACCAACCCTCAACCTCAAGGGGCCAGACCCCTTTAGGCAGGTCGAGGGTTGGCGCTCCCCCCGACAAGTCGCGTTTCGTCAAGGAGCTCGAGGAGGCCCTGCTGGCCGGAGACATCGATCTCGCGGTTCACTCGGCGAAGGACGTGCCCGCCGACCTGCCGGGCGGCCTCGTGATCGTCGCCGTGCCCGAGCGCGCCGATGCGCGCGACGCCATCTGCGGCGCGGATTCGCTCGACGACCTGCCAGAGGGCGCGGTGGTCGGCACGGCGAGCCTTCGTCGTCGCGCGACGCTGCTCGCCCTGCGATCCGACCTCGACGTGCGTGAGCTCCGCGGCAACGTCGACACACGGCTTTGCCGCCTCGCCGACGGCGACTTCGACGCCATCGTGCTCGCGCAGGCGGGCCTCGACCGGCTCGGGCGGGGCGAGGAGGGCGCTCCGCTCGACCCCGGCGCCTTCGTGCCGGCGCCCGGCCAGGGTTGCCTGCTGCTGGAGGGACGCGACGCCGACCAGGCCGCGATCGACGCTTGCGCCGGGCTCACCGACATGGCGGCGAACGCGTGCCTGATCGCCGAGCGGTGGCTCGTGCGTCGCCTTGGCGCAACGTGCAATACCCCCGTCGGCGCGCATGCCGTGGAAGCCGGAGAGACGCTCACCCTCACCGCCTTCGTCGGGCTGCCGGACGGGTCCAGGTGGATCCGGGACGAGCTCCAGGTGCCGTACGACACGCCCGCGGACGCGCCCGGCCTCCGGGTCGCCGAGCGCATGCTCGCCGCCGGCGCAGCCGAGCTGCTCGAGGAGGCCGAGCGCGCCGTTGCCGCGGGATAGCGCCGGCCGCCGGGTAGCGTTCCCGGCGTGAGCGGGATCGTCTATCTCGTCGGCGCCGGGCCCGGCGATCCGGGGCTGATGACGCGTCGCTCGCTCGACCTGATCGAGCAGGCGGACGCGATTCTCTACGACCGTCTGATACCGCCCGGCGCGCTCGACGGGGCGCGGCCGGATGCCGAGCTGCGCTACGTCGGCAAGGAGCCGGGCGCCGCGGCCCTCACGCAGGAGGAGACGAATGCCCTGCTCGTGGAGCTCGCCCGCGCCGGCAAGCGCGTGGTGCGGCTGAAGGGTGGGGACCCGTTCGTGTTCGGGCGCGGCGGCGAGGAGGCCGAGGCGCTTGCCGCGGCCGGGGTGGCGTTCGAGGTCGTGCCAGGTGTCACGGCCGGCGTCGCGGCTCCGGCGTACGCCGGCATCCCGGTCACGCACCGCGACGCGGCGTCCGCTGTCGCCTTCGTCACCGGCCACGAGGATCCGGAGAAGCCGGACTCGGCGCTCGACTGGGACGCCCTCGCCCGCTTCCCGGGCACGCTCGTCTTCTACATGGGTATCCGCAACCTGCCACTGATCGCGGAGCGGCTCACGGCGGCGGGACGGGATCGGATCGAGGCCGTCGCCGTGGTCGAGCGCGGAACGCACCCGGGTCAGCGCACGATCGTCGACACCCTCGACGCGATCGCCGCACGGGTGCAGGACGAGGAGATCCGGCCACCGGCGATCACCCTGGTGGGCGCCGTTGCGGAGCTGCGCGACACCATCGCCTGGCTCGAGCGGCGCCCGCTGCACGGCGAGGTGGTGGCGGTCACCCGCGCGCGTGCGCAGGCCAGCGGCCTGGCTGCCCGGCTGCGGGAGCTCGGCGCCGAGGTGGTCGAGACTCCCGCCATCCGGATCGAGTCGAGGCCGGTGGACGGCGAACTGCGCGCCGCAATCGACCGGATCGAGGAATACGCGCTGATCTGCCTCACGAGCCCGAACGGAGTCCGGCTGCTGTTCGACGCCCTGGCGGCGCGCAAGGGCGATACGAGCGCGTCCGCGCGAGCCGCGGGTGCGGCCGAGCCGCGGCGCGACGCGCGCGCGCTCACCGCCGCCACCGTCGCGGCCATCGGTCCGGGCACCGCCGCCGAGCTCGCGGGCCGGGGCATCCGCGCCGACATCGTCCCGGAGCGCTTCGTGGCCGAGGCGCTCGTGGAGGCGCTCGAGCCGGTCCCCGTCGACGGCCGGCGCGTGCTGGTCGCGCGCGCGGCCGAGGCCCGCTCGGTGCTGCCCGACGCCCTGCGCGCGCGCGGCGCGGAGGTGGACGACGTCGCGCTCTACGAGACCGTCGCCGAGGCGCTCACCGAGGCAGACCGCGCCGCCCTGGAGCGCGCCACCTACGTGACCTTCACCTCCAGCTCCACCGTCCGGTTCCTGCTCGAGTCGGGCGCGCGGCCGCCGTCGAGCGCCAGGATCGTCTCGATCGGCCCGGTCACGTCGGCCACCGCCGAGCAACACGGGCTCGGCGTCGACGTCGAGGCCGAGCGCCACGACATCGACGGCCTCGTCGACGCCCTGACGGCCGATGCCGCCCGCCGCCGGGTGCCCGCTTGATCGTCACCCTGCTCACGGACTACGGCCGTGACGACGACTTCGTGGGCGTCTGCCACGGCGTGATCCGCCGGATCCATCCCGGGGCCGAGATCGTCGACATCACCCACGGGATCGAGCGCTACGCCGTGCGACAGGGCGCGCTCGTGCTGCGCAACACGCTCCCCTACATGCCCGCGGGCGTGCACGTGGCGGTCGTCGACCCGCAGGTCGGGACCGAGCGGCGTGCGATCGGGCTGCGCACCGGCGACGGCCGCATCCTCGTCGGACCCGACAACGGGCTGCTGAGCCTCGCCTGGGAGCGCTGCGAGGGGGTGGAGCTCGTCGTCGACGTGACCCGCTCGCCTCACCGGCTCGAGCCCGTCTCGGCGACCTTCCACGGCCGCGACATCTTCGCTCCCGTGGCCGCGCACCTCGCCGCGGGCGCCGAGCTCGCCGACGCCGGCGACCCGCTCGACCCGGACACGCTCGCTCGCGTGGAGCTGCCCGAGCCGCACGAGGAGGACAGCGCCGTGGTAGCGCACGCGCTCGTGATCGACCACTTCGGCAACGTGGGCCTGAACGTGGACCACGAGCGCCTCGCGGGGACGGGCATCACGCTCGGCGGGCGCGTGGCGGTCGAGGCGAGCGGCGAGCGGTACGTCGCCACCTACGCGCACACCTTCGCCGACGTGAGCCCAGGCGATCTGCTCGTCTATCAGGACGCCTACCGGACGCTCGCGCTCGCGATCAACCGCGGCGACGCGGCGGGCACTCTCGGCCTCGGCGTGGACGCCGAGGTGCGGCTCCGCCCGCAATGATCGGCACGCCGCGCGTACACCACCGCCTGACGGACTCGACGAGCGAGCGCGCCAAGGCGCTGGCCGCCGCGGGCACGCTGCACGGGACGCTCGTGACGGCGGACGAGCAGTCGGCCGGCCGCGGCCGCCAGGGCCGTGTCTGGAGCGCGCCCCCGCGCTCGGCGGTGCTGATGTCGCTCGTGCTGCGCGAGCTGGATGAGCTGCTGCCGCTGACGGCGGCCGTGGCCGTCTGCGAGGCGCTGCCGGTGGAGGCGGGGGTCAAGTGGCCGAACGACGTCTGGATCGACCGGCGCAAGGTCGCGGGGATCCTGGTCGAGGGAAGGCCGCAGGAGGGGTGGGCGGTGCTTGGGATCGGGCTGAACGTGACGACGGAGGCCTTCCCGCCGGAGCTGGCCGTTACGGCGACGTCGCTGCGACTGGCGGGGGCCGATACGACCACGGAAGCCGTCCTCGGTGACCTTGTGACGTCGCTCGCCCGCTGGCTCGACGCTCCGCGCGACGCCGTACTGGCCGCCTGGCGCTCACGGGACGCGCTGAAGGGAGAGCGCATCTGGTGGTCCGGCGGCGAGGGGATCGCCGACGGCATCGACGACTCGGGCGCCCTCCTGGTGCAAGCCGGGACCGGTCCCGTAACACTCGACGCAGGCGAGGTACACCTGCTGCGCTAGCGGACCCACGTGGCTAGCTGCCGCGCCGTTCGCGAGGATTGGCGTTGAGCTTCGGCATGTATTGCATGCCTAACCTCAACGTCATTGACGCTGGCTCCAGCCTGCGGTTCGTAGAGAGCGGCTAGGCGGCGTCGCGGTCGGCGGTGTCCTCGTCGGGTTCGGCGGGCCCGCGGGGCTCGTCGCCCCCCTCACCGCTGCCGTTCCTTTCCGAATCGGGCGCGTCCGTCGAGTCGTCCGCCGCCGCGCCGTTCGCCGTCGCCGCCACCGCGGCCTCGGCGGACCCGTCGGAGTCGCCCGCGCCTCTCTTCTTCCGGCGGCGGCCGCCTCGGCGGCGCTTGCCCTTCGGGAAGTTGCGCAGCAGCTCGCGGGCCAGCGCGCTCGGCTTGCGGGCCATCCGCATACGGGCGCCGTCCAGCACCTGCTGCGCCTCGGGCGTGTGCGCCAGCGCGGCCGCCAGGAGCGCCGCCGACAGGCGCCGGTCCTGCTTCCGCGCGCCCTGGACGAGGCGGCGCGCGTTGCGCGCATGCGCCGCGCCGGCCGAGTTCACGAGCAGGCCCAGCAGGCGCTTGGTCTAGGGCCACCGCTGGACGGCGTATTCCTCGTGCACCTCGCGCGAGTACTCCGCCAGGTGCCAGAGCCAGCGCGCCGCCTGGTCGCGGCGGCCGATCTGGCGCTCGGTCAGCGCCTGGAGCAGCACCTTCACGCCCTCGCGCCGCTCGTCGCGCGACCAGCCGCCCACGATCTCGACGGCGTCGTCGAACGCCTCCGCGTCGCGCAGGTTGCCGACCTCGCCGAGCGCCCGCAGCCGCAGCTGCGTGTTGCGGTTGCGCCGCAGGCAGGTGATCAGGAAGAGGCGGCGCAGCTCGCCGGTCGAGTCGAAGTGCAGCATCGCCTTGGCGCGGCGCCAGTTGTTGGAGGCCACGCGGGCGCCCGCGAGCATCGCCCACGCCTGCTGCTCGCCCCAGCTCAGGTGCTCGACGGCGATCCGCCACAGCTCGCGCTCGAAGACCTGCGCGCGGCGGTCGGCGTCCGCGGTGACCGGCACGACGCGCCGCTCGACCCGCAGCCGCCGGCCGCGCCCGCGGCGCACCGGCCCGACCACGATCGCCCCGCCGCGGTAGACGTCACGGTCGAGCAGCGAGTGGAGAGTCACGACGGGGTCGTCGTTCGGCGTCGCCGGGTGGACGAAGTCCACGACGATCCCCGACTCCTTGCCGGGCGTGCGGCGCGTCACGCGGCCCACGCGCTGCTGGTAGACGCGCTTCGACGCGGTAGGCGCGAGGTGCATGCACACCGTGGCGCGCGGCGAGTTCCAGCCCTCGGCGAGGAGCTGTGCGTTCACGAGCACGTCGACCTCGCCGCGCTCGTAGGCGGCGAGGGTGCGCGTGAGCTCGCGCTTCGGCGTCTCGCCGGAGACTGCGACGGCCTTT
>Ga0126312_10003085_pt1 | contig 11214 bp, 12 predicted proteins | sample Plot104A_FD_92537 | JGI IMG/M metagenome (GOLD analysis project Ga0126312, IMG submission 92537) | Serpentine soil microbial communities from UC McLaughlin Reserve, CA, USA - Plot104A | ecosystem: Environmental > Terrestrial > Soil > Grasslands | place: USA: UC McLaughlin Reserve, Lake County... | reverse complement strand
GCGCAGGCCTACCCGATGAGCTTCGCCGCGGTGCAGAAGCACGTCGCCGTGCTGGAGCGGGCGGGCCTGGTCGTAAAGGTGCGCCGTGGGCGCGAGCAGCTCGTCCACACCGATGCTGCTGCGGTCGAGCGCGCGCGCCAGGCCCTGGACGAGCTCGAGGCGACCTGGCGCGGCCGGGTCGAACGCATGTCGAACCTGCTCGCGACGGGAGGAACCAAATGACCATCACCAGCGTCGACACGGATTACGACAGCCTCACCATCACCCTGATCGCCGACTTCGACAATCCGATCGATCAGGTGTGGGAACTCTGGTCGGATCCGCGCAACCTCGAGCGATGGTGGGGCCCGCCGGGCTATCCGGCGACGGTCGAGAAGCACGGCCTCACTCCGGGCGGTGAGGTGACCTATTTCATGACCGGTCCGGAGGGCGACCAGCACCGGGGCATGTGGCGGGTCACATCGGTAGATCCGCCGAGATCGCTGCGGTTCACCGACGCCTTCGCCGACTCCGACGGAGCGCCGCTCGAGGACTCGCCGGTCACCGAGATCTCAATGCGGCTCCTCGAGCACGGGGGCGGCACGCGCATGGAGATGCGCATGACGTTCGAGACCCGCGAGGACATGGAGCGAATCGTGGACCTGGGTACGGTCGAGGGGTTGAAGCAGGCCGTCAGCCAAATGGACGTCCTGCTCGCCCCTTGACCTCGATTGGCCGGTTGCGGATCGGGCTCATGCGCCCGTATGGCTCTAGCAAGCGAAAGCGGAGGGGGTGGGATTCGAACCCACGGTCGACCTAATGGCCGACAACGGTTTTCGAGACCGCCCCGTTCAACCACTCCGGCACCCCTCCGGACGGGCTTCGAGCCTAGCGTCTCGGGGCGAAGTATTCGCGTGGCGCCGCCGGGCCGCGCGGCCCGGCGGCGGCGCCTCGGCTCCTTACGCCTCGACCGGCTTCGGGAGCGCACCCACTTGCCCGAGCAGGGTCATCGTGTCGGCGAGCTCCCATTCCTCCTCGACCCTACCGTCGCGGCAGCGGCTGATCGTCAGACAGCTGAACTCGACGTCGCGGCCGGTGGCCGGGGCGCCCATGAGCTCTCCCTCGTGCCTGCCGCGAATCGTCGAGCGCGTGGCGACGTAGTCGCCCTCCGTGAACTGGTGGTCGATCGTGACGCGGAGATTCGCGAGCGCGCTCCGGTATCCCTCGACCATCTCCCTCAGTCCGTCGACGCCGCGGACCTCATCCGGGTGAAGGACGTATTCGGTGCTGAGGACCTCGTGGAGCGCGTCGAAGTTCCCCTTCGAGGCGTTCTCGAACGTTGCGCGCACCGCGGCCTTGTTCTCATCGCTCGTGCTCATCGTGACCTCCTCGGGTCGGGTGTCCGGGTCGCGAGTGACGACCCACCGGAGGATCACTCCGGCCCGCGGCGCGAGCATCGGTACGACTACCTATTCGATTACGGGTCTTTCGGCCGCTTCGCGGACCGCGTATGCCGCGGCCTCGCCGCGGCTGCGCAGGTCGAGCTTGGACAGGATGCTCGCCACGTGATGCTCGGCGGTTCGCCGGCTGATGTAGAGCCGCTGCCCGATCTCCGCGTTGGACAGTCCCGCCCCGAGCAGGGACAGCACCTCCATCTCTCGCTTGGTCAGCCGCCCCTGGCGCTTCGGCCACGCGCGCCCGCCGGCGCCCAGCTCCCGGAGGAGGCGAGCCGCGTCGTCAGCGTCCCGCACCGCGCCGAGCGCCTCGAACTTCGTGAGGGCAACCCTCGCTTCGCCCACGGCGGCGTCGGGGGCCTCCTCGGCGAGCACCCTCGCGATACCGAGCTGCGTCCGCGCGGCCTCGAGCGGCAGCCCGAGCGTCGAGAAGCGCTCAAGCGCTTGCTGCAGACGGGCGGCGGCCCGCCCGTCACTCTCGGCCGCGGCGAGCCATCCGCCGCCGAGATCCGCGAAGGCACCTACCCGCTCATCCCGGGAGCCCTCCGCGAGCGTGGTGAGGCGGCCGAGCGTCTGCCTCGCGGCGGAGAGATCATCCCGCGCGAGCTGGATCCGCACGATCAGCTCGAGCAGCGGCCCGCAGGCGGGGTCCGAGGCATCGGCACCCTCGAAGCACAGACGCGCGAGGTCCTCCGCCAGGGGCAGCTGGTCCCGCGCGAGCGCGATGGTCGCCGCCGCCCGCCTGGCGATCGGATGCCACTCCACGCCTTCGAGCAGGCGCTCGGCCTCTTCGTAGCGACCCTGGCGTACGCGCAGATCCGCGAGCCGCACGAGGGGGTAGACGCGGTCGCCACGGTAGCCGCGCTCGAACGCCCGGATCGCGCCGAGCAGCTCCGCCTCGGCCTGCGTCCACTGACCGAGCGCGATGAGGATCCCGCCGTAATGCGTCCGGCACGTCGGCCGGACGAAGTGCCGCCAGACGACCGAGCGCTCGACCTCCGCCATCCACTGCTCCGCCCGCCTGATGTCGACGGCGTGCTCGCACGCGCTCAGGAGCCGGCAGTAGATCTCGCCCACCGCGCCGTGCCCCACAACCTCGCCGGCCGAGACGGCGGCCATCGCCTCGTCCAGAAGCGTCATCCCCTCGCCCACTCGGCCCGAGGCGACGTATGTCTCGCCTAGCAGGGCGAGCGCGTCGAACTCGAGGTCGGCGTCCCCGAACCGCCGGGCGATCGCGAGCGCTGAGGCGGCGAGGTTCTCGCGTTCCGAAAGGTCACGAGAGAGCGGTGCGTGGTCGAGCGTGAGCCAGCCGTGCGCCGAGCACTCCTCGACCCCCTCGAGTGCGCTCCCAGCGCGCGCAATCCACCCGCTCGCGAGGGCGAAGTTCCCGTGGAAGGTGCCGTAGAGGAACGCAAGCCAGCGTGCGATCTCGGCCGCCTGCACCGGCTTGTCGGAGCGCCGATACGCCGCGAAGGCGCGCTCCTTCAACTCGATGGCACGCTGGTACTCCCCCTGGAAGTGCGCGACCTGGCTCAGCCCGTCGAGCACCTCGGCGGTCTCGTCGAGCTCAGCGGCCCGCTCAAAAGAGGCACGCGCCCTCTCGAAGTCGGCCGCGGCCAACGCCTCGCGACCGTCGCGCAGGAGGTCGTCCAGGCCCTCCACGAGCGGCATCATCCCAGCCGCATGGTGGCGATAGCGAGCGCGACGGGGCGCCTCCTGCGCGCGAGGTGTCCGTCCCTGCGCAGTCCAGTCGTCCCGGCTCCGACATTTGGTGAGTTGTGTGCGCCAGAGGACCACAAACCCGGAACCTGCCCACGAGCTGCTCGGGTGTGACCTCGCGTAGCCCGAGCGCCGGGCCTCCTGTCGGGGTGAGTCGTCTTTTGGGTTCGTCTCAACCTAAAAGGCGCCTCACCCCCCTTGTTGGTCTCCCCGGGGCTGCGGGCTCCGTTCGGGCCCGCGCGGAGCGCCCCCGGCGTCGACGCGCCCGCACCCCGCGCGGAGTGCCCCGCGGGGTCGACTCGCGCGCACCCCTCGGGGATCGGCCCTCGCCCTAGCGTCTCGTGGCGAAGAACTCGCGCAGCAGCGCGCTCGACTCGCTCGTAAGCAGTCCGCCGGCCGTCTCGGGGCGGTGGTTGAGGCGCGGCTCGGCGAGCACGTCGAGGACGCTTCCGGCCGCGCCCGCCTTCGGGTCGGGCGCCCCGAAGATCACGCGCGGCACGCGAGCCAGCACGATCGCCCCCGCGCACATCGCGCAGGGCTCGAGGGTCACGTAGAGATCGGTGCCCGAGAGGCGCCAGGAGCCGAGCTTCTCGGAGGCCTCGCGAAGGGCGAGGATCTCGGCGTGGGCCGTCGGGTCGGCGCGCAGCTCGCGTTCGTTGGGCGACGAGGCGATCACCTCGCCCTCGTGGGTCACGACGCAGCCCACCGGCACGTCGTCGTGCTCGAGGGCGCGCTCCGCCTCGCGCAGGGCGAGGCGCATGAAGTACTCGTCGCGCGGGAAGAATCCCGTGGCCATCACGAGCGGGCCAGGAGCCGGCGGCCGCTCCAGCGCTCCGCGGCGCGCACCCCCCGGAGGACGCCCGCGCCGTCGGCGAGTCGGAGGCCCGCGGCGGCCAGCGACAGCGGCGAGCGGCGGCCGCCGCCGAGGCGACCCGAGTCGATCAGCTCCGCGTACCAGCCGATCGTGTCCTCGAGCGTCACGAGCAGGGGACGGGCCCGGTAGCCGAGCTCGCGGCGCGCCTTGCGCGACGAATAGCGCCAGTTCTGCGACATCAGCACGAGACCCTCGGAGGCCACCGCGGTGGGCAGCCCGAGCGCCTCGGCGCGGCGCGCCAGGCCCGCCACCTCGGTCGGCAGCACCAGGACCGGGTGGTGGACGCCGGAGAGCTCCGCCACCCGCTCGATCAGCTCGGCCCAGCCGATGTGGTGCCCGCCGAGCACGTAGCGCTCGCCCGGCTTCCCACGCTCGGCCGCTCGCAGGTGCCCCCTGGCCACGTCGCGGACGTCGACCGCGTCGAGCTGTCCGTCGACCACCGCGGGCAGGCGCCCGCGCAGGTAGTTGCCGATCGTGCGCGTGGAGGTCTCGCCGGGCTGCCGGCGATCCACCGGAACGCCGAACACGTACGACGGGTTCACCACCACCACCTCGACGCCAAGCCGCGCGCCGGCGGCGAGCGCCTCCGCCTCTCCTTCGTGCTTGGCGTCGGGGTAGATCATGCCCGGGCCGCCCCCGCGGTAGGGCTGGTCCTCGTCGCCCACCTCCCCCGGCGGCACCGGGCCGATGCCCGCCACGCTCGATGTGACCACCACTCGCCCCACGCCCTCGGCGGCTGCCGCCTCGACCGCGATCCGGGGCGCGAGCGCGTTCATCTCCCAGACCCGCTCCGAAGGCCGCGAGCCCACGTAGCCCGCGGTGTGGAACAGCAGCTCGCAGCCGCGGAGCGCGCGCCGCATCGCGGCGCGGTCGAGCACGTCGGCTCGCACGGGGTCCACCTCGGTCGCCGCCAGCCGGTCGAGCCGGGCCTCGTCGCGGTAGGTGACCCGCACATGCTCCCCCGCCTCGGCCTGTAGCCGCGCCACGTGTCCGCCGATAAACCCAGTGGCGCCGGTGACGCAGACCGTCACAACTTCCGTGCCGGCGGGTTGTTCAGGCGTCCGTACACTGGCTCTGGCACCGTAACCAATGCGCTCCCCCCTCCTCGCCCTCGCCGCACTCGTCGGAGCGGGCCTCGCCCTCCCCCAGGCCGCGACCGCCGCCGAGCACATGCCGGGCGAGGTGATCGTCCACTACAAGGACGGGGCGACGAGGGCGCAGAAGGAGGGCGTCCGCCAAGAGGCCGGCGCGGCGCTGGGGGTGACGCTGCCCGGCGGCTCGCAGCGGCTCGACATCGAGGACGGTGACTCCGTGGGCGAGACGCTGGCCGCGCTGAACCGCGATCCCGAGGTCGCGTACGCGGTGCCCAACCTGATCGCGCACGCCTCCGCCCTGCACCCGAACGACCCGGGCTACCGCCGCCAGTGGAACTTCGGCGGGCCGTTCGGCATCGGGATGCCGGAGGCGTGGTCGCTGGCCCGCCGTGCGCACGCGCCGGGCGGCCGGGGGGTCACCGTCGCGGTGCTCGACACGGGCGCCGCCTACCGGAGCTTCGGGCGCAGGTACCGTCGCGCGCCCGACATCAACGGGTTCGTACAGGGCCACGACTTCGTCGACGGCGACCGCCACCCGTTCGACCTGAACGGGCACGGCACCCACGTGAGCGGCACGATCGCCGAGTCCACCAACAATGAGGTAGCGGCGGCGGGCATCGCATACCGCGCGCACATCATGCCGCTGCGCGTGCTCGACGGCGACGGCGTGGGCGACACCGTGTCGATCTCCCGCGCCATCCGGTGGGCGGCAAAGCGGCGCGTGGACGTGATCAACATGAGCCTCGAGTTCGACTCACGGGTGCGCTCGTCGCAGATCCCGGACATGCTCTCGGCGCTCCGCTACGCCCACCGGCGGGGGGTGACCGTAATCGCCGCCGCCGGCAATCAGGCCGACCCCGTCGTGGCCTACCCCGCGCGTGCGACCGGCGTGGTCGCGGTGGCCGCCACCACCGAGCGCGGCTGCGAGGCCGACTACTCGAACGCGGGCACGGCCATCGACATCGCCGCCCCCGGCGGGGGCGTCGACGCGCCGAACGACGACAACCCGTGGGACGCCGCCCACTGCCAGCCCGACGGGTCCGGGCGCGACATCTTCCAGCAGACCTTCACCACGGGGATCCGGCGCTTCGGGCTTCCGGATGGCTACGAGGGCACCTCGATGGCCGCCCCGCACGTATCCGGCATCGCCGCCCTCCTGATCGCCTCGGGACGCCTGGGGCGCCGGCCGAGCCCGGACGTGGTCGAGCAGGCGCTCGAGACGACGGCGTGCGACGTCGGCGAGACCGGCTTCGACACCCGCTACGGCTACGGGATCGTGAGCGCAGCGAACGCGCTCGGCGGACCGCGCTCGTGCCCGGCCTGACCGCCGGGGGGTGGCTGATTAGCAGCGCGCCTAGGTCGTCCGGATGATCATCACGCTGCAGGGGGCGTGATGGGAGACCTTGTTCGGCACGCTGCCCAGCAGGAAGCGCTTGGCGCCGGTCATGCCCTTGTTGCCCACCACGATCAGGTCCGCGCGCTGCTCCTCCGCGACGTCGAGGATGGCATCCGCCGGATCGCCCTCGCGGGCATGAGTCTCCACCTCGACGCCCTTCGCCTCGATGCCGTTCGCGCCCTCGTCGAGCGTTGAGTTCACGTCCTCGCGCGGGTTGAGCATCCACTGCATGTCGTCCGGCACGCCCTGCCGTTCCTCGCGCAGCCTCCCCTCCGGCACCGGCTCGTAGGCGCTCACGAGGTGGACCTTCGAGCGCAGCTGTGCCGCCAGCTCGGTGGCCTGCCGGACCGCCTCCTTGGCGGTGTCCGAGCCATCGGTTCCAATGACGATCGAACCGAACATGGCGGGCATGATAGGTGGCGCGGGCGGCCCGAGGTCACTAGAGTCCCTACATGGCCCGCACGACTCGCTGCCTGGCGGTCGACGATCACCCCTCCGTCCGCGACGGCCTGGGGCTCATGTTCGGCGACGCCGACGACGTCGAGCTGATCGGCACCGTGGCGAACGGCGAGGACGCCATCGAGGCGATCGAGCGCCTCCAGCCCGACATCGTGATCATGGACGTCCGCCTCCCCGGCATCGACGGTATCTCCGCCGTCAAGCGGATCGGCCAGGCCGCGCCGAGCGTGAAGACCGTGATGTTCTCGGCATACGGGGACAAGCGGCTGCTGTCCGACGCCATCTCGGCGGGCGCCCGCGGCTATGTGATGAAGGGCTCGCCGCCGGAGGACCTCCTGCGCGCCGTGCGCACGGTCACCTCGGGCAAGGCCTTCGTCGATCCCTCGCTGTCACCCGCGCTGCTGATGAACCAGGCGGTTGGCGACGCACCCCTCTCAGAGCGCGAACGCGAGACCCTCCAGCTGCTCGCCGAGGGCTACCACACCGAGGAGGTGGCCCGGCGGATCGGCCTCTCGGCCGAGACCGTCAAGTCGGACACGAAGCGGGCCATCCAGAAGCTCGAGGCCGACACGCGGGTGCACGCGGTGGCCATCGCCCTGCGCTCGGCGCTCATCGAGTAGCGCCCGTCAGAATCCCCGCTCGTGCAGCTGCCGCGTTTCTGGATCGTCATGCAGGTCCTGATCGTCGTCTTCTGCGTCATCGCGGCGGTCGTCGCCATCGTGAAGCTGAGCTGAGGCCGGCTCGCTGAGGCCCACCGGAAGCAGGGGCCGCGTGACGGAGGGCCACGGCTCGAGCGTGAGGTGCTCGCGGAGGTAGACGACGGTCTCGCGCAGCGTCGCTGCGACCGGCAGCGACACGAGCGCGCCGATGATGCCGTACAGCTCGGCCCCGAAGAGCAGCGCGAAGATCACGAGCAGGGGGTTGATCCGGAGTGCGCGGCCAAACACGTTAGGCGCGACTATGTGGCCCTCGAGCTGCTGTAGGGCGACGAACGCGAGCACCACCCAGACCGCCGTGAGCGGATCCTGGAACAGGGCCACGAGCACCGGCGGCGCCGCCCCGATCACCGGGCCGATGAACGGGACCAGCTCCATCAGTCCGTAGAAGACCCCGAAGAAGACGGCGTACGTGCGCCCGTCGGGAAAAACACCGATGGTCCCTAGGAACCAGAGCAGGATCGTGGCGCTCGCCCCCATGATCAGCGAGAACAGGACCTGCCCGCGCACGTAGCCCGCCACGGCGCGCTCGACCCGGGTGGGGAAGTCGTCCTCGGGGGTCCCGTCTCCCGGCGGCATCATCCGCCGCGTGGCGTCCCCGATGGTGCGCCCGTACACGAGCATGTAAACCGAGATCACGATCACCAGCACGAGGGCGAAGATGCCGGCGACGAGCTTCTCGATCAGGTCGCGCGTGAAGCCGAGGACGTCGCCCGAGCGGGCGACCACGTCCTTCTCGAGCCGGTCGAGCGCGTCCTGACCTCCGGACTTGATCTGGAGGTTGATGTCGTGCCGATCGAGCCAGCCCTGGAAGTCGTCGAGCCCCCGGTTGGCGTCGTCGATGTAGCCCGGTACGTTGTCCCGGAACGTCGCGATCTGGTCGCCGATCGGGTTGGCGAGCAGCACCGCCGCTCCGCCGACGGCGGTGAAGAAGCCGACGTAGACGACCGCGATGGCCAGGCCGCGCGGCAGCCGGGCCCGCTGGATCTGCCGCACCAGCGGGTTCAGCACGAGCGCGATCACGGCCGCCACGATGAACAGCAGGAGCACGGGACCTGCGGCCCGCGCCGCCGCCCACAGCCCGAGCAGGAACAGCGGCAGCGTGACGAGCTGGATCCACCGCGGGACGATGACGGTCGGGGTATGTGTGCGGGGTCTCTCCTCCGACATGGGCCTCAGCCCATGGGAACGGTACCCCGCGCGGGAGACCGGAATCTCGGCGCGTTCGTTTGGGCGCCTGCGTCCGCCAAACGCACCGCTTGAGGGCGGCAGCTCAAGCGGTCAGAGACGAGGCGCTACAACGCGAGCTCAGGTCTTGCGCTCGAGGTCCGACCTCGAGCTCAGGTCTTGCGCTCGAGGTCGGATACCTCCTTCGCCTTCTGGGCCGCGCGCTCCTGCGCGTCCTCGAGCTGCTCCTTCTTCTTGCCCTTCTCCTCGTCGCGACGCCCCTGCCGGCGCAGCGACGGGTCGTCCGCGAGGTCGCCGGCGGCCTTCTTGGCGCGGCCGGTGATCTTGTCGAGGAAGCCCATGCGCATTCGCTCCTTCGTCGGGTTCCGCCCTCCGCGTACCCGGAGGGGGTGCGCGGAAACCGCGCCAGAATGAGCGCCCGTGACGAACGAGGAGGCCCACAACCTCGCCCGTGAGAAGGGCGTCTCCCGGCCGATCTACGCGCTGGTGCGCGGCGGGATGGTTCCTCTCTTCCGCGTCTGGTTTCGCATGCACGTGTCGGGGGCCGAGAGGGTGCCCCGCGAGGGCGCCGCGATCGTCGCGCCGAACCACAAGAGCTTCTGGGACTCGTTCTTCATCGGCGTCTGCGTGCGGCGCCAGTTGCGCTTCATGGGCAAGACGGAGCTGTTCGAGGGTCTCAGGGGGCCGCTGCTCGTGAGGCTCGGGGCGTTCCCCGTCCGCCGCGGCGAGGCCGACGAGGACGCGCTCGAGACCGCTCGCGAGATCCTCCGCCAGGGCGGCCTCTTGGCGCTGTTTCCCGAGGGCACGCGCGTGCGCGACCCCGAGCGGCTCGGCCACCCTCGCCGCGGCGCGGGGCGCCTGGCGCTCGAGTCGGGAGCGCCGATCGTGCCCTGCGCGATCACCGGCACCGACCGCCTCTTCCTCGGTCCCCTGCCGAAGCCAAAGCGCGTGCAGGTGTCGTTCGGTGAGCCGATCCGGGTGAACCAGCTCGCCTCGACGCCGGAGGGCGCGGGGGAGCTCGTCGAGCGCATGCTGTGGCCGCAGGTGGAGGGCGAGTTCCGGCGGCTGCGCGCGAGGCCCGGGCTGATCGCGGCGGGCCTCGCAGCGCTCGGCGTCGGCGGCGGACTGTTCGTGCGGCACCGCCGGCGCCGCTAGTGTCGTTCCATGGACCTCGACCTCTACCGCGCGCTCAACGGCTTCGCGACCGGGCACGACGGATTCGAGGACCCGCTGCGCTGGATCGCGCTCAACGCGCAGCTTCTGTTCGTCGCCCTGCTCGGGGCGCTGTACCTCGCCCGCGGGAAGTGGCGCTCGCTGAACGGCCGCCACGCTGCGGTGGCCGCCGGCTTCAGCGCCCTGCTCGCGCTCGCCGCCGCCCACCTGATCACGGACCTGTGGGCACGGCCTCGCCCTTACGCGGCCCACCCCGCCGACGCGCACCTGTTCGTAGCGCCCTCCCACGATCCGTCCTTCCCGAGCGACCACGCCACCGCGGCCTTCGCGATCGCGGTGGCGATCCTGCTCCGCCACCGCAAGGGAGGCATCGTGGCGCTCGTGCTCGCGGTGCTCGTCGCGGTCTCGCGCGTGGTGGTGGGGGTGCACTACCCGAGCGACGTGCTGGGCGGCGCCCTGCTGGGGACGCTGGCCGCGCTCGTCCTTTGGCACCCGTCGGTGCGCGGCCCCCTCCACGCGCTCGCCGACTGGTCGGCGCGTGTGTACGAGGTAACGCTCCGGCGAGCCGCGGCTACTCTCAAGGTATGAGCTTCCTGTTCCGCGACAAGACCACCCTGCCCGCCCCGGGAGATGCGCTTCCCGGGCGCGAGGCGCGCATGCCCGTGCCCGCCCCGCATCACGTGCTCGGCACGCCGCTCGAGCCGGCCTTCCCCGCCGACACCGACACCGCCGTGTTCGGGATGGGTTGCTTCTGGGGAGCCGAGCGGGACTTTTGGGAGATCCCAGGCGTCTACACCACGGCGGTGGGCTACGCCGGCGGCTCAACCCCGAACCCCACCTACGAGGAGGTGTGCTCGGGCAGGACGGGGCACACGGAGGCGGTGCTCGTGGTCTACCGCCCCGCGGAGGTGAGCTACGAGGACCTGCTTCGGGTGTTCTGGGAGGGCCACGACCCCACCCAGGGGATGCGCCAGGGGAACGACGTGGGCACGCAGTACCGCTCGGCCGTCTACACCGCCTCGGACGCGCAGCGCGAGGCCGCCCTCGGGTCCCGCGATCGCTACGCGGCGCGGCTGCGCGGGGCTGGTTACGGCGAGATCACGACGGAGATCGAGCCCGCGGGTGAGTTCTTCTACGCCGAGGACTACCACCAGCAGTACCT
>Ga0126312_10003084_pt1 | contig 11215 bp, 10 predicted proteins | sample Plot104A_FD_92537 | JGI IMG/M metagenome (GOLD analysis project Ga0126312, IMG submission 92537) | Serpentine soil microbial communities from UC McLaughlin Reserve, CA, USA - Plot104A | ecosystem: Environmental > Terrestrial > Soil > Grasslands | place: USA: UC McLaughlin Reserve, Lake County... | reverse complement strand
TCCTCTTGCTCCGCGATCCACACATTCGCGAGACACGGTTCCTGCCGCGGGGATCGAACGGGATCATCGTGCTCGACCTCTCGGCCAGCATCTCGACCGAGACATACTCGCGCATCGGCGCGACGCTCACCGATCTCGTCGCGACGCGCGGGCGGTACGGCCTCGTCATCTTTTCTGACGTCGCCTATGAGGCGCTGCCGCCCGGAACGCCGGCGGAGGCGCTCCGTCCGCTTATCCGGTACTTCACCCTCCCGCCGCAGACGCAACCCGGCGTGCCGCCGAACTTCCCGGTCAACCCGTGGCTCCAGACGTTCAGCGGCGGAACGAAGATCTCGAGCGGGCTCGACCTCGCGCGCTCGATCCTGCTCGACGAGCGGGCGTCGCATCCCCGCGTGCTCCTGATCAGCGACCTCGACAACGACCTCGGCGACTCGGTGAAGCTGAACGGGCTTCTCCTCCAGTACCGAGAGGATGGTCTGCCGCTCCACGTGGTCGCGCTCAACCCCGACCCGCTCGACGCCGAGTTCTTCCGGAAGTTCATCGCGTCGGGATCGTTTCTTCAGGCGCGGCTGCCGAACGAAAAGCCGCGCCCCGCCGAGCGCAGCGCTCAGCTCCCGGGCTGGGTGGTGGCCGCCGTGCTCTCGCTCGTCGCCCTGCTCGCGCTCAACGAGCTCTTCGCCGCGCAGCTCACCTGGGGAGATCCAAAGCCCGACGAGATTCGAAGCAGAGAAGTAGTGGAGCCGGACGTGAGGGAGGCTGCGTGACGAAGTCACGCTGCCAGGAGGCCGCGTGAGGGCGGGACGCCTGGTGCTGGCCGCGGGGTGCCTCGCGCTCGCGATCGTGGTCGCGCTGTTCACGGCCGACCTGCGTACGTGGCGCGACGCGATGCGTGAAGGCGACGTCCGCTACGCGGCGGGAGGCTTGCCGGCTCCGGACTGGAACGCGTCGACGACGCTGCCGAGCAGCCTCTCGCGCCGCGTTCTCGGCGTCGACGACGATCGCGCGCTCAGGGACGCCGCCCTCTCGTTCCGGCGCGCGACACGTGGCTCTTTCGACATCCTTCGCAAGCGCCGCGACCGTGCGCTCGCGGAGGCACAACTGCTCGACGTCGCTGCTCACGGCAGCCGGACGCAGGGATCGCAGGCGTCGAACCTGCTCGGTGTACTGACCTTCGCGGACGCGACCAGCGGCCGCCGTGCGGCGACACCGGTCGAGCGCTCGGTCGCAGCCTTCCAAGAGGCAGTCCGGCTCGATCCCGCGAACGCCGATGCGAAGACGAACCTCGAGCTGCTGCTGCGTCTGCTCCAGTCGCGCGGACATCGGCTCGGGCCGAACCCGAACCCCGGCCCACGCGGGTCGGGGCGCCACGGAGCCGGCACCGGCGCGCCGGGGCGGGGCTACTGATGCTTGCCGTCGAGCTCGTCTTCCTGACGCCGCTCGGGGCTCTGCTGGCGCTCGGCGCGGTGCTGCCGCTTGCCGCGTTCGCCGTTGCCGAGCTTCGCGTCGACCGCGCGCGTCGGGCGCTGCGGCTGCCGGCACCGCGCGACACGCGCAGGTGGCGACGGATCGCAGCGCTTACAGCCGTGCCGGTCCTCCTTGCCCTCGCCGCCGCCCAACCTGCTTTGCGCAGCTTCGAAGGCGCGAGGACGCGCACCGATGCGGAGGCGCTCTTCGTCGTCGACAATTCGAGATCGATGGGTGCCGCAGCGGCGCCCGGAGCGCAAACTCGCCTCGCGCGCGCGCGCGCCGAGGCCGTGCGCCTTCGCGCCGCGATCCCGGAGGTGCCGTCGGGAATTGCGACGCTGACCGACCGCGTCGTCCCCAATCTCCTTCCGTCCGCCGACACAGCGACGTTCAACTCGACGATGGCGAAGACGGTGCTCCTCCAACGCCCGCCGCCACTGGCGGTCGACGTCCTCGCGACCACGCTGCAGGCGCTGTCGGCGACAGCGAGTCAGGGATTCTTCACACCGCGCAAGCGCAAGCGCCTGGTCGTCGTTCTGACTGACGCCGAATCGCGTCCTTTCAACCCGTCCGCCGTCGCGCGGGCATTCGCGCGTGCGCCCGGGGTGACGCCGATCTTCGTGCACGTCTGGGACCGGGGCGAGCGCGTGTACGGCCCGGACGGGAAGCCCGAGGACGCCTACCGGCCGGACGAGGCGAGCGGCAGCGCCCTCGAGACGCTCGCCGCCGCATCCGGCGGCCGGGCGTTCGCCGAGAACGACCTCGGCGCCGCCGCGGCCGATCTCCGCGCGGCCGCAGGAACCGGTCCGACGACGACGCGCGGAAGCACGCCGAAGACGACGACGCTCGCGCCGTACGTTGCGGCAGCCGCGCTCGTCCCGCTCGTGCTCCTCCTGTTCGGAGGACGTCGCACATCCTTGACACGGAAGCGCGCCAAGATACGATCGCTGCCGAGCTTTTCGGAGCTCACGCGATGAAAACGGGAACCTGGTTTCGGGGCTTCGTCGCCGCTGCGGGAGTCGGCGCCATCCTCGCATTCGCCGTCGCGGCGGACACGGCTGTCACACCGGGACGCGCGCAGTGGGCGAGCTGGGGGCGCACGACCGACCAGATCCGCAACTCGCCGCTGACGCAGATCAACCGCTCGAACGTGAGCCGTCTCGGCCGTGTCTATCAGGTCGATTTCCGCCAGGGCAACCAGCGCGTGCGGCTTGGGATGCAGTCGTACCCACTCGTGCTGGGAAGGCGCCTCTACGTGACGACGAACGAGGGGAGCGTGTGGGCCGTCGATGCGCCGACCGGCCGCATCATCTACCGCTACGACCCGCACAAGTTCGCGCTCTACTCGAACTTCGGCATCGTCGCAAACCGCGGCGTCGCGTACTGCAACGGGCGCCTCTTCATCGCCACGCTCGACATGCACCTCGTGATGCTTCGCGCGCGCGACGGAAAGCTGCTCAGGGACGTCGACATTTCGCAGGTCGTCCCTGGCGCGTCCGCAAACTACGGCTACGAGCAGACGAGCGCGCCCGTCTGCGCGAAGGGGATCCTGCTCATGGGCGCAGCGGGCTCCGAATACGGCATTCGCGGCTTCGTGATGGGATGGCGCACATCTGACCTCGCGCCGGCGTGGCCGAACCCGTACTGGACGATCCCGCCGGAGGGCACGGAGTGGAGGGCTCGGAACCGCCTCGTCGGCGGCGGCGCCGTGTGGACGCCGGTGACGATCGACCAGACGACGAACACGGTGTACTTCGGGACAGGGTCGGCGACGCCGCTGTACCGGCCCGAGCTCCGTCCCGGCCCCGCGCCCCGCACCGACTCGTTGATCGCCGTCGACCTGTTCAGCGGGCGACAGAAGTGGTGGCAGCAGCAGATGAGCCACAACGAGTGGGCCTACGACACGGCCCAACCCCCGCTCGTCTACACGGCACGCGTCGGCGGAAAGCAGCGCCGCATCGTTTCGGTGGCGACGATGGAAGGCGTGTGGTTCGCCTACGACGCGCGGACTGGCCGGCCGATCTACCAGCGCGTGAAGGTGCTCGACCGGATCGAGCATCCGCGGCTCAAGCCGGGGCAGCCGGTCATCGTGTACCCGTCGTCGCTCGGCGGCCTGAACTTCTCGCCCGCGTCCTACGACCCCCGAACGAACCGCATCTACAACGCGGCCGCGGAGACCGCGGCGATCCTGATCCAGGAGCGACTGACGCCGACGCAGAAGAAGCGGAAGCGGCTCGGGGACGTGTTTCTCGGACTGTCCAACGGCGAGTTCGGCTCGTACCTCCCGGGCTGGAAGGACCGCGGCTCGTTCAGCGCGATCGACGTCAACACGGGGCGGCGCGTCTGGAAGACGAGGACGCCTCAGCCCGAGCGCGGCGGCATGACGACGACGGCTTCGGGCCTCGGCTTCGCGGGAGGCGGCGACGGCGTCGTCCGCGCGTTCGACCTGCGCAACGGGCGCAGTTTGTGGTCGCTCCAGACGGGGAACCAGATCGCGGCCGGGCCGACGGTCTTCGCGGTCGCCGGGAAGGAGTACGTGGCGATCACCTCGGGCGGCACGCCGACGTCGTCCAACGGCGGCACCGCTACGAAGCTCCAGGTGTTCGCGCTCGGCGGCTCGAAGGACGAGTCACCGCCGCCGCCGAACCTGCCGCTGACGCGCTCGTACAAGGTGGTCACGGACGCTTCGGCCGGCACGGCGGCGCCTGCCGGACCGCTCGGTCCTACGGTCCCCGCGACGAGGACGGCACGTGTGGCCGCGAGCGCTGCGGCGCCGGGCGGCGCCAGGATCGCGACCACCCAGCGCACCGCGTACGTACGGCGGTGGCAGCCGTCTGGCTCGAACGAGCAGTTCATGACGGGACGCGTTCTCTATCGCGGACGGGCGGTCGCGGGGGCACGCGTCCGCGTCGGGCGCTACCGCGTGCGGGGCGTCACCGACCGGCTCGGTCGCTTCCGGTACCGCACCGACGTCACCGTCGCGCGTCGTTATCCGGTTCAGGTCTCGAGCGTCGCCGGCGCGCGGATCGGCGGACGGCCGCTGTCCCAGGCGCAGCGGAGGGCGATCCTTGCGGCACGTGGCGGGTTCAACGTGTCGTACCGGTTCAGCGGCGTGCGGACGAGCCGCCTCTCGAACGGCAACGTGCTCGTCAGGGGCCGGATCTCGCAGGCGCGCGGTGTAGCGCCGGCCGCGGTGACGCTACTCACCTACCGGCTCTCCGGCAGGATCACGGACGCGAGCGGCAACCCGGTCGCAGGTGCGAGCGTCGTCACGCGCACCCTCGACCGCGACTTCTGGACGTTCTCCGAGCCCAGCGACGCGCAGGGCAACTACAGCTCGTTCTTCACTGCGTCGGACAAGGCGGGCGGCGACCCGGTGCCGATGAGCGTCCAGGTCGCAGTCGGTGACACGACCTACACCATGCCGACGGGCCGGAACGTCCCGTTCAAGCGCCTGCGGAGCTCGCGGATGGACGTCAAGCTTCCGGCGAGCGGAACGGTGATGCAGCTTCCGGAGACGACACCGATCGCAGGCGCGATCTACGAGGGCACGCTCGTCGGCGTCAGCCGGGGCCCGCGCACCGTCAGGCCGGTTCGGGCGACGTGGCCGGATCGGAAGGGGAACTTCCGGCTCGTCCTCCCCGCATCCGCGCGCGGGAAGCTGGTCGCGTTCTGGATGGATCGACGGCAGGTCTTCACGTCCGTGCCCGGGGTTCCGGGCGGCCCTGTCGCGCCGGCCGTCTACCCCTCGGCTCCGCGGACGCAGGCACCCCAGCACTTGCTCACGCTTCGCTTGCCGCGCTGACGCGCGGCTCGCTTGCGTCGAGCGAAATGCTCGGCATTTCCCTCGACGCCAGACCGCAGGCGCGCCTTTCGGCGCGCGTGCATGGGCGCGTGCCGACCCGTACTCCTCGCGGCGGCGGTTTGTGTCGGCGGCGCGAAGCGCCGTCTACTCCGGGACGTGGATCGGAAAGCAGAGCATCGACGCTAGCCTGAGTTGATGCGCTTTTGGAGGCAGGACGAATGAAGGGAAGCGTTCCGCTCATTGTCGGGGCTGTCCTCTTGTTCCTGCTCGGGGCAGTGATCGTCGCGGGGGTGGTTGTCGCCGCGCAGTCCGGAAGCTCGACGGTCTCCGCGACGCCGGCTACGCCCGTTGCGGCGCGTTTTCCCGCGCCGCCGAAGGGCGCTGTCGTGTTCGCCCGCCAGGACGACGGTGACGCGCTGGCGCTGGCGGTGCGGCCGGCCGGCAAGAAGCTCGAGCTGCAGGCATCGGTGGTCGGACGCCAGGGGACCGGCGTGCCGGGTCTCAGCGTCGCGTTTCGGCTACAGCCCGGATCGAAGGCGCCGCTGCGCGCGACGGCCTGCGGGGCAGGCTGCTACCGGGCGACCGCGCCGATGCCGTCGCGGCCGCGCGCGATCACGGTCGAGGTGGCACACCGCGGTCGCAAGACAGTCTGGCGCGTACCGATCGAGACATGGCCGCCGCGGCCGGCCACACCGCTGGTCACGCGCGCGGAGAAGGCGTGGCGACATCTCCGGAGCTTCGAGTTCTCCGAGCACCTCGCGTCGGACGCGAGGGGCGGGATCGAATCGGCGTGGAGGGTCGTCGCGCCAGACCGCCTGGAGTACGAGATCGCGGGAAGCGACTCGGCCGGCGTCGTGATCGGCAACCGGCGCTGGGATCGTCAGGGCGGGAAGTGGAAGGAGTCGCAGCAAGCTCCGCTCGACCTGCCGCAGCCGACCTGGCAATCCGGCGTGTCGAACGCGCACGTCCTGGGCGCCGGCGTCGCGGCAGGGAAACCCATCACCCGACTTTCGTTCTACGACAGCACGGGCCGCGCGTGGTTCGAGATCGGCGTCGACAAGAAGACGGCGCGAACGCTCGACCTGCACATGGTGACGACGGCGCACTTCATGCGCCAGAAGTTCAGCGGCTTCAACGCCCCCATCGTGATCCGCCCACCCGTAAACGGCGCCGGCTGACGAAATGAAAAGGAAGCCGGGCCCTTCAGCCCGGCTTCCGAGGTGTTACCGGCGCTTCTTGTGCGCGGCCTTCTTGGCGTTGTGGGCCTTTTTGGCCGGGGCGGCCTTCTTCGCCTGCTTGTGGGCGACCGCGCCGCCTGCGGCAGCGCCCGGACCGGCGTTCGTCGCGCCTGCGGCGCCGCCGCCGGGATCGCCGACTTGCGCGCCCCCGGCGCCGCCGCCAGGATCGCCGACCTGAGCGCCCCCGGTCGCACCGCCCGGATCGATGACGACGCCTCCACCGGCGCCGCCGCCTGGGTCTCCGACCTGAGCGCCCCCGGCCCCGCCGCCGGGATCGACCCAGTGCGTCGGCGCCGCGCCGCCCGCGGCACCGCCCGGGTCGATGGTCTGCGCATTCGCCTGTCCCGCGAACAGCGCGGCGGAGACCGCGCCGGCCGCGAGCGCTTCCTTCAGCAAGTGAGCCTCGACGTCATCGTCCAGACCCGGTCCAGTTCCCTCGTGCTCCGCCATGCAGATGCCTCCTTCGTGGGCCGTCTGCACACCAGACGGCGTGGATCTATGACATCTTCCCGCAGCGGCCGCGGAGTTTCTCAGGGAACGACGCGGCCGGCAACCTCACCGAGGAGCTCGCCGCGAAGCACCACCTCGTCGCCGTCCTCCAGGAACGTCCGCTCGCTCCCGTTCTCGAGGCGAATCGGCCGTTCGCCGTTCCGCGCCAGCTCGATCAGGCTGCCCTGCTCGCCGGCGCCCGGCCCCGAGATCGTTCCCGATGCGAGCAGATCACCCGGTCGGAGCGCGGCGCCGTTCGAGGTCAGATGTGCGATCTGCTGAGCCACGTTCCAGTAGAGATGCCGCGCATTCGTCCGCGAGATGACGCTGCCGTTGAGCTCGAGCTCGAGCGGGATGTCGTAGGCGAACGGCTCGCAGCGGAGGTACTCGAGCGGCGGCGGATCCTGAGGCGTCCCCGCAACGCGCTGGAGCTCGTCCAGTGTCACGACCCACGGCGAGATCGACGTCGCGAATGACTTGCCGAGGAACGGCCCCAACGGGACGTACTCCCACGCCTGGATGTCACGCGCGCTCCAGTCGTTGACGAGCAGCACGCCGAAGACGTGCTCGAGCGCCCGTTCCACCGGCACCGGCTCGCCGAGCCGCGAACCCTTGCCGATCACGAATCCGAGCTCGAGCTCGACGTCGAGGCGGAGCGAGGGGCCGAAGGTCGGAGGTCCGCCCGGCGCAGCGACCCGCTGACCGTGCGGGCGGCGGATGTCGGTCCCGCCAACGACCACCGTCCCGGCGCGTCCGTGGTACCCGATCGGAAGCCAACGCCAGTTCGGCGTCAGCGGATCCGCGTCGGGGCGGAACATCCGCCCCATATTCGTCGCATGCTCGAGCGACGAATAGAAGTCGACGTAATCCGCGACCGCGAACGGAAGGTGCCAGCTGCAGTCCGATAGCGGCACCTCGCCGACCGACTCGCCGAACGGTTCGAGCACCGAGCGGCCCGGACCGTGGGCGACGACGCGGTCCCCCTCGACGGCTCCGAGCCGCGTTTGTCGCTCAGAGCCACTATCTCCGCGGCGTGAGAAGACGCCCAGCTTCACAGGATGCCGAGTGCCCGCAGCTCGCCCACCGGCTCGTCGAACGAGCACGAGCCGATCGAGTGGAAGAGGTCGCGGCGAACCGCGGCGCAATCGTGGGCGCCCGCGCTGCGTCCGTTCGCGCGGAAGGCGGTCGCGTCGAGCGAGATGTCTCGCGTCGTCAGCAGCTCCTCCTCGTCGCCGAAAGCCACCGCGGCGAGGAGGTTCAGGAACCCGTGCTCGCCCTCGGTCGGCAGCGCGTGGTGCAGGCCGGCCGTCGCCTTGAACACCGCACCCCGTGTGCGGCACGAGCGGATGAAGTCCGCCACCTCAGAGACGCCAGGCACACGGGAGCCGCCGCAGCGCAGCTTCGTCTCACCCTCGAGGAAGACCACGTCGCCGTGTCGCTCCTCCGTGCCGTCGACGATTGCTAGTGGCTCAGAGCCACAAGCTTCGACATGTCCCGGGCGGACGACCAGACGGTTGACCAGCCACGCGTCATCCGAGGCGCGGATCCGCCGCCACTCCGCGAGCGCGTCGTCGAGCGGCAGCTCCGCCGGAGGGAAGACGCCCGCGTAATCCCACAGGCGCCCGAGCAGCGCACGCCGCGCGTCGGACTCGTTCACGGTGCCGGACGCTACCGCGTGCTCACCGCCGCGCGGTGCCGCGACGTCAGAAGTGGGAAGTCACGCCGGCGGGATCCTCGTCGGCGTCGCCGGCGGGCGTCGGATCTTCGTACCACGAGCGCCAGTACTTGCCGTCGTCGAGCTCCTTCGCGAGCGTCGTCAGACGGAGGGGATGGAACGTGTCGCACATCACCGCGAGCTCGTGCGTCTCGGTCATTCCGATCGACTTTTCGGCCAGCCCCGGCTGCGGCCCGTGCGGGATCGCCGACGGGTGGAGCGTCACCGACCCGATCTCGATCGCCTTGCGCGACGAGAAGTTGCCGTCGACGTAATAGATCATCTCCTCGCTGTTCAGGTTCGAGTGGTGGTACGGGATCGGGATCGACATCGGGTCGAAGTCCAGCTTGCGCGGACAGAAGGAGCAGATGACGAAGTTCTGACCCTGGAACGTCTGATGCGACGGGGGCGGCATGTGGATGCGGCCCGTGATCGGTTCGAAATCGTGGATGGAGAACGTCCAGGGATAGACGTAGCCGTCCCAGCCGACGACGTCGAACGGGTGGTAGTCGAGGACGTACGTCTGGTAGCCGCCGCGAACGCGCACCTTCACGTGAAACTCGCCGCGCTTCCGGTGGGTGTTCAGCTCCGTCGGCGGGTGGATGTCGCGGTGGTAGTACGGCGCGTGCTCCATGAGCTGCCCATAGTGGTTGCGGTAGCGGCGCGGGATCTCGATCAGCCCCGGCGACTCGAAGACGAGGTAGCGCTGCTCGTCGCCCGATGCGACGACGCGATACGTCGTCCCCCGGGGGATCACGATGTAGTCGCCCGGCTTATAGGGGACGGTTCCGAAGATCGTCTCGACGGTGCCGGAGCCTTCGTGGACGAAGATCACCTCGTCGCCCTCCCCGTTCCGGAAGAACGCGTCCATCTGCGCGGTTGGTCGGCAGAGGGAGATCTCGACGTCGTTGTTCCACATCAGGAGCTGCCGGCCCGAGACCGCGTCGCCTCCCGCGTCGACGCCCCACGTCTGCAAATGCAGCGGCCGGTGCTCGTCCGGCACCCATTCGTCGCGCTCGATCCGCCGGAAGTCGCCGAGGTCGCGCACGCGGCACGGAGACGTGAGGTGGTAGAGGATCGACTCGTTTCCCGAGAACCCTTCGAGCCCCATCACCTCCTCGGTGAGGAGCGTTCCGTTGTCGCGGAACTGCACGTGCCGCTTGCGCGGAACGTCGCCGAGGCGCACGTAGAACGGCATTCGAGGAGAGTCTAGGCCGCGGGCGCGGGCTGCGGGCGCTTCCGGCCGCGGTACCGCTTCGTCTTCAAGCGGTTGCCGCAGAGCTCCATCGAGCACCATCTCGCAGAACGGTTCTTCGACTCGTCGTAGAACGCCCAGTGACAGTTCCCGCAGCTCTTCAGCCGTTGCCACGTGCCGGTGCGCATCGCGTCGTGCACGATCGCGAAGACGTCGCCGAGGAACGCGTCGGTGCCGGTGCCGGCCGGCACGAGCCCCGGCTCTGAAAACGAGACGCGCAGCGGCGCGCGCTTCGTCTCGCGCTCGAGCACGTCGCGAGCCGTCGCGTCGAACTCGTGCCCGTTGTTCTCGAGCGTGAGCTCGCGGAGGGCCTCGCGAACGCGCACGAGACGCCGACGGTCGTCCTCGTCCGGGGACGCTCTGTACCCACGTGCCACGAGCCACGCACGGAGCTCGCTCGGTGAGCTGAGCCACTCGATCCCGTTCTCGGCATCGCGCGAGTTCAGGAGCAGCTGAACGAGCCGCAGCGGCGGCGGCGCCGCGTGCGGCAGGTCGTACCGGGGTGGCAGGCGGGCAGGCATCTTGAAACCGGCTACCGCAGTTTACTGGTGTTCCGCGAATGCGCGAGCGCGAGCGCCCGCGGCTACGTATCAGGCGTGCAGTTCTCCGCGTCTCCGGGCACCTGCGGGAGGCGCTCGAGGAGCAACGCCAGCGACTCCAGCTCGCCTTCCGAAAAGCGCTCGGCGAAGAGCCCCTGCACGCTCGCGAGATGGCTCTCGGACGCCGATTCGAGGCGCTTCAGGCCCTTGTCCGTCAGCTTCGCGTAGACGACGCGCGCGTCGGTGCGACAGGCGGCCTTCGTGACGAGGCCGCCGCGCTCGAGCCCGTCGAGCAGCCGCGTGATTCCTGACGGCGTCAACAGCACGCGCGACGCGAGGTCGACCCGCCGCAACATCCGCCCGTCGGCGCGCGACAGGTGGAGCAGGACCTCGTAATCGTTGATCGTCAGGCCGTGCTCCTGAACGAGCTCGCGGTCGAGCTGGCGGGTCACTGCGGCGTGCGTCCGCAGCAGGCTCACCCACGCCTGCAATTCGAGGCTTCGTCTAGATACTTGCGTGCTCAAGATTTCTCCGCTAGCATTGTTGACATCTCAAGTATATCTCTAGCGAGGGGGTAAGTCCAGATGTCCAGTTTGACGCATGACGCGGTTCGCACCAAGCTCCCCGTCGGAACGTGGCGCGTGGATCCGGTGCATTCGACGATCGGCTTTTCGGCGCCGTGGAGCGACGGCGTGACGATCGTCGACGGCC
>Ga0126312_10003083_pt1 | contig 11218 bp, 12 predicted proteins | sample Plot104A_FD_92537 | JGI IMG/M metagenome (GOLD analysis project Ga0126312, IMG submission 92537) | Serpentine soil microbial communities from UC McLaughlin Reserve, CA, USA - Plot104A | ecosystem: Environmental > Terrestrial > Soil > Grasslands | place: USA: UC McLaughlin Reserve, Lake County... | reverse complement strand
GTTCTACGCAGGTTTTGGGCTCTCCATTGTGGCTGGTCTCATGTACCTGAGGAGTGTACGGCGTGTCTTGGGCGCAGGTGAGGTTCGATGAAGCCGATCCTCAGGGCCGGCGGACAGGGGCCCGCCTGAGGTCCTTTACGAGCAACCAGTCAGAACCAGGATCCGGATAGCCAATCCAGTTTTGGCTCCCTAGCAGATTACCGATCGCACGCCGGATCTCGGAGACGTTGCTGCTTTCTGCTCGTCAGATCATGCTAGCTCTGCCGCTGATTACCGCTATATCTGTGGCGGGCCAGGCCCGCGAAGAGTCCAAGAGGAACGGCCGCCATGGCGCCTAGCGCAAAGAGCACATTGAAGGAACCCGTCTCCGCAAGCGGCGCCGCGGCCATGGTGGCTACCGCGCTCCCGGCAAAAAGTGCAGCGGCGAAGAGCGAGATCACGGTGGCTCGCGCCTCCGGCACGACCTCGGTGGCCCAGGTCTGGAGAGTAGAGTGCATGAAGGCGAACCCCCCACCGACGAGCACCGCCGCGGCGCTCACGCTCGCGAGCGAAGGTCCTACAGCGCCCGAGGCGTAACCCAGCATGAGCATGCTGGCACCGATCAGGATCAGCGCGCTCGCCCCGAGACGATTGGCAACGAGCTTGACGGCCCGGGTCCAGCCGAGCACCGCAAGACCGTAGAGTCCGACCGCCAGCCCGGCCACCGCGGGACTGAAGCCGACACTCTCGAGAGAAGGAGCGAGGAAGGTGAGGAAGCCCAGTATCACCGCTCCATCTACCAACGCAATCCCTACCACTACCAGTGCCCAGGGCTGAACGAGGACACGGCCAGCCTGAACCAATGGCCCCTCTCGCTTCTGCTCGGAGAAGGACTTTGGTTCCGGCAATCGGACGAGCATGACGGCAAGCACAGCACCAGCGAGGGCAGGAGTTGCGAAGGCGATCCTCCAGCCGTCGAGGTATGCAGCAACCCCCCCGAGAACGGTTGCCAGGGCCGTGCCTACAGCAGAGGCGGCCATCAGATCGGCGAGCGCCTTCTGCCGAGATCCTATACCGACCGTGTCGCCGATATAGACTAGGGAGGCCGGTATCACCGCCGCGAAGAGCCCGCCGGCGAACGCTCGTGCGGCGATCAGCACAGTCAGGTTCGGGGCCAATGCTGAGAGAACCCCCGCAACCGCGACCCCGAAGAGCGACAGGCGTATCACGCGCACGCGCCCGAGCCGGTCCGAGACCATCCCCCATACGGGCTGCATCAAGCCATAGAAAAGGTAGTAGAGGCTGGCCGTCGCCGCAACTCCGGTAAGCGACACCTGAAGGGAGGCGGCGATGGTCACGAGCATCGGAGCGACCACGAAGCGGTCGAAGCTACTAAAGAAGGCGGCGAGCTGCAAGAGCCGCGGTCCGTCTGAAGACTCCCTGGACGCACGCACTATAGCGCTCCCTGTTTCACCTATCTGACAGACTCTCTTGACGTACCGCGTGGAGCGTAATGTCGCGCGAGCGGGCTCGTGTCTTATTCTCCTCCCAGGCCATACTTCCGCATCTTACCCGCACACCAAGGCAAAGAAGCATCGATGAGCGGCCCCAATCCGGCCTTAGTACCGAATCACCCGTCCTGCAAGCCCTATCGTGAGGGCAGCGACAACGGCTACCGTGGCTGGCAGGGCGTAGAGTCCAGCCGCTAGCGCGGACAAATCGTAGATCGCTGGGGAGAGAAAACTCTCAGAGCCTGTTACCAAGAGATTGAATAGGATGATCCCGCCTCCGAAGATCACTAGCAGCAGCGGCAGACTCGCAAGGTCTTCTCGGCTGGGTACGCTTCCCAACGCGAAGCTCAGGGACAGATACGCCCAGATTGCTGCTAACAGTGGGGCATCGGTTAGAAACCCGCTCGCGAATATCCCCTCTACCACAACCCCGGCAGAGGGTCTAGCGACCTCTCGAAATGTTAGGGGAGTGAGCAACGCGGTGACGAGCAGGAGACCCAAAGGGTTCAAGAGTATCGGCGCCAGCCCGATAAGCGCTCCTACAGGTAAGGCGCGGCGCTCATGACGGACGTAGCCCAGCACGAGGCGACCATCCTTCGTTCTTCTACCTGGCGAGAATGGTGCGAAGCGCGTGACTCTGGTTCTGGTGAGCAGGCAGGCCAGGTAGTGAGTGCCCTCGTGAAGAACCACACCAGGAAATACCAGGAGGTAGAAACCCACTCGGCCCATTACGCTAGCACCGAACCCTGAAATCCTCATAAGGCGACCCATCACGTATGAACCAGCAACGTACAGGACGGCCAATTCCAGGGCAAAGAGGAGCAGTGCTCCCAGCGTAGCTCCGCCGTCTATCACGCTCCGTTCACCTTCCTTTGCAGAGTTTCATCGGCTCAGATTCTATGTCCTTGGACCTCGGAGGTCTGAAAGTCGGTTAGGTAAGCGAGCTGGTGTCTTTTCTGCTCGGTATGGTTCAATGAGGAGATGAAATTCGGTATTTCAACGTTCGTAACGGACGAAGGAATCGCGCCAGGAGCACTGGCCAGTGCGATCCAAGAGCGTGGCTTCGACTCTCTATTCATCGCCGAGCACACCCACATCCCCCTCAGCCGAAAGTCACCCTGGCCCCGCGGCGGAGAGCTGCCGCGCAAGTACTACCGGACCCTCGACCCCTTCCTCACGCTCACCGCCGCTGCCGTCGCAACCGAACACCTGCTGCTCGGCACGGGGGTGGCTCTGGTGGTCGAGCGGGATCCGATCATCACGGCCAAGGAAGTCGCGAGCCTGGACCTCGTATCCGGAGGACGAGTAATCTTCGGGGTCGGGGTGGGCTGGAACCGCGAGGAGATGGAGAACCACGGTACCGATCCCCGCACCCGAGGCAAGCTGACCGACGAGCGTATCCGGGCGATGATAGAGATGTGGACCAAAGAGGAGCCGGAATTCCATGGCTGGTACGTGGACTTCGATCCGATCGGCATCTGGCCCAAACCTGTGCAGAAGCCATACCCGCCGATCTACGTCGGAGGCGGGAGGGGGGCATTCGAGAGGGTCGCCCAGTTCGGTGACGCCTGGCTGGCGAACGGGCTTCTGCCGGACAAGCTCGAGCCAATGCTGAGAGAGTTGCGAGAAGTCGCCGGAAGGGACGTGCCGACCACTGTGTTCAACGCATCTAGCGATCTCAAAGATCTGGAAGAATACAGGCGGACGGGCGTAGAGCGAGTCTTGCTAGGTCTGCCGACCCTACCCGAAAGCGAAACCCTACAGCAACTCGACAATCTCGCTGATATCGTCACAGATATCCGCTGACGAGGTTCGTCGGCGGCTATTCGTTCCTGCTAAAGTCCGCCTTTACCATGAACCGACGACCGAGGAGATCTTACAGGCGTCCCGTGAGGGACCGAACGCCGCGGCACGCGAGAAACCAATGGCGCCGGCAACGACGACGCAGAGGTTGGCCGCTGCTTGTATTCGGCCTTCTGTTGTGCCTCTTGGTAGCCAATTACTTTCTATCTGACTCCGAGCGATCGGCCAAGACTACAGCCATTGCGTCCGTGGATCGCCTGACCTCTGCGAAACCACCGCAACCTCCAGCACCCGCACGAGCCCAAGCCGTAGAGGAGCTGCACTCCAAGCTCCTGAGCATCTCCCGGTCTCACACAGGGACCCACGGGGTGGTGGTCTTCGATCCCTATTCTGGCGAGACTGTCTCACTCAACGCTGATCGGCGCTTCGTGGCTGCAAGCCTCAGCAAACTCTACGCTCTGCTTACGCTCTACAGGGCAGCTTCCGAAGGTGAGTTAAGCCTGGACGACGAGATCACTATGCGCTCCTCGGATGTATGGGCCTATGGCACCGGCGTGCTCTACAAAGACCCTAACAAGTACCCTGTCGGCTACACTATGACCCTGCATGAATGCGCAAAGTTCATGATCAAGGAGAGCGACAATACCGCAGAGCTGATGCTCAACCGCTATCTGGAGGAGGAGAAGATAGAAGCCGAGCTTCACAGCATAGGCGCGGACTCCACACGCTACTGGAATCCCATCAACACCACGACCCCGAACGATATCTTGCTTGTGCTGAAGAACATTGCCGATCCTTCCTACACTAGCCCACAGCTCTCAGCCGACATGCTCGAGCTCATGACGAATACGGCCTTTGAAGATCGCCTGCCCCAGCCGCTCCCCGAAGAGACCCGCGTGGCCCACAAGATCGGATCCTACGAGAGCACTTTCTCAGACGCCGGGATAGTGTTTCCTGAGGAGAACGGCGACGTGGGTCAGGAATACTACATCGTCGTCTTCTCCGAAGGTGCTCCGCAAGGGGAGTCCAGAGAGACTATTCAGGATATCTCCCTAGCGACCTACCAGGCCTTCTCTCGCTAGGCTCTTCCTGAGCCTTTGTGTACCTCGGCACCCACGACCTCTGGTCTCGACCCCATACGGTAGCGAAAACTACTGAACCCTGCCCCTGTTTATGTGCCGGTAGCGCGCCACCGAGAGCATAAATAATCCATAGGCGACCAACCCGAGCGCCACAGCCCCCAACAGCCAGGGCCCTAATGGTTGGCGAGCAAGCGTCTGCAGCGCGCCGCCTAGGCCACGAGCCTCTTGCGGATCATACTGGAGTGCTGCGCGGATAAGGAACGTCCCGACAACCCCGAAGACGATCCCCCGCGCAGCGATCCCGAGACGCCCCCAGCGTTCGGTCCATTTCCTTACCCTCCCCCCATCTCGTCGAGCTTGAGGTACTCGAGGAACCGGGCCCTGTAAGCCTGATAGAGCTCACGGAGCCCTACGCCAATCACGGCGATGCCAACACTGACAACCAGGATCTGGCCCAAAGGCCATGACAGCAGCAGCGCCGTCCAGTCATCGGGGGTTCCACCCCCTTCACTAGCCGATCCAAAAACCAGTCCAACAGCGCTAAAAGCGAGGCCTGCGTAGATCACAGCACTTGCGCCGTACCCAACCCGCTTGCCCAGGGCCCTCACGTCGGTACCCTCCCTGTCAGGATCCGCTATTGCCTGGACGCCCCGCCAGAGAGCGTAGCCCAGGAAGCCGATCGAGATCAAACCAAGCAAGATGCCACCGAAGGGGCTTCCTGCAACGACTTCCAAGGCACCGTGCTGCCCGGTGGCGCGCCCGCCGGTGCCGAACGCCGCGCCCGCCGCTAGCAGGCCAATGAGCGAGTACACTGCACCCTCGGTTGCGTATCCCAAGCGCGCGAGCCGCTCCATCCAAGGTTGGGCAGCATCCTTGGCGTGGTGTTGGGCATCTTTTGTGAGGTCGCCCTTAGAGCTCATGCCCTCCTCTGCTACCCTTCTATACTGCGCATGATAGTCCATCAGCCATCCCACGCTTTATCCAGCGCGTACGCGATAGCTTCCTCGAAGCCCAGCCGCCTCCCTTCAGCCCACGCCGCATCCCACCTTGCCTCCGACAACCGTGGACGCGCGGCCACCAGGTAAGGCTCCCGCATGGCGTGTTCCCTTGGCTCCTGCCGGTAGCCCACAGCTTCTCGTAGAGCCTCGGCTGCCCCAAACAGCCTCGCTACTCGTTTTGCCTCTCCTCTGGCGCTGACTGAACAGGCTAGGCCCTCCAGAGCCTCAGCGGCGACAAGCTTGTCGCCAAGCTGCCTGCTCAGCGCGAGGCTCTCTCGGTGCAGGACGTCAGCCTGTTGTTGGTCTCCACGCATTAGAGCTTCCCATCCCAAGTTGTCGAGGGCGTATTGAAGGTGACCTCTATTCCCCGTTCCCGATACAATCCTGCAGCTTCCTCGTTCAGTATGGCTCCTTGTTCGTGGTCTCCCTGGAGCAAGTACTCTGCGCCTACGCTGATCAAGGCGGACGCGAGCAGCGCCTTGTCGTCTGAATTCCGGGATAGGGCCAACCCTTCTTCATAGAATGTTTTCGCTTCCTCGTGATTCCCCAGGTCACTCGCCACGTACCCCAGTTGGAGCAGGGACGATGCAATACTGCGCTCGTCCCTCGCTTCTCGGACGAGCGCGAGGCTTTCCTCGTAGAGTCGTGTCGCCCGCTTGTGATCTCCGGACACATAAGCAGCTGACCCAAGGATGCGTAGGAAGGAAGCCTTATCACTACTGTGGATCTTCGCTCGTGCCCCGAGCCTCAGACCCTCTTCGGTCGCAGCTACCGCCCGGCCAATATCGCCTTGAACATCTGCCAGCCAGCCAACCCCCTCAAGCGCCTTTGCCCGCGCCACTGAAGCTCTCCCGTCCTTGGCCAGCGCCTCCTCGAGCCATCGCCTACCCTCACCGTAGTATCCCCTCATATCCCAGAACTGCCACAGTGCACCTGCCAGTCGCAGCCCCGGTTCGGCTTCCTCTGACTGTAGTGTCCAGGATAGAGCCGCCCTCATGTTGTCGTGCTCCTCGTCGAGACGCTCTAGCCAGGTCGCTTCCTCTGGTTCTCGCAGTTTCGATTCGCCCCGTTCTGCCAGGGCGAGGAAGTACTCGGCGTGTCTTCTCCTTATCTCCTCAGCGTTGCCACTGACCTCCAGCCTCTCTCGGGCGTACTCACGGATAGTCTCGAGCATCACGAAGCGCGGCTCTTCCTCTACTCCCTCCTCGAGCCTCAAGAGACTCTTGTCTACGAGGGAGGAGAGGCCTTCCAGGACATCAATGAACAAGTCGCTCTCGGCGTCGCGGACGGCCTCCACGGCTTCCAGGGTACACCCACCTGAGAAGACGGAAAGCCTCGCGAAGAGTGCCTGCTCGCTCTTGTCGAGCAACGTGTAACTCCATGCGATTGCGCCCCTCAGGGTCCTTTGCCTCTCCGGGAGATCGCGCGCTCCCCCAGTAAGGAACTTCAGTGGATTGCCAAGCCTGGAGCAAATCGCCTGGGGCGAGAGCAGCTTTATCCTCGCTGCGGCAAGCTCTATTGCCAGAGGCAGCCCGTCCAGACGCGCGCAGATCTCGGCGACCGCCGGGGCATTTTGCTTTGTCAAGGAGAAACGGGTGTTTACAGCACGAGCACGCTCTGTGAAGAGTCTGATCGCCTCGTAGTGCCTCAGTTCCTCGAGCGGCGGCAGGTGAACCTGGATCCGGCAGTTCGAGCGGTCTTACGGCGTACTCGTGCTCGCCGTAGATGAGGAGTGAGATACGGCTGGTGACCAGCACCTTGAGGCCAGGGCACCCGGAGAGTGCCTCTCCTACCAGCGGGGCCGCATCGACCACCTGCTCGAAGTTATCCAGGACAAGCAGCAACTCCTTGTCGCTTAGGTAACTCCTCAAATCCTCCTCGAGGGTCCTACCGGCGCTCTCGCTCACCGACAAAGCCCCTGCCAAGGTGGAAGCTACCAGCTCGGGGTCGCTTACCGGGGCCAGCGCCACGAAGAACACGCCATCGTCGAACTCGTCGATCAGCTCGGCGGCCGACTGCAGCGCAAGGCGTGTCTTTCCCGTTCCCCCGGTTCCGGTGAGAGTGAGCAAGCGGACATCCTCACGCCTCAGCAAATCCGCGATCTCCCCCACCTCGCGTTCGCGTCCGAGGAGCAGCGTAGGTTGGATGGGAAGGTTGTTCAGGCGCACGTCCAGAGTCTTGAGCGGCGGGAAGGAAGATGGCAGCTCGGGGTCGGTGAGCTGGAAGACGTGTTCGGGTCCGGAGAGATCCTTCAGGCGCCTCACGCCCAGATCCCTCAGCTCAGCACCGAGCGGTAAGTTCTCACGCACCAACTCCTGGGTAGAGAGGGAGAGCAGTACCTGCCCACCGTGCCCGGACGATAGGAGCCTAGCGGCCCGGTTTAGGGTAGGGCCAAAGTATTCCCCGTCCCGCTCCTCGGCCGTTCCAGTGTGCAAGGCCATCCTGACCCTCAGAGGAGCCGTCACTTCCCACTCCTCAGAGAGTAAGCGCTTCTGGGCATCAAGTGAGGCCTCGACGGCCTCCGCGGCCGTCGAAAAGGCAGCGTAAAAGGCGTCACCCATCGTCTTGAAGACGAACCCACGATGAGCCTCTACAGCCTCTCGCAGCAGCTCGTCGTGGCGAACAAGTGCTTGGGACATAGCTTCGGGGCCGCGTTCCCATAGCCTGGTAGAGCCTTCTACGTCAGTGAACAGGAACGTGAAGGTGCCTGTTGGTAGCCCACTCATCGACTTGGATCCTGATCCACCTGCTTATCTTTCCAACGAGAAGATTATCGCCCATCCAGCACCCCATAGCGAGATCGAGAGTGGCGAGACTACAGACCCTTACGGGCACCCCAACTTCTGGCGATCGCCGGAAGGCTCTTGCGGAACGCAGGCGTGAACCAGCGCTCCGGGACGACCTCGGCGACATGCCGGAGCCGTGGTATCCGAGAGCGTCCTGGGGAGGAAGAGGAGCGGCTTCTTCTGCGCCCTCAGCCGCGTCACCACGTAGTCAGGATAGAGATAGGGCGGCTGTGCGTCATCCTCCGGTCTCAAACCGGGCATTTCGTTGGTGGGTTGCTCTCACCCTCGCTTCTCCCCTCTTGCTCAGAGCACCTTCTCTACGACCATGGCGATGCCCTGCCCGACCCCTATGCACATCGTCGCCAGCCCGTAGCGAACGTCGTCTCGGCGTCCCATCTCGTGCACGAGCGTAGTCAGTATCCTCGCCCCCGATGCCCCAAGGGGGTGCCCAAGGGCTATCGCCCCACCGTTGGGGTTGAGTCTCTCGTCCTCCGGATCCATCCCCCACTCGTAAAGTACCGCCAAAGACTGCGCCGCGAACGCTTCGTTGAGCTCGATGAGGCCCACCTCCTCCAGCGTGATCCCCGCCCTCGTCAATGCCTTCTTCGTCGCCGGGACCGGACCTAATCCCATCACGCGCGGCGGGACCCCTGCGACAGCTACACTCTGTACCTTTGCCAGCGGCACGAGCCCGTGCGCCTCGGCGTACTCCTTGGAGACCACCAGCACGGCTGCTGCCCCATCGTTGAGGGAGCTGGAGTTGCCGGGCGTGACGCTACCCTCGCTCTCGAAGGCCGGTTTGAGCTTGCCCAGCTTCTCCAGGGACGTGTCGCGCCTCGGGCCCTCGTCAGCCTCGACTCTCGTCTCTCCCTTGCCAGTCCTCACCGTCACGGGAACTATCTCTTGTCGAAAGCGCTTCTCGTCCATAGCGGCAACGGCCTTCTCGTGGCTGCGGAGGGCGAAGCGGTCCTGGGCCTCCCTGGAGACGTCGTAGGCTGCAGCCACCTCCTCAGGGGCATCTTCGTCAGGTGTGAGTAGGAACCTCTCCTGGGCCAGGTTCTCGGCGGTCATACCAAGGGAGTCGGTATGGCCCATCTGCTCCATCTTCGGGTTGACAAATCGCCATCCCAAGGTAGTGTCGTACATCGTGGTGTTGCCGGTGGGGAACGCGCGAGAGGGCTTCGGGAGTGCCCAGGGAGCGCGGCTCATGGACTCCACCCCGCCCCCAATGTACACATCGGCCTCGCCCAGCATCACGGTGCGCGCAGCCTGGGCGACAGCTTCCAGCCCAGAACCGCACAGTCGGTTGACGGTGACGCCGGCGACCTCCTGCGGGAAACCGGCCAGGAGCAGGGACATTCTGGCGACGTTGCGGTTGTCTTCGCCGGCCTGGTTCGCGCACCCGAAGTAGACATCCTCGGCCTCAGCTGGGGGCACGCCGCTCCTCTCCGTGAGGGCTTCGAGGGCTGTGGCGCCGAGGTCGTCAGGACGGACGGCGCTCAGAGCGCCACCGTGGCGGCCTATGGGGGTGCGGACCGCGCCCACGATCCAGGCTTCGTTGGTCCCACCGTAGCTCATACCTCTCTCCTCATCTTGATCCTCGGTTTTCTGGCGCCGCTTCCGGAATCGTCCCTGACTACTGGTGAGTCGTAAGGAAGACCTCTCGATTTCGCCCCTCCGCACGATCCGACTGCTTGTTCGTTCATGCTGGCTGACCGTCTATGTTGCCTCTTCTTGTCTTTTCCGTCATTGTTGTCGCTATCTTGATATATGTCCAATACCAAATAAATTCCTCGGATATACCCCCGGCGCGTGACATGCGGATGAGAGATAATCAGCGGGTATGGAATACCGGCATGGTTTTGAGACGGCCAGCAACGTCGCGCAAATATACGAGACTACGATCGCGGACACCACGTCAGACCTCGCAGCCCACATCGTCACGGTCCCTGCGCGTTCGCTGGGAGGCAGCTCATACCTGTTCGAAGGCTCGGATTGGCCCCTCGAAATGTTGGGGCTGTTGCGCATCGCAGACGTGCCTTTCGGCGGCGTGGCTCGCAGTCTGGCCGCGTGCCTGGTCTCCGATGACGTCGAGGAGTTCTTGCGTAGGTTTCAGCAGGGCTTCGAAGAAGAGACCGGGCACTCCAGCACGCAACTGCCCAAGCCCTTCGTGTTCGCCGAGTACCTCACGTTCGCGAGGGTCGTCCCGTTCGAGCAGCCTTCGCTTTCGGCCGAATCCCTGGGTAACATCCTGACGGCACAGGGCCGCGGCGAAGCAGGCTACATGTACCACGAAATGACAAAAACCCCGCTCCTGGCTGTCGCGATCCCGTTGGGCATGGTGATCTGTGGTTCTGCTCCGGGGATGATACGAGCCCTCGAGTTGGGTCTCAGGCAACGGCTCATCGAGCTCGTGAAAAGCCGCGCCGGCGAACACCAAGACGGAGACGAGACCCCCTAAAAAGATATGGTGGAGGGTCGCCAACCAAGAGCAGTTTTCCTCTTCTACGTCATCGGCCTCTTGTCTATCCTTGCCCTGTCGGTTTTGGCCTTCTCGACCTTGGGCATCCAGAAGAATATCGGCATGGACTTGGCGTTCATCCAGGACTAGGGCAACTTGCTCGCGGATGTCATAGCGCCCTGGTTCGCCACGTTCCCCTTCGCAGCGGCTTGGGGGTCTAAGTTTTCCGGAGGCTCTATGAAAAGTACCCAGGCCGCTCCGTATCTACGAGAGCAGCCCGAGCAGGTAGGCTATCGTTAGCAGAACGCAGAAGATCACCAGACCAAGAAGGATGGTGAGCCGGAGCCGTTTAAGCACCCCGGCTACACCATCTCCACAGACAGGGCCCGATCCTTCTTACGTCAGATTATCATGCAAATGTAGACGGTCCCTGGGTGAACAACAGGTAGAGTATGTAGACCACGAAGGCGGCGTACATCAGAAACGCCGCGACCATGCCCGCCAGCCGCCAGCTGCCCAGCTTGATGGGGTCAGGCAGGAACCGGCGGTTGAGCAGGATGAGCAGCGCCGAGTAGAAGAACATCATGAACCCGCCCCC
>Ga0126312_10003082_pt1 | contig 11223 bp, 11 predicted proteins | sample Plot104A_FD_92537 | JGI IMG/M metagenome (GOLD analysis project Ga0126312, IMG submission 92537) | Serpentine soil microbial communities from UC McLaughlin Reserve, CA, USA - Plot104A | ecosystem: Environmental > Terrestrial > Soil > Grasslands | place: USA: UC McLaughlin Reserve, Lake County... | reverse complement strand
GTCGAGCCCCTCGTTGTGGGCTTGGAAGTAGCCGAGGTCCAGGCAGAAGCCGCACCCGACGAGCGAAGCCACCGCCATGTGGGCAAACGACTTCAGGTTCTCGTCGCACTCGTTCCACCTCTGTGCCTTGCGACCGACGCTGAACGAGAAGTTCAGCACCTTGCGGTTGTGCCAGGCCACCTCGACCGGCTCGGGAACGTCGCCCATCATCTTGCGGGACATCCGCTTGACCATCGCGCCGTAGATGCCGGTCAGCTCTGCCCTCGGGATCCGTGTACTGCGGGACATGGTGCCTCCTCTGGCGGCTTGCTCGACATGGAGACACCGGCCGCGAAGCCGATGTGACATCCGTCAGAAGAGCGTCTAGGGGTCGCTGAGCCGCGCGAACCCGTCTCTCCGTCAGCAGTGTTCAGCGAGGCGAGTCGGGTGGGCAGGCGCACGGCCCCGTGCGCCGCACGTCGCTGATGTGCCGGCTCTCGTCGAGGGCCACCTCGCAGCAGTCGGCGAGTAGCTCGTGCACCTGGGTGCGGGCGCGCTGTACTCGTGACTTCATGCCTGGGACGGAGAGCCCCACGACTTCAGCGGCCTCGACTTGCGAGAGCTTCCCGAGGTCGGTCAGCGTGAGCGCCTCGCGGTATGGCTCAGGCAGCTGGCGGATCAGCGGCGCGAGGCAGCGGGCGAGTTCCTGCCGGGGCCCGTCTCCGTCATCCTGGCCGGTGTCGCCGCCCGCGTCGATGCGAGTGACCAGGTCGTCAGGCTCGACGGGTGTCTCCCTCGCGCTCGCGCGCGATCGGTAGTGGTCGATGATGGCGTTACGTGCGATGCGATAGGCGAACGCGTCGAGCCGATCCTCAACTCGGACCTCACCCATGCTCCGGTGAAGGCGCAGCAGGACCTCCTGGGCGACGTCGTCCGCGGCGTGCGGGTCGCCGATCCGCCTTCCGACGAATCCGCGCAGACGTTGGTGCAGATCCGTCCAGAGCACGTTCGCCGCGACGTCGGATGTGGTCACTGACATCCGCAGGTCCCGGACACCGTCTTGGCGCCACAGCAATCGGCCTTCTCCGATGACTCGCAGCAGGTCGCCTGGACCTCCGGCGCACAGCAGGAAACGCTCGTCTCGCTCGTCGGTGGAGCGGGAGCGCTCTCGGTCTGCTCGTTCATCGCACTCTCCTCCTTCAACTGTAGGCGCTCCGGTAGTTGCGCGCCGTGAGCGGGAGCGCCACCACTCCGAGCAGGACGATCGCGAGGAATCCGATCCCGATGCCGGCCCAGTCGTAGCCGCTCAGCATCAGCTCCCGCATCGGACGCAGCACGTGCTCTGCCGGGTTGAGCTCGATGATCGTGCGCAGCACGCCGCTGTCGATGTGGTCGGCCGACTGGTAGGCGCTCGTCAGGAAGATCAGCAGGAACGCCATCGGCTGGATCGCCTGAACCGCCGCAGCATCCCGGGTGCGGATCGCCAGGTTCGCGCTGATCGCGCCGAAGGTGACGATTCCGAGCAGCGTGCCCATCACGATCATGAGGAGCGCTCCTGGCACCCCGGTCGCTACCTCGGCGCCGAGCGCGATCGCCAGCAGGAGCACCAATCCTGCTTGCACCGCGAGCCGCACGCAGTCGCCGAGCAGCCGGCCGAGCATCACGGCGCCGACCGAAGTCGGCGTGGTCAGCAGCTTGTGGAAGTAGCCGTTCTGGAAGTCCGTTGCCAGCGCGACGCCCGCATTCCCTATGCCGGGCACGGTCGCGAGCAGGATCGCGGTGGGAGCGAGGTACTCGAAGTAGTTGTCAGTGGGGAAGCCCGGCAGCTCGGCGACGCCCTCGAACAGGCCGCCGAAGACCAGGTACATGATCAGCACCGGCATCACCGAGAAGCCGAGCAGGATCGGGTTCCGCGGGAACTGCACCAGCGCGCGCTGCGCGAGCAGCAGTACCTGACTCTGCGCGTTCATGCCGCGACCCTCGTGTCCTCGAAGGCCCGTCCCGTGTAGTGCAGGTAGACGTCCTCGAGCGTGGCGTCTTCTGCGACCGTCGCCTTCAGAGCCGCGGGCGCGCCCTCCGCGACAACGGTCCCGCGATCGATGATCGCGACGCGCTCACACAGCCGGTCGCCCTCTTCCATGTAGTGCGTGGTCAGCACGAGCGTGACCCCGAGCCGGCTGCGCAGGCGGTCGAGCGTGTCCCAGATTCCGCTTCGGCTGCGCGGATCGAGGCCCTCCGTGGGCTCGTCGAGAAATAGCACCGGCGGGAGGTGCATCAGCGACGCGGCCAGGTCGACGCGGCGCTTCGTCCCGCCCGAGAGCGTCGCGAGCCGTCTGTCTGCCTCCTCCGCGAGCTCCATGATCCCCAACAGCAGCTCGGCCCGGGCCGCCGCCTCGTGCTTGCGGAGCCCATGGAGCCGTCCCTGCAGAACCATCAGCTCCTTGGGGGTGGCGAAGTCGTCGACGCCGGCCTGCTGCATCGCGAAGCCGATGCGGCGGCGCACCTCTGTCGGCTCGGCTAGGACGTCGAAGCCCCCCACCGACGCCCGGCCGGTGGTCGGCCTGACCAGCGTGCCGAGCATCCCGATCGTCGTCGACTTGCCCGCTCCGTTCGGCCCAAGGATGCCGAAGGACTCTCCGGCAGCCACGCGGAACGAGATGCCGCGCACGGCTGCGGTGCCGTCCGGGTAGGTCTTGGCGAGGTCCTCGAGCACGATCGCGTCGCCCGGCGGGGGTGCGCTCTCGAGCCGCTGCGTGCGCGCCGGCCCGATGAGGTGCTCCAACGGGGTGCGAGCAGTGCCCGCAGTAGGTGAGCAGTTCGTCATGCCAAAGAAGACGGACACCCACGCAAAAGGATGCAAACCGCCACCGTGTTTGCTGCCAGATCGTCGGTTCCCGGCCTCGAACGAACCCGGCTCGGGTGCCCGCCCGAGCCGGCGCGAGAGACATAGACCACAGCGGGGATACTGGGCGGGTGATGTCGCACGAGAACGTGGAGACGATCCGCCGCCTGTATGACGCCTGGCTGGCAGACGACTACGAGACGGTCTTCCAGACCTACGATCCGGAGATCAGGCTCAACCCCGACCCCGAGGCAGCCTGGGTGGGGATCGACGACGAGTACGTCGGGCACGCGGGAGTTCGGCGCTACATGGCCGCCGTCTACGAGGCCTTCGAGGGCTACCGCCCGGAGGTCGAGGACATCATCGGCCTGGCTGACGGCCGCGTCCTCACGCTCGCGGTCGAACATGGTCGCGGCCGGATCAGCGGTGCGCCGACGGAGGCCAGCCGGACCGCCCATCTGTGGACGCTGCGTGGCGGGAAGGCCATTCGAGTCGATCTCTTCCTTGATCGCAGCCGGGCCCTCGAAGCCGCGGAGCTGTCGCAGTAGGGGATGTCGCAGGAGAACGTGGAGCTGGTCCGAGAGATCTACGGCAGTGGGCGCGAGGGGGTGGTGAGGGGCGCGGTCTGGTCTTGTGCGGGAGTCGCCCGGAATCTATGATGAGAGGTCGCCTCCGGGGAGTCCCGTGGGCCAAGGAGGAGTGGTGTTTCCCTCGTTGACCACCCGCAGTTGGGTGATCGTGGTTGCTGTCATGAGTGCCTGGGCGCTCACGCTGTCGCTCACCGGCGTGGCAGCTGCGACAAAGGTCAGCGAAACACAGGCGGACCGACCGCTTTCGACTTGCTTCTGGGTAGGGCCCTACACGACCGCGCGCGGGGAAGAGTTCAACACCGCCTTCCCCGACTCCGGCGCGATCTATTGGCCCGCGCGCTACACGCCACCCTCGGGGTCACGGCTCGTGTTCCACGGCCAGTACCCGCACGCACGCTATATGTCGCTGAACTCCTACAACGCGGAGACCGCGGCGCCCACGGACGCATTGAACGACCTTCACACGAACCCGGATCCCGGCTCGTCGAACCCCTTCCTGCCGGGTGCCCTGCGGACCGACGGGGAGCACTTCTACACGACGACCGTTGTGGGCACACCTCCGCCCGCCGACCCGTCGGATCGTGAGCCCAACACGCTCTACGCCGGTGTGCCCGACCAGGACGAGCAGATGCTCATCCTGCGCGTCTACGTACCGGACAAGAACCGCGACTTGACGGGCGACGTGGGCTTGCCGGAGCCGGAGCTACAGCTGGCCAACGGACGGGTGCTACGGGGAGAGAAGCTCTGCAAAGCGGTGCATGCGAGCCAAGAGGGCCTGTCCGTCACCAAGCTTCCGCTCTCGACCTACCTGTCGCTGCGCGATCAACCGGACAAGCCGTCCACGTTCCCCGCCCAGAACCCGCCGCTCTTCCGGGCCTACTACAACTCCGCGTTCAGCATCCAGTGCGCCTATCTCGGGGAGTGCGGTGGGAACCCGCCGAGGACCGGTGGGCAGTACAGCAATATCGACAACAACTACCTGTCGGCGTACGTCAACCGGGAGTTCGGACCCGTACTCGTGCTGCGCGGGACGCTGCCGACCACGCCGCCCACCTTCCAGCGCGTGCCCGTCATGCAGGAGGGCCAGCTGCGGTACTGGTCGATTTGCCAGAACGAGTCGTACGCCACCACTCGCGGCGCCGGCTGCCTGTACGACGAGCAGGTTCCTGTCAACGCGGAGAACCAGTACACGATCGTCACCAGCCTGCCCGCAGACCGACCCAGCAACGCGACCGAGCGCTGCGGCGTTGGCTACGTCCCCTGGCCGGAGAATGGCGATGGTGCCGGCCACCCGAACGACGGGTTTGTGATCGTGCGCAACATGCTGCCGGCCGCGGACTTCCACCAGGCCGTGCAGGACACGAAGGTGCCGGGTGATGAGGAACAGGTGCTGGGTCCCTACCTGCCCCGCGGCACGTACATGACCACCGCCGAATTCGAGCAGCTCGGCTGCTAGGCCGCCTCGGCGAACGTCCACGGCGCCTGATCGAAAGGCTCTGGTGGTCCTGGCGATCGTGCGCCGATCGCACGGCGCCAGCGACTGTCCCGCGAGCGCTCAGCCCGCGGGCGGACGACGACAGTCTCTACTCCCGACCCTGACCAGCCGCAGGGCCAGGTCAGGGTCCGTGGGCTCCTCGCCGGGGGCGGGGGAAGAGCGCGCATTCCGCTGGGGTCGCACAGCCACATGACCTGAGCGCGCCGTCAGGGCAGGCGATCCGAAGCACTGAGCCGACCCGACCGCTTGCAACTCATCGGGCGAATGGCGATGGTGCTGTGAGCTCACCGAACAGGAGGTAGAAAATGCCGAAGGCATCCAAAGAAACGGCTTCCGAGCATGAGACGGTGGAGGGCTACGAAGGCCACTTCGAGCACTTCGAAGATGGCTGGACAGTGGGCTTTGAGACCTACTCCCAGGACGCTGACCTGTCCCCCTTCTTCAACGGGCTGCCCGACGACCAGTGCCAGTGTGAGCACATGGGCTACGTCATCAAGGGCAAAGTCGCCTTTCGCTCCGGGGATCGCGAAGAGGTTTTCGAGGGCGGCGACGCGTACCACGTCGGACCCGGGCACACCCCGATCCTCTATGCCGGCACCGAGGTGGTCGAGTTCAGCCCCACCGAGGAGCTCGCCAGGACGATGGAGGTCGTAACCAAGAACATGGAGGCCGCGGCTTCCTGAGCGCAAGGACGGAGGGAAGCAGCGCGCCCGGGGCCCATGGATGAGACCGCCCCGGGCGCTTTCCGCGGCCCCGGTGCGCCCGATGTCCCGCACCTCTGCGCTTGTCGACTGAGACGTACGTCAGCCGACGAAGCGCCGCTGAAGGACAGCAGCGTTAGCAGACTGCCCAGCGAGTTCCCCGGTCACGCCGACCGGCCTGCCCAAGGAGTACGATGTTCTAAGGGCGCGGTAGGTCCTCGTGGGACGGCGCGCCTCTGAGTTGGGCAACAAGGGACGGTTGGCGGTCTCCCAAAGGGGCGCTTGCGGACCTTCGCGATCTAGTCATCCGAAGGAGGCGTGCTCCTCTTGCTATTTGACTGCACCCACTGTCCCGTGACCGTTCACAGTCCGTCGAGCCTAACCCGACCTGGCCAGTGCCCGCGCTGCTCCTGGCCGCTCAAGGCGAGGCCCAGTCTTCGCAGCCGACCCGAGTTCGAGCAGGCGCTCGTCAGAGCGGTCAGCGAGCGCGTCCGTCGCAATAGCGGGTCGGGCGCGCGTTAAGGATTCGCACCAGGATGCTCACCGGACACGCGCGTTCACAGATCGCCTCAGGCTTCGTCCGCCTGCATAGCCGCTACTACGGTCGCGGACCGACGAGGTGCAAGGTCTACGCCGAAGCTGACTTGGTCGTGGTGGTGCTCGAAGAGACGTTCACGCCCGCCGAGCGAACGCTCATCGGTCATGGGCAGTCCGAGGGCATCCAGGAGATCCGCCGCAACTTCCAGAGCATCATGGCCGACCAGTTCAAGTCCCTCGTCGAGCAGGCCACGGGACGCAAAGTGCGCTCCTTCACCAGCGAGACCGACCTCGAGAACGACATCGCCGTCGAGGTGTTCCTCCTCGCCGGAGACCGGACCGACATGGCCTCGTTCGAGGAGCCCGGCGAGTACCTCCCCGACGAGGAGTAGCCCCGGTCGAGCCGCGAAGTCTTGGGTCTGGTCGCATCTTTCGCCTGCCGGCCTGATAGACCCCCAAGGGCCGGGACGATATGCGCTGACCGGCGCCGGGCAAGACGAGCCCGGCGCCGGCGGAGCCGCTCAGCGGTTTGGTGCGTTGTCCCCGCAGAGGCCCGGACTCGAGCAGCGGGAGTGGCTCAACTCGGTGAGCTTGGGGTTGCCCTCCGAGTCGCGGCTGAGCCGGAAGCTCACCCACGCCGTGTTGTCGCTCGTGTCGCTCTCCAGGAAGACACCAGCGGGGTTTGAGACGCTGACTAGGTAGTAGACGCCGGGGGCTGCTCCTGTCACGTCCAGCTTCTGGCCCTCGAGCGACTGGTGGTACTGATCGACCCATCCGGGCGAAATTCCCTGGTAGCCACGCTCGCAGTCCCAGAAGTTGCGCTCCTTGGTGTTCGCGTTGCCGTCGAGCTTGTACCAGTCGATCAGGCAGAAAGTGGTCTTGACCGACTGAGCTTCACCTCGATCGTTCTGCACGGGCGCACCGTAGCGCCCCCCGGAGCCGTCGTCCCGGGCCGTTCGGACCTCGAACAGGGCCACCTGGCCTATGTGCCAATGGTTGTGGGCTTCATGCCATTCGAAGCTGCCGGCGTTGTGCTCGGCCACCACGTTGCCCGAGGGGTCCAACAGCTCTTGGATGGCGGTCGTGAACTCGGTCGGCGTGCCGACCGGGGGCTCGGGACGGACCCGGAGCTGCCCCCGGCCAGTGTTCGCGATCCCGTTCGAAAAGCGGACGTATTCGCGTTGGTTTGCGTTCTGCACGCCGAGTTGGCGTGGGACGACCGTTTGCAGGTCGGGGTATAGCGGCGACGCACCGGCGCCGGCACCGGCACCGGGGGACGCTGCGAGCGCCACCGCGATCGCCGTGGTGAGGACGGCTACACCTGTTGCCAGGGTGGGCCTGCTTCGGAGGGTCATTGGTCTTCCCTTGCTGGTTTCGGGGACTTGTCTTCGGCGTCGAGAACCGTCAGCCGCGCCTCGACCACGCGCGGGTCGAGCGGCGTTCCCACGGATCGGACGTGTTGGCGCCGGCAGCGGCAGCCCCGACGCGAGCGAGCACGTCTCGCTTTGCTTCCACACATCGGATATCGGCATGCCCCGAGCCGCCCTTGAGGGGGCGTTGCCCTCCCCCTCCGCTCACGCGGGAGCAGTCCCTGCCCCGGCGTTTTCGATGGCGGGGTCGACTCTCACGCTGCCTCCGTTCGCAGGTGATCCTCCGTTAGCGTGCGCGCATCGAGGTTCCAGGGGTAAGAGGGATCCGCAGCCGTGTGCGGAGGCAGAGATCCTCCAGCTGTTGCGCCGCCCCGGCGACTTCGCGACTGATCCGCACTCGCGGGTCGGGGTGCGTTTCCGCCCGCGGGAGGGCGCGTCCGGCGCGGCCTACGGGAGTCCAGTGGCTCAGAGGGTGATCGTGCTGGGTGGCGGGGTGGCCGGCATGAGCGCCGCGCACGAGCTGGCCGAGCGCGGTTTCGCCGTCACCGTCTACGAGACGCGCTCGATTCCCGGCGGCAAAGCCCGCAGCATGCCGGCGCCCGGGTCAGGGACCGGCGGCCGCCGAGACCTTCCGGGCGAGCACGGCTTCCGCTTCTTTCCTGGCTTCTATCGACACGTTCCCGACACCATGAAGCGGATCCCCTATGGCAGCCAGGCGGGCGGCGTCTTCGCCAACCTCGTACCAGCGAGCGAGGTGCAGATGGCGCGTTCAGGTGGAACGGAGATCGTCTCGCCCGCGCACTTCCCCGCTTCGCTGCGAGACCTCGAGCTGGCCTTTCGCTCGCTGCTCGCCTACGCCACCAGCGTCGGCATTCCGCTCCACGAGCAGTTGTTCTTCGTAAATCGCCTGCTCCTGCTCCTCACGACCTGCGAGGAGCGCCGCTTCGGGGAGTATGAGCACCAGAGCTGGTGGACATTTTCCGGCGCAGGCAGTCGCTCGGCCGCCTATCAGAAGTTCCTTGCCGACGGGCTCACCCGCAGCTTGGTGGCGGCTAAAGCACGGGAGATGAGCGCGAGGACCGGCGGCTACATCCTGCTGCAGCTGCTGTTCGACCTGTCCCGCCCGGGAGGCCAGGCTGACCGGGTGTTGAACGGGCCGACGAACGAGGTCTGGGTTGATCCGTGGCTGGCGCACCTGCGCGCACTAGGGGTGGACTATCGCCTCGAGCACCAGGTCCAGGAGCTCCACTGCCAGAACGGTCGGCTGGCCGGCGTGACGGTGGTCTCCCAAGGCCAGCCCTTCGAGGACAGCGCTGACTTCTACATAGCCGCGCTGCCCGTCGAGGTAATGCGCCTGCTGGCGAGCGACGCGCTAAAGCAGGCCGAGCCGGGCCTGACCCGGCTCCATCGGCTCCGGACCAGGTGGATGAACGGGATCATGTTCTACCTCGATCGAGACGTTCGGCTCGGGCACGGCCACACAATCTACATCGATTCCCCCTGGGCGCTCACCTCCATCTCGCAGGCCCAGTTCTGGGATCGCTTCGATCTCGAGCAGATGGGCGACGGCCGCGTCGAAGGCATCCTCTCGGTCGATGTCTCCGACTGGGAGCAGCGGGGCGTCCTGTATCCCAAGCAGGCGATGTACTGCTCGAAGGAAGAGGTCCGCGAGGAAGTGTGGGCCCAACTGACGGCCGCCCTGAACGACGCCGGGGTCGACGTCCTCGAGGAGACCAACGTCCTGAACTGGTTCCTGGACCCGAGCATCGTCTATCCCAACCCCAACGAGGCGTCGAACCTCGAGCCGCTGTTGATCAATACCGCGGGCTCGTGGGATGACCGCCCGGAGGCCGAGACTGCGATAGCCAACCTCTTCCTCGCCTCAGACTACGTGCGCACCCACACCGACCTGGCCACGATGGAGGGCGCCAACGAGGCGGCCCGGCGAGCGGTTAACGGCATCCTGGACGCCGCGGGTTCAGACGAGCCGCGCTGTCACGTGTGGCCGCTCAAAGAGCCCGCCATGTTCGGTCCGGCGCGGGCGTTCGACCGCCTCCTGTTCAAACTCGGCCGGCCGCCAGCGCAGACGGTCCGGCTGGTCGACGGCCGGGTCGAGGCCGCTCGGCTACTGCGCGTCACCAGTGAGGCCGCCGAACGGGTGGCGGGGATCACGCGCTGAGGGCGGGAATCTCGCCGACGCCCAGGGGTGGCGCCGGCAAGGGAGGTGCAACGCGGCACGAGGGGTGCGACCGCCGACGTCAGTCGTCCGAGGGTCTCATCGACGATGCCCCTCGTTACGCGGCTGCGCGGCCCCGTTGAGCTGCGGCGGCTTCGACGAGTGCGCTGACGAGATCGGCCGCTTCGGTCCTGGTGATCTCTCCGCTCGCCGTGAGCGAGCGCCAGGTGTGGAAGTCGATGGCGTGGGCGATCGCGGCTTCGAGGACACGCCGTCTGCGGCCGCGGGCGCCCCAGCCGGCCGTCAGGATCTCGGCCGTCTGGCCGAGGAAGGCTTGCATCGGCGCGAGCGTCGGCCGTAGTGCTTCGACGAGTTCGGCGTCGCGCAGGACGTTGCTGACCATCGGCTCGGTGCGCTCGTAGTATGCATAGAGCTCGTCCAGCGCCGTTGCGAGCCGCCGGTGCGGGTCCCTGATCGTGCGCCAGGGCTCGCGGTCGGGCAACGGGTTCGCCGCGAGATAGTGGGCCGAGCAGGCCCCGAACAGATCGGCGTCTGTGGGGAAGTGGCGGTAGACGGTGTGGCGCTGGACGCCCGCCCGCTCGGCTACCGCGCTGAGCGTCGTGCGGGCCGGCCCGACCGTCCCGTGTAGGTCGACCGCCGCCTCGGCGATTCGCTGTCGCGTCCGGGCCATCTCGTCGGCGCGCCGCTTGAGCTCGTACTTGCGCTTTGGTTCCCTTTGGGAATGCATCACTGTGCAACGAAGCTTGACAGGTCGACGCACGCAGGTGTAGGGTCGCAACTTCCATCAACCAGTGATGGTCCATCAAAGGAGGACCGAGATGTTGACGGCCAAGACCAGCGAACTCGAGCTGATGCAGGGCTGGTTCGACAGTGACCCGGAGCACGCGCGCTCCCGGGTCACGTTCCCGATTAACAAGTGGGCCGGATCGGCCGACAGCGCGGTCGTGTACTTCGAGATCGAGTCGGGTGACCGACTGCCCGAGCACACCGACAGCGCCGAGGAGATCCTCTACGTGGTCGCCGGAGAGGCGGAGGCTCAGGTCGGCGACGAGCGCGGACGCGTCACGGCCGGCGACCTTGCGGTCATCCCCGCGATGGTCCCGCACAGCGTCGTCAACGTCGGTACCGAGACCGTCAAGGTCGTCGGCTTTTTCTCGGAGTCAGAGGTCATCTCGACATTCAACGAGCCGGTACAGCCGTTCGGCGCGGCGGTACTGAACCAAGGCGCGCCGCCGCCGGCCACCAGCGAATCGACGACTGGATCGCCGAGGGAGTCCTCGGGCGCCTTATAAGCCACGCGCGCCACGCCCGCCACGTGGCCCCGCACGCTGCCGAAGCCGGGTGCGCCGCTGCTCGGGCGCTTCGCGCCCGAGCACGCGCGCCAAAGCGCGGAGGCGCCGATCCCCCCGCGCTAGCAAAGCCGGGGCGGCCCGTCCAGCCACCCCGGGACTTGCCCTGACCACCCTGGAGGGGGTGCCCTTCAGCCCTGGGCGGTCTGGTGACCCTCCCGCT
>Ga0126312_10003081_pt1 | contig 11224 bp, 10 predicted proteins | sample Plot104A_FD_92537 | JGI IMG/M metagenome (GOLD analysis project Ga0126312, IMG submission 92537) | Serpentine soil microbial communities from UC McLaughlin Reserve, CA, USA - Plot104A | ecosystem: Environmental > Terrestrial > Soil > Grasslands | place: USA: UC McLaughlin Reserve, Lake County... | reverse complement strand
CGCGGTCGACGTCCGACCGGTTCGGCACGATGAGGAACGGCTCGTCGTCGAGGCGCGCCAGATAGCGCTCCAGCAGGAGCGCGACCTTGCCCGCGTTCGCAGGCCCCGCGAGTAGCGAGAGAGGCAATCTTCCGAGTGTAGACCTGCCCTCGGATGGATTCGACGCGCCAAAACCACCGGTTCCTGCTCATACCGCCGATTCGGCCACGCGCCGGCTCCGGACCCACAAGATGTCCCCAGCGGACGCGTCCGGTGTGGAAAAGACCGGGGAAAATCAGGGCGCGCCGTCCGCTCCCGTCCATTCGGGACGTGGCTCGGTCAGACCCCGGCCCGTGTCCGAGACGGCCTACGCGGCGATGCTCTTCGGCCGGCGGCCGCGACGCGCGGCGGCCTTGCCGGGCATCTTGCCCGCGCAGTCGTCGCACAGGTCGGCCACCTTCGACCCGCGGCGCGCGTCCGTAAAGGTGATCCGCAACGTCGCACCTTTGTTTTCGCCGACTTCCTGATCGCAATTGTCGCAGACGAGAACGGTTCTCCTAGCCAACGCCAGAACCCTCCTTCGGTCGAAATACCCCGGCGGCAGCTTAGAGACAATCAGGCGGCGGCGCGCGACGACCGAATTCTCCACGAGCGGAGCAGGCTCAAGGTCGCCTGTTCCTCTGCATCGAGACCGACGTCGCGCGCGCCGACGACGCGCAAATGGCGAGGGCGGAAATCGTCGACTGTTCTCCCGTCGCGGTACTGCTCCACGACCGCCGGGCTGACGTACGAGGTGCGCGCGACCGCGGCGGTATTGCCGAGGCGTTCGCCGACCTGGCGCATGACGGCGGCGATGCGACGCTTCGCCTCGGCGTCGGTTCGCGGCGGCTCGTGCTCCGCGAAGGCGATCGCCGCGAGCATAGTCCCACCCCAGGTCCGGAAGTCCTTGGCGGTGAACTCGTCGCCGAGATGCGTGCGGATGTACTCGTTCAGCTTCCGGCTGTCGAGTTTTACCCACTCGCCGTCGGCGTCGTACTGGAAGAGGCGAGTCCCGGGCGTCGCCATCAGCTCGCGGATCGCGGCGGCGAGCTCAGCGTCGACGATGACGCTCCGGTTCATGATCTTGTGCTTGCCGCGGTAGTTGAACGCGACCCGCTTGCCGCGAACACGCACGTGCGACTTGCGCAGGGTCGTGATCCCGAAGGTGCGCGACTCCTTCGCGTAGCGATCGTTGCCGACGCGGAACCAGCCGACGTTGATCAGCCGGACTGCGATCGCGGCGACCTTCTCCAACGGCAGGCCGTCGACCTCCATGTGGTCCGCCATCGCGAGCCGGAGTTCGGGGAGCTTCTCGGCGAAGCGGATCAGCTTGTCGTACTTCGCCTGCTCCTGCCGCGCGCGGTAGGACGGGTGGTAGAGGTACTGCTTCCGGCCCGCCGCATCGACTCCCGTCGCCTGCAGCTTCGACCGCGCGCTCGGCGAGATCCAGACGTCGGTCCACGCAGGAGGGATCGCGAGCGCCCGCACGCGCTCGAGCTTCTCCTCGTCCGTGATCTCCCGTCCGGCGGAGTCGAGGTAGCGGAAGCGCCGCTTGGACCCCGTACGCCGCCACCCGCTGCGGTGTGCCATGGTCGGGGGGTTTGCCCATGGCCGGGGTCGCTAATCTCCGCGCGCGATGGAGTGCAGGACGATCGTCGTCCTCGAGGGCGACCAGACGGGGCAGGAGTTGCTGGAGGAGGCGCTGCGCGTGCTCGCGCCGGAGGTCGTCGGGCTCGAGATCGACCTGCCGCGCTTCGACCTCTCGCTCGAATCGCGGCGCGCGACGCAGAACGCCGTCGTCCACGAAGCGGCCGCGGCGATCCGCGAGCACGGCCTGGGACTGAAGGCCGCGACCGTCACCCCCGAGGCGCGCGGCGATGTCGGGTCGCCGAACCGGATCCTGCGCGAGGAGATCGGCGGCAAGGTGATCGTGCGCACGGGCCGTCGGATCCCCGGGGTCGTGCCGTTCGGCGGCGTCCACGCGCCGATCTCGATCGTTCGGATGGCTGTCGGCGACGCGTACGGCGCACGCGAGTGGCGGGAGGGCGAGGGCGACGACGAGGTGGCACTACGGACGGAAAGGATCGAGCGGCGCGTCTGCCGCGCGGTCGCCGAGTTCGCGTTCCGGCAGGCGGCGCGCACCGGCGCGAAGGTCTTCGGCGGCCCGAAGTACACGGTCTCGCCGACCTACGAGGGGATGCTGAAGGAGGAGATGGATGCGGCCGCGGGACGGCATCCGGAGGTCGTCTACGAGCCGCAACTGATCGACGCGACCTTCGCGCTGCTCGTCGCCTCGACGGGCGATCCGATGGTCATCCCCGCGCTCAACCGCGACGGCGACATCCTCTCCGACCTGGTGCTGCCGCTCTTCGGCTCGATCGCGGGCTCGGAGTCGATGCTGGTCGCGTTCGAGGACGACCTCGAGCCGAAGGCGCTGATGGCGGAGGCGGCGCACGGAACGGCGCCGTCGCTGCAGGGCAAGAACGTCGCGAACCCGCTGGCGATGATCCTCGCCGCCGCCGCGCTCCTCTCGCAGACCGACGACGAGCAGGCGCGTCAGGCGGGGCGCGCCGTGCGCGAGGCGGCGCTCGAGGCGGTCTCGCAGGGCGTGAAGACGGCAGACCTCTCGGGCCACGCGTCGACGACGGAGTTCACCGACGAGGTGATCCGGCGCACGAGGGCGAAGCTCGAGGTGTGGGCGACCCTGTAGGCGCGGTTCAGGCGCCCTCGAAGGCGCGGTTCCGCCACACCCTCAGCCCGATGAAGACGAGGGCCGCCGCGACGACGGCGGCGGCGGCACCGATGAAGCCGTACCTGGTGATCGCCTCGGCGGCGGCCTCGCCGAACTTGTAGGCCACGACCCCGACGACGACCGCCCACGCGATGCCGCCGGCCGCGTTCCAGACCAGGAACCGCCACCACGGCATGCGACTGATCCCCGCGAGCCACGCCGCAGTGACGCGGAGGATCGCGACGAAGCGGCCGAGGAAGACCGTCTTTGCGCCGTGGCGGCGGAAGAACCGCTCGGACGGAGGCAGGGCTCGCTCGAAGTACCCGCGCACGATCGGCGTCCGCCGCAGGAGCGCGCGACCGCCCTTGCGGCCGATCCAGTAGCCGACGTTGTCCCCGACGATCGCCGCGGCGGCGGCGACGACGATCACTGCGACGAGCGAGTAGTGACCGCGCTGCGCGAGGATCGCCGCGGCGACGAGCGCCGTCTCGCCCGGCAGCGGGACCCCCGCCGACTCCATCGCCACGAGGACGAAGAGCAGGATCAGCCCGTGCTCGATCAGGAGGTCGGTCATCGACCAAGTCTAGGGCCGTGAGAGTGGCCGCTCCAGCGCCGCCCTGGCGTCGGCCGTCCGCACCGTGTGCCCGCCGATCATGCGATAGCCTCGCGGCCGCATGCGGGTGGGCGTTCCGAGAGAGACGACCGCGGGCGAGCGCCGCGTCGCACTCGTCCCCGACGTCGTCGCTCGTCTCGCGGGCGTCGAGGTCAGCGTCGAGTCGAGCGCTGGACTGGCTGCGGGATTTTCCGATCAGGCGTACGCGGAAGCCGGTGCGACGATGGTCGACGACGCGTGGACGGGCGGGGATGTCGTCGCGAAGGTCGCCGCGCCGACGCCGGACGAGGCGCGGCGACTTGCGGACGGTCAGGTGTTGGTCGCGTTCCTGCAGCCGCTGACAGACCGCGAGGGCATCGACCGGCTCGGCGCTGCGGGCGTCATCGGCTTTGCGATGGAGTCGATCCCGCGCATCAGCCGCGCGCAGTCGATGGACGCGCTCTCGTCGCAGGCGACGGTCGCGGGGTACAAGGCGGCGCTGATCGCGGCCGACCGGCTGCCGAGGTTCCTGCCGATGCTGACGACGGCGGCCGGGACGATCGCTCCCGCGAAGGTGCTCGTGCTCGGCGCCGGGGTCGCTGGGCTGCAGGCGATCGCGACCGCGCGGCGGCTGGGCGGCGTCGTGGCGGGCTTCGACATCCGGCCGGCGACGCGCGAGCAGGTGATGTCGCTCGGCGCGTCGTTCCTCGACCTCGGGATCGTCGGCGAGGAGACCGAGGGCGGGTACGCGCGCGAGCTGACGCCGGAGGAGCAGGAGCGGCAGCAGGAGGCGCTCGAGGAGCGGATCCCCGATTTCGACGCCGTCATCACCACGGCGGCAATCCCGGGACGTCCCGCGCCGAGGCTCGTTCCGGCGGCCGCTGTCGAGAAGATGCGGCTCGGATCGGTGATCGTCGACCTCGCCGCCGAGACCGGCGGCAACTGCGAGCTGACGCGGCCGGGCGAGGTCGTCGACGCAGGGGGCGTGACGATCGTCGGGCCGCTGAACCTGCCGAGCACGATGCCCTTCCACGCGAGCCAGCTCTACGCGCGCAACGTGGCCTCGCTGCTGCGGCATCTCGCGCCGAACGGCGAGCTGGCGCTCGACTGGGACGACGAGATCACGTCCGCGACGTGCGTGACGAGGCGTGTGGTCGCGGCGTGAGCCACTTCGCGCAGCTCGTCGTCGAGCTCACGATCCTCGCGCTCGCGATCTTCCTCGGCTTCGAGGTGATCTCGAAGGTGCCGACGCTGCTGCACACGCCGCTCATGTCGGGGACGAACGCGATCCACGGGATCGTGGTCGTCGGCGCGATCCTGGTCGCCGGCGCCGCCGATCCCGATCTCCTGACGAGCTGGATCGGGTTCGCGGCGGTCGTGCTCGGCGCCGCGAACGTCGTCGGCGGGTTCGTGGTCACCGACCGGATGCTCGAGATGTTCAAGAAACGCGAGCCGCCCCGCCCGAAGGACGACGCATGAGACGTGTGTCAACCTCCAGCGGTTCGCTCGCTCCTCGGGCGTCGGTCGCGGTGCGGGGCCGGAGGGGACAGTGTGGGTATACGGCCCGGGAGAGCACCGTGCCGCGAGCGGCGCCAGCCGGGGACTCGTGTTCCTGGCGCGTCGCCGGCGAGCGGCGGAGGGCGGGACAGTGCTTTGCACGGCCTGCGCGACAGAGCGCAGTCCAGCAGCGCGAGCGCTCGGCGGAGCCGCGCTTTGCCCGGCGGGAGCCGAGCTCGGCCGGGGACGCGAGCGTCGGAGGCCGGCTCCGCCGGCCGGGAGGGGTCGCCGGCGAGGCGCGCGCATGAGTCAGAACTGGGCGAGCGTCCTCTACCTCGTCACGATCATCTGCTTCGTCCTCGCGCTGCGGTTCCTGTCGTCACCGACGACCGCGCGGCGCGGAAACCGGATCGGCGCCGTCGGGATGGCGATCGCGGTCGCGGTCACGCTCGCGCTCGAGGAAGTCCATCTCAACTGGCGCATCGTGGTCGGGGCGATCGTCGGTGGCGTCTTCGGACTCGTCGCGGCACGCCGCGTGAAGATGACGGCGATCCCGCAGATGGTGGCGCTCTTCAACGGCGTCGGGGGCGGCGCGGCCGCGCTCGTCTCGCTCGCGGAGTTCCACAACCGTGCGCCCGACCCGGGGCGGCTCCACGGCGACGTGTCGGTGGCGATCGTGGCATCGGCGCTGATTGGATCCGTCTCGTTCGCCGGGTCGATGGTCGCGTTCGCGAAGCTCCAGGAGCTCATCCAGGGACGGCCGATCACGTATCCGGGGCAGCAGGTGGGGAACCTCGTTCTGCTGGGCGCGGTGGTCGTCGCGGGGATCGCACTTGTCGCAGGCGCCGAGAGCGAGTGGCTCTTCGTGCTGGTGATCGTCGGCTCGCTTCTCTTCGGCGTGCTGTTCGTGCTGCCGATCGGCGGCGCCGACATGCCGGTCGTGATCTCGCTGCTCAACGCGTTCACCGGGCTGGCCGCCGCCGCGACGGGATTCGAGCTCGAATCGAACGTGCTGATCGTCAGCGGCGCCCTCGTCGGCGCCTCGGGGACGTTGCTGACGATGTTGATGGGGGCGGCGATGAACCGGTCGATCGGCAACGTCCTCTTCGGGGCGTTCGGCCAGGTTTCGGCCGGCGGCGGCGCCGCGGCCGTGACCGACGGGACGGTGCGCTCCGCGACGGCGGAGGACGTCGCGATCATGCTCGCGTACGCGGCGAGGGTCGTGGTCGTACCGGGGTACGGGATGGCCGTGGCGCAGGCGCAGCACGCGGTGCGGGAGCTCGCGGAGGAGCTCGAGAAGCGGGGTGTGAACGTCGACTACGCGATCCACCCCGTCGCGGGCCGGATGCCGGGGCACATGAACGTGCTGCTCGCCGAGGCGAACGTGCCGTACCCGGCGCTGAAGGAGATGGACGAGGTGAACCCGGAGTTCCCGCAGACGGACGTCGCGCTCGTGATCGGCGCGAACGACGTCGTGAACCCGGCGGCGCGGAACGACACCTCGAGCCCGATCTACGGCATGCCGATCCTCGACGTCGACCACGCGAAACAGATCGTCGTCATGAAACGGTCGATGAGCCCCGGGTTCGCCGGGATCGACAACCCGCTCTTCCTCGACCCGAAGACAGTGATGCTCTTCGGCGACGCGAAGGAGTCGGTGGTCAAGCTCGTCGGCGACGTCAAGGGGCTGTGACGGCGGGCGTCCCGGTGCTGGCCGCGCACCACGTCGAGCGCGCGGTCTCGCCCGACGATGCGGTGGAGGCCGTGCGTCGCGGATTCGTCGCGTACGCGAGCGGCGACTGGAAGATGCCGCCGAAGGTGTATGTCACGAACTACCCCACCGGCGACTTCAGGGCGATGCCCGCGATCGGCGCGGGCCATGCGCTCCTGAAGTGGGTGACCTCGTTTCCGGACAACCCGCGCCGCGGGCTGCCGACGGTCAGCGGCGTCGTGCTCATCTCGGACGCGACGGACGGGAGCCTTCGCGCGGTCCTCGACGCGGCGTCGGTGACGGCGCTCCGAACCGGCGCGGCAGCGGTGCTCGCCGCCGAGACGCTCGGCAGGAGCGAGCCGCGGTCGTGCGCGGTGGTGGGGGCAGGCGTCAACGGCCGCGCAGTCGCGCGCACATTGCACACCCGCGGCCGCCGGGTCGTTCTGTGGGACGTCGATCTCGAACGGGCGCAGTCGGTGGCCCGAGAGGTCGGCGGCGACGTGGCAGGGTCGCTGGACGCGGCCCTCGGGTGCGACGTCGTCGTCACGGTGACGCCGGGACACGAAGTGCTCCTGCGCGAGGGCAGCCTCCTCCCCGGCCAGCACGTGAGCCTGATGGGCGCGGACGGCCCGAACAAGTCGGAGGTGGCGCCTGTTGAGGTCGCGCGCTGCCACGTCTTCTGCGACGACTGGGAGCAGGCGAGCCACGGCGGCGAGCTCCAGCACGCGGTGGAGCGCGCGCTCCTCGAGCGCGCCGACATCACCGAGCTCGGCGATGTGCTGGTCGGCCGCGCGACCGGACGCCGAAGCGACGAGGAGATAACGCTGTTCGATTCCACCGGCCTCGCGATCCAGGATCTCGCGGTCGCGCTGGCAGCGCTCGAGCGTCTCGACGAGCTCGACGACGTGCCGCGCGTCCCGCTCTAGACACGGTCGGCGGCGACGAAGCGCGCCGGATCGAACGGCGCGATCTCCGGCACCGGCTCCCCGAGCACCGCGCACGCCACGGCGTCGCCGCACGCGAGACCGAGCACGTTGCCGTGCCCTGCGTACGCGCCGGCGACCCACACCCGGTCGCGGCCCGGGACGCGCCCGACGAGCGGCAGGAGGTCCGGCGTCGTTCCCCACGCGCCCGCCCAGCGGTGCGTGACCTTCGGGAGCCGCCCGAGGAGATCGACGACGAGCGACTCGATCTGCTCCTGAACCGCCGCCGTCGTCGACTCGTCGGCCGTGTCCTCCGTGGCGAGGCTCATGTCGCGTCGTCCCCCGACGACGAGACGTCCGTCGGAAAGCTGTTGCCAGTAGTCGTAGCCCCACCGCGCATAGTGTGGGCGCGGGAACACGAGCTCGGCGAGCGGCTCGGTCGCGAGCACCTGACCCCGCACGGGCCACGCGACCTCCGCGAACTCCGGAAGCAGCGCCGACGTCAGGCCGTCGACCGCGACAACGATCGCGTCCGCGTCGAGCGCGTCGATGTCGACCGATCGACCCTCGACGATCTCGGCGCCTGCCGCGGCGGCTGCTTCCGCGAGGCGGCGGACCCATCTCGCGGGGTGCAGAGCGCCATCCGCCGGGTGCAGGATCGCGGCGTGGAACAGGCGGTCGAGCGGACGCGGGAGGCGCTCGACCCACTCGACGTCGAAGCCGTCCTCGAGCAGCGCCGCGTGCTCGCGCTCCAGCGCGAGACGCTCGCCGGGATCCGCCGCGAGGCGAAGGCTGCCGACGCGTCGGAACGACTCGCCGGCGAGCTCCTCGAGGCGGTCGAGCGTCCGCTCCGTCAACTTCCACAGCGATCGCGCGATCTGATGTCCCAGACGCTCCCGCGCGCGGTCGTACGGCTCCGCCAGTCCGCGCAGCGCGAAGCCGCCGTTCCGGCCGCTCGCACCGCCGGCGATCGCGCGCGCCTCGTGCAGTCGCACGCGCTTGCCGGCGAGCGCGAGCGCGAGCGCGCAGGAGCACCCGGTGACGCCGCCTCCGACGACCGCGACGTCGGCGCGGCCCGAGCGTGCCCGCGAAGCGAGGGCGGGTGCCGCGTCCGCGAGCCAGAAGGACTCGGACACGCAGCGATGCTAGCCCGCGCCACGTCGCTTTTCGAACACGCACAAGCAGGCGGCGCAGTCGCGGGCTGTTCGGGCGGCGTGGGCGCCACCGCCGCGACCACACGACATCAACGTCTTCATCAACGGCAAGGACATGCCGCCCCACGCCACTGCACGGCGGCGCCGAATACCTCACGATCCCGGCCGTCAAGCTCACGTCCGGGGTCGATGGATGACCGATGCGGGGAATACGCGCTACTACGCCGTGATCTCGCCAGCCGAGCCGGAGGAGCGCGTTCACGCGACCTCCAGGGCGGGCACGACCTGCCGCGACCCGAGGAAGGTGCCGATCGTCGCGGATCAAGAGATGTCCTGGGGGTCAAGGTCCTGACGACGTGGGGAACAAGCACGCCCGGGGCTTGAAGGTCTGCCTCGACGGTAAGGCCTGACCGGCCCGCGCGGAGGACGCCGGCCGCGGCTCGCTTTACGATGTCTCGACAACGCCGCGCGCCGCGAAGTTCGTAGCGTGCATCACCTCCTGTAGACACCGGCGGCCTCGCGCACTACTCCGGCGAGCTCGAGTTCCATCAGCGCGGCTGCGACGGTGGGCGGCTCGAGCGACGTCACGCGCACGACCTCGTCGGCCGTCGCCGCACCTGCACCAAGCGCGGCGAGAGCAGCTTCGGCCGCCGGCGTCAGTGATGGTGGCGTCGACTCCGGGGGCTCCACGCCGACGGCGGCCAGGATGTCCGCGACCGATGTCGCCGGTGTAGCACCAGCCCGGAGGAGCGCGTTCGACCCACGTGACAGCGCCGCCGTGATCTCGCCCGGAACGGCGAGCACCTCGCGTCCCTCCTCGAGCGCGAGATCCGCGGTGATCAACGCCCCGCTTCGCTCCCGCGCCTCGACGACGACGGTCGCCGCTGCGAGGCCGGCGACGATCCGGTTCCGCGCCGGGAAGCGCCATGGCGCCGGCTCGACGCCCGGCGGGTACTCAGACACGATCAGTCCCGACTCGATGATGCGCGTCGCCAGCGCGGAGTGCGCGCGAGGGTAATCGCGATCGATGCCGCATCCGAGAACGGCGATCGTGTCACCGCCGGCGTCGAGGACGCCGCGATGTGCCCACCCGTCCACGCCGCGTGCGAGGCCCGACACGACGACGACTCCGCTCCGGCCGAGCGCCTCTGCGAACGAGCGCGCAACGTGCGCGCCGTAGTCGCTGCAGCTCCGCGCGCCGACGATCGCGACGCCCAGCCGCTCGAGGAGATCGAGGTCGCGCGCGCCGCGCACGAACAGCCCCGGCGGCGGGTCGTGGATCGAGCGCAGTCGCGTCGGGAACCTCGCGTCGCTCCGCGCGACCCACCGAATGCCGCGCGCTTCGAGGCGACCAAGGTACTCGTCGCGATCGAAGTTGCGGCAGAACGCCGCAAAACGCCGGCTCCGCGCGGCGTGATCCACCGCGTGCTCGTCGCGTGCAGCTGCGAAGGCGGCGAGTGCGAGCTCGTTCACGTCGCGCGAAGCTCCGTCGGCGATCGATACGAGAGCGCCTCCGCAACGTGCTCTGCGCGGACAACGTCGGCACCCGCGAGCGCCGCGACCGTCTGTGCGACGCGAGCGACACGGGCGCGACCCCGCCCCGACAGCGGCAGGCGCTCGACGGCGCGCGTGAGCAGATCGTCTGCTTCCGGCTCCCTGCGGCGGGTGGCCATCTCGCTGCGCTCGCGCGCGGCCAGTACTCGCATTCGCACGGGCGCTGACGGCTCGCCGGGCTCGGACGCAAGATCTGTCGCACGCGGCCGCGGCACCGCGATCACGAGGTCGAACCTGTCGAGGAGCGCCCGAGACAGCCTGTCCCGGTACCGGTCGAGGCGTTGAGCGGAGCAGCTGCATTCCACGGCTGCATCGCCGCGGGCGCCGCAGGGACAGAGGTTCATCGTGCCGACGAGCTGAAACCACGCCGGAAACACGGCGCGGCCGCCGACACGCGCGACTGCGACGATCCCGTCTTCGAGCGGCTGCCGCAGGGCCTCCACGACCGGCCGGGCGAACTCCGGCAACTCGTCGAGGAGCAACACGCCGCGATGAGCAAGCGTCACTTCGCCGAGCCGCGGCGGCGCTCCACCCCCGACGATCGCCGCAGCGGAGGCGGTGTGATGCGGTGCGCGAAACGGAGGCGTACGAACGAGCCCGCTGCCGGGCGGGCGCGTGCCCGCAACGGAGTGGATCCTCGTCACCTCGAGCGCCGCGTCGTCAGCGAGCGGCGGCAGGATTCCCGGGAGTCGTCGGGCGAGCATCGTCTTCCCGATCCCCGGCGGGCCGGCGAGCAGCAGATTGTGACCACCAGCCGCCGCGATCTCGAGGGCGCGGCGCGCGCGTTCCTGTCCGCGGATGTCCGCCAGATCCGGTGTCGGGCCGCCGTCGTCGGCGTCGGGCGGCCGCGGGCACGTCGGCGGCTCACGCCGGTCGCGGAAGTACGCCGCGGCCTCCGCGAGGTGGTGGACCGGCACGGGCTCGACGCCGGCGAGCGTGACCTCCGGGCCCGACTGCGCCGGGCAGACGAGCCGGTCGAGCCCGGCCCGACGCGCTCCCTCGGCGGCGGCGAGCGCTCCCGGGACCGGCCTGAGCCGACCGTCG
>Ga0126312_10003080_pt1 | contig 11224 bp, 12 predicted proteins | sample Plot104A_FD_92537 | JGI IMG/M metagenome (GOLD analysis project Ga0126312, IMG submission 92537) | Serpentine soil microbial communities from UC McLaughlin Reserve, CA, USA - Plot104A | ecosystem: Environmental > Terrestrial > Soil > Grasslands | place: USA: UC McLaughlin Reserve, Lake County... | reverse complement strand
CTTCACGAGCTTCGCGCCCGAGGGCAGCTGGGCCTTCACGTCGTAGGTGGGCACGAACGGCAGGCCCTTGTTGGCGTTGTAGGCCAGGAAGACGCTGACGATCACGATCAGCGTCGTCACGGCGCCGATCAGCACCGGGCTGGCGACGATGGAGGCTGTTCCGCGGCCGCGACTCATGGCGCCAGGAGGAAGTCGAGGAGCTGGTCGGGTGCGGGCTGGGGCGAGCCGCCCTGCGGTGCGCTCGCGCCGTCGGAGCCGGACTGCGGCTGGCGCTCCTCGGCCTGGCGGCGCCCGTCGTTCTGGACCTCCTGCAGGCCGGGCGGCAGGACGATCTGTGGCTTCGAGGGGTCGCGCTCACCGGGCTCCGGCGGCGCCTCGGGATCGCCGGCGCCGCGCTTCTCGCCCTTCTTCTGGGGCTTCTCGGAGAGCCGGTCGGCGGCGCCGTCCTCGGTCGGGTCGGCCGCGTTGACGCCGGGCTGGTACGGGCCGAGCCAGGAGTTGCAGTGCTCCTGGCGCTCCTTGTCCTTGGCCTGCTCGGCGTTGGCGTACGGCGCGCACTCGGAGCCGATGACCAGCAGGACGCGCAGGAAGTGCGAGAGGGAGTCGAACTCGTTGATCGCCAGCGTCTGCCAGTACACGTAGTTCCAGACCGACTCCATCGCGGTGAACGCGGTGCGGTCGGAGTTGGCGATCGTCGTCGGGTCGTTGCTGTTGTTCGGCGGCGCGGTCGCGGCGGCGCGCGTGTCGGGCCGGCCGCGGCTGCGGTCGTCGGCCGTCTGGAGCAGCTGGCGCAGCGGCTTGCCCAGGCGCGGCGCGTTCGCGGCCAGCAGGCGCAGCTCGTGGATCTCGTCCGAGCTCGCGCGGATCGAGCGGAGCCCCTTGATCGACGTCTCGCCGAGCGAGCGGATCGAGGGCCGCGAGGCCTCGGAGAACGGCCCGAGGCGGCTGAAGAACGTGTTCAGGCCGGGCGCGGCGCGCCGCAGGTCGATGAGCAGCGGCGTCTGCTCGTCGGTCAGCTCGCCCAGGCGCACCATCGTCGGCTGGAGCTCGTCGAGGAAGCGCGGCAGGCGCTCGAAGCCCGCGGCGATGTCACCGCGCCGGGAGGCCGAGATCCGCGAGATGTTCTCCGCCGAGTCGATCCAGCGCGAGACGTCCTCCTTGCGGCGCTCCAGCTCGGCGACGACCGCGTCGGAGTCGTCGATGAAGTCGCGGATGATCTTCGTCTGGCTCTCGAGAATGGCCAGGGTCTTGCTCGTTTCGCGCAAGCCGGGGTGCGCCTTGCGCAGGACGTTGGCCAGGTCCTGCGGGCGGCCGGCCAGGCCGGTGCCGAGCTCCGAGAGCAGCAGGCGGAAGCGCTCGCGGTAGGGCCGCCGCATGACGTCCAGCACGAGGTCGCCGGGGATCGTCGACGTCGTCTGGTCGATCGGCACGACGTCGTTCTTGAGGCCCTTCTTCGAACTGCCGGGCTGGCAGTCGACGTAGTACTCGCCGATCAGCGACTGCTGGCGGATGTCGCAGTGCGTGTCGGCGCGGAACGAGTTGAAGCCGGGCTCGGTGATCCTGGCCTCGACGATCGCGCAGGTACGCGGCGGGCCCGCCTTACGCGTCCTGCGGCTCTGGCACTCGGGCCCGCGGGAGATGCCGAACTTCTTGGTCGCGCCCGCCTTGACGCCGCCGACGCGGAGGTCGCCGCCCTCGGTCAGGCCGAACGCGTTGTCGAAGGGGATGCGGATCTTGCGCTTGCCCACCTCCTCGTCGGCGCCGGTCAGGATGACCGCGGTGGAGCAGGCCACGAGCAGGGCGAGGACGGCTGTCAGCCGGCGGATCACCTGATCGGCCCCGTCGCTCGGTCGGCCTCGCGGCAGTCGAGCTGCGCCTGCTCCGAGGGCGAGAACACGTTGGATCCGTCGGGGGCGGGCTCCTCGGAGGCGCCCGGGCACCGCTTGTACTGGCCGGTGCGGGCGGTGTTCGCGAACAGGTCGGAGCGCTGGTCGAGCGGCACGATGCCCGGGATCGCGCCGGTGATGTCGAAGGCGCCGAACACGCTCTGCGACCGCGACCAGCCGGCCAGCGCGTCATAGCCGCCGGTGTTCGAGAAGTCGTCGAACCAGCCGAACAGGTCGGGCGTGTACGGGCGGCCGAACGCGATGACGTCGGTCGAGTCCCGGAACGCCTGGCTCATCTCCGGGAAGGCGCCACGCGTGCGGCCGACGTCCTTGGCGCCGCCGCCGGCGTCGTACCTGCGGTTCTTCGTGTCGAGCGCCGTCGAGGCGAGCGGCGGGAACGTCCGCACCAGGTCGTAGAGGTCGTTGTCCTTCCCGGGATGGAGGACGATCCGGTTGAGGTTGCGGACGGTCGGGCGGGCGTCGCGGGCGAGCGGGCGGAGCTCGTTCAGGAACGGCCGGAGCTCCTTGGCCACCGGCTTCGAGGCCTCGACGAGCGGGTCGACCTCGTCGAGAGCGAAGCGCAGGTCCACGAACGTGGTGTTGGCCTGGCGCATGAAGTCCGGCAGCGCGTTGATGGCCTCGACGAGGGCCGCGCGCTCGCTGCCGAGAGCACGGAACGTGGCGTTCAGGTTGCTGATCAGCGCGGTCAGGTCGTCACGGCGCTCGGCCAGCGTCGTCACCAGCTCGGACGAGTCGACGATGAAGCGCTCGAGCGTCGGGGTGTCGCGGTTGACCTCGTTGAACAGCCGGCTCGAGGTGGAGAGCGCCGGGTTCAGGTACTTGAAGACCGCGCGCTGCTCCTCGATCTTGCCCTCGTACTGGCGGTGCGAGTTGACGAAGAACTGCTTGACCGCCTCGCGCGTGGAGGGGTCGAGGGTGTCGAACAGCTGGTCGAGCTCGACGCTGGTCGTCGTGGCGTCCACCCCGATCGTGTCGCCGTCGGCGACCTCGCGGAGCTTCCCGTTACGCGGCGTCGGGGGGAGCTTCAGGTCGATGTAGCGGTTCGCGATGCCTGACAGCGACGCCTGGCGGATCGTGGCGCGCGTGCCCTGCTTGAGCGGCGCGTAGTCCTTGTCGATCGACAGCGTGATGATCGCCTGGCCGTTGGGCGCGAGCTCGATCTTCGTGACCTTGCCGGCCCGCACGCCGCCCACCTGGACCAGGTTGCCCTTCACGAGCTGAGAGGCATTCAGGAACTGGGCCTTGACCGTGTAGCCCCCTCCGCCGCCCGCGAAGAGGAGCACGGCCACGATGACCACGGCGGCAACGACGGCCAAAACAGCCGCGATGCGACCCGCAACGCTCACCGATCCCATTCCGCCCTGGAACTCTCCTCCCGGACCGCCCACCCCTCACGCAGCGGCCGTGCCGACCCAACGACGCCGTCAGGCGCGGCAATCTAGCGGAAAGCCGCGAGCTTTTGCGTCGCTTGCAATAGCTAGGGGTGAACGCTTGTTGAGGCCGTGTTAAGGCGCCCTATTCGGGCTCGGGCGCTTCCTCGCCCGGCCATGTGCCGAGCGCGCCAGCGAAAGCCCTCCGCGACTGGTGATCCACCAGCTTGCGAACGCCGCGCAGGATGGCCCCCTGGAGGGCCGCGGCGAGCACCATCTTCCCGACGCTGATCTCGCGGTGCTCGGAGTCCGGCGGCTCCTCGTCGTCGAGCAATCCCCAGATCGCGTCGAAGATCTGCTTGGAGATCAGGCCGGCGATCAGGCCGCCGATGATGCTGAACGGGAGGAAGAGGAACTTCATTGCGCCGGGAAACGTATACCCCTCCCCGCCAACGGGTACGCGCCACAACGAGATGGCCAGCAAGCCCGCCCCGGACACCGAGATCAACGCCAGCCGCACGCCCGACCCGCCCGACGACCCCACCGATCTGGGCAAGCGCAACTGGAAGCAGCTGCTCAAGCGGACCGTCAAGGAGTTCCAGCGCGACAACCTGACCGACTGGGCCGCGGCGCTGACCTACTACGCGGTGCTGGCGCTGTTCCCCGCCCTGCTCGTGCTCGTGGCGCTCCTGGGCCTGGTCGGGCAGCAGGGCACGATCGACACGTTCATCCAGTCGATGCGCGGCGCCGGGCTCGGCAGCGCCGCCGACAACATCCAGGGGCCGCTGAACGACGTCGTCAACCAGAAGGGCGGCGCCGGAGCGCTGTTCGGCGTCGGGCTGCTGGCCGCGGTCTGGTCGGCCTCGGGCTACCTGGGCGCGTTCATGCGCGCGTCCAACGCGATCTACGAGGTCGAGGAGGGCCGGCCCTTCTGGAAGCTGCGCCCGCTCCAGGTCGCTCTCACCGTGCTGGGCATCCTGTGCCTGGCCTTCGTGCTGATCGGCCTCGTGGTGAGCGGCCCGCTGGCCGAGGCGGTCGGCGACGCGATCGGCTTCGGCGCCGCCGCCGTGACCGTCTACTCGATCGCCAAGTGGCCGATCCTGATCGCGGTCGTGATGGTGCTGTTCGCGGCGCTCTACTACGCGGCTCCGAACGTCAAGCAGCCGAAGTTCCGCTGGGTCTCCCCCGGCGGCGTGCTGGCGGTCCTGATCTGGATCGTCGCCTCGGTCGCGTTCGGGTTCTACGTGTCGAACTTCGGCTCCTACAACAAGACCTACGGCACGCTGGGCGGCGTGATCTCGTTCCTCGTCTGGATGTGGATCACGAACATCGCGATCCTGCTCGGCGCGGAGTTCGACGCGGAGCTGGAGCGCGAGCGGGAGCTGGAGGCGGGGATCAACGCCAGGGATGAGATCAAGTTGCCGGCGAGGGATACGACGAAGCTCAAGTCCTAACGGTTGTTGCTGCTTCTAACCGTTCTGTTGCCTCGTGGAATGACGGAGTGACGGAGTGGCGGGGGTTGACGGAGTGGCGGGGGTTGACGGAATGACGGGTTTGTCGGCCGCTGCTCATTTCGGACGTGATCTGTTGATCAGCCCGTTCAGTGCTCGAGCTATTCCGGCGACGTCGTCCGCGTGGTCGCGGCGGAGCAGGCCCCGGGCTGTCGCGCAATCGATCCAGTGCTCGGTCTCATAGAGCGAGCCGCGGGCGATTAGCAAGAAGTTTCGCTTGTCGGCGACGGTCCAGCGGCCGCCCGCCTCCGCGATGTTGGCCGCGACCGAGTCGATCGACCGGACCAGCTGAAGCCCTACCGAGTCGCGGTCGAACGCAGGCCAGCTCACTACGACGGCGTGGAGTTCGTCAGCGAGTGCACGCGCACGCTGCCAAGCGACGAGAGAACGAAAAGTGCTGGCCATACCGACCAAAGCCCGCGAAGCCCCCGGCTTCGCCCCCCGTCACTCCGTCACCCCCCGTCATTCGGTCAACCCCCGCCACTCCGCCATTCCGTCATTCCGAACGGGCAACAGGGGGGACTACGACCCAGCCAAAGCCGCCTGCGCCACCCCCACATCAAACGCCTTACACCAAATAACCACATGCCGATAGCGCTCGAGGTCAATCGACGAAGGCAACTCGTAGTACTGATCCCCCACATTCCCCTTCAACTTGTCGATCTCCCGATACGGCCCGATATCCCCGCTCACCTCGTCCTCGGCCAGGTAGACCCGCAGGTCGGGCGCGCGCTCGACGTCGAACTCGGTGAAGACGAGGCGCCGTCGGCCGTTCGCCAGGCGCACGATCCGGGCGCGGCCCTCCGCCGAGTGGTCGATGCCGCTGAAGGTGCCGGTCGAGAGCACGACGTTGCGCTTCGGCCGCTCCGGCGTCGCGACCTCGGGCATCTTGCTCGCCGGGACGGCCTCGTCGGCGAACGAGACGTCGTCGTCCGCCTTGTCGTCGGTGAGCGAGGTCCAGGCGAAGATGCCGCCGACCGCGGCCACGGTCAGCAGGAACGCCACGCGCAGCGGCAGGCGCAGCTACGGCCGCTCCTTGCGCAGCTTGCCCAGCGCGATCGACGCGCCGACGAACCAGGCGACCGCGAAGCCGATCGACGACCAGTAGGCCGGCACGCCGGTCGCGTCGGCGAACGCGCGCGAGACCGGCGACGCGAACAGCCAGAGGCCGGCGAGCAGCGCCGCCACTGCGAGGGCCAGCGCCGCGACCTGCAGAGCGAGCGGCGCGCGGGCGCGCTGCGCCGGCGGTTGCTCGGGCGAGTCGGCCATGGCGTCACCCTAGTCCCCCGCGCGCGTGGAGCGTTACGTTGCGTGTCATGGCGATCACCCTCCACCAGGGCGACATCACGGAGGACTCCGAGGCCGACGCGATCGTCAACGCGGCGAACACGAGCCTGCTGGGCGGAGGCGGCGTCGACGGGGCGATCCACCGCGCCGCCGGGCCGGAGCTGCTCGAGGAGTGCAGGCAGCTCGGCGGGTGCGAGACCGGCGACGCGAAGATCACCGGCGCCGGCCGCCTGCCGGCCCGCTACGTGATCCACGCGGTCGGCCCGGTGTGGAACGGCGGGCAGCACGGCGAGCGCGACCAGCTCGCGTCGGCCTACCGGCGCTCGATCGAGCTGGCCGCCGAGCACGGCGCCCGGCGCGTCGCGCTGCCGGCGATCTCGGCCGGCGTCTACCGCTTCCCGCTCGACCTGGCGGCGCAGGTCGGCATCGAGGCGGTCGGCGATGCGCTGTCCGAGCACCCGGAGGTCGAGGAGGCCCGCTTCTGGCTCTTCGGCGACGACGCCTACCGCGCGTTCGAGGAGGCGCTCGCACGCGCGGCCTGATTCCTCAGTCGTTCCCGACCGCTCGCGACGGCGCGGACGCGCCGCTGGTGGTTCGCGAACGGCTCGACCCGAGCGCGGTGCGGCCGATCCTCCGACGCCTGAGCGAGCTGGAGGAGGAGGTTCCGGCCCTGGCGGCGCAGCTGGCCGCCGCGACCGTGGGCGACGACGACACGCGCGCGGAGGCCTGGTGGACCCTGTGGACCCGCGCACCGCGCGACCAGGCGATCGACGAGGCGGCGCTGCCCGCGGTGCCCGTGCTGACTGCGCTGGCCGGCTGGCCGCACTACCCGGATCGGGTGCCCGCGCTGATGCTGCTGCGCGAGGTCGCCTGCGCCGACCGGATCACCCCGCGCCACGACCACGACGAGTTCGCGGAGCTCCGCGAGGCACTCGCCTCGGGCATCCGTCACATCGCCAGCCGCTGGCGGACCGAGCCGCCCGAGATCCGGCGCGCCCTGGTCTGGGTGCTCGGCGCCGTGCCCGAGGTGCGGGTGCAGTTCCACGCGCTGATCGACGAGACGCTGCCGGCGGACCGGCGCCCCGAGTGGGAGGAGCAGCTGCTCGGCGCGTCGGCGTCGCCCGCGCTCGAGTCCTGGGTCGTCGACGGCTGAGTGCCCGGGGTGGGATTCGAACCCACACGCCTCTGAGGACAATCGGGTTTAAGCCGATCGCGTCTGACCAAGTTCCGCCACCCGGGCCCGGACGCTCAGTTTAGGCGCGTTCCGGGCCTCGTTCTCACGCGTACGCGCGAGTGGGAGCGCAACTTCTCCGCTGTTACCGTGTCGAAGACCCCAGCAGCGAACCTGCGCCAACTTGGAAGCCTCCGCTCTCAACCACACGACCGCCGCAGGTCTGCCCGCGCTCGCGGGCCGCTCGCCGTTGCTGCGGCTGCAGAGCGACGAGAAGCTGATCGTCCTCATCCGCCGCGGCCAGCACGGCGCGTTCGAGGCGCTCGTCCAGCGCTACCAGTCGCGGCTCCTGGCCTTCTGCCGCCACATGCTGGGCTCGACCGAGGACGCCGAGGACGTGCTCCAGGAGGTCTTCGCCGCTGCCTTCAACGCGATGATCGCCGACCAGCGAGCGATCAACGCACGTCCCTGGCTCTACCGGATTGCCCGCAACCGCTGCCTCAACCACCTGCGCCGTCCGCAGCACGCCGGCCAGGACTCGATGGACGTCTTCGAGCGCGACGGCGGCCTGACCACCGCCGACGCGGTCTACAAGCGCGAGGAGTTCCGCCAGATCGTCTCGGACGTGCAGGACCTGCCCGAGACGCAGAAGACCGCGCTGCTGCTCCGCGAGATCGACGCGCTCTCCTACGACCAGATCGCCGAGGCGATGGAGACCACGGTCCCCAGCGTCAAGTCGCTGCTCGTGCGCGCGCGTGTGTCGCTGGCCGAGGCCGCCGAGGCGCGCCTCCTCACCTGCGAGGAGGTCCGCCTGGAGCTCGGCCAGGTGGCCGAGGGCCTGGCCAAGACCACCGCTCCGGTCCGCCGCCACCTGAAGAGCTGCGACCGCTGCCGCGTCTTCCGCGGCGAGCTGCGCAAGGCGAACCGGGCGCTCGCGGCGGTCTACCCGCTCGGGCCGCTCGTCATCGTCAAGAAGTTCTTCGTGGGCAAGCTCGGCCTGACCGCAGGCGGCACGGCCGGCAGCTCGAGCGCCGGCGTGGCCGGCGCCGGCGCGAGCGGCGGGGTCGCGGGCGCCGCGGCCGGCGGTGCCGGCGCGGGCGCGGGCGGCTTCCTGTCGGCCGGCGCCAGCGCGCTCGCCACCAAGGCCGCGGCCGGGCTGGCCGCCGCCGCGCTCGTCACGGCCGGCGCCGTCGAGGTCAAGCAGGTCGCCCAGCCCGACAGCGACGCCGATCTGGCGCGCACGCCGGCGCAGATCGCCGCGCCGTCGCAGTCGGCGCCGATCGCTCCGCAGGTCGCCGTGGTGGCGAAGCCGCCGGTCGTCCACGCCCCGCCGATCGTCAAGGACGAGCCCACCCCGGTCGTGGCCGACGAGCCCGCCAAGGACGACAAGGTCGCCAAGGCCGAGCCGACCACCGACGCGGTCGCCGCCCCCGCTGAGCCGGCGCCTGCGACGGCCGACCCGACGCCGGTCACCTCGCAGCCGAACAGCGACCCGGTCGTCGTCCAGGAGGACTCCTCGACGGTGACCCTCGACGAGGACAACTCGACGGACTACGGCTCGGGCGGCGGCGAGGACTGGGGCGAGCCGGGCCAGGACTCCGGCGCGGGCAGCGGCTCCAGCGGCAGCGGCGCGGGCTCGAACACCCCTCCGCCCGGCGAGTCGAGCGGCAGCCCCGCTTCGCCGAACCCCGCGCCGGTGGCCGGTGACCGCGGCCCGGTCCGCGGCCTCGTCGCACCTTGAGCGAAGCCGGCGGCCACGCGCCGTTCGAGAACTTCCTCTCGCTCGACATCCGCGTCGGGCGCGTGACCGGTGCCGAGGAGTTCCCCGAGGCGCGCGTTCCCGCCTGGAAGCTGACGATCGACTTCGGGCCCGAGGTCGGGGAGAAGCGCTCGTCGGCCCAGATCACCCACTACGCGCGCGAGCAGCTGGAGGGCCGGCTCGTGGTCGCGGTGACGAACTTCGCGCCCAAGCGCATCGCCGGCTTCAAGTCCGAGTGCCTGGTGCTCGGCGCGCTGAACGAGGCGAACGGCGTCGTGCTCCTGCGCCCGGACGAGGACGCGGCGGAGCCCGGCGACCGGATCGCGTAAGGCTCAGCCCACGGGCGTGAGCCCGATGACCTTGAGCCTGCGCTCGAGCGCCTTCATCGCGAACGCGCGCGTCTCGTCGACGCTGACGCCGAACAGGTCGTCGCCCTCCTCGGCCCACGGCGGCTGCAGCACGCCGTCGGCGGCCGGCCCGCACTCGACCAGCGTGCGCTGGATCGCATCCCGGTAACGCTGGTCCTGCTGGGCCATCTCGCGCAGGAAGCGGGCGCCGAAGGCGACGTGGCGGTGCTCGTCGCGGGCGACGTTGTTGAACCCCTCGACGAAGCCGGGCAGCGTGCCGACCTCCTCGTTGTAGGAGATGATGAAGTGCTGCCCGGTCAGCGCGAGCATGCCCTCGATGACCATGTGGTAGAGGGTCACCGCCTCGACGAGCGTCTCGGTGTCCTCCGGGTCGGCGGCCAGGCGGTCGACCCGCGACTTCAGCATCTCGTCGAACAGGACGCCGAAGTTCTCGTTCAGGTGCTGGCTGGTCTCCGCCAGCCGGTCCTGCAGGTTGTCCGACTCGAGCACGCCAACCTGCTCGTAGAAGGCGTTGAAGAACTGGACGTGACGAGCCTCGTCGGCGATCTGGGTGCACAGGAAGATCCGCATGTCCTCCTGCGGGCAGGCTCGCATCATCGGCCCGAGCTCGGAAGCCACTCGCTGCTCCCCGATGAAGAACGACGACAGGCCGTACATGCGCTGGTAGCGCTCCTCGGGCGGGATGCGCTCGTGCCAGTCGATGCGGTCCTGGCTGAAGTCGATGTCCTGGACCGCCCACTGCTGGCGCTCCCACAGCGAGTACAGCTGGGCATAGGACAGGAGGTTGACCTCGCCGCGGTCGGCGCCCTCCTGCAGGCCGGGGTCGTGCGTCTGCTGGAAGTCGTCGCGCTCCGTGCGCGGGACGCCGGTTTTGCTCATGCGGGGCAGCCTACCGCAGGGTTTGGCTGCGTAGCCAGTTTCGCCTCAGGGACCCGGCTCGGCCGTCGCCTCGATGCGCACGGGCGTGCCGTTGGCCAGCCGGCCGCGGTAGGCGCCGCCCTGGTGAAGCCCGGCCAGCCGCACCGAGTCGCTGCGCTTCCCGCCGCCCGCTGTGAGCCGCTGCCCGGCGATCTGGAGCTGGTAGCGCGCGCCGTCGGCGGATCGCAGCCGCACGGTCACCTCGATGAACGGCGGGACGCGAACGACCCGGGGGGAGATCTTGCCGCCGCGGCCCGTGAACGAGGCGTCGATGCCCACCGGTTCCTCGTCCCCGGCGCCTCCGGGCTGGTCCTCCGGCGAGGTCGTGTCGGTGGACGGCGACTTGGGCTCCGCCTCGGTGCCCGGCGGCTCGGCCGGCTCGCTTTCACTGGCCGTGCCGTCGGTGGGCTCGCGGTTCGTGCCGGTCGACAGCTCGGGCGACTGCGAGGTGCGCGGGTCCTGGGCGACCTGCTCGTCGTCGGCGCCGCAGCCGGCCAGGGCCAGCAGCGCCAGCACGGTCGCCCCGGCCGCCGCCGTCCGGCGCCGGTCGAATGGCCAGAGTCGGTCGGGCGGGCGCACGCCGGAGGCGACCAGGGCGGCCACGAACCAGAAGGCTGTGGCTATGCGTTCCGCGTTGGAGGGGTGATCGAACAGGCAGAAGATGAAGAAACCCGTTACGGCGGCCAGGCTCGACGCGGCCAGGGCGCGGCCGCGGCCCACGGCCCGGTAGCCGCGCCACAGCAGCCACCCCGCTATCCAGACCCAGGCCAGGAAGGCGAGCGGCCCTGCCTCCACCAGCCAGGTGAGCCACAGGTTGTGCGAGTGACGGTAGTGGGCGCCGGGGTCGCCGGCGGCGCGCAGGGCATCGCCCGCCCGGCCCAGGCCCACACCCGTCGTCGGGTTGTCGCGCGCGACGTCGAGCGACACCGACAT
>Ga0126312_10003079_pt1 | contig 11225 bp, 13 predicted proteins | sample Plot104A_FD_92537 | JGI IMG/M metagenome (GOLD analysis project Ga0126312, IMG submission 92537) | Serpentine soil microbial communities from UC McLaughlin Reserve, CA, USA - Plot104A | ecosystem: Environmental > Terrestrial > Soil > Grasslands | place: USA: UC McLaughlin Reserve, Lake County... | reverse complement strand
GGATCATCCAGCCCGGCCGCGACCCTGAGCCGTACCGGTTCCGCGGCGTGCCGGGCCCGCGCGTCCCGGGCGCGACGGGTATGCGGCCACCGCCGTAACGGACAAGGCCGAGGGTCAGACCCTCGGCCTTGTCCGCTCCCGACTCGGCCGAACGGGCGGTGGCTCGAACGACGAGCTGCAGCGTGCGGCGCCAAGCGCGCCGACCGCTAGGGTCGTGCGATGGCCGAGCGCGTTCCTTGGGAGGAGCTTCGCCCCGAGGATCCCCACGTTTGGCGCACGCTCGGCTACCGACGCGTGGAGCAGGAATCGGGCAGCGGCCGCAACGTGATCGAATGGGACGCGACCGAGGACTATGCGTTTCCTGCCGACGGCGGCTGGGTGATCCACGGCGGGCTCGTGACGACGCTGCTCGACACGGCGATGGGCGGCGCCTGCTGGACGGTCCTCGACAAGGGTGAGACCTTCCTCACCGCCGACCTCCGTGCCGAGTTCATCCGCGCGACGCGGCCGGGGACGATCCGCGCCGAAGGCCGCGTGGTTCACAAGACGCGTCGGCTCGCGTTCTGCGAGGCCGAAGCCTTCGACGCCGCCGGCGAGCTGCTCGCCGCGGCGCGTTGCACTCAGGTGCTCAGGTCGGATCGCCGCTGACGCGGCGATGCTGCGGCGGCAGCGGACACGAGACGAACGTCCGGCCGGTGAGCAAGTACCCGAGCTTGTACGCCTCGCAGCCCGCACAGAAGCCGGTGACCGCCGCGAGCAGTGCGAGCGCGCCGACGAGCAGGCCGAGCGCGGCGCCAAGCGCGCCGAGCCCTGCGACGTATGCGAGCGACGCCGCCGAGAGCACCGCGAGACCGACCATGTTCGCGAAGCGAGGCGGCCGCGCGTCCTCGAGAGGACCCTCGCCGAACACCCGCTGAACCACCTCGAAGTAGAAGACGCACGCGACACACCAGCGCCGGCCGCGCGTCAGCCCGAGCGCGAGCTGGAGCGCAAGCAGCGCGAGCAACCACCATACGCCGAGCACGACGGCGACGAGCGCGAGCGTGCCGATGACGAACTGGTTCGTCCGCGGCGCCCTGCTGTCGATCACCTCGGTGTCGCGGTACGGATCCGCCGATCGCTTCACGAAGTGAAGTGATACCAGCGCGCGTCAAAGCGGCGCCCGCCGGCCGACGCAGCAACGAGCAAGTGGCTCAGAGCGACGAACCGGGCTCGGCGACCTTGACCAGCGCCTTGCCCCGGTTCCTGCCGTTCAGCAACCCGATGAAGGCGCGTGGCGCGTTCTCGAGCCCATCTGTCACGTCCTCGCGATACCGCAGCGTCCCGTCTGCGACCCACCGCGCGAGCCGCGGCAGCGCCTCGCCGAACCGCGAGGCGTAATCGTTGACGAGGAAACCCTGCATCGTCGCCCGGAACACGATCAGCAGGCCGGGATGGAACGACGGCTGCGGCCGGTCGGCGTTGTACTGCGAGACCTGGCCGCAGATGGCGATCCGCGCACCGACGTTCAGGCGCCGATGGACCGCCGCGGACACCTCCCCGCCGACGTTGTCGAAGTACACGTCCACGGCGCCGGCACATGCCTCCTTCAGCGCTTCACGGAAGTCGTCCCGCTTGTAGTCGACGGCCGCGTCGTAGGAATAGAGCTCTCGGAGGTCGCTGCACTTCTCCGCGCCGCCTGCGATCCCGACCGTGCGGCAGCCCGCGATCCGAGCGAGCTGGCCGGCGACTTGACCGACCGCGCCCGCCGCGCCGGATACCACGACGGTGTCCCCGGCGCGCGGGCGGCCGACGTCGAAGAGGCCGAACCAGGCCGTCAGCCCCGTCGCGCCCAGCACGTGCAGCGCGGTCGTGATCGGGGCGACCGACGGATCGATCTTGCGCAACGACCCCGCCCGCGCCACCGCGTGCTCCTGCCAGCCGAGCTGCCCGAGCGCGATGTCCCCGGGCGCGAACCGCGGATCGCGCGACTCGACGACCTCGCCGATCGCTTGCGACGTGATCACGTCGCCGAGCTCGAGCGACCGCGCGTACGAGCGAGTCTCGCTCATGCGCCCGCGCTGATATGGATCGACGGAGACGTACAGCGCGCGCACCAGCACCTCGCCCGCCCCCGGCTCCGGCACCTGGACGTCTTCCAAGGCGAAGTCCGACTCCTGCGGCATCCCTCGCGGCCGCGCCGCGAGCGTCACGCGACGGCTCACGAGAAGCGCCAGCCGTCGCCCGACTCGAACGCCTTCAGCACGCGTCGCGCGACGACCATGCGGTGCACCTCGTCCGGCCCGTCGTAGATTCGGGCGCTCCGCGCCAGCGCATACATCCCCGCAAGGGGCGTGAGGTCCGTCAGCCCGAGCGCGCCGTGTACCTGCACCGCGCGATCGATCACGTCGTTGAGAACACGCGCGGCGTAGAACTTGACCACCGACACCTCGACGCGCGCCTCGTCGCCCTGGTCGATCTTGTGCGCAGCGTCGAGGGTCAGCAGCCGGCAGGCCTGGATCTCGGCCGCGGAGTCCGCGATCCAGTTCTGCACCGTCTGCTTGTCCGCGAGACGCGAGCCGAACGCCTCGCGCTCGAGCGCGCGGGTGCACATGAGCTCGAACGCACGCTGCATCTGCCCCAGCCACCGCATGACGTGGTGGATTCGTCCCGGCCCGAGCCGCTTCTGCGCAATCCGGAAGCCGTCGCCCTCCTCGCCGAGCGTGTTGGCGGCCGGGACGCGGACGCGCCGGTACCAGATCTCGCAATGCGTCGACCAGTTCCGCCCCCGGTGCCCCATCGTCGGCACGGCGCGAGCGATCTCGAGGCCGGGCGCGTCGGCCGGGACGAGGATCTGCGACATGCGCCGGTGCGGCGTCGCGTCGGGATCCGTGACGCACATGACGATTCCGAACGTGGCGCCCTCGGCCGCCGAGCTGAACCACTTGTGGCCGTCGATCACCCATTCGTCGCCGTCGCGCACAGCGCGCGTCCGCAGCCCTGTCGGGTCGGCGCCCGAGACCTCCGGTTCGGTCATCGAGAAGAACGAGCGCGCGTCGCCCTCGACGAGCGGCTTCAGCCAGCGCTCCTTCTGCTCGTCAGTCCCGAACAGATGCAGGATCTCGCCGTTGCCGGCGTCCGGGGCCTGGCAGTTGAAGACGAGCTGCGCCCAGACGCTGCGTCCGATCTCTTCGTTGAGATGCGCGTACGAGAGGAAGCCGCGGCCCGTGCCGCCGGCCTCCGGCGGCAGGTGCGGCGCCCAGAGGCCTTCCGCCTTGGCCCTGCGCCGCAGCTCGGCGACGAGCTCGTCCGCCGCCTCGTCCTCGCGCGCGAGCTCCGACTCGTTCGGGTAGACGTGCTCCTCCATGAAAGAGCGGTAGCGCCCCCGAAGCTCCTGGATCTCCTCGGGCGGCGCGAGCTCCGTAACCGTCACGAGGTTTAGCATCGCAGGTCGTGCGCCTCGGCTTCTACATGGGGTATCCGCCACCGGGGACGAACCCACTCGAGCTGATCGCGCTCGCGCAGGAGGCGGAGCGCCTGGGCTACGACTCGGCGTGGGCGGCGGAGGCATGGGGCACCGACGCCGTCTCCGTCCTCGCGTGGCTCGCCGCCACGACCTCGACGCTCAAGATCGGCTCCGCGATCATGCAGATCCCGGGGCGAACGCCCGCGAACGCGGCGATGACGGCGGCGACCCTCGACCTGCTCTCCGGCGGCCGCTTCCTGATGGGGCTCGGCACCTCGGGGCCGCAGGTGGTCGAGGGCTGGCACGGCGAGCCGTGGGGGAAGCCGCTCGCGAAGACGCGAGAGTACGTCGAGATCGTCCGGACCATCCTGCGACGCGAGGTCCTCGAGCACCACGGTGAGCACTACGAGATCCCCTATCGCGGCAACGGCTCGACGGGCCTCGGAAAGCCGCTGAAGCTGATGGCGCGGCCGCTGCGCGCGGAGATCCCGATCTACCTCGCGTCGATCTCGCCGAAGTCGGTCGAGCTGGCCTTCGAGATCGCGGACGGCTGGATGCCGATCTTCTTCGTGCCCGAGCGCGCGCGCGAGACGTTCGGGTTCGAAGCCCGCGACGGCTTCGAGATCGCGCCGAGCGTGCCGGCGCTGCTCACGGACGACGTCCAGCACGGGCGTGACTCGCTCAAGCAGTACTACGCGCTCTACGTCGGCGGCATGGGCGCGCGAGGCACGAACTTCTACAACTCCCTCTTCGCGCGCTACGGCTACGAGGACGACGCACGGGTGATCCAGGAGCTGTACCTGGGGGGACGGCAACGCGACGCGGCGGCGAAGGTGCCCGACAAGTTCGTCGACGAGGCCGCGCTCGTCGGCCCGAAGGCGCGGATCGCCGAGCGGCTCGAGGCGTGGCGGGAATCGGGGGCGACGACGCTCCTCGTGTCCGCGCGAGACGCGGACACGCTGCGCGCGGTCGCGGAAGTGGCGCTCTAAGCGCGCGCAAGCGCCGCAGCGGCGCCGTCGGCGAGCTGCGGCACCGCGCGCTCGAACGCGGCCGCGCGCGCGTCCTCGGCGCCGAGCTCTCCACGTACGAAGCGGCCGTAGATCGCCTCGCAGAAGACAGCCGCCTTCCAGAGCGCCAGCGCCTCGAACCACGGCAGCGGCTCAACGTCGCGTCCGCTCCGTTCGACATAGCGTGCAACGAGCTCCGCACGCGTCGGAAAGCCCGGCTGGGCAGTCACCGGAGAAGTCCCGAGCGGGCTCGGCGCGCCGTCCGGCTCGCTGTACGTGGCAAGCAAATAACCGACGTCGGCTCGGGGGTCGCCGATCGCGCCCATCTCCCAGTCGAGGACGGCCACGATTCGAGCGGGGTCATCGCGCGCGACCATCGTGTTGCCGAGGCGGAAATCGCCGTGGACGACGGTCGACTGGAGCGGCTCGGGGACATTCGCGGCCAGCCACGTCCCGACCTCCTCGACGGTCGTCAGCTCGCGCGTCTGGTTGATCTCCCAGAGCTGCGAGAAGCGGCGCACCTGCCGCTCGAGGTAGCTGCCTGGGCGCATGAACGCAGTTAGCGCCGGGTGCGAGACATCGGCCACGTGGATCTCGACCAGCGAATCGACGAGGTCGTCTGCGAGCCGGCGGCGCGCGCCGTGCTCGGCAAGCCCCGGGGGGAGCGTCGAGGTCACCACCTCGCCGTCGAGCCATTCCATGACGTAGAACGGCACGCCGAGCATGCCCTCGTCGTCGCACACCGCGACGATGGTCGGCAGACGCCCAAACCCGGCATCGCGAAGCGCGAGCTGGAGCCGCGCCTCGCGCACCATGTCGTGCGCGGACGGCGGCAACGGCGGACGCGGCGGGCGGCGGAGGACGTAGCGCGACCCGTCGGCGCGCTCGAGCAGGAACGTGAAGTTCGAGCCGCCGCCTTCGCCGATCCGGCGGGCTCGCAGCGTGCCCGAGCCGAGATCGCGGGCGTCGAGAAAGTCGCGCACGCGCTCGAGCACGAGCAGCGGCGCGCGTGGGAGGTTTTCGGCCTCCGCCGCGGTCTCGACGATGTCCACCGCGATGATCGTATTCGCGCGCGGCGCTCGGTTAGGTTTCGGGCGTGGCGCACGTCGAGCATGTCGAGCACGATGCGGTCGTCGCGCTGATCCGCCGCGAGCCCGGCGAATACGCAGCCATCCGCGAGCTCTGGAAGAAACATTCGGTCGCGGAGGACGAGCGCGACCTGCCCGGCCTGATCTCGACCCTGACCGAGGACTGCGTGTACGAGCTCGCGCAGACCGGCCACCGCTGGGAGGGCCACGAGGGCGCTGCGCGCTTCTACACGGGATTGCTGACGGCGTTCCCGGACATCCACTTCGATCTAACCGACATCGTGATCGGCCCGCAAGGAGTCTGCGAGGAGGCGCGGGTCACCGGAACGCACGAGGCGCGCTGGCTCGACGCCGAGCCGACGGGCGAGAAGCTCAGCTGGCGCGTCGTGATCTTCTTCCCATGGGACGAGAAGCGGAAGCTGTTCAGAGGCGAGAAGGTCTACACGGACGTCGACGTCTGGAGCCAGGCGGCGATTCGCTGACCGACCTCTTCGCCGGCGTCTTCTTGGAGGAAATGGCCGGCACCGCCGACGGGCTGCTGCAGCTCGGCTCCGGGGATCAGCTCGGCGAATCGCTCCGCGACGACCGGTGAGAAGACCGGGTCGGAGTCGCTGAAGAAGACGAGCGCCGGCTTCGTCCAACCGCGTAGCTCCTCGCGCACCTCACGCATCTTCTGCGCCGACGGGTGCTCCGGCTCCGTCGGCACGAGCTCCGGGAACATCAGGACGCCCGCCATCGCCTCCGCCTCCGGGAACGGCGCGTTATACGCGGCGATGACGTCGTCGGAAAGCTCCCTCGTGCAACCGACGCGGACGAGTTGGCCTGGGCGGAAATCCGTCCCCGTGCGCCGAACCAGGTCACGGAACCGAAGCCACGTCTCTGACGGCGGCCGGCCCGAGACGATCCCTGTGTTGAGGATGACGAGGCGCGCGAAGCAATCCGGCCGCTCCACCACGACACGCAGGCCGATGGGTCCGCCCCAGTCGTGCACGACGATCGTCACGTCGCGCAGGTCGAGCCCCTCGACGAAACGCGCGATCGATTCGGAATGTGAGTCATACGAGTACCACTCCCGATCGACCGGCTTGTCGGAGCGGCCGAACCCGAACAAGTCCGGGGCGACCACGCGGGCCACCGGCACGAGCTGCGGGATCACCTTGCGGTACAGGTAGGCCCATGTCGGCTCGCCGTGGAGGAGCAGGACCGGGGCGCCTTCGCCCTCGTCCAGATAGTGCAAGCGGAGGCCGTCCTGGTCGACGTACTGCGGCGCGAAGTCGTATCCCGGCAGCGAGTCGAATCGCTCGTCCGGCGTGCGGAAGGCGTTCACGAGCAAGCCCGCGTCGGCGCAAACGCTGTGCCGGCGCGGAAACGCGGTGCCTGGCACCGGTTCAAGAGTGAGGAGTTTCGTCCACAGCGACAGCGGGCTCGCGCACGTGCGCGAGGAAGTCGAGCACCAGCCGGTTGATCGTCTCCGGCTCCTCGAGCGGGAGATTGTGGCCGCTTCCGCACAGCTCGACGTAGCGGGCGTTCGGCAGGCGCTGCGCTAAGCGGCGGCCGTTCTCGATGGGAACGATCACGTCGGCGTCGCCGTGCACGACCAGCGCCGGCGCCTCGATGCGTTCGACGTCGCACCCGTCCGCGTAGAAGCCGTAGCACGCCTGGACATGCGCGTCGATCGTCCGGTACGACGTCGGGTGCTCGAGCCGCGCCCGGAGAATCTCCTCGAATCGATCGGGATTACGCTCGGCCCACCCCGGCGCGAACGTGTACGGCATCGTTCGCCGCCCGAACTCCTCGAGCGGCAGCCCCATCGCGTCGGTGAACGCCTGCCGCACTACAGCGGGACGCGGGACTCGGTCGGGCCCACCCGCCCCGGTGCCGATCAACACGAGCGAACGAACGAGCTCCGGACGCGCCAGCGCAAGCGTCAACGCGACGTAGCCGCCCATCGAAAGGGCGACGACGTGAGCGCCGGGGCCGGCCAAGATCTCCGCGGCGTCGTCCGCGAGATCTCGGATCGTGTACGGCTCCTCCGGGATCGGCGAGCGGCCGGTCCCGCGCGCGTCGAACGCGATCGTCCGGAACCGCCGCGCGAAGACCGGCAGCTGCTCGCGCCACGCCCACAGCCCCTGACCGAGGCCCTGGATCAGGAGCAGCGGGTCTCCTTCTCCCTGCTCCTCCACGTGGAGCTTTGACGCTGCGGTCGGGCGCGTGGTACGAACGTCCATCGTGGCGAACCTCGCCGGGAAGGTAGCGATCGTCACCGGAGCCGGCCGCGGCATCGGCCGCGAGCATGCGCTTGCGCTTGCGCGCGCCGGTGCGAAGGTCGTCGTGAACGATCTCGGCGCCTCCCTGACGGGAGAAGGCGCGGACGAGACGCCGGCGCAGCAGGTCGTCACAGAGATCGAGCAGCTGCGCGGTGCCGCCGTCGCCGACGGCGAGAACGTCGCGGACTTCGACGGCGCAAGGCGGATGGTGCAGCGCGCGATCGACACGTTCGGGCGGCTCGACATCCTCGTCAACAACGCCGGCATCACCCGCGACCGGATGCTCGTGAACATGACCGAAGACGAGTGGGACGCGGTGATTGCCGTGCACCTCAAGGGGCACTTCGCGCCGACACGGCACGCCGCCGCCCACTGGCGCGAGCGGTCGAAGGCGGGCGAGGCAGTCCGCGCCCGCGTGGTGAACACGTCGAGCCCGTCGGGCGTCTTCGGCAACGTCGGCCAGGCGAACTACGGCGCCGCGAAGGCCGGGATCGCCGGCTTCACCGTAATCGCTGCGCAGGAGCTGGCACGCTACGGCGTCACCGTCAACTGCCTCGCGCCGAACGCGCGCACGCGGATGACCGAGGCGGCATTCGGCGAGATCCCACCGCCCGAGGCCGGGTTCGACGCGATGGATCCCGCCAACATGTCTCCGATCGTCGTGGGCCTGTGCGCCGACGAGGCGCAGCACATCACGGGTCAGTGCTTCTTCGTCTACGGCGGCGCGGTGAACGTGCTCCGTCCGTGGGACGCGGGCGCGCTGCTCGCGCGCGAGGGGCGGTGGGGAGCGGACGAGTTCCTCTCCGAGCTGCTCGAGGCGTTCCCCGAAGGGGCCGCGCCTGAGGGCATGGTGGCGATGATGGCCAAGGCCGGCGGCCGCTCGGCACGGCTCGGCGCGGCGGCGCCGTCCCAGAGTTAGTGGCTCAGAGCCACAATCTCGCCCGCCTCGCCGAGCGGACCCGTGAGCGGAACGGCGACTACGAGGTAGTTTGGTTCGACGGCAGCTGGTACCGGTCGGGCGACCTGTTCGAGCGCACGCAGCGGGTCGCCGCGGGGCTGGCCGAGCTCGGCGTCCAACCCGGCGACCGCGTCGTCGTCTACGCCATGAACGCGCCGGAGGTGCCGCTCGTCTACAACGCGATCTGGCGTGCAGGCGCGGTCGTCACGCCCGTCATCTTCCTGCTCCCGCGGCCGGAGCTCACGCAGGTGCTCGGCGACTGCGGCGCGACGCTGGTCGTCACCTCGCCGGAGCTCGCGGATGCCGTCGAGGGAGTGCGCGCCGTTTCGCTCGAGGAGCTGCCGGAAGCCGATCCTGCGCCAATCGTCCCGCGTGCCGACGGCGACCTCGCCGCCCTGATGTACACCGGAGGAACGACGGGCCGCGCCAAGGGCGTGATGCTTTCCCACGCCAACCTGTGGCATGCCGGCAGGGCTGGGATGGAAGCCGGGTACGTCGCCGGGATTACACGAGGGCTCGGAACGCTGCCGCTGTCGCACGCGTACGGCCTGCTCGTGACGGTCGTCGGGTTGCACTCCCCCGAGCCGAACATTTCGGTGCTGATGCGTTGGTTCGATCCGGAGGCCTTCCTGCGGTTGGTCGAGGAGCACCGGATCCAGATCAGCGCCGTTGTGCCGTCGATGCTGCAGCTCCTCCTGGCGCAGCCGCTCGAGGATTACGACCTCTCGTCGCTGCGCTACGTCGTCTCCGGCGCGGCGCCGCTCGCGCGCGAGGTCGTCGACGAGGTCGCGCGGCGCCTGCCGCACGTCGAGCTGCGCGAGGGCTACGGCCTCACCGAATCCTCGGCGATTGTCTCGTCGAATCCGCCGGGTCGCGTTCGCCAAGGCTCGGTCGGCGTGCCCGTGCCGGGCGTCGAGGTGCGGGTCGCAGGCAGCGACGACGCCGACCTGGCCCCGGGTGAGGTCGGCGAAATCTGTTGCCGCTCGCCGATGGTGATGCAGGGCTACTGGAACGAGCCCGAGCTGTCGGCGGAGACGCTACGCGGCGGCTGGCTGCACACGGGCGACCTCGGCCGCATCGACGACGACGGCTACCTGTACGTCGTCGACCGCAAGAAGGATTTGATCATCCGCGGAGGGTTCAACGTCTTCCCGCGCGACGTCGAGGACGCGCTGATCGAGCACCCCGCGGTGTCGCTCGTTGGCGTCGTCGGCAGACCCGACGAGCGACACGGCGAGGAGGTCGTTGCTTTCGTCTCGCTGCGCGCCGGCGCGACCGCGACCGGCGACGAGCTTGTCGCGTTCGCGAAGGAGAGGATCGGCGGCTACCGCTACCCGCGCGAAGTACGGATCCTCCGCGACATCCCGCTCACGCCGGTCGGCAAGGTCGACCGGAAATCGCTGCGCGCCATGTTGTAGAAAGCGATCATGGCGACGACACTCACCCCGGCCGACCTCGAGCGCGGCGAGCGCGATCTCGGCACGAGCGCTTGGCACACAATCGAGCAGCGCCATATCGACCTCTTCGCCGAGGCGACCGGCGACCACCAGTGGATCCACGTCGACCACGATCTGGCCGCACAAGGGCCGTTCGGAACGACAATCGCGCACGGGTACCTGTGCCTCTCGATGCTGCCGATGCTCCTCTCTGAGGTGATCAGCATCGAGGGGGCCCGGATGGGGATCAACTACGGCATCGACCGCGTCCGGTTCACGGCACCTGTGCCATCGGGATCGGACGTCCGCCTCCACGCGAAGCTGCTGACCGGCGAGCCGCGCGGCGAGGGGGTGCTCTACAAGGTCGGCGTCCAGGTTGAGATCCGTGACATCGAGAAGCCCGCGCTCGTCGGCGAGATCCTCTACCTCGTCTTCGCCTGAACGTCGTCTTCCCGGACAGCACGGCCGTGCGCGCGTCGCCGCTCCGCGAGCGGCGTGAGGACGAGGCGGAACGCGACTTCGGCCTTTACTGCGACGAGCGCTGGGCGCCGACGTGGCCTGCGGAGACGATCGACTGGCCGGACTTCAGCGTGCCTCGCGACCGCCAGGCGGCTGCGGCGCAGATTCGGTCCGCGTTCGCGCGCGCCCGGGCGGGCGAGCGGGTCGAGGTCGGCTGCGCCGGCGGCCTCGGGCGAACCGGCACCGTCCTCGCCTGCATCGCCGTGCTCGCAGGAGTGCCGGCGGCGGACGCGGTGGCGTGGGTACGCGCGAACTACGACGCGCGCGCCGTCGAGACGGAGGAGCAAGAGAAGTTCGTCATCTGGTTCGGCGCGTCCGCGTCGGCGCCCGCGTGACCTTGTGGCTCAGAGCCACAAGCTCGGCGCCAGGCACAAATGCCCGCGCGCCACCCACCGCGTCACGCGAACCCGCGACGTACGTGGCTCGGAGCCACAATCTCGCCTGACACTTCGCGCTCCCACGCCAGCCACGGCGTCACGGGAACGCAAGCGAGTCCGTGGCTCAG
>Ga0126312_10003078_pt1 | contig 11228 bp, 13 predicted proteins | sample Plot104A_FD_92537 | JGI IMG/M metagenome (GOLD analysis project Ga0126312, IMG submission 92537) | Serpentine soil microbial communities from UC McLaughlin Reserve, CA, USA - Plot104A | ecosystem: Environmental > Terrestrial > Soil > Grasslands | place: USA: UC McLaughlin Reserve, Lake County... | reverse complement strand
GCGGTGGGATGCAATACACTAGTATATGTAGTCCACTTTCTGCAGAAGTAGACGTGCTGAGCATATTGGGCTTTTTCTATCTATCTGAGAATATAAACTCAGTTTATGTTTCTCTTGAATGAAAGTATGTTTAGAGAATGTATGTACGCATGTATAGAATCTATCTATTCTAATGTAAAAGAAATAAGAATGGTCGCAGCAATAAGGCTATTTAATAATGAGCACCAGTGAAAGTAGGAAATATGGTTCAGCAGAATCAATATTCGTTCTTTGTGAAACATGCCACTGGTGTGCTACCTATTTTGATAAATCCAGAGTACCTAGCGACAAATGTCTCATGTGCGGGAATAATGCAATCTCAACTTTCCCTATATTACCAAATGAAGAGTTTGCCTTTAATTATAATGAAAAGCGTGGAGTGGAGCTAGAGTTTGGGCTTAGGAAGAGCAAGGATAAGAGGGGAAAAGAAAGACAATAAATCACTCCATAGCATCTGTTTTTTCCTCAGAATGGGTGTCTGAGAAATGTCTGTCAGCTTCACCTTTTGAAAGAAATTCCTTCGCACAAACCGTGCACCTAAATGTGCCTCCTTCATATTCTGTCATAGTTGACCTAATAGTCTAATCTTATGTCTCTAGTTATAGCCATCATCTTCCCCGCAACGACTTTATCATAATCCAGTGTCTTTAAGACCTACCAATACGAACAAGAAAAGTTGCAGTCATAACTGGTGGAAATATCGGTATTGGACTTGCACAGCACAGAGGTTTGTCTTAGACGGAGCATATGTTTTCATTACTGGCCGCCGTCAAAATGAGCTTGACGAAGCAGTCAAACAGATCGGCACAAACGTCAGTAGTGTCCAGGGTGATGTCTCAAATCTAGCAGATCTTGATCGATTGTATGCCACTGTGAAAGAGCAGAAGGGCCGCATCAACATTTTATTCGCAAACGCTGGCGTTGGTGAATTTGTTCCGTTGGGGAATATTATAGAGATCCACTTCGACAAAACATTTGGCATCAATCATGACATCAAACATTGGGCTTCTGTTCACTGTGCAAAAAGGGCTTCCGCTATTTCAAGACGGTGGTTCGATCATTCTGAACGCTTCGATCGCTGCATCCAAAGGGATAGAGGCTTTAAGTGTTTACTGCGTTACCAAGGCCGCCGTGCGATCATTTGCACGTTCTTGGACAGTCGATCTGAAACACCGCAAGATCTGTGTCAATGCCATCAGTCCTGGTCCGATAGACACCCCGGGCGCCAGTAGTTTGGTACAGGGTGAGGAACAGGTCGAGCAATTCAAGGCGAGTATGGCGGCCACTGTCCCGCTAGAACGGATGGGTAACCCTGATGAAGTCGCTAAAGTAGCCTCGTTCCTTGCATCGGATGAGAGCAGTTTCATCACTGGTATCGAGTTTTTTGTAGATGGTGGTGCGGCACAAATCTAGTATGTCAAAACCGATTATACTTTGTCCTTATGTGGACTTTATAATTATCCAGAAGGTTCATTTTACAATTCCTTGTTCTCCAATATAAAATTTCATTCTGTCAAATCCAGATTTAACATACCAAAAGATTGTAGCATGCTCTCTATCTCTTTCTTTCAGAAATATAATAAAATATAATATACTTTCTATACTAGTATTTTTAATTTATAAAAAATGGTGCTTCTGTATTTTACTGCTACTACTATTGCTGCTGCACCTTTAATTCCTTGACCTCAAAAGGTGGTACATTCATATCTAGATATTCCTTCATTCTGAACTCAATATCTTCAGCTGTCAAGTCTTCCATGCTAGGTGAGCCTATATCAAAGGATATTTTGTTAGGATCTGACTTGACATTTGCCAAAACTAAATCTGCATATTGATTTGTAATTTCGTTGATCCAATAATGGACTTGGTCTGTCTTTGCATTTGAAACGTTCAGTTCGACCTTTATAGGTTTAAACTTAGATGCACCTTCTAAGTAACCCTCGCCTGATTCTATGTTGTAGTCTGCATCAGACAAAATTTATTACCCTCCAAAGATTATATATGCAATTCAACACTAATAAGTTCTTTGTTGTATGCATATAATTCTTTTATTGGTTTTTACTGATGAGATAGTGATAGTGTCACATCATTATGTATGGCCCATCTCCCTTTAGCTCATTTTTGCAGCAGGCTCTAATAATTATAGTTTATATTTGCTTTCATCATGGCTATCATTGACAATAATTATCATGGTGATGAAAGCAAGGTGTGGTCATGTAGAAGAAAAAACGTACTCAGATGCACACCATGGACTATGTAGAAAATGCCATTCTAATTTTGCATTTCTGCTAGAGTTAGAACAAAAGTATGGTGAAGATGCACTAATAGAGTACTGGTATGCTAAAATACTCACTTATTCATCATCAGAAAGAAAACAAGATATACACTGCTTTATAGATCATTTGATTGATTTTTATCAGCGAAATTTAATTAAAGTTCCATCAAAGGAGAAGTATATCAGAAAAATGCTATTCATGTTGCATTCAATTCAAAAACCATTTAATATAGAAACATTAAGATGATTGACTGCATATTGCTAATGAAGATCTGACAGGCAAAAAATAAGACCCTACTGTAAAACAATTAGTCTGGAACTCGTTAGCATTTTAGTATAATAAGTTGTGCTTCGAATTTATGTCAAATTTGATTCAGATCAGATGAGCCCACTTTTTGTGTCCTGTGTATAACCAATATAGCCCGTGGACCGATCTAGTTATCCTTCTAACAGCTAATGTGAACTGCATCATTTTCTTTCATAAATGGTGTGGCCATTATTGGTCCTCCCCTAATTCATCAATTATAGTTCGCAAAATTTGTAAGCTACGAAAAACCTCTTACTTTGATTTAGAAAATATCTTGTGAAATGAATATCCGCGCCCAGTATTACTAAAACGGACAGTAAAATCACCTGTAAAGTCATTTTCAATTATGAATCTTGCGTGAGCCGTAGCATCACGAACGGCTCTCATATCCGTTACAAAAACCAGTCGTCCGTTCTTCTTTTTGGATTCCTTACGTGTTACAGACAACAGATCAGCAGTATCAATTAGATCCTTGGTTGCATCTTTTGCCCTTTGAAGGATTTTTCCTAATACATACTCATGAGCCTCTGATCTTATTACGATAGTTAGCAAAATTGCCGGTATATCCAACAGTGGCGCATCATTCCTGCCACTGATTTTATTCAACTTTCTTGTCTCATTTGCTTTCAGATCATATAACTCCTAGTTGCAGAAAGAATTGTGTCGCGTTCTTCAGTTATATTGGCTATTAATTCGATACCGAATTCATGATTTAGGCATGTCAATTCACCGTCAAATCCCGTCATAGGGCGTCATCTACCGTCATTTTCCGTCATTCTCCGTCATTTTCTAGTCAAATAATCGTCAAATAGAACCCACACTTAAACCTATCACTCAGGCAAAACTTAACTAGGGACATGTTAAACAGCTTAAAAACAAAGAGGATTTAACCTATATGTAAAAAATTGGGGGGCAAAATTCCAAAAAATATAAAAGAAAAGGTAATTCGCCAATGGACGGATGGTCTGACAAGAGAAAATATAGCCAAAAAAGATGACATAGGAGCAGGCACTGTAACTGCTATAATACAGGAAGCCAGAAAACAAGAAGAATATCAGGATATCGACCTACTTAGACAGATATCTGTGAAATTAAATGAAGAGGGACTAGGGTTGCCTCTAGTCGGGTTTGCCATCAGACTTAAGAAGATAATGGAAGAAAACGGAATAAATGAAGACCAAATAGAACCCATAATACAAGATTTTGCTGCATACTGTCTTAGACATAACGTTTCCTATGATACCGTTATTCAAAGCGGACGCGAAGCGTTATATTTAGAAGAGAAATTTGGTATTCCTGTAGAGAGGATACCAGAACATATTATTCAAGAAAAGGAAACAATAGACAGGTTGGAAGATCAAAGACTGGAGATACTAAGGCAAAAGCAGCAGGCACGAGAAGAGCGTGATACAATTGTTGCTGAACTTGACAAATATGGAAAGGAAATACCATCAATCAAGTGCATTAATCAACTTGAAACAGAATTAGATGAAACAAAATGATCAGAGAAAAGCTACAAAACCTATTGCAAAAGACTTGCACAGGACGTATCAATGCTAGATACTCAAAATATAGAGTATTTGGATGCGTTGTCTCAAACCTATAAAGAGCTGGACAAGCTAAAAGAGGTTAACGAAAGACTCGCTGCCGAGAACAAAGACCTGAAGCTAGACATTTACAATTTAAAGACTGTAGATAAGCAGTTGGCCAAGAAAGACAGCCAGATCGATGGGGAGAATAAAATGGGGAACCCATATTAACTAGAGATGGAGGGTGAGCTAAGCCTTCTCAGCTGCATACTTCTGGTCATTATAAGGTAACATTGCAGCGTGAATTACCGTTTTAGGTCATGTGGACGCTGGTAGTATTTGGGGATAATAGATAGTATTTTTTCAGCAAACCTTGGCGTATGCAGGCGTACAGAGGCCATAGTCGATAGGGCGGAATTTGAACCCTCAGTTCGTATTCTTTTTGCTTTAGGTATACGTCAATATTACACATGACAGTAAGAAACTCCTCTTACTAATTTTGCAAGAATACTATATGATAAATAGAGATACCGTCAATGATTAAAATCAATAATTATATCTTTTATCTTATAATACTTGTATGTATTTCAGATGACCCAAGGACAAGAACCTATTGATTTTATTCCTCCTGAAAAGATTGCATTTATTGCCTACAATATAGGAGTATACGAATTAGTTCAAAAGTTTGGTCATTTAATTACTAGTGGAAAAATTCGCGACGGATCTGATGTACCAAAAATAGCACAGCTACTTTCTGAAGACAGTACTTTCTATGATGCTGAAATGATTTCCCAACTTATTAATGCAATGCTGCGTAGTTATCATTATCAGCATAAAAGAAATAGTAATAAACCCACTATAGAGAACGTAACAGCCTCAGAAGTTAATTATGTCATGAAACAATTAAAAACAACAGGAATCCCTCTACCTTGATTTACTTTCATAGACCTCTGTTGTTATATTACAATGATGGCAATAGTATAGGAATTAATTTTAAATCTTCAGTATTACAATGCATCTGTTTAATGAACTGGAATTTCATGGTAGAGATCAATAGACACGACGTTTGTCTTGGTCTGGCTGATATCTCCGCCCAGTCCACTCATTATAATGCGATAGAAGTTCTAGATTAGAAGCATAACAATCTGCTGCTAATTTCTAACAAAATAAGTAGTTTCAAAAAATACAAAATAGATTAATCGCATCTCTTTTTTTATTATTCGTTCCAGATGCTCAAGAAGACAATTATGAAGAGGGACATGATATACCTGATTTCAATGTATCAATTGGCGATGAAACTCCCACTGTTAGAGATACCAATTTAGAGATAGAAGTAGTGACTGAAGGGCTTGAGTTTCCTACTACTATGGCCTTTTTGGGTCCAAATGATTTCTTAGTTTTTGGAAAAAGAAAAGGGCACAGTTCAAAGAATAGTAAACGGTAAGATACTACCAGAACCATTACTGGATGTTAATGTTGCAACATTACAAGAAAGGTGTATGTGTGGAGTTGCAGTATCAAAACATATCTCCGCACACATCTATGTTTTTCTATATTATACATTACATATTACCTACAAAAGGCGCCTTTTGCGGCTTTTGCTGCTAGAACAAGAGGAGAATATGATTGGGTAAACAACAAAATATTTCCCAATACCAAAATTGCAAACCAAGAAAGTGACACCTATAGGACAGCTTTCGGAGATATAATAGAAAAATATGAAGCATTTGATCTAACAGTTGTAAGGCATCCCACATTTATTTAGGCGATGAATTATTCAATTAAAGAATTCTATGAATTCTGCGAAAAATGGTTTAGAAAACTCCCTTCCTTTTCAGAGTAAGTTACTATGTTAAGCTTCTAAATCAGAAATCTATTTTTCTTTATTAGAAAAGAATTATAACAGATATTGTATAACCAAAAGTTGCGTGCAACACCAAAAGAAATTAGATTATACGCATTCACTGGATAGCTTATTCGTACTAAGCGAGGAAATCAGGTTCATAGCAGTAATAAATATTTTTGGAGAAGTCGTCAAACAATACAATAAAAACTTGGCTATTAATCCTATTAGCAGAGAAGAAATATCTAATCAACTTCATAATATTACCTTTGCTACTAGCATATTAACTCTTGAAAATATCAAATTTATGTTACTAGAAAAATATGATTTCAAAATTGCCATAATCAATCTGAATGAAGATAGTATAATGATTGGAATTGACAAAGAGGCAACTTGGCCAGACATATTGGATATCCTTAGGTATATTATAGATTTAATGCCCTTTACCCCTTCCTCTTGTCTTAAGTAATTGAAGAATTTTACTTTACAGTTTTTTATTTAATTCCGTAATTGTCCTAATATCTTCATCTATCATTGAATGTATTTTTAGTCTAAATTGCATCAATTTGCTTATTATTTCAATGCGTCCACTAGGGTCTAACTTTCTATTAGCCTCATCTATCAAACTGTCTATTCTTGTAAGTGAAATTCGCAAAGATAATAGAGTTTTTTTCAGCAACCTTATTTGCTTCACAGTTAATTGACTATTACTATTATTAACATTTGTTTCTTGGTTAAAGTTATCAATCGTCTCTTGATTAATTATTTCTTGTACTTGTTCTCCTTGTTTCACATGTCTAACAATTTCTCTAATAGACTGAACTGACAAATTCCTATTAATAACAACTGATCTTATGAATTTCTGATCATCATCGTTCAGGTTTACAAGTTCTATTGCATGAGAAACTTTCAGTTTGTTTTGCGATATGTTGTCAATAATTTCTTTAGGCAACCTTAGAAGCTGAATTCTGCTAGATACAAATTGTTCACTTTTAGAAATAACACGAGACAATTGGGATACTCCACCCCATCCATAATCTAGAATATATTTTTTAAATGCTTCTGCTTCTTCTATAGGATCCATTGTCATTCTGTGAATATTTTCTACAAGTTGTACTTCGAAAGCGTCCTGATTTGATAAAGATCTAACCATTGCAGGAATAACCCTCCATCTCAAGAGTTTGCATGCTTTGAACCTTCTATGTCCTGCTACTATTTCAAAACCATTTTCTACAGGTCTGACAGTTATTGGTTGTATAAGACCATGTTGACGTATACTTGCTGCTAGTTCTTTTATTGCTTTTCCCTCTAATGATGATTTGTATGTTCTAACTGGTATTGAAGCTGGTCTTATGCTGCGCATGCTTATGCTCTCTTCAATGGCTACGTCATTTAGCATTATAATGACTGTAAAAAGTTCATATATTTGAGTTTGATACTAAAAAGTGCATTTTTCTTCGTAACATACATAAAAAATCCAAAAAGGCTGAAATTATTTGTTATTATCATGCCTTAATCTATATTTGTTGCATACAACTATGATGTTATCGTGTGCCTTTTCTAATAGAAATTGTTCTTTTAAATAGGCCAAAAAATGTTCACAAAATCAATCAGTCTTTGATGGTATGAAATCTATGATGAATTGACATTTTGCAATAAAGATAAACCAGGCTCAAGAATACCTACATATTAGAATAAACATGCATAAAGAGCTGCTGCTTTGAGGATAAAAAATTGTAAGCTTATCAGGCTTGATAAATCTTAAACAGTAATCTTCAAATTATTATTCTATGTGAGATAATATACAAATAAATTAATGACTCATTACTACTGCTGTCGTTGCGTTACGAGAATTTTCCAGGGATACCTTCAGATTTTGAAGTTATATGGCAAGGCATAGTCAAAGTGGACCAAAGTATAGCCGAACATGCTTCTTCTGTATCGAGTGAAAAGGGTGATTTTAACTTGTTTATAATAACAGATTCCAAGTATAGGTACGAAGATAATGCTCAGTTTGATAATACAGATGGACGACAAGATTTTCCAAATAATGTTCTATTGCTAGTTGAAGGTGGAGAAATCCTTGAGTACATGAACTGTCTAGTTATCAGAAGCTATGAGTTTTCAGAATCAAAAGGATGTTTCAAGAGAGGTCCTCTTGATAAAAAAACTATAGCCAAAGGATTTATTCTTCAACCCATTTTGAGTGAAAATATGATAAATTCATGTGCGTGTTTAGCCTCTATCCAATTTAATAACGAACAAGGAAGATCATTGACTTTTCAGCAGCAAGGACTATTTGCCTTTACATCCGGCTCCCAAACATCCAAGATTACTATTAGGGACCCTCGTAAATCCGTAACATCTATTTTTGTAGCTTCTGATGATACGCCTTTCGTGGCATTTATTCACTCGAAAGACAACAGTATCCTGAAATTTATGTGCAATAGCAAAGGAATCAAGATAGAAGAAGGAATCTTAAAAGAAAATAGGGATTCTTCTTTTTCCTTGTCTTCTACAAAACAAGATCCTATAGAGATTCTAAAAGTAAGACTAGCCAAAGGAGAGATCACTATAGAAGAATACCAAAAACTGAAAAAAATACTCGAAGATGATCATCTTGACTCTGCATCTCACTGGATATAACCAATCACTCACTGACGTAACATTCACAAGCAGTCGACGGTCTAGGTATCATATGAATATATGAGGATGCCCATTTTCGGGAGAGAGATGGAAATTATGGACAAGCTCATAACTAAATGTCGAGCCAATCATCATAATCGTAATTATAAGCCGCACTATCATCTGTTCGTTAATTTAATACATTGATATAGAAAAAGAAGAGAGTTGAGCAAGTAATCAGAGTCTAAAATTCCTTGTATTCCAGATACTTACCATCCATTATTATCCTAAGCCGTGGTTCACCATGGGTTCCAGTAATTCTTTCTAGTTTTATTGAAAAGTCAATTGCACTCATAATTCCATCACCTCCACGACCAACCTCATCTGCGAAGAGTTCATTGAATACTTCCCTCATCGCATCTCCGTACAGACCTATTGCTTCCAATAATCTATACTTAAACGGATCGGTTTCGGTAGGATAATTTGTCCTTACTGGATATGATAAGAAAGCCCTTTTCGTCTCCGGATCTAACTCAAGGGTTTGTGAAAGCTTATCTAGATCTTTAAAATTAAGTTTATGTTGTCCATGTAAAGCTGCAGCGACGAACATTGGATCTTTTCCAATTGACTTGGCCAATTGTGTGTAAGTTACCCCCTTTTGTTTCATCTTTTCTCTTGCTCTTCTAAAAGCATCTGCTCTCATTTCCGCTGACTCAATTACTTCTGTTGTAGCCATATTTTCACATCTGTTAGATACTGTATCATGTCATTAAGTATTTTTGTTATACAGAATTTTATATAGTTAATATAATACAATATCAAAAGGGGTATATAGTCCAAAACATATAGCAATTAAATAAAATAGTATGTTGCAAAGTAAAAATATTTAATTTTGTAATAGATATAACTATTTATCTAATGCAAGAGATTGAAATTTTAGTGATAATAACACTTAGAACAGAAGGAGGTATTATTATTCAATGAAAAAAGGTATAAAGCTACTTGTGATGTCTGTACATATATTAATAGCAGCTTTGATATTCCTGGCATCTGTTGCAGGACAACAATCAAATGCACAACAAAATCAACCACGACCGACTGATTTTTTTGCACTTGAATGTGATGAGATAAAAAATAAGGCCAATGCTCTATTAAATTCAAAGGGGCCTGTCCAACAAAATCTTATGGCTATAAAAAATATGACTTTTCTAATGCATATATATGATGACAAATGTCCAGCATCCGCTCCTGAATAGGCTCCAAAAATATTGGCAATTTATTAATATCAGCGAGTATAACAATCAAACCGCGATTACGAATTACCAGACGTCTGGTAACCATTAGACAAATCAAAAGTACATATGTCTAGTTAACATTGCTGCTAACAAATTATTTCTTACATATCAGATATCATAGCAACAGGAAAACATCATAAGTGAATTACTTAATCTACAATGACTGAATTCGGGTTAACTGTTAGGGTCATGATATAAGGCTAAATTATGTAATTAAGCATATGAAGATAACGAAACATTGTTAACTAATGAGTCTGGATTCTGATGGAAAGGACATATCATCTCCTATATCATCCACTGCACCGATATCAAATCCACCCATGCCAAATGCTACTGCACCACCGCCTAATCCGCCACCATCATCAGTTGTACCACCAATACCTGAGGCAGAAGCGCCACCACCACCTTCTCCAAGGTTGTTTGCAAATATTTTTGGTTTACCTGATACACTTAAAACATTGAGCAACTTGGGTGTTGCAAAATGTAAAGTAAATCCAGCTCAGGGTATACTAATGGGTTGGCAGGCAATGGCGTACCTTGCATTTGCAGCTCTTTTCTCCTTCATAATCATGGCTGCGGTTTCTGCAGATCTTTCACCCGGGCTGGGACGATTTCTCATGTGGGTAGTTTTTCCAGGTACAGCATTGGTAGCTGTAATAATCTTTGGTGCTAACTTGGTAACAGGAGACTATATGACTTCTGCGATATCACTGATGTCACGTCAAGCGAAGTGGAGGGAAGTACTCTACCAATGGGGTATAACACATTCTGGTCACTGGATAGCAGGAGTAGTTCTTGGTTGGATGATAATTATTGGTGCAAATCAACTTGCTGGTCCTGGCTTCGGTCCTCTGTTTGCTAATTTTCTTATAACCACTGGTGAAACAAAAGTAAATGTCCTTACATGGGACGAGCTATTCTGGCGTGGAATTTTTGCTAATTGGATGGTTTGCATGTCAGTATGGGGAGCATTTAGAACTCAGGAAGTAATCGCGAAGATCCTATTAATCTCCTTCCCATTAGGAACATTCTTTGCAACCGGTTTTGAACATACTATTGTTAACCATTGGGTATTACCTGCGGCGCTCTGGCAAGGAGCGGATTATACTTGGGGAGAAGCAATGTGGAACAATCTTGTTCCTGTCACATTGGGTAACATTGTAGGAGCCACATTTTTCATGGGAATGGTATACTGGTATACGGGAGGCATGCAGAGTTGGCTATCTCCTGAAAAGTGGAAGCAACCACATGGCTCATATAAGGATCTTGCTAGAGCATTTAAAGATACAATATCCTTGATGCTCGTATTCACTGC
>Ga0126312_10003077_pt1 | contig 11228 bp, 9 predicted proteins | sample Plot104A_FD_92537 | JGI IMG/M metagenome (GOLD analysis project Ga0126312, IMG submission 92537) | Serpentine soil microbial communities from UC McLaughlin Reserve, CA, USA - Plot104A | ecosystem: Environmental > Terrestrial > Soil > Grasslands | place: USA: UC McLaughlin Reserve, Lake County... | reverse complement strand
GCTTGCTGAAGGCCTGCGCGGGGTGTTCGCCGCACCGAGCAGGGAAGTGGCCCTGCGCCTCGCCTCCGAGCGGGCAGCCCGTTGGCGCCATAGCCACCCCAGGGTCGCCGAACATCTCGAAGAGCACATCGAAGAGTGCTTCTCATGCCTGGCCTTCCCCGAGAGCCACCGCAGGCGTATTCGCACAACGAACGGCCTCGAACGTCTCAACCAGGAGATAAAGCGCAGGACGAGGGTGGTGAGGATCTTCCCCAACCGAGAAGCGTGCCTACGATTGGTTACAGCGTTGGCAATCGAGCAATCGGAGGAATGGCTGACTGGCAGACGCTACCTGGATATGCGCGAGCTCGAAGAGCAGCGCCGCCAAGAAGAGCAGAAAACAGAGGAGGTGGCGCTCATGGAGCGGTAGAGGAGGGATAAGGCTTGGAGGAAATTACAGAAACCACGGGACTTGACCGGTCAAAAAATGTCATCGTAAACCGATGTCAGAAGGATATTAGTATAGACGATTAGTCGCTAATCGAGGATAGTCAGCTGAGCACCGGCGATGCTGTGGCTTCTCATGACGGGGGTAAGGTTGATAGTTAGGGATTGGATGTTGGCGAGAAAGCACCGCCTTCTACACTTACCCTGTCCTTGCCCTAGCGTCGCTTGCAGCTCGGCGGCTGGCATAAACTTAGGCTATCCATTTGCTCGCTTTCATAGCCTCGGTAATCCAACCTTCGCACGTCTTCATTATCCTTACGGCTGACTTTACCTGTTCATATGCAACGTAATATTTGGGGTCGAGAGGCCAGCTTTCCCAACTACTTACGGCAAGTCCCCGAAAGATTTTTCCAAGATTGGCCATCCGTTGTATGTCTTGGACATCAAGATGCGGCCAGGCCTGCTGCACAACCGACCAGTAGATAGCAAGGTCAGCTTGTTCATAGTATCCAAGGTCAGCGGCTGGAATACCCCAGCCGGCCATCTCCCAATCAAAAACCAGAAGAGCAAGTTCCCCTTGGCCGTTTCGGATTCTGAGATTCCTCCTATTGAAGTCGCTATGGACCAGAGTGTGGGGCATTCTGTCACAGAATCTTTCCACCTTTCTCCAGCACGATTCTAGAGCATTGCACTGCGATACAAGGGATTCCAGCGCAACGACGTCATCAGTACTTAATGTGAAATTGACCGTAGCTCGCTGCATAGTGTCGCGCGCCCATCGTAGGTGCTGCAGATAGTAGTCCGGCCCTCGGCCGGGCAGGCGAGCCGTTGCAGCAACATGCGCTGCCGATGTGTGCATGAGCCCGAGCCACCGCGCGGCAAGGGCGCGATGCTCCCTAGTGTGAAACGAGTATTCCTCTGTACCAGCGTCCTCGAGTAACAACCAGCAGACTTCGCCATATGGCTCTTCTACAAATCCATAGTAATGCAGAGTAGGAGCGGGTAAGCGGGAAAGGATTTGTTCGTATATAGTCTGTTCTATCATCCCAGTGCCTTGTCCGCACTCTTTGGCGATGACAGCAGAGCCTTCCGATCCTACACCCTTGAGCCGGTATATAAACCTGTCCTCTCTCAAGATTTCGAAATCTTCAGGCTGAACACCCTCTGAACGGAATCTAATCCAAGCCCGTCTCTTCCTGTCCAGGATCTCGATACTCTCACGCACACTACATTCCGATTGGAGCTTAAACCAAGTTCCTTTCTTCCTGTCCAGGATCTCGATACTCTCGGGCTTTACACGAGCTGGTTGGAGTTTAGTCCACGCTTTAACGGCCGGGTGTTCAAGCACGACGGTCTGCATGATACTCCTAGTCACATCTTTAGGTACGAGTCTAGCCTACACGAATCTTAACGGTTTTGACACATACAACATTATACACATGCCGCCCGCCTTCGATTACTCAGGGCATACTCCGGGCACTCTAGCGGCAGGCGATCATGAAGGTGGTGCGGTTATGTATCAGGGCCGGGAAGTATGTTGCTGCTCGAACTTAACTACCCGTCCGCCTTCGATCTGCAGGCGTACGTCACAGTTCGCCAACGTGCTGAGGCGATGGGCGATCATGAAGGTGGTGCGCCCGCGCATGAGACGGGTCATCGCCTCCATTATCACGGCTTCCGTCTTCATATCTACGGAGCTTGTAGGCTCGTCAAGGACGAGGAGAGGGGCATCCTTAAGGAACGCCCGAGCGAGCGAGATGCGCTGGCGCTCTCCTCCCGAGAGGCGCATGCCCCGTTCCCCAACCTGGGTGTCGTAGCCCTCCGGCAGGTTAGCGATGAATTCGTCGGCGTTGGCCGCCTGAGCCGCCGCCACGATTTCCTCGAAGGAGGCCTCGAGGTTAGCGTAGGCGATGTTCTCAGCAATGCTGGTCGAGAAGAGAACCGGCTCCTGCAAGACGATGGCGAACTGGTTGCGTAGGTCGGCTGTTTTGTAGTCGCGCAGATCGACGCCATCGAGCGTTATCCGGCCGGAGGTAGGATCATAGAAGCGGGTCAACAAACTTACGAGCGTTGTCTTGCCCGCACCGGTCGCGCCTGCGATGCCGACCCGCGTGTCGGGGCCGACCTCGAAGGTGACATTCTGCAATACCGGGTTGTTCTCTCCGTCGTAGGCGAAGAATACGTTCTGGAACGACAAAGCTCCCTTGGCGCGGGAGAGCGGCATGGCGTTCGGCTTTTCGATAACCTCCGGAGTCTGGTCGAGGAGAGCGAAGGTCCGCTCGGCGCTGGCTAGAGAGCGCTGCAACTCACCCAGTCTCTTGCTTACGCTCTCGAGGGGGCGGTAGAGCTGTGACAGGTAACCCATCACGAGAAGCAGGTCACCCAGAGTAAGGGTGTGCGCCTGGACGTTCCTCACGCCGATAAAGATAACGGCTGCCTCCCCCGCCGCGGTGACCAAGCCGACCATCAAGCCCAGGCCACCCTCCTTGAAGGAGAGTCGAACCCTAGCTTTCAGGGTCTCGCTGGCCCTCCCGGTAAACCGCTCCTTTTCGCGCTCCTCTTGGCCGAACGCCTTGACAACGCGAATCCCGCCCAGCGTCTCCTGCACGACTCTTAGGGTAGAGCTCTCAAGGTTCTTCTGCCCGCGCCAGCCGCTGCGCAGGCGCTGGCCGTAGGTCCGTAGGATTAGGAAGAGCAGGGGTGTAACCGCCAGCGCGACCAGCGCCAGTTGGAGGTCTATGCGGCCAGTAATGTAGATCATGCTCACGAGAGTGACTACAGAGGTAAAAAGCGGAATAAAGCCCTCGGTTGTAATCCACTGCACCGCCAGTGCATCGTACTGGATGCGATATATCGAATCTGCAGTACCTCTCCAGTCGTGGTAGGAGAGTGACAGCCTTTGGGCGTGCCGGAAGAGCTGAGCGCGAAAATCCATCAGCAGCTTCTCGCCTGTGGAGGTTTGCAGTATCAAGCTGCAGATTCCTCGGAGCTGGGCAAGAAGGGCGACGATCACAACGAGCGCGACAGCTAGAATCAGTATCATGCCCTTCGAGCCAGTAATGAAGCCTGGTAACACTGGCTGCAAGAAGCTCGGGAGCGGTTTGTCCCCTAGCACACTATCCACGACAATCTTCAGCGGCAGTGGCGTGAGTAGCGCCACGGGTGTCGACATCAAGCTGAGCGCCAGCAGGCCGAGCAGGTGTAGCCGGTAGGGCCGGGCCTCGCGGAAGACCCGCCAGTAGAGGGTCCGGGTACTGTAGCCGCCCGCAGCTATTACTTTTCTCCCACCTGCAGCCGCTCCGGTTTGCGAAGGGCGAGTACGACTGCTGGAACTCTTGAGTTCCAGCAGTCGTACTCGCCTCTAAGGAACCCTGTTGAGAAACGGCCAACGATCGTTGTGTGCATATCATTCACCTCTTTCTACGTTCCGTGCTAGTAGCCGCCCGCAGGGCGAAGACCTCTGACCTCGCAGATCAACGGTTATTTTACACAGCTTCAGGGTCTTATCGTAATAGCGTCAACAACTCCGTTATCCAAAAGCGTATGGAACGCCAGAGAACTTCCACTGACGATTGATTGTTCTATCCTTTCTCCAGCGTCACCTGGAGATCGGTATCCGGCCCCACAGCCACACGGGTCAGACGGTACGGCCTGGCTATCGGCAATGGATTCGGACCGCCCTTGTACAGGCAGGCTGCCCGGTATCCGGCGTGCTCCAGAACCCTGACCGTCGCACGTGGTTCTGTTCCACCATCGCCGTAGGGGTAGGCGAATACCTCAACCGGTTTCTCCAGACCAGCCTCGAGTGTACTCTTGGACTGGGCCAACTCCTCCGCTTGCTCGGCCAGGCGCAGCTTCGAAAACGAGCGGTGTGAGGCTCCATGGGATTGGATCGAGACCCCTGAGCGTTCCAGCTCACGCAAATCAGCCCAATCACAGATGGCTTCTTCCGGCTCGGATCCGGCGTCAAAACCGTTGAATCCCCCGATATAGTCGGTAGGTATGAAGAGAACGGCCGGATATCCGAACCGAAGCAGCCAGGGAAGTGCGACGGTACGCATCGACCGGTATCCGTCATCGAAGGTAAGCAGGGCTGCTCGCTCGGGCAAGCTCTCTGGAGTCCTGATACCCTTGAAAAGGGCCAGGAGGTCGATCACCTGCCAGCCATGTTCGCGGAGGTAGCTCAAGTGTCCGACAAAGATCTCTTCTGGTACGTAGAACCACGTCGGCCAACCACCAGGGGGTGGCTGGCCGATCTTGTGGTAGCCGAGGACCGCCAGGTTCCGACCGCCTAGTTGACTACCCACGTAGGAAACCCTTGTTTGCAAGGTTCCAAGGTTGCTCTCTCATGCCAACGCTCGCTCCAGCACACGTCCAACGACTTTCTGGGCATCAAAATGCTCCTCTGCCAGCTCGCGAGCCGAGCGGCAGTGTCGCTCGTAATCTGACTCCACCGTGAAGAGCGCACGGGTGGCTTCTACCACACTCCGGAACCGAAAGAGACCTTCTGAGTCCGGCAAGAAGTGGCTGGGGCCCGTGTGTTGTATCACCGCAGGCTTAGCGCTGGCCAAGTAGCATAGCGTGCGGTCGCTGATCCAGGCATTGTTAAGCCACAAGCAGGAGGGCTTGACAACGCTAAACTCGCCTCGTGATTTCTGGATGTAGGCGCGATACTGCTCGGGTTCCGAACTGACGGTCCATGCATGCCGAATCTTCCAGCCCCTCTCCTCAAGAAGTCGGCCTTCTTTTTCGTCTTCGGGCACCAGGTCTTCGGGCGCCAGGCACAAAGCCAATTCCAGTTGCATTGGGGTTCGGGATGGGAGATGCGAATACTCCAGAAATGCTGCGCGCTTGTTGTTATCGTGATATTCTCCTTGGATCTTTACCCATTCCTCGCCCCACCAGTGGGATACGGTAGTGTATGGTGCCATAGAGTCTGCTTGGACCGGTGGCCACTCGGGCAGATACACAGGCGGCGGCGTATAATGCCACTTCAATCCTACGTCTGGAAACAGCGCCCCTGGCTGGCCTACTGTTTCGCCGATGGTGAAGTACACGTCGTGCGGCGGCACGCTTACCAAACCCTGGCTCATCCAAACCTGCAACAGACCCGGGTCAATGTCCAGCAGAGCTGACCGTCGAAACCGTTCTACCACCTCGCCGGGTAAGTTGTACCGCAGGTTGAGCAGCAGGTCCGCCTCGGCCGCCGCCTCGAGGTCCAGGCACCCTTTCGTCACTTCGCCGGGCAGGACCTCATCGCCCCACGAGTGGAGCGCCAAGCGCTCCGCGAGGCCGTATCGCTCCAGGCGTCTCTTCAGGGTGGCAACGTTCGCCTGCACCTCGTGCACCAAATCGTTGGGGCGCTCCGCGACACCTTTTCGCTCTAAGCGGCGACGACGGTGCAGGGCGGAAACGCTTCTCTCCTTGTTTGAGACCGTCTCCAACCAGATTACCTCGCAGCCGAGCGCACGCAACCCTAGGGCCCAATTGAGATAAACCCAAAAGTGGCCACCACCCTCGGGATAGTTGATGGTGTGCGCGGAGAGACAGACCGTGACGCTCACGAGACCTCCTTCCACACTTCCGCGGGATTGACTGCGCAGATTGCTGTAGAGCCTGCGGGTGTCGCGTCGTTCAAAGTAGTCATGCTCGCTCTTAGTATTGGCGAGCTATGGAAGCACAGTCGGAGTTCACGTGCAAGACCCATCTAAGCTCCTCAGTCGCGCTCTATCGTTCATAACGGCAAATCCTCCACCGCTTGATAGTTCACTGGCAACTTGACACCTTCGTCGGCAAGTAGCTGCCAGAAATTGTTCACCAGCTTTTCTGCCATTGGCACGATTTGATCCATGTCTCGCATAGACCATAGCGTAGGGATGAGGTCGTGCCACCCTTCGGGCAACTTCGTAAAGCTGAAGGTATCGACGAATCCTTGGTAAGTCGTGTTGTTAGCAGCCCAGCGTTCGTTGAGAAGACAAAGTGCTCCCTGCATATGGCGTAACGTTTCCATCACCGCGCTGCCGACGTCCCGTTCATTGCGCCGCACGAGGCACGACTTGATGCGGCCGAAGGGTTCATGCACAAGCCACGAGAGGTTGGCCTCCAACACTTCCCGATACTTGGCTGAGGGTACAGACTGGCCCAACCGTAACCATGTTAGAACCTGCTCAGGATCGCCATAAAGCACCATCATACTGGCCAGGGTATGCATCAAGTAATCCCACCAACCAAAATCGGGGTTAGCTAGCTGGTGCTCGAGCTTGTTTCGTTCAATGACGATTAGCCCAATGGGCATTCCTCGGTACAGGAACTGACGGCCTCGAAACGTGCTTCCGCTCCGAACGACAAACAGCATCTCGAGATCCGACCATTGCGTGTCTGTGTTCCGCGCCGTGGAGCCGTAGACGCCACTGATGACAACGTCGCCAGGTAGTCGAGCGACAACGCGCGCGGATATAGACCCCGCAAGTTGCATCCTTTCCTCATGTTTCATCTGAGCATATTCCTCTTTCTACGCTGTTAACTCTCTCTAGTACAGGACGTGCCTAAGGCAGCTGTCCAAACCGTGTAGAGCGGTTGCGCCGAGGTCGATAGGGCCGATTCATCAGTCATCACGGCGCCTCACGCTCATCTTCGTCTAGTTTCCGGAGCGCCCTAAGGGTCGCGGCCGTGGCTCCAGCGCACTCTAGGAGAGTACCTAAGGCGAGCAGCACGGCAACCGCGCCGAGTATCATGCAGGCTACCCAGGCCCTGTCCAGTGCTGCCCATAGAGAAAGCGCAATGCACACCAGGGTCAATAAAGGTATGCCAGGCGGACACAACGGCCAGGTACGGAAGCGCAACAGTTGCTTCCCAGCAGGGTACTCTTCGATAGACATAAGCAGGCGAACGGCACCGAGCATACCTCTCCGCATCTCCAAGTCCCAGCGGTCGTAGTTACCCCCGCGGTGGACAGTGATGACGTGTTCTCGAAAGATCGCTTCGATAGATTGCAGCCTCTCCTCGGCAGCATGCCAACGCTCGCTCCAGATAGTGGTCGTCCGCAGTCGCGGCAGCGAGCGACCAAGCGCATGATGACCCCGCCAGGGGGTGAGGCCGTGGAGCATGCGGCCGTGCAGGCGCGCCAGTGGATGGAGTAAGTGCAGGAATGCTGTCAGGCTGAACCGTTTTACTTGAGAGAAGCGAGATCGCATTGAGCCTGTGAAGGAAGCACGGGACGTGCTCAGACCAACCTGTACCAGGCGTGCGCCAGCTGTGAGGGCGAGCAGGGGTAGAAAAAAGAGCAGCGGCCTCCAGAGGGCGCCGAGGGCAGAGAGCGCAGCGAGGGCCACGATCGCCAGGTACCACTCGGGCGTTGCGAGCAGCGACCAAAGCCCATTCGAGGCGGGCGGGTAGAGGGATTGAAACGGCGCGCTGCCCCAGGTGCCCTGGTAGATTCGCCCTCGAGACCAAGCAAGCGTCTGCAAAGTCCCCTCATGGTAAACCCGTCCGGCCCAGACAAGGTGGCCGGCGGCGTTGTACTTCTCCGGCCACTTCGTCTCCAGCAATGCCTCGGCCTTGCCGTAGCCACGTTGTTGCTTCCAGTACGCGCGTATTGAGTTGCGGCGGTGGTGCCAGACGACGGCAGCGGGGCTGAACCCCAACGTCCAACCCCGTTGCTGCAGCCGCCAGCAGACGTCGACATCATCACCGGCAACATGGAATCGCGGATCGAACCCGCCTACCTCTTCGAGGCAATCTTTGCGGAAAGCCATATTGCAGCCCGGTATGTGCTCCGCTTCTGCATCGGAGATCAGAACATGGATAGGGTTGCCCGGCGCCTGACCGATGCACTCGGCGATCGGCCCATCGTCGGGATGTGTTAGGTTCGGGCCACCCACCCCTGCGTGCTCCGTACTCAGGAAGGTAGCTGCTAGGTAAGTGAGCCAGTGAGGGTCGGGTCGGGCATCATCGTCGATATAGGCTACGATCTCCCCGGTAGCCGCTGTCATGCCGACATTGCGGGCGTTGCTCAGGCCAAGGTTTTTGGTTGTGATCAGGCGGTAGCCATACTCCTGAGCAATGGCCGCTGTTGAATCGGTGGATCCATCGTCGACAACGATCACTTCGAAACTTGGGTACTCCAGGCTCAGCAGGCCCTCAAGACAGTCGGGCAGGGTACGCTCCCCATTGTAGCTGCAAACTATCACCGAGACGCGGGGTCGAGGCAGGTCTGCCGGGAGCGGCACTTCGACGAACGCTTCCCTGGCCGCTGCCAGCGCCGGCTTCGGCCGTCGATCACGATCCGTGAGGCCGAAATCCCAGTCTTCTATATCGTAGCCACCTGTAAACCACTCATCAGTCCAGGAAAAAACAACGGCGCCGGCGCAGCCGGACGCGAACGCTCTGCAGATCTGCCATTTCAGACTATGCGCTTGAGCGTCCTCGCCGTTTGTGCGGCTGTCCAATCCTATCTCGCCCATGAGCAGCGGCCGATTGCCCGCAATGTTGTGCAGGTGGGCGAGGTAGGCCTCGAAGCGTTGCTGCTCCTCGAGGTAGACGTTGAACGAGACAAAGTCGAGGAAGGGTAGCTGTAGGTATTCGGTAGTAGGGTAGCTTACATAGCTGACAAGGCCCTCGGGATCCTCCTCTTTTGCTATCTTGTAGAGCTCCTTGAGGAAACGCTCCACGCGGCGAGGTCCGTACCAGCGCACAATGGGAGCTGGGATTTCGTTGCCGATCACGTAGCACAGGACGGCAGGGTGGCCGGCGCAGGAAGACACTCCAGCGTGTGTGTTCTCTTTTATCGACTGCACGTGTTTATTTTCGTTGAGAGACGCGAGATGCTGTTCCCACCAAGACAGGCCAACCATCACGCGTAGGCCGTGTCCCTGAGCGATATCCAGGAGCCAACGCGGCGGCGTGGTGTAGGTCCGGACCACATTAAGCTCGTTCGCCGCTATCTGGGCGAAGTCTCGTTCGACGTCGTCTGGACCATGATACTCACCACCGTTCTCACTGGGTCGGAACGGCCCGTAAGTGACGCCGCGAACGTAGAATTTTTCGTCGCCGACAAATAGGAACTTACCTTTCGTGTGGGGTCGTACGTTCCCCATGGATCTTTCGCTTCCTCCCCTCATGAAGGCGCGTTGGGCTTATCTGCCAGGTGGCTATTTCTGGAGAGATCCGTGCGTTGAGGTATGCTAAGCGTCGTGAAGCTTATATAAATAACAAGGTCCTGTCAATGATATACGCTTCTCATCTGTTCTCACCTCCTCTCCCTCTTACCCAACGCGAAAACCGGCCTACCTCTTTCACTGAGATAGCCGGTTGCGCCACTGGCTCCACCCGCCCCTCTCAAGCGTCCATCTGTAGGGAAGCGGGTTTCTTAGCTTCTATCTAGAGTTAACCGATTCTCTCTATAGTGGTGCTATGTACCCAAACGCGCTCAGAAATACACACTGAGGCGTAAGAGGCAAAGGTTCATGGGTTTTCCTCCTCTTTGTTCTCCAGCACGCTTTCAACCGCAGCGTTTGTGTTTAAGGTAACACTGCTGAGCGATGCACGTATCACTCAAATGAGTGATTTTTGCTGTTGCTTGAGCATCACTTGCAGGTAGCAAACTTCCATGAGAAGGCACATTTTGTCGAGGCCGACCTTATGATAATTGCGTGCCGGAGAAGTAGACTTCGGCAGTGCCCCAGAGGATCGGGGATGGCTCAAGGTTGACTGCCCATAACATGGCGACAGCCACGTATCGCCCCCCGGTCCTTAGGATGTCCCCATAGAGACCGCCGGTCAGGATCAGCGGGTCACATCGCTACGTAAGGTTGAGCGGCTAAGGGCATCCGAACGGGCGCGAGAAGGTGGATGCGTAATGCGCGAGCGGTCGAAGGCGGAGGCACGAGACGATGCGTCACTACGTCGGTTTTGAGGTCGGTAAGGGCTCCCACTGGGCATGCGTGCTCGGCGGGCAAGGCGAGGTGATCGTTTCCTGCAGGGTCGAGGCGAAGGAGGAAGCCCTGGAGATGTTTTGCTCGGAGATAGCGGAGCTGGGGGTTACCGACGAGCGCGTCGTCGGTATCGACCTGACGGGCGGACCGGCCACGCTGTTGGAGGCGGTGCTGCTTGGGCGGGGCGAGGAGGTGCGCTACGTGCCCGGAACGGCGGTGAACAAGGCGCGAGAAGCCTACGCTGGCGGCGAACAGAAGAGCGATCCCAAAGACGCTTTCGTTATCGCCGACCAGCTGAGGTTTCGCTGGAAGACTCTCTCGGAGATTCGCCCTCGGGAGGAGAACTTAGTCGAACTGCGGGCGTTGGTGGTCCACCGGAGGGACCTGGTGCAGGACCAGACCCGGCGCGTGACCCGGCTCAGAGAGCTATTGGTGAGCGTCTTTCTGAGCCTTGAGGCGACGCTGGATCTAACCAAGAAGGGCCCTCTCTTCGCCGTCAGCCGAGTTGCGAGGCCCGCGTGAGCCGTTGGCTTGAGGCCCGCGGCGTCTACGGCGCGAAGAAGCTCGCTGGCCAGGTAGTCACGGCTGCCAAGGCCCAACGCCACGAGCTGCCGGCCGCCGAGGCCAAGGCCACGCTCATAGCCGAGCTCGCCTCTGAGGTGTTGAGGACCAAGGAACGCATCGACACCCTCGAGGTGCGCCTGGCCGAGCTGGTGGAGGCACATCCTGAAGGGAAGCTCATCATGAGCCTGCCTGGGATGGGGAGCATTCTGACGGCCGAGTTCCTGGCGGAGGCGGACGACCTTTCGCGCTTCGGCTCGCCCGAGAGGTTCGCCGCTGCGGCGGGCATCGCGCCCGTGCTGAGGGCCT
>Ga0126312_10003075_pt1 | contig 11231 bp, 9 predicted proteins | sample Plot104A_FD_92537 | JGI IMG/M metagenome (GOLD analysis project Ga0126312, IMG submission 92537) | Serpentine soil microbial communities from UC McLaughlin Reserve, CA, USA - Plot104A | ecosystem: Environmental > Terrestrial > Soil > Grasslands | place: USA: UC McLaughlin Reserve, Lake County... | reverse complement strand
CAGCTCGAACTCGGTCAGGCGCCGCTCGCCACCGATTCCGTACATGATCTGGATCTTTGTCGGGTCGCCCGTGCCGACCCGAAGCAGGTAGTCGCGGAAGCCGAGCGCCTCCTGGGTGTAGCCGCTGGTGAGCAGCGCCTCCAGTGCGAGCACTGAGTCGCGCAGCCAGCAGTAGCGGTAGTCCCAGTTCCGCTCGCCGCCAATGTCCTCGGGCAGCGAGGTCGTGGGCGCCGCGATCACGGCGCCGGTCGTCTCGAACGTCATCGCCTTGAGCACGATCAGCGAGGTGAGCACGTCGTCGCGATAGGGACCTTGATACGCGCAGCGTTCGCTCCACTCTCGCCACCACGCCTCCGTGCGTGCGAGCGCCGAGTCGGCGTCCTCGACTGGTGGCGTCTCCTCGTAGGACAGGTGCCAGGTGAGCGTGAGCCGTTCGCGGGCGCCCTCGACGGCGACGAAGTCCGCTCGTACCGTCCCGTCCACCACCTCGAGCGGCAGCCCGGTGCTGAGGCGGAACGCGTCCGGCCCGGCGGTGGCAATGACCCCATCCGGCGCAGGCTCGACCCACGGGACAATCGAGGCGTAGTCCGGGCGCAGCGAAAGCTCCATCTGCATCGGAACCCTGCCCCTCAGGCCCTCGACGATGCGCATCAACCGCGGCGGGCCTTTGCCTCGCCGAGGCATGAAGTCGATCACGCGTACTGCGCTGTCGGCGGTCTCGAAATCGGTCTCCAGCACAAGTGTCCCCGCTCGGTAGCGACGAGCGCTGGTACGAATTTCACCGGTCGGCGCGAGAAGCCAGCGCCCATGCCTCTCATCGCCCAGCAAGGCCGAGAAGCACGACGGGGAATCAAATCGCGGGAGGCACAGCCAGTCCACGGCTCCGTCACGACCAACGAGAGCCGCGGCTTGCATGTCGCCGATCAGACCGTAGTCCTCGATACGCACCGCGCCGCCTCCTTCGTCCCGATCGCCCTCTGCACGGTAGAGCACTTCCAGCGATCGTGGGTCAGCACCAGAAACCGAGACCCTTTGTCGCCCGCGCGCCCCAGCACCGTCGTGTCGGCCCGAAGCGTGGCCGAAGCGCGGAAGGCTGCAGGGCCAGGATTCGAGCCATGGATGCGGACGAAGCTGTGACCTCGCTGCGAACTGCGGGCCCCGAGCTCCGGGTGGGCGGTCCTCTACATACCCATCGCGTGGTACCCGCTGTCGACGTAGAGCGTCGTCCCGGTGACGTTCCGCGCGTCGTCCCCGAGGAGGTACGCGGCGGCGGCGCCGACGTCGTCCGCGTCGATGTGTCGGTGGAGCGGTGCACGCTCCTCGACGATCGCGTCCATCGTCGGAAAGCCTGCGATCGACCGCGCGGCCAATGTCCGCACCGGCCCCGCGGAGACGGCGTTCACCCGGATGTTCTTCTGTCCGAGGTCCCAGGCGAGGTACCGGACGCTCGCGTCGAGCGTTGCCTTCGCGACGCCCATCACGTTGTAGTGCGGAACGGCCCGCTCACCGCCGAGGTAGGTCATCGTCACGATCGAGCCTCCGCCCCGCGCCTCCATCAGCGGCTCGGCCGCGCGCGCGGACGCGACGAGCGAATACGCGCTGACGTCCAGCGCGAGCCAGAAGCGGTCGCGCGGTGTGTCCGCGAAGCGGCCCTCGAGATCCTCGGCGGCCGCGTACGCCACGGAATGGACGAGCAGATCGATGCCGCCGTCGAAGGTTTCCCCCACCTCGTCGAACACGCGCGCGACGTCGTCGTCCGAGCGCACGTCGCACGCGGTCACGAGCGGCGCTCCGACCTGCGCGGCGAGCTCGCGCACGTTCTTCTCGATCCGCCCGCCCTGGAACGTGAAGGCGAGCCGGGCGCCGCCGTCGGCGAGCCGCCGAGCAATCGCCCACGCGATCGAGCGCTTGTTGGCGACGCCGAGAACGAGCCCCGTCTTCCCCTCGAACGGCCCGGGCACGCGCGCGAGTCTATGGGGTTTCCAAAGATCTTCGGCTACATTGCGAGACTTGCGGCCCCGGGTCGTGATCGCGTCTCTGCTCGCGGCTCTGGCCGCGGTCCCCGCGGCTACCGCCGATCTTCGGCCGGTCCGCCGTGACTACGGCGAGCTGACCGTCCCGCTCGTCCGCTCCGGCACCGTGAAGGCGCCGGCGGGCAACGCAAGCGGCCGCGTGCGGGTGATGGTGACGCTGAAGCAGGCGCCGCTCGCGCGCGCGCAGGCGCGCAGCTTCTCGATCCTCGGCGCGCGCCAGAAGCTGAACGTCCACACGGCGTCCTCGCAGTCGTACATCGCCCGCATCGAGGCGGCGCAGGCGCACGCGGTCGCACAGCTCCGCCGCGCGATCCCGAGCGCGCGCGTCTCGCGGAGGTACCAGGTCGTCCTCAACGCGCTCGCGATCTCCCTGCCGGCGACGCAGCTTCCGAAGCTCGGGCGGATGAGCTTCGTCCAGCGCGTCTGGCCGTCGTTGACGTACCGGCTGAACCTCAACAAGGCGCCCTCGGTCATCGGCGCGGACGTTTTTCACCAAGCGACTGGCGCAAACGGCGAGGGAGTCAAGATCGGCATCGTCGACGACGGGGTCGACAACACGAACCCGTTCCTCGCCGGCGCCGGCCTGACGCCGCCGGCCGGCTTCCCTCTCGGCGACACGCGCTTCACGAACGGGAAGATCATCGTCGCGCGAGCGTTCCCCGGACCGAATTCGGGCCCGGGCGGCCAGCTGGCGCTCGATCGCGACGCGTCGTTTCACGGGACGCACGTCTCCGGAATCGCCGCCGGCGATGCGGGGACGTGCTCTCCGGGCGGTCAGGACCACGCGCCGACGTGCGGGCTCAGCGGCGTCGCTCCAAAGGCGTGGATCGGCAACTACCGCGTCTTCAACGTGCCCACGCCGCTCGGGAACAGCGCCAACTCACCCGAGATCGCGACCGCATTCGAGGCGGCCGTCCGCGACGGGATGGACGTGATCAACTTCTCCGGCGGGGGCCCCGAGACGGATCCCGCGACGGACGTGATGGTGCCGACGGTCGCAAACGTGGCGGCCGCGGGGGTCGTGCCGGTGATCTCGGCGGGTAACGACCGCGACGATTTCGGACTCGGCTCCGCAGGCGCTCCCGGGACGACCCCGGCCGCGATCACCGTCGCTGCGGCCACGAATACGCACGTGTTCGGGGCGGTGCTCACGGCACGCGCGGGTGGACAGGACGTGCTGCGTGCGCCGGTCAGCCCCGGCCGCAACCAGATCCCGATCGGCTGGGCGTCGTCGGAGCAGGTTGCCGTCGACGTGACCTCGATCGCCGGGACACAGGGCCGGCCCGTCGACCGCTTCCTCTGCGCGCCCGGAAACAATCCGAACGCAAACGCGACCGAGCTACCCGCCGGCTCGCTGGGCGGCCAGATCGCGCTCGCGTATCGCGGGCACTGCACGTTCGTGACCAAGGCGCTGCGCGCGCAGCAGGCGGGCGCGGTCGGGCTTTTGCTGATCGACAATCGCCCGGGCGAGGCGAACCCCGTTCCCGTCGAGACTGCGGTCCCGACGGCGATGCTCGCTGACGCGGACGGCGCCGCGCTCAAGGCTGCGATGGCGCCGACCGGCCGCGTCAACATCCGCATCAACCTCGGCCCTGAGACCTTCGAGACCGGCCGGAGCGGCGTGATTACGAGCTTCTCGTCCGCCGGCCCGACGTCGATGGATCACCTCCTCAAGCCCGACGTCGCTGCGCCGGGGGGCCAGATCCTCTCGTCGACCTTGCGCGAGTTCACGGGAGGCTCACCGTTCGCCGTCTTCGACGGAACGAGCATGGCCGCGCCGCACGTTGCGGGGGCGGCCGCACTGCTCGTGCAGCGTCACCCCACGTGGAGCACGCAGCAGGTCAAGTCGGCGCTCGTCTCGACCGCGGGGCCGGCCTGGGCGGACACGGTCCGCACGCAAGAGGCGCCGGTCACGCTCGCCGGAGGCGGGCTGGTGAACGTCATGGCCGCCGACGACCCGCAGGTCTTCACCGCGCCGTCGTCGCTCAGCTTCGGTGACCTGAACGTCAACGGCGGCGCGCGGGAGGCATCGCTGCTGCTCAACGTCGGCGACGCAGGCACCGGCGCAGGCAACTGGGCGGTAGCCCTCCGCCCGCAGAACCAAACGCGCGGCGTGTCGATCACAGTTCCACCGATGGTCGCGGTCGCGCCCGGCGCCGCGGTAGACGTTCCCGTGGTCGCGCGCGCGGCGGCCGACGCCGAGGCCGGCGATCAGATGGGCTTCGTCGTCCTCACGAAAGGAAACGTCACGCGGCGGGTGCCGTACTACTTCGCGGTCACGCGACCAGGTCTCGAGGCGCTCCAGGCCGAGGAGCTCAAGACCGTGCAGTCGGGGAACACGAGAACCGGTCCGAGCCGCGTCTCGATCTACCGCTTCCCGGCAGCGCCGTTCGGGCCTGCGACGGACTACGTCGGGCCGCCGATGAACGAGACCGGGAGGGAGCGCCTGTTCACGATCAACGTCCCAAACGGGACGACCAACTTCGGCGCGGTCGTCCAGAGCCAGTCCGCGAACTCGCTGATCCACCCGTGGGTGCTCGGCTCGAAGGACGAAAACGACGTGCAAGGCTACGCCGGCACACCGGTGAACGTCAACGGGTTGATGTTCGACTACCGCTTTGATCTCGAGGCGGCGGGTGCGGTGCTGCCGCGAGCAGGGCGCTACTACGTCGCCGTCGACTCCGGCACCGACATCTTCACGGGACAGTCGTATCCGGGCAGCTACGTGCTCAGGAGCTGGGTCAACGACGTGCAGAAGCCGACCGTCCGCCTCCTGACGACGACTGTCGCGGCCGGTCGATCGACCCTCGCCGCCCGGGTCATCGACACCAAGTCGGGCGTCGACCCACTCTCGCTGGTGATCGGCTACAAGGGCGTCTCGGTCGGCGCGTCCGCGTACGACCGCGTCAGCGGAGTGGCAGTCTTCGGACTGCCCACGGCGGCGCCCGCGCTGACCGCTGCGGTGAAGCCGATGGACGCGACCGTGGCCGCCTCCGATTTCCAGGAGGCGAAGAACGTCAACACGATCGGCAACGACATCATGCCGAACACGCGCTTCCAGAACGTCAAGGTGAAGGTCGTGGCGCGGCCGACCCTCACCTGGGTCTTCCCGCAGCCGAACGAGTGCGCACGCGCCACCGAGCGCTTGCTCGTGGTCGCGAGCTCGACCAAGACGCTGCGCTCGGTCGAGTTCAAGGATGCGAAGAGGCGCATCGCGCTGAAGCGGCGCGGCGTCGCCGGCCTGTACGACGCGAACTGGAACGTGCGCCGGCTGAAGAAGGGCAAGCACCACCTCACCGCCACCGTGCGCGACGCGGCGGGGCGCGTCGCGACGACGCGGCGCGACGTCCGCGTGTGCAAGTAGCCCGAGTCGCCGTCGTCACCGGAGCCTCGAGCGGCATCGGCGCCGCGACGGCACGCGCGCTCGCGGCCGGCGGCTGGCGGTGCGTGCTGCTCGCGCGGCGTGAGGACCGGATCCGCTCGCTCGCGGAGCAGCTCGACGCGGAGTTCGAGGTGTGCGACGTGTCCGACCGCGCCGCCGCCGAGGGGGTGGCCGAGCGGGTGCTGGCTCGGCATCCATCGATCGCGTTGCTCGTGAACAACGCGGGGATCAGCGGGCGCGGGACGTTCCTGTCCTCGGAGCCGAAGCTGATCGAGCAGACCGTGGCGACGAACTACCTCGGCAGCGTGTGGTGCCTCCGCGCGTTTCTGCCGGCGCTCGAGGCGGCGGCGCCGTCGGATGTCGTCAACATCGTCTCGGTCGCGGGGACGGTGGCGGTCGCGTCGGCCGGGCCGTATGCGGCGTCCAAGCACGCGCAGCTCGCGTTTTCGCGCTCTACCGCTGCGCTCTTGCGACCGCGCGGCATCCGTGTCCACGCGGTGCTGCCGGGGTTCGTGGAGACGGAGGGATTTCCGCAGCGGAGCCGATCGGAGAACCGCCTCTGGCAACGCGTCGTCCTCGAGCCGGACGACGTGGCGCGCCGCGTGCTCGAGGTGGTCGGCCGCGGCACAACGGAGACCACGGTGCCGCGCTGGTACCGCGCGCTCACGCTTCCCGCTGCGGTCGCGCCCAGGCTCGTCACACGCCTCGGCGGGCGCCGCTAGCCGCCGGTCACGACTTGGTACAGAGGTACCACGCCGACTCGGCGACATAGTGCTCGCGATCGCCCGGTGACAGGTCCTTCACGTGCTCGGCCTCGTCGCCGGCGCACCCTGCGAGGCCGAGGTAGTAGTCGAGCTCCCGGCGGTGCGTGAAGCGGCGCGCGCTCCGGAGCCGAAGGCCATTCGCCTCGAAGAGGTCGCGGAAGTCGCCGTCGGACAGCGTGCGGTGGTGCGACGGGTCGCGCGCGCGCTCGAACCGATCCAGCTCCAGCGCTTCGAGCGGGTCCGCCGGCGCGACCTGGTCGTCGACGAAGACGCGTCCGCCCGGCCGGCACACGCGCGCGAGCTCCGCAATCGCAAGCTCCGGGCGGCTGACGTGGTGGAGCGTCCGTCGCGAGCAAACGAGATCGAACGAGTCGGAGGCGAACGGCACCGCGGTCGCGTCGCCCTCGACGAAGCTGGCGTTCGCGGGGGCGCGGTCGCGGGCCGCGGCGAGCAGCTCCGGGACGATGTCGATGCCGACGACCTCGGCGACGAGCGGCGCAAGCGCCAGCGCGAGCGTCCCGGCGCCGGTGCCGACGTCGAGCGCCCGTTCGTCCGGTCGGAGCGGCGACAGGAAGATGCGCAACTCTGCGCGCACGCGCTCGACCTGCTCGCGTGCGTGCGCCGCGACTCCGTCGGCCGTTCGCGCGAAACGTTCGCGGACCGCGTCCTCGTGAGCGTCAGCCATCGACGACCAGGCGTCGAGCGCGCCGCGCGTCGGACGAGATTCGCGCCGCGAGCTCGTAGTTGATCGTCCCGGCCACGTCCGCGTGCTCTTCCGCCCGCACGCCGCCTCCGAGCAGCGTGACCGGCGTTCCGGCGGGGAGCTCTCGGTCGAGCTCGACGGCGAACGAGTCCATCGAGATCGTCCCGACGACGCGGCGGAGGTCGTCGCCTACTCGGACGTGTGTCCCGCTGAGGTCGCGGCGGAACCCGTCCGCGTATCCGACGGGCACGAGCCCGATCCAGGTCGGCCGCTCGGCGACGAACCTCCTCCCGTAACCGGTGCTCTCTCCAGGCGCGAGCCGCTTGACCTGCGCGAGGTGCGAACGCCAGCCGAGCACCGGCTCGAGGCCGTCCGCGGCCGGGTCCTCGCCAAAAGGAGAGAGGCCGTAGAGCGCGATCCCGCAACGTGCGGCGTCGAACCTCGCGGCCGGGATACGAAGCGCAGCCGCCGAATTCGCCACGTGACGCGTGAGATGCGTGTGGCCGCGTGTGAGCTCCTCGAAGCGCTCGAGCTGACGCTCGGCGAACGCGCGGTCGCTGTCGGCCGTCGCGAGGTGCGACATCAGAGCGACGACGCCGCGCGTCGGCTGTATGAGCTCCGATAGCCCGAAGCGGCCCATGCCCGTGTCGAGCTTGAGGTGTACGTGCATGCCTTCGGGAAGGTCGTTCGTCGACACCGCCAGCTCGACATGCGCGTCGCGGAGACCGGGAAGCTCGGTCGACTCCACCGGGCCCATGCAGAGGATGCGCGCTAACGGCAAGGCTGCGCGAAGCTCGAGCGCCTCGGCGCCGGTGACGACACAAAGCGCTGCCGCGCCGGCCTCGACGGCGGCGCGCGAGACGTCGAGGGCGCCGTGGCCGTAGGCGTCCGCCTTCACGACCGCCCAGAGCTCCGAGCCCGCCAGCGCCCGGACGAGCGTGCGGACGTTGCGCCGCAGCGCCCCGAGGTCGACCGTGAGCTCCGAGCGGTGCACGTACGTATCTTCGCGGGCGCACCGCCCGGAGAAGCTCAACGCCGCGTCGGCAGCCTGAACTGGTGGGTCGTCGACAGCGGAACGCGTTTGTGCACGCAGCCCGTCCCGAGGTCGGCGCACTCGTACAGAGCCGGGTCGAGGAAGAGGCCGAAGCCGATTCGGAGTAGCCGGCCCTTGGGCACCCTCGCGAGCGACCCCGAGAACGTCCCGAACCAGCTCTTCCGTGGGGCAAGCCGCGTCGGAAAAGCCGGACGGACGCCGCCCGCCCGCGCCGAGCGCGTGATCGAGCTCCCGGCGCCCGGTTGCCACGTGCCGCCCTTGACGTACTGCGACCACCAGATGCCGGGGCTCGCCCAGTACGTGAACGGGAGGTTCGGGTCCGGCTGGTCGAGCCCGGAGGCGAAGCGAAGCTCGATGCCCGAGCCGTTCGTCACGCCGACGGCGGCCTTCCAGCTCGTACGGGTTACCTCGATCGAGCGGACGTAGAGGCGCAGGAAGCCCGTGCCGTTCTTGTGCTTGAAGTCGACCCGCTCGTTCCACTTGGTCTGGATCACGACCGCATCGGCCTTCACAGCGCCGACGAGGGCGACCGCCACGACAAGCGCCGCGGCCGCGAACAACTTCATCGGAGTCTCCTCGGGAGCTTGAACTGGTGAGTTGTCGAGAGCAACAACGTCCGCGGCACCAGCCCGGTCCCAACCCGGACGTTGCCCGGGAGCACGACCTTGCCGAACCCGATTCGAAGCAGCTTGTCCTTCGGCACCTTGCCCAGTGCACCCGAGAACGTCCCGAACCAGCTCTTCCCGGGGGCGAGCCGCTTCGGATACGCCGGCCGGACGAACCGCGCTCGCTCCGACCGGGTCAGCACGGTGCCCGCGCCCGGCCACCACGTTCCGCCCCGAACGTACTGCGACCACCAAACCCCCGGGCCGCCCCAGTAGGTGAACGGCAGGTTGGCGTTCGGTCGCTCAAGCGCGGCGGTAAGCTGGACGGAGATGTTCGAGCTGTTCCGCAGCCCGACGGCGGCCTTCCACGTCGACTGCGTGAGCTCGATCCGACGGACGTAGAGGCGCATGAAGCCTTCGCCGTTCGAGTAGTCGATGCGCTCGCTCCAGTTCGTCTCGATCGTGGTTCCTCCCGCAGTCGTCGCCGCGGCGAGGGCGAGCGCGCCGGCGGCCGCAAGCGCGATCAGCAGCTTCACGAGAGCGTCCTCGGTAGCTTGAGCTGGTGCGTCGTCGAGAGCAAGATCTCGCGCCGCAACGGACGCCCGTTCGGGTCGAACACGCCGCGCTGTGGGTAGTCGAGGATTCCGAATCCGACGCGGAGGAGCCGGCCGCGCGGCAGCTTGGAAGCCGCCCCGCTGAACGTTCCGAACCAGCTCTTTTGCGGCCGCAGCGTCGCCGGATAGCGCGGGGTGACGTCACCCCGAATAGCGTGCGTCAGGATCGTCCCGGAGCCCGGCCACCAGCTCCCGCCTTTCTGGTACGAGGACCACCAGAGGCCCGGTCCGGCCCAGTAGGTGAAGGGCGTCGCGGGGAACGGCCTCTCGAGCCGCGCGGAAATTCCCACCGTCATCGACGAGTTGTTCGTCAGCCCGACCCAGGCCTTCCAACCCGCGCGCGTGACCTGGATCTTCCTCACGTACAGGCGGACGAATCCCGGCCTGTTCGCGTAGTCGATCCGTTCGTTCCAGTTGGTCTTGATGACGGCGGCGTCGGCGCCGCCGGCGCCGCTCAGCGCCACGCCGGCAACGAGTGCGGCGGCAGCGAGGCTCTTCATCGGACCCCCTTCGGCAGTCGGAACTGGTGCGTCGTGGAGATCTCGGTCGGATACGCGAAGTCATGATCGATCCAGCCAAAGCCGAACCTGAGCAGGCGATCCTTCGGGAGCTTCGCGGCCGGCCCCTCGATCGTCCCGAACCAGCTCTTCCCGCGTCGCAGCGTGTGCGGCAGCGGCGGTCGTACGGACGTTGCGTCGGCGTGGCGCGCAACGATCTCGGTCGAGCCGGGCGCCGGTCCCTTGAACCAGATTCCAGGCCCGTGGAGGAGCGTCGTCCGCGCGCCCTCCTTCCTGAGGCCGTACAGGATGTTCATCGTCTCCTCCGTCTTGTTGACTATGCCGACGCGCGCCCGCCAAGTCGACTTCGTAAGGGAGATCTGACGTACGTAGATCGTGTACGTGCCACCCCACGAAACGGGCGTCTTCTCCACCCAGTTCGCCCTGATCACGACCGCCGCGGCCGGAGCGACGCCCACTGCCAACGCCGCGGCCACGAGTGCCGCCGCGCCGGCCAGCGCCACCGTCCTCATCTGACCCTTCCTCATGCCGCCGGCCCGACCACGAGTCGGCTGCGTTCGCGTCCGATCGTCACTCGCGGGTCGATCAGCGGATAGATGAGATCGACGAGCAGGTTCAGACCGATGATCGCGATCCCGATGAAGAGCACGAGCGCCGCGATCAGCTGCCTGTCGTACCCGAGCTCGCCCGAGAACGCCGTCAGCGAGACGCGGCCGAGGCCGTTGATCCCGAACACGACCTCGATGTAGAGCAGCACGCTCACCGCCATCCCGGCCTCCATCGCCGTCATCGTCAGGATCGGCCGCATCGCGTTCCGGAGCGCGTGCCGGAACATCACACGCGCTTCGGAGGCGCCCTTCGCCCGCGCCGTAGCGATATACGGCTCGCCGAGCACCTCGATCAGCGTCGTCCGAAGGACGCGAACGTACAGTGCGGCGAAGAAGATCGAGAACGTCAGCCACGGCAGGAGGAGGTGCCACGCCCAGTTGTGGATGCCGTGGCACGACTCGAGCGCCGGCCCAGCGCCCGTGGTCACCGGGGGGCTCTCCCCGTCCGGCGCACGGATCGGGCAATAGCCGCCCCACGGCACCGCCGTCCAGCTCCGCGAGACGCTTTGCAGAATCAGCCCAACGACGAGCGGGTGCGTCGAGATCCCGATCAGAAGCAGCGCCGCGGTCACGCGGTCGAACCACGAGCCGGGCCTCGACGCGCCGAGCGCCGCGATCGGGACGACGAAGGCGAGCAGCAGGACGATCCCACCGACCACAATGGAGAGCGACTGCCATACCGCCGGGATGACCGTCTGCGAGACGGAGGTGCCGAACAATCCACCCTCCGGATCGATCAGAAGTCCTTGCCACGCCAGCCCGAGGTCGCCGTGCAAAACCCCCTTCGCCCATTCGACGTACTGCGTCGTCAGCGGTTTGTCGACGCCGATCGCTTCGTAGATCAGCTTCTTCTGTGCAGGGTCCAGCGGCCTCCCGCCGACGTCGCACCCGGCGACGACGCAGGCGGGATCGATCGGCGTCAAGTCGTAGAGAACGAACGTGATGAACGT